>Ga0056126_10000092_pt1 | contig 34663 bp, 28 predicted proteins | sample WorMetLIZAISLAND_FD_71117 | JGI IMG/M metagenome (GOLD analysis project Ga0056126, IMG submission 71117) | Marine gutless worms symbiont microbial communities from Max Planck institute for Marine Microbiology, Germany - Inanidrilus manae... ...
CGCCAGCGGCGGCGCAGTTCCCGGCACGCCCCCTGGTGGGTGCTGATTGAGATCGACAGCGCGGCGGCTGAGGCCGACCTGCGGGGCTTCACGACCGCGGCAATGCTGGTCTCGGCCCTGGTCGTGGTCGCCGTCGTGCTTGCCTTCGGAGCCTTCTGGTGGTGGCTCGCCAACAGTTACAACCAGGCGCTGGCCGGGCAATTCCGCGGCCCGCATCGCGGCGCAGAAGCAGCTGCTCGACCGGATCAACGGCAGCATCGGAGAGCACATCGGCCTGAAGCGACTGGACGGGACCTATCGCTACGTCAATCCCGCCTTCGCGACCGCCGTCGGCCGCAGCGTCGAGGAGATCGACGGGCTCGACGATACCGCGCTGTTCGGCCAGGGCACCGCCACGCGACTTAAGCTCTCCGACGACCTAGCGCTCGAGCGCGGCGGGACCGTCACGTCGGAAGAAAAAGTCTATCTGCAGTCCAACCTACACTATCTGCAGCTCACCAAGGCGCCTTTCACGGGTGCGGATGCAGAGGTTGCCGGTATCGTCACGGTGGGCCGCGACGTCACCGATCTGGTCGAGGCGCTGGCCAGGAAGGACAAGGCGGTACAGCAGACGATCGCCGCCCTGGTGCTCGCCGTCGAGCTGCGGGATCCCTATCTGGCGGGCCACTCCCGGCGAGTCGCCGGCTTCGCGGCCGAAGTGGCAAAGCTCTGCGGCGCGAGCGCCGATCAGCTGACCACCCTGGAGATCGCCACCAGCCTGTCCCAGATCGGCAAGCTGTTCGTGCCGCGCAGGCTGCTGACCAAGCCCGAGCGGTTGAGCCCTGAGGAGCGCGGCGAGCTTCGCGAGCACATCCGGCATGCGGAATCGGTGTTGCGCGATATCGATTTCGGCCTGCCGGTGCTGGAGACCATAGGTCAAATGCACGAGCGAATCGACGGCGACGGCTATCCCCGCCGGCTGGCCGGCGAGGAGATCCTACTGACCGCCCAGATCCTCGGGCTCTGCGATTGGTTCTGCGCCAGGGTGGAGCCGCGCGCCCACCGGCCGAGCGTTGCGCCCGAGGAAGCGCTGGCAATCCTGGAGCGCAACGAACAGCGCTATGCGCCGGCGCTGGTGGCCAAACTGCGCCAGGCCGCCGGATCGGTCATGGGGGAAAAGCTGGTTGCCGCCATCGGCCACGGCTGAGCCGAGCCTGTGGATAAGCCTGACTGGCGAGCCGAGGCCTTTTCGGCCCACTCCGACGAGCCCGGCGAAGACCTGTACGAATCCGAGAATCGGCTTTAAGTCAGTGCTTTGCGCCCTACCCTCTGGGCAGCCACCGGTTCACGATCGACCCGAACAGGGCGTCGCGGTCCGGGCCCCGGCTATCAACTGCTCCTCGACGCGACCAGACATCATCGGCAGCGCAGCAAAACGTGACCGCATTGCAACAGGGTTCCTGGCGATAACGTCTTGCACAGGATTAACACGAAGAGATATAAGGACTTGCTTCGCATCATGGGGAATTGGCGGAGCTTAAGGGAAGTAACGGGAGGCTGGCTGGAGGTATGCGGGGGCTCGGACACCCGATAGATTTTACCCCTTGTTTCGTTTGCCTGCGGTTCGCCGCCCCCTGCTCAAGTCGAGCCGTGAGTTGGGGTTTTCATTTGCTAGTAACGCGGTTGCCAGGCACTTGGTCGGCCTGAGTTTCAACGCATGCAGGGCCGCTCTCTTCCCACCCCAATTGGATATTCAATTAGCTGGGCAGGTCAGATAAGGTAGCGTTAACGAATCTGGCGCATACAAGAACGATCTTACCGAAGTCCGCCGTGGACGGGGCAAGTTGACCCAGGGGAAGTTGACCATGGATTGTACGAAGAAAGCGGTTTGGCGGGGCCTTAGAGCTGCGCTGCTCGGGAGCGCGATTGGCCTTGCCTGCAGCGGGCCAGCCAGTGCGACCTCGATGGAGGACGCGATCCGCCTGGCCCTGCAGCACAGCCCTGACATCGGCAATGTGGCGCACAACCGCGAAGCAATCCAGCAGGAGCTGCGCCAGGCCCGCGGTCTTTATTTGCCGCAGTTCGACGTGGCCGCCGGTATCGGCAAGGAGCGCACCAACGACCGGACCACACGGAACGACGTCAACAATAGGAAAGCGCTCACGCTGACCCGCATGGAAAGCTCGCTGACTGTGCAGCAGCGGATTTTCGATGGTTTCGAATCGGACAGCTCTGTCGAGCGCGAGAAATCCCGGGTCCGCTCGGCCGCTCTCCGGGTCTACGAGAACTCCGAGTTCACCGCGCTCGACGCCATCAGCACCTACCATGAGGTGATGCGCCAGCGCGAGCTGGTCCGCTTGGCGGAGGAGAACGTCCAGGTCCACCAGGTCATTCTCGGCTTCCTGCAAGAGCAGCTCGCCGGCGGTGCCGGTAGCGTCGCCGACGTCTCGCAGACCGAAGCGCGCCTGGCTCGATCCCGCGCAACCTTGACCCAGCAGTTCAACGCCCTGCGCGACGCCGAGGCGTCCTACGCCCGAATCGTCGGGCAGTATCCGGACGAGATGGATCTGCCGGAGTTCCCAGTGGGCTCCCTGCCGCAGGACCTCGAAGCAGCGATCGAAGGCGTCTGGCGGAACAACCCGACCTACAAGATTTTCGACGCCGACGTTCGCACCGCCGAGGCCGAGGTGTCCCTCGCCGAGGTACCGCTCTATCCCGCGATCACGCTGGAGGGCGAGTCGGAGTACAACCGCAACCGCGACGGCATCGAAGCGGGCGAGTTCAATAACCAGATCCTCCTGCGGCTGCGCTGGAATCTGTTCCGCGGCGGGATCGACAGCGCGGCTCGCCAGGAAGCGGTCACGCGCGTCTCGCAAAGCAAGGCGATCCGCCACGCAGCGCTGTTGCAGGCCGAAGAGGAAATGCGCAACTCCTGGGCCGCGCTGGAAGCCAGCCGCGGACAGATCGACGAGTTCGCCGACAACGTTGCCTTTAACGTCGAGACCCGCGACGCCTACCGCCAGCAGTTCGAAGTCGGCCAGCGGACCCTGCTGGACGTGCTCGACTCGGAGAACGAACTTTTCGTTTCGAAGGGCCAGCTCGTCACTGCGCAGACCAACGAGCAGCTTGCCTCCTACCGTATCCTGGCACTCGGCGGCATGCTGCTGAGGACGATGAACATCGAGGCGCCCGAACAGGCCAACCTCGACGTCCCGACCTTCGGCGTGCAGCTTTTCGACTAAGCCCAAGCGGCTTCTCTGTCCGGCTCTCCTGGCCGGGTAAAGGGCCCCTTCCCAGTTAACCGTAGTGGCCGGCATGCAGCCGGCCACGTTGCTTGCCCCGTCTCAGCCGGGATGCCAGGATCGCCACGCTGTGGCTGTTCCAGGCAAGGCTCCGTTCGGAAGCTGCCCTTGAGCAGCCAAGCGGTTGTATCGATAGGAGGAGACCCCGCGTTCCGATGAGCACCGGAGACCCCCAGTATCTGGTCGATCAGGTCGATCGGCTCGGCCTGCCAAAAATCCGGCGCCACATCTTCCTCTGTGCCGAGCAGAGCAAGCCGAAGTGCAGCCACCGTGCCGCCTCGGCCGAAAGCTGGGCTTACCTGAAACGGCGGGTTCGCGAACTCGGGCTGATGCAGGGCGAACAGGTGATCTACCGCAGCAAAGTGGACTGCCTGCGGGTCTGCACCCACGGACCGGTCGCCGTAGTCTGGCCGGACGGCATCTGGTACCGCCAGGCCACACCTCCGGTGTTGGAGCGCATCATCCAGGAGCACCTGATCGGCGGCACGCCGGTCAAGGACTACATGATCGCCGGCCCCGGCCAAGTCGTGTCGCCGGCGGAGGTGCCGGCGCAACCGGCGGATGACGTGCCGCCCGATCCGGTCGAAGCCGATCCAGTCGGACGGTAGCCCGGCGCAGGCCGCCCCCTCTGCCGGCCGGCTTGCGGCCGCCGAAGATCGCGTGGCCGGCCTTCATCCAGTAGACGTCGACCTCAACTAGGCCAGCCGCCTCGATCCAGCGAAGTTGATCGTAGAGCGCCGATGGCTTGTCGACGGGGTCCGGCTCCGGATCGCTGAAGAAGTTCCAGTTGTCGTCCCGAAACTGCACGAAAGCCGCCAGCCCGTCATCCAACGCCATGGACCGACGACGCACCTCCTCGTCCCAGGTTTCGGCGGCCAGCTTGACGGCCAGCGCACCAGCAGGCGCCACGAGATCGGCGATCACCAAGGCGCCGCCAGGCGCCAGCGCGACAGCCATGTCGGCATAGAGTCGGCTTTTCTGCGGACCATCCAGATGATGGACCGCGAGAGAGGAAACGACGGCCTGCAAGGGCCAGTCGAAGCCACGCCAGTCGCCTGCCGCCAAATCGAAAGCATGCGTCGTCAGGCGGTCGCCCAAGGCACCGGCAGAGCGCCGCGTCGCCTCTAACATGCGCGGCGAGCCGTCATAGGCATGCAGCAGGGCGTTCGGGTGAGCCTCCAGCAAGGCCCGCGACAGCAGCCCCTCACCGCTGCAAAGCTCCACGATGTACGCCGGGCCGGGCCCCGAGGGCGGCGGGATCAGGCCGCAGACCGTCGCGATCTGCAGCTCACGCTCCGGTGCGTAGTAGCGGCCGTAGTCGATGAAGGTCGCGCTATCGGCCTCGGACCAACCATCAACGGGTCCCTCACGTTTTTGAGACATCGACACCTCCCCGTAACGCTCGCTCGAACAGACTTGGGACCGAATCTACCATTCGGCCGCCAAGTCAGAAGTGCTGCCGGCCCGGACGCGCTCCGAGCCGAAGCACGCTGCCCGGATGTTTCCAGGAATTGTTAACACTTACCGCTCAGGAATAGTCCAAGCCAGCTATCTGGCGCTCGAGGACCGCGACCGAGCGGGCCTTGGTGAGATCTGTCGGTAACGAAGCATGATGCATTTGAACTGGGATCGGCTGACCGTCCTGGTCGTGGACGACAACAAGTTCGTCCGCCGGCTGCTGGAGGGGACGCTGCGTACCTTTGGCATTGAGAACCTGATCAGCGAAGGCGACGCTACCACCGCGATCAAGCGCCTGCGGCTGAGCAAAAGCGATCCGGTCAAGGCGGGGATCGGGAGCATCGACCTCATCCTATGCGACTATGTCATGCCCGGCGTGAACGGGGGGTTGTTCCTGCGCTGGATTCGCACCGACGAACAGGCCCCTGACCGCTTCGTGCCCTTCATCATGGTGTCCGGTGCGGCGGACCGCGAGGTCGTCGAGCAGGCGCGGGATGCCGGCGTTTCCGAATTTCTCGCGAAGCCCTTCTCCGCCAAGAGCATTGCCGACCATGTTCTGCAGGTCGTCAACAAGCCGCGGCCCTTCGTCCTCGCCAGCGGTTACTTCGGGCCGGACCGCCGCCGTGTCGCCAAGTCGCGCGCCAAGGAGCGCCGCATCACCGAGCCGTCGCAGATCCAGACCTTGCGGCGCGAGTCGAGCGAGACCGAGCTACGCGAGGACGTACGGGCCATTCATTTCGTGCTGCCCAACAAGCTGCAGGACAAGCTCGGCGCGAATGCCCTAAAAGGCGACATCGGCTTCGACCCCATGGTCATCCAGGCAGCCGAGTCGAGGATTCAGAGCATGGTCGGCGACTACACCGACTGGGTCGCCAGATACCTCGATCGCATGAACCGCTCGCTCTCCGTCCTGATAAGCGTCTCCGGGAAGGATCAAGAAGCCACCAACGCGGCCAACCGAAAACCGATCGCGGAGATCAACCGCATTGCCCACGAACTGCGCGGACAGGGCGGCATCTTCGGCTATCCCCTGATCACGGCGCTCGCTAAGTCGCTCTACAAGACCACCTCCGACCCGCTACTGCTGGTGACCGAAGAGCGGCGCGAGCTGATCGCGGCGCACATCGATGCCATTCGCACGGTGTTTCGGGACAAGATTAGCGGCAACGGCGGCGAAGTCGGCTCCGCCCTGCTGCGCGAGATCTCTGCCGCCGTAAAGCGCTATCAGGGCGCCTAGAGCGGCGCGACGGGGCGGATCGCCAAGAACTCGGAACGCGCCCGCCTCCCTGGAAAGCCTTTCAACGCAGTTCACCCAGCCCTAACCGCCGCCAGATGCCGGCCGAAGTCGTCGCGGCCCATCAGGGCCTTGCAGCGCTCGAAGCGGTTGACGGAATAAGCCCAGAAGTCCTCGACCGGGTTCTCGTTGGCGTGCTGGATCAGGCCCCAGAGGGTCCACAAGAGGTCGCACATGGCCTTGTAGATGATCATGCGGCCGAAAGTCGCCGCCGGCACCACGCCGCCGCAATAGGCTTCCATCATCTCGCGGTCGTGCTCCTCGGCGAAGCCGGCCTCGACCGAGAGGTCGCCCAGATCCCAGATCGGGTCGTTCATGCCGGAGTATTCCCAGTCGACGATCCACATGCGCTCGCCGTTGTCGAGGAAGTTCTCGGCCAGGGGATCGCAGTGGCAGGGCGCCAGCGGGTTGGGCTTCTCGTCGAGCACCTTCCGCACGGCCTCGGCCTCCCTGACCACGTCGTGGTAGCCGTCCGGCAGGGTCGCGCCGAGCTTCTTTAGTACACCGAGATACTCGTCGATCATGGCGAAGAGCTCGAAGCGGAACTCGAAGCGCTGGCCGCAGTCGTGCATGCGCTTGAAGACAGCAGCGGCACGGGCAGGCGCGCCCGGCGTCTTGACAAAGAGCTCCGGCGAGAGGGTGACGCAACCGTCAATATGGCGTGTCAGCATGAGGCCGTCGGCCTCGTCGAAGAAGAGCACGGCGGCGCTCACGCCGGCATCGGCTGCGACGCGCGCGTTATGCGCCTCCACCTTGCGGTCGATGTAGTCCTCGGTGCCCTCGCCCGGAATGCGCAGGACATAGCGCTCGTCCCCGGCGGTCAGCTTGTAGACCCGGTTGGTCAGACCGCCGAGCCGCTCGCTCTCGATCGTTTCATGCGGCAGATCCTTGAGGTCCGGGATCCGCGCCAAAGCCGCCAAGACCTCGTCGGCTACATCGTTCACAAGCCCCTCCCTCAATGCCCGACGGCGTAGTAGGTCTCGTAGACCGCCTGCGCCTTGCGCCGTGCCTCCGCCCAATCCCAGCTTGTCTCGGTAAAGCGGTCCGGGCTCAGGCTCGCCACATAGTCGGACGGCTTGGCCTCCAGCATGGCTTCGACCACGTGCTGGCCGATGCCGGCCGAGCCGGACACGCCGTGCGCATTGCAGCCGACGGCGCAGACGAAGCCCGGCACTGCCCCACTCTCGCCGACAATGAAACGGCCGTCCGGCGTAAATGTCGGCCAGCCGGAAAAGACGTGACGCACGCCCAGCTTCCCCACCGGCGGAAAGAAGGGCGCCATCAGCTCGGCGAAGTTCGATAGCACCGGCCAGTCTTCCTCGATCGGCGGCGGCGCCCCCTCCAGCGCGTAGTCGCGTGGGTCGCAGGACAGCGCCTCGGGCTCCCAGCCACCGAGCAGGAAGGCGTTGATGTCCGGTCGGCCGTAGAGCGTCGAGTCCGGCACGCGGAAACAGGGATGCTCCGGTGCGATGCCGTCGCCGGGTACGGTGATGAAATACTCGTGGCGCACCGGCACGATCGGTAGCTCGAGCCCGGCCAGACGGGCGATGTGCCAACCGTGAGCGCCGGCGGCGTTGATCACGGTCTCGCAGGCGATCGTTCCCTCGGCCGTGCGTACGCCGGCCACGCGGCCGTTTTCGAAATCGATCCCGGTGACCGGCGTATTGGTCCGGAAGCGCACGCCCATGGCTCGCGCATGGTGATAATAGGCCATGGCGAGATCGGCCGGCTGCAGATAGCCGTCGCTGGGGCACCAGAGAATCGCCTTGGCGGCCCCGAAGGTCATGCCGGGCCAGAGCCGGGCCGCCTCCGCCGCATCGATCAGGGCGACCTCCAAGCTGGCTTCGTCGCAGGTCGCCTTGAGCCGCTTAAACTCCTCGACGCGCACGTCGCTCTCGGCGATCCGCAGGCTACCGACCTGACGCCAGTTGGGATTGGCCTCCTCGTCCTGCTGCAGTTCGCTGAAGGTCTTGACCGACCACATGGCGAGACGCACGCGGTCGACCGAGCTGCGCACCTGCCCAACCAGGCCGGCCGCCTGAGCCGTGGTCACCGCGGCCAGGCTCGGCTCCTTCTCCAGCAGCAGGATGTCGCACTTGCCGGCCTGGGCCAGGCTGTAGGCGACACCGCAGCCGACTGCACCACCGCCAACGATGACGATTTCCGCCTGCTCCGCCATTTAGCAGCGTTTCTCCTGTTGGCTGTTGGCGCCTGTCTAGACGCGGCCTTCTTTGGTTATGAAGCTGTTAAGCCAATCGAGCGAAGCCGGTACTTTCGTCCAGCCGCTTGCGCAATCTTGAACGTATGCAATCGCCTCTCTTTCGTCGCCGATTCCAATGTATTCGGGTGACTTCTTTGGCAAACGGGATTTGCCCAACAGATAATCCGGAACGTGCGGATTAGATGCTATTGCCTGCGACAGGAGTTTCCGGCTGCGTTTCGTATCGCCCTGCCGGCGGTAGGCCAGTAGAGCGCGCGAATACGTCCAGACCGCTGCGATGTCGTCCTTGTACGCCTTCAGCAGTGCCGAGAGATCGTCGTCCCACCCAAGGTCGAGATACCGCGCCGCGAGGATGTAACGTATGCCCTGATTGTCGTTCGGATTGAGCCGCAGCAGGTCGCGAAAATGCTCGACCGCCTCCTCTTTCTCCCCTTTTAACCAGAGCGCGACGGCGAGCCCGCTACGCGCTCGCATGTAGGGGCGTGTCTCGAGAAGGCCCCAGAAGTGGCCAATGTCCTCCTCGAAGGACTCGGGTCCGACCGCGCGCTCGCCGGCCTCGACCCCGCGCCGATAAATGTCGATCTTTTCATCCAAACTCTTGGCCGCTTCTTCTGCCAGGAGCACATAGGCATCGGCACAATCCGGCGAAATCTCCAACGCCTTGCGGGCGAGATCGATGCGCCGCTTTCGCGTTCGTGCCTCCCAGGCGTCGTAGACTAGCTCTTGGGCCTCAACGAGAGCGTCGGCCTCTTCTTCGGAGTCTCCCAGCTCCGCCAGAAACTCCTGCAGTGGCCCCAGATCATCGAGAGTTATGAAATCCAGCTCGGGTGGCTTTGCTTTGGCGCTCGACTTCTTCTTCCGCCGCGACTTGCTGACTGGCATGTCGTTTCCTTCCTACGCAAACGGGCCATATGCGCGCCGCGCCATACTAAGCGAGGCGCCTCAACTCTTCACCCGTTCCATGGCCGGATCGTAGAGCGCTTGCATGTGAATGCGGCAGGGCAGCCGCTCGGTCACCACCTCAAGCTCGTAATCGCCGTTGCCGAGGAAGTCGTCGTCGACGCCGTCGGGCGAGCGGACGTAGCCGTAGCCAATGTTTGTCTCGACGCTGTATCCCCAGCCGGCCGATGTCAGCCAGCCGACACGCTCGCCGTTACGGTAGATGGTCTCGCGCCCAAGCAGCACAACCTCGGGATCGTCCAGGGTGAAACAGGCCAGGCGCTTCCTGAGCGGTGCGGCAGCCTGCGCGACCAGCGCGTCACGCCCCTGGAAGAGGATGTTGTGGCGCAGCTTGACGGCCCAGCCGAGCCCGGCTTCGAGCGGCGTATGATCCGGGCCGATGTCACTGCCCCAAGCGCGGTAGCCCTTCTCCAGGCGCAGGCTTTCGATCGCCCGATAACCAGCATTCGCGAGCCCATGCGCCTCGCCCGCCTCCAACAGGCAGCGATAGACGGCGAGTGCCTGCTCGGTTGGCACGTGCAGCTCCCAGCCCAGCTCGCCCACATAGGTGAGGCGCAGGGCGCGCACCGCCGCACCGTCGATCGTCACGCTCTGCCAGGTGCCGAAGGGAAAGGCCGCGTTCGAGACATCGTCCCTGGTTACCTCGGAGAGCAGGTCGCGGGCCTTGGGCCCCATCAGCGACAGGGTCGCGTAAGCCGAGGTCACGTCGATCAGCGAGGCCTGCAGGCCGTCCGGGATGCTGCGCTCGATCCAAGTGAAGTCGTGGGTCGCGAAGCCGGTGCCGGTGACGATGTAGAACCGGTCCTCGGCAAGACGCGCCACGGTCAGGTCGCACTGAATGCCGCCGCGTGCGTTCAGCATCTGGGTATAGGTCAGGCCGCCAATCGGTTTGTCCACGCGGTTGGCGCAGATCCAATTGAGCGCGGCCGCCGCGTCGGGCCCGACCAGCAGGAACTTGGCGAAGGAGGACTGGTCGAACAGGCCGACCCGCTCGCGCACGGCACGGTGCTCCTCGCCGACCGCATCAAACCAGTTCTGCCGGCCGTAGGAATAAACGTCGCGCGGCGCCTCCCCGTTTCGGGCAAACCAGTTCGGCCGCTCCCAGCCCAGCTTCTCGCCGAAGCAGGCGCCTTGTTCCTTCAGCGCGTCATAGAGCGGCGAGACCCGCGAGGGTCGGCCCGACTCATGCTCCTCGTGCGGCCAGGCCATGGTGTAGTGCTTGCCGTAGAGCTCCAGAGTGCGGGTGCGGACCCAGTCGATGCTCTGGTGCGGGCGGCCGAAGCGGCGGATGTCGACGGCCCAGAGGTCCATCGGCGGCTCACCGCCGACAATCCACTCGGCCAAGGCCTTGCCGGCTCCGCCACCGCCGGCGATGCCGTAAGCGTTGAAGCCGGCGCCGACGTAGAAGCCGCGCAGTTCGGGCGCCTCGCCGAGAATGAAGTTACCATCCGGCGTGAAGGACTCCGGCCCGTTGATCATTTCCTTGACGCCCGCGGTCTCCAGCGCCGGCACGCGAACCAGGGCCTGCTCCATCAGCTGCGAGAAATGATCGATGTCGGGATCGAGCAGGGAGTAGTTGAAGCCTTCCGGAATGCCCTCCTCAGCCCAGGGCACGGGATTGGGCTCGTAGCCGCCCATGACCAGGCCACCGACCTCCTCCTTGAAGTAGATCAGGCGGTCCGGGTCGCGCAGGGTCGGCAAATCGCGGGTCACACCCTCGATCGCCTCCGTCACCATGTACTGGTGCTGTACCGAGACCAGCGGCACGGTCACACCGGCTAGGCGGCCAACCTCGTTAGCCCACTGCCCGGCGCAGTTGACGACGACCTCGGCGGCGATCTCGCCCCCGGCCGTAACCACCCCGGCAACGCGGCCGTTCTTCACGATGATGTCGGTGACCGCACAGTCCTCGAGGATAGTGACACCGTTCTGGCGCGCGCCCTTGGCCAGAGCCTGGGTAATGTCGGAAGGATTGGCCTGGCCGTCGGTCGGCAGGAAGGCAGCGCCGACCAGGTCGCTTACATCCATCAGCGGCCAAAGGTCGCGGGCCTCCTGTGCGCTCAGAATATGCATTTCCAAGCCGAAGCTGTGCGCGGTGGTGGCCTGGCGCTTGATCTCGATCATGCGCTCTGGATTGCAGGCCAGGCGCAGGCCGCCGTTCTGCTTCCAGCCGGTCGCCTGTCCGGTCTCGGCTTCCAACCGGTCGTAGAGCTCGACGCTGTACTTCAGGAGCTGGGTGATGTTGGCGCTGGAGCGCAGCTGTCCGACCAGCCCGGCGGCATGGAAGGTTGAGCCGCTGGTCAGCTTGGCGCGTTCCAGCAGGACGATGTCGCGCCAGCCCAGCTTGGCCAGGTGATAGGCTGTCGAGCAGCCGACGATCCCGCCTCCGATGATCACCACACGCGCCGCTTTAGGAAGAGGTGCCATGCTCTGTTCTCAAGCTCCCGACTCGAAATCCGCCCAGGCGCGCTCGAATCGAGCCAGGTTCTCGGCGGTATAGGCGACGTAATCGACGTCGAGCGTCGAATGGATTTCCGACACCATGGACCACATGGTCTCGCGCAGCAGGGAGGCGCACTTCATGGCCCGGTAGCGGCGCAGCAGCTCCGGGTCGGCGGCGCGCCCGAAATAGGCCTCCAGCAGCAACGCCTCCTGCTCCTCGCTCAGCTCGTTGTTCGAGGCGAGTCCACCGAGATCGAACAGTGGCGAGTTGAAGCCGGCGTAGTCCCAATCGATCAGCCAGAGCCGCTCGCCGTCGTCGATGAAGTTGGCTGGCAGCAGGTCGTTGTGGCCGAAGACCAGCTCGACCGGGCCGACCGTCGCCTCCAGTGTCTCGGCGCGCTGTTGCAGATCGGGAAGCTGCTCGACGCAACGGCTGCGCCCTTCCCTCAGAGTGGCGGCGTAGTCGCGGATCACATGGAAGACCCAGAACATCAGCACCGGGCCGCGCAGGTACTTCGGGATCTCGTGATGGCAGCGCTGGATCAGGGGCACGATCCGCTCCAGGTTCTCCGGCGCGCGCACGTCCTCGGCCCCGAAGGTGCGGCCCTCGATGAAGCGGTTCACGATCACGCCGGGCTCGCTGTAGATCACCGCGGGCGAGAGCCCGGCGGCCTCAGCGGCTCGGGCGGCGGCAACCTCGTTGAAGCGCATGACACCATGCACCGGAATGTCCTCGCCGATGCGCACGAAGTAGGGCTCGCCCCGGTCGCGCACCAGGAAATTGGTGTTGGTGATGCCGCCGGCAATCGGCTCCGGCTCGACCGGCCCGGACCAGCAGGCTAGCGAGGCGGCGCGGGCTGCAGGATCGCGCGTCTCCGTCATGCCCTGCCCTCTTCCACGACTAGCAGATCAAGGGAGGCGCCAAGCCTTGTTGTCCGCTTCGCGGACGCCCCCCACCCTAACCCTCCCCCGCAAGGGGGGAGGGCATGCTGGAGCCGCTGCCTCAATCCACTCTCCTCCCCCCCTGCGGGGGAGGTCGGCGCACAGCGCCGGGAGGGGGGCTGGCGCAAAGCGCCGAAAGACTGCCTCCTTGAGCAGGACGCGAGGTGATACTGGTAGCGCTGACCTGCCAATGGCCTCATGACAACCCCAGCTCCTCTTTGCGCCGCTTGGCCCAGGAGGCGATCAGGCGGTCGGCAATGATGGCGATGAAAGCGACGCTGAGGCCGGCGACAATCCCGCGCCCGGTATCCGCCTTGGTGAGCGCGATGTAGACCTCCTGGCCGAGATCGCGGGTGCCGACCAGGGCGGTGATGACCAGCATGGAGAGCGCCAACATGATGGTCTGGTTGAGGCCCAGCATGATCTCGGGCAGCGCCAGCTTGAGCTTGATCTTGCGCAGCAGCTGCGCGTTGGTGCAGCCGGTTGCGATACCGGCCTCAATCAGCTGCGGGCTGATCTGGCGAATGCCGTGCGCGGTGTAGCGGATCGCCGGCGCGATGGCGTAGGCGACCACGGCGATCATGGCCGAGAAGTCGCCGACCCGGAACAGCATCACCACCGGGATCAGATAGACGAAGGACGGCAAGGTCTGGAGGGTGTCGATCACCACCTGTACGACCCGGCCGAAGCGCTCGTTCTCGGCCGCGGCGATGCCGATCGGAATGCCGATCAGCCCGGCGATCACCACCGAGATGCCGCAGAGGTAGACCGTGATCATGGCCTTGGCCCATTGGCCGGTGAGCACGATGAAGAGGCCGAGGCCGGTCACCAGCAACGCCAGCTTCCAGCCGCCGAGCCGCCAGCCGGTCAGCGCCAGCAGGGCGATCACGCCGATCCAGGGCAGCGATAGCAGGAAGCGCTTGAAGGGAACCAGGACGTTCAGCAGCAGGGCGGTCTTCACCGCTTCCAGCTCGTCGAAATAGTTCTTGTTGATGGTGGAAACCAGGTCGTCCCAGAAGGTCGCGGTGGTGAGCTGCCAGCCTTCCGGATAGCTCTGCACGGCGGGCAGCAGCAGGCCGAACAGGGCCGTGACGACAATCGCACCGAGGGCGATCGTGAGGTTGGGGTGACGCGCGGCCCAGCTTGTGGTCTGGAGCTCGTCATGCTCCGGCGGCGGCCTTCGGACGAAGGCCTGGCTCAAACGGTCGAGCGCGATCGCCATGACGACGATGGCGATACCCGCCTCCAGCCCGCCACCGATGTCGAGCCGCTTCAGCGAGGTCAGCACGTCGAAACCGAGGCCGCCGGCGCCGATCATCGAGGCGATGATGACCATGTTGAGCGACAGCATGATCACCTGGTTCACACCGACCATAAGGCTCGGCATGGAGGAGCGCACCATCACCTTCCACATCATCTGGCGCGGCGTGCAGCCGGCCATGCGGCCGAAGTCGGTCACCTCGCCTGGCACTTGGCGCAGCGCCAGCATGGTGACCCGCACCATGGGCGGCATGGCATAGATGATGGTGGCGATCATCGCCGCCACCGCGCCGAAGCCGAAGAGGAAGAGGATCGGCACCAGGTAGGCGAAGATCGGCACGGTCTGCATGAGGTCGAGTACGGGCGTGATGGCCCGTTCGAACCAGGGCCAGCGGTAGCCTGCGATCCCGAGCAGCAGCCCGCCGGCCACGCCGAAGGGCACCGCGATCACGATCGAGGAGAGCGTCACCATGGCGCTGTCCCACTGGCCGAAGACGGCGAGATAGAGGAAGCAGACGCCGACCAACGCGGTCAGCTTCCAATCGGCCGCCGAGCGCGCCATGACGGCCACCACGACGATGACGGCGATCCAGCTCAGCGGCGGCAGGATCTGCACCGCGTCGGAGCCCTGCCCCTGAAGAAAGCCGGTCGAAAGCAGGCTGGTGGCGAACTGAAGCGGCCATTCGAGCAGCCAGGAGAGGGAGCGGGTCAGCTCCTTGAAGGTGAAAAGGCCGAAGGTGGCATCGTTGATCAGCCACTTCATGAAATCGCTGATCCAGCCCTTCAGCGGGATCTGCCAGGCGCGCGGAAACTTGAGCGTCCAGGGCGCGAGGGCCTTGCCGTAGACAGTCAGCAGCGCGGTGGCCAGGATCGCGGCTGTCCAAAGCAACGGCCAGGGTCGCCAGAGCCGCGCGGCCAGCGCCGCGCCGGGCTCCTGCTGCGGCGCGACGGTGTCGGCCATCAGCCGACGGTCCGGCCGACCAGCACCGCGATCACCGCCTCGCGGGTCAGCTCGCCGACTACCCGCCCCTCTCCGTCAATCACGGCGAAGGGGCGTTCGGCCGCCTCGACCTCGGCCGCGACTTCGGCGATGCGCGCCTCGGCGGACACGCTCCCCGCATAGTGGATCAATTCGTCGCCGAAGCGCGCCGGGCTCATCACAGCGCGGGCCGACAGCACCTTGGCGCGCGGCACATCGCGGGTGAACTCGGCCACGTAGTCGTTGGCCGGCCGCGTCACCAGCTCCTCTGGCGTGCCGAGCTGAATGATCACACCGTCCTTCATGATGGCGATGCGGTCGGCGAGCCGGATGGCCTCGTCGAAGTCATGGGTGATGAAGACAATGGTCTTCTGCAGCAGCTTCTGCAGGCGCAGGAACTCGTCCTGCATCTCGCGGCGGATCAGCGGATCGAGCGCCGAGAAGGGCTCGTCCAGGAACCAGATTTCCGGCTCGACGGCGAGCGAGCGGGCGATGCCGACGCGCTGCTGCTGGCCGCCGGAGAGCTCGCGCGGATAGTAGCGTTCGCGCCCGGCAAGCCCGACCAGCTCGATCACCTCCAGGGCGCGCTTCTCGCGCGTCTTGCGGTCGACCCCCTGGATCTCCAGTGGAAAGGCCACGTTGCCCAGAACGGTCAGGTGGGGCAGCAGGGCGAAGTGCTGGAACACCATGCCCATCTTGTGGCGCCGCAGCTCGATCATCTCCTTGCCGGATGCCTTCAGGAGATCGCGATCCTCGAAGTAGATCTCGCCGGCCGTGGGCTCGATCAGTCGCGACATGCAGCGCACCAGGGTCGACTTCCCCGAGCCCGAGAGCCCCATGATGATGAAGATCTCGCCGGCGCCGACTTCCAGGGTAGCGTCGCGCACCGCGCCGATTAGGCCGGCCTCGGCCAGGTCCGCCGCAGCCGGCTGATAGTCGTGGCGCGCCAGGAAGTCCCCGGCGCCCTGGCCGAAGAGCTTCCAGACAGCCTTGCAGGAGAACTTGATCGGCCGAGGCTCGCGCTCAGTGCTTTCACGCATCATCCCTGGAGCATCGCCCACCGGAGAAACACCTCCTGGCGGATCGCCCCACACCCCCTTTGCCGCCGCACCCTTGGTCATCGCCCGAAAGTTCCGTCACGCGGACAGCGGACGACCGCCGGATGTCACGATAGCACCCGGTGGTCCGCCGCCTCTAGAGGGTTACTGGCTGCAGGCGATCCAGTTCTTCCATTCGCTTTCGTTGTTCTGGACCCACTCGGCGACCACCTCGTCGACCTCGCGGCCGTCGAGATCGACCTGGCCGATCATCTCGCCCATGGACTGGTTGTCGATCTTGAAGTTGCGCACCGCCTCGTAAGCGCAGGGCCACTTCTCCTCGCCGGCCTTCCAACCGACCTTCTTGATCCAGCCGCGCGGCTTGCCGCAATCATAGGCCATGTCGGGATTGCCGCCCCAGGCCGGGTCGTCGTAACACTCGTCGGTGTAGCGCGGGAACTCGACCCACTCGCCCTCGAACTTGATCGGCGCCCAGTGCGGCGTGTAGATCCAGCCGAGCCAGGGATCCTTGCGCTCGTAGGCGGACTGCAGCTCGGCGAAGAGTGCGGCGTCGGTGCCGGCGTGGACCACCTCGTAGTCGAGCTCCAGAGCCTCTGCCCGCTCGTCATCGAAGCCGCCCCAGGTCACCGGCCCGCCGAGATAACGCCCGCTCGGCGCGGTTTCCGGGGTCGAGAAAGCTTCGGCGCACTCGTTCAGGGCCTTCCAGTCCGGCAAGCCCGGGCAGAGCTCTTTCATGTAGATCGGGTACCACCACTCCTCGATGGCCTGCATGCCGGTCTCGCCGAGGTCCACGGTGTTGCCCGTCTTGAGGCTCTCTTCCATCGCCTGCTTGCCGGTGGTCTCCCACATTTCCATGGCGATGTGCAGGTCGCCCGATTCGAGCCCGGCGAACTGGGCGATGTAGTCGGCCTGTTGATAGGTTACGTTGTAGCCGGCCTTCATCAGCACCTCGCCCATGATGTGCGTGGTGATGTATTGGCCGGTCCAGTCGTGGATTGTCAGGATGATCGGGTCCTTGGACTCCACCTCCGCCTGCCCCTCAGCCGGCACGACAGCTACCCCCAACAAAGCCGCCGTCCCCAGTAACGCCATCGTTATCTGCGATCTGGCCATGTCCCTCGTTCCTCCCTACTAAGAGTGCCCTGCAGCCGTTCGGCGCTTGATCGGGCACTGACATCCGTTCGCGCTCTTTGACACAGTGGAGAGTCAATCCCACAAAAATAGTGCATATGTCAACGTATTGATCGTGGATTTGCGAGGTTTTTGCAGATATTTCCACATTTTCGTGCTAGCTTCGTGAAAATCGAGCCGCCTAAAGCGAAGAAACAGGACGACCATGGCCGTTTCGGTACGCCAGACCGAGATTCTAAAACTGGTCCGCCAGCAGGGTTCCTGCACCATCGGCGATCTGGCCGAGCGCCTGCAGGTCTCCGACGAGACGATCCGGCGCAACGTCAAGCCTCTTGTGTCCGAGGGCCTGGTCCTCAAGGTACACGGCGGCATCATCCTGCCCGACCGCTTCCACGAGCCGCCGATCCAGCGGCGCATGCTCGACAACCAGGCGGCCAAGGAACGGATCGCTGCGGGCGTCGCGCGACAGGTGCAGGACGGCGACTCGCTGATCCTCGATACCGGCTCGACCACGACCTATGTGGCCAAAGCGCTGGTCAACCATTCCAACCTGGTGGTGATCACCAACTCGCCGCACATCGCCAGCCTTTTGGCGACGCGCAACGGCAACCGCGTCTTCATGGCCGGCGGCGAGCTGCGGGAGCACGACGCCGCCGCCTTCGGCGCCGGCACCATCGAGTTCGTGAAGAGCTTCGAGGTCCGTTTCGCCGTGCTGTCGATGTGGGCGGTGCATCCGGAGAAGGGCTTCATGGTCTATCACCTCTGCGAAGCCGAGTTCTCCCGCGCGGCGATCGGCCAGGCAGAGCGCTGCATCGTCGCCGCCGACGCCTCCAAGTTCGAGCGCAGCAGCCTGGTCCAGGTCTGCGACCTGGCGACGGCCGACATGCTGGTGACGGACAGCGTGCCGGGCGCGCGTCTGGCACGCAGCCTCGCCGATGCCGATGTCGAGGTCCTGGTAACGGGCGAAGCGGCCGACGCGGCGGAGTGAAGCACCCTACTTGGTCTCGGCCACGAAGACGCCGTCCCATTCGGGGTCCGGCGGCTCCGCCTCGAAGCGGTCAACCCGCTCGCCATGGAGCGCGTAGAGAGCGTCGAGCCCCAAGGGACCGCCGCCCTTCCGGCACTCTTCGAGCGCCGCCTTCGCGCCGGCCCAGTCTTGCGCCCGATAACAGGCGAGCAAAGCAGCGTTGTTCCGGCGCAGCTCCTGGAAGGCGTCGCTCGTGCCGAGCGCCGCATCGCCGAGCAGGGCAAAGATCCGCTCAGGCTCATGCTTACCCTTGACGGCGATAAGATCCATTTCCAGCAGCGCGAAGTCCTCGCCCACCTCGGCCGCCGTCGCCGCGCCGATGACGATCGGAACGCCGTAGTTGCGCGACTGTCCTTCCAGGCGCGAGGCCAGGTTGACCGCGTCGCCGAGCACCGAATAGTCGAAGCGCTGGTCCGATCCCATGTTGCCCACGGTGCAGGCTCCCGTATTGATCCCGATCCCGACGCGTAGATCGACGAAGGACTCGGTATCCGACTCCTGACGGCGTTCCTCATTCACCGCCCCCAGACGCAGTAGCATGTCGAGCGCCGCCTGGCAGGCGTGCCGGGCATGCTGGTCATCGTTCAGCGGCGCATTCCAGAAGGCCATCACGCAGTCGCCCATGTACTTATCAACAGTACCGTTCTGCGCCAGGATGGCGTCGGTCAGCGGCGTCAACAGGCGGTTGATGAGCGTGGTCAGGCCCTGTGGGTCCGTCTTGTACTGCTCGGAGATGGTGGTGAAACCGCGCACATCGCAGAACAGGAAGGACATGACCTTGGTCTCGCCGCCGAGCACCAGGCGGTCCGGGTTCTCGGCCAGCTGCTTGACCAGCGCCGGCGAAAGATACTGGCTGAACGCGCCGCGCACCCGCCGCTTCTGCCGCTCCTCGCGGAAGTAATTGATGTAGACCAGGCTGCCATAAATGATCAGGCTCGCGAGCAGGGCAAAGCCGACGTCGAGCAGGATTCCATCCTCGACATAGAGGTACCAGGAGGCGGCCGTCAGCGAGGCCGCCAAGGCGCTGCCCAACAGCAAGGTCAGAACTGCGCCCATCACCGGCACCAAGGCGATCACCACGAGGCTGACCGCAGCCGCCATCATGAGCTCCGCCCCGAGGGCGTAGTTGGGCCGCTCCAGCAGAGAGCCGGCGAGGATCGCTTCGAGCAGTTGTGCGTGCACCTCGACGCCGGGCAGCACGGGTTCGACCGGCGTGGTCTTGATATCCAGCAGGCCGGTCGCCGAAGTGCCGATCAAGACCAGCTTGTTGGCCAGGGCACCCGGCGGCAGGGTTCCGCGCAGCACGTCCTTAGCCGAAACGTACTTGCTCGGGTCGTGCTTCGAAAAGTGAACCCAGAGCCGGCCATGCCGGTCGGTCGGGATCTCGACCCCGCCGACCACCACGCTCTTGACGCCGGCCTGGTCGGTCTTGATCGCGTAGGCGTTCCCGCCGGTCGCGATCCGCAACAGCTCCAGGGCCAGGGTCGGCACGATCGCGTCCTTGACCGACATGATGGCCGGGACACGGCGCACAACGCCGTCGCGTTCGGCGTTCAGGCTGAACATGCCGCGGCCCTGCGCCGCCTCCTCCAGCACGGGAATGTTGCGCACGATCCCAGCGAAGTGCAGCAGATAAGGCTTTGGATCGTCTCCGATGACGGCCAGCGGCGGTGGCTCGACCGGCCGATCGGGTTCGCCGATATCGCGCGGATAGCCGGCCTGGCCGACCACGACACGGGCTTGCCGGAAAACGTTCGCCAGCCAGATGTCGTTATCGGGCAAGCTGCGCAGCTCGACCCGAAAGGACTCGTCCACGCCCCGCAACGTATTGGCCACCGCGCTCGGAGAGGCGCGGTCCGGCTCGGCGAAGACCACGTCGAAGCCGACCGCTACGGCCTGGAAACGCATGATCTGGCTGACCAGGTCGGCAACCACGGTCCGCGGCCAGGGCCACTGCCCGATTTCGGCGAGGCTCACCTCGTCGAGGTCGACGATGGCGATGGGCTGCTCGCTCAAGGCCCGCGGCTGTAGGGCCTGGTAGAAATCGAAGGTCTTCAGGCGGAGCGTCTCGAGTGGCTGCGGGTCCCAGACGCGCAACACCAGGAGGGCGAAAAGCAAAGCCGTGGTCAACCAACGACTGTAGCCGAAGCGTCGCAAGACACGCGCGAAACTCGCGGCCCAGCGCAGGCCGCGTCCGGATGTGGCCGGTTCGCCCGGTTCGCCCGCTTCGCTCGGGCCCTCGGTCCCCATCCCCCTTTCGGCCGCCTCGGTCATGCTCGTCCGTGTTTCCGCATCGCTCGCTGCCCGGCGGCATCCTTCCCTCGGCACTCAGGCCGGAGAACGGCAAGTGTCTCATAGCCTTGTGTTGGTGAACAACGGCTTGTCGTCGCGCGCGGAAAAGAAGGATCCGGGCAAAAAAAGATGCCGCGGAGCCGAATATCGGCACCGCGGCATTCTGGAATAGGGATATTGGTGCTATCGACTCTGCCGCCTGCCCGGACCTAGCTCAACGGCCCTGAAGGAGCAGGTGGTGGGCTCCAATGGCGGAGACCCACCCGCCAAAAGAAGGGGCTAGCGGTCTGCGCGCTTAGCTCTTTTCGAAGCCACCGTCGGCGTGCAGCTTCATGGCCTCCTCCAGGGTCTCGGCGTTCGAGACCCGCATCGCCTGCTTGAGTTTGTCCTTGTCGGCGAAGGCCTGATCCTCCTCCTGAAAGACCTTCTTCTCCATCCGGCCCTGGATCAGGTGCCAGATCACCCAGGAACCGATCCCGATGATCGCCCAGAGCATCTCGGTGCCCGCGAAGGGGTACATCGGCCCGATCTCCAGGAGATTGACGTTCCAGCTTTCGATACCCGTCGACATGGTCTTGTCCTCCTCCTGTCGATCAGTTGATCAGGCCGCGCCGGCGCGCTTCCTCGGCCTCGGCCTCGAAGACGTCGGCCTCATCTAGGTAGCGGCCGTGGTACTCTGAGAGATCGAGGCCGGCGACCTCGACCCGCTCCGGAATCCTGAGCTTTCCCATGGACTTGAGGATGCCGGCGACGATCCAGGCCGGCGGCAGGAAGCCGAGCAGGCCGAACATGATCCAGGCACCGATGAACTGGCCCCAGGGCGAGATATGGGCGTAGTCCGGGTTCATCGAGGCCGGGTAGCCCCAGAGCACGATGCCGCAGATGAAGACCCCGAACCAGCCGGCGTAGCCATACACCGCGACGGCACCGACCGCGTCGTCGATCTTGAAGCGGCGCTCGACCCAGAAGTGCATCTTGTACATGAAGATCACACCGAGGCCGGCGATCACCATGGCTTGGATCGGATGGTAGAGGTCGTTGCCCGAAGAGGCCGCGATGATGCCCGCCAGGCCGCTGGAGTAGGTCCAGAAGGCATCGCCCTTGGAGATGATATAGCCCGTCATCAGGCCGCCGGAGAGCGACATCAGGAAATTGAAAGTGATCGCCGAGGTCGAGGTCGGTGCCAAGTAGATGTTGGTGGTCGAGAAGAAGGAGCCCTCCATCCCGGCTGCCTCGCCGATGTCGAAGATCGGGATGTTGCAGGCCACGTAGAAGCCCCAGAAGCCGGTGTAGATCAGAAACAGCCCGATGGTCACCAGCCAGGGGTTGTGCGGCACGATGTTGCGCGGCGTGCCGTCGGCGCGGAACTTGCCGATGCGCGGGCCCAGGTGGACCAGCACGCCAAGCGCGAAGCCGCCGGCAATGGCGTGGATCACGCCCGAGGCATAGGCATCGTGGTACCCCAGCAGCTGCACCATCCAGCCATCCGGGGACCAGCCCCAGGCGGCGTCGATGATCCAGGTGAAGGAACCGATCACCACGGCGAGGAGCCAGAACGCGAAGTTTTGGATCCGCTCGATCACCGCGCCCGAGACGATCGAGGCAGCGGTCCAGGAAAACAGCAGGAAGGCGGCCCAGAAGACTCCGTTGATGCGGGCCCAACCCATGGTGTCATCGGCTGTGAGGTCCGAGCTCAGCGGCTGCCCGCCCATATGGGTACCCATCAGCTCGCTCCAGGGTGTCGCCCAGGGCGCGTCGTTCACGCCGCCGGTGATGAAGGGCCCATTCGTCCAGCCGAAATAGATCCACCAGCCGAAATAGAAGAAGGTCACGGTCACCAAAGGGATGACCATGGTGTTCTTCATGAGGGTGTGCATCATGTTCTTCTTTCGTGACGCACCCACCTCGTACATGCAAAAGCCTACGTGAATCAGGAACATAATGACCACCGTGATCCAGTAATAGACCTCGGTGAAGATAACCGTCAGGGAATCAAGCTGGTCCGCCATCGCGCCCCCCTTTTGTTCTGTCCGGCCGCCAGCCCCCCGCCAGACCACGTCGGAGGCGCCGGGCGGCATCGGATTTCAGGTAACTCAGATCAAGTTTTATTCCTGTTGATAAACTTTGGGAGCGTCCGGGTGATGGTGTCCACGGCGCAAAAGGTCCAGGAGGGTCACCCGATCGTCGGCATTTCCCCCGCATTGGGCAGCAGCTTCCTCCCTTCGGAGTCTCCCAGCACCGCGCCTTGGCCTATAGTCTCTGAGCGCGATCTCCACCGTTCGGGGTAGCAGGCCGTGGCCACACAGGAAAAAACAGCGCCGCACACAGGGGTGAGTCGGGTGACCGCCACCGCAAAGCCAAGAGGGGCTTCCAGGGAAGCCACCGACTCCGCGGCGGAACGCGGCGTCCTGTTCCAGGCGATCGCGAACTTCACCTACGACTGGGAGACCTGGGCTGGCCGCGATGGCATCGCGCGCTGGGTCAACCCGGCGGTGGAGCGCATCACCGGCTACAGCGCGGCCGACTGCCTGGCGATGTCGGATTATCCCCTGCCCCTAGTGCATGAGGAGGACCAGGCGGAGATCGCCGCGCTGCTGCAGCACGCGGCGCGCGGCGGCAGCGGGAACGACGTGGAGTTCCGCATCCGCCGCAAGGATGGCCAGATCGTCTGGGGCGCGGTTTCCTGGCAGACCATCACCGACGACAAAGGCGCGCCGCTCGGATACCGCACCAGCGTACGCGACATCACCAAGCGCAAGGAGGTCGAGGAGGCGCTGAAGCTGGCGCACCGCGAGGCGGAACGGGCCAACCTGGCGAAGTCCCGGTTCCTCGCGGCCGCCAGCCACGATCTGCGCCAACCGATCCAGGCCGCCGCGATGTTCGTGACCGCGCTCAAGACATCGAACAGCCCAGAGCGCCGAGCCGAGATCATCGCCTCGATCGAAGAATCGCTGCACGCTACCGACGACCTGCTGAACGCCCTGCTCGACGTGTCGCGGCTAGACGCCGGGGTGCTGCAGCCACGCCTGCGCCCCTTCGCCATCGGCGACATCCTGGAGCGTATGGAGCTGGAGTTCCGTGGCCTCGCTCAGGAGAAGCGATTGCGCTTCCGCTTGGTGCAGTCGAGCGCGACCGTCTACAGCGATCCGCTTCTGGTCGAACGCATGGTCGGCAACCTGGTGTCCAACGCGTTGCGCTATACCGAGACCGGCAGCCTGGTGATCGGCTGCCGGCGCCACGGCGATCGCCTGCGGCTCGAGGTCTGGGACAGCGGCATCGGCATCGCCGAGAGCGACCTGGAGACCATCTTCGAGGAGTTCCATCAGCTCGGAAACCCGGAGCGCGACCGTACCCGAGGTCTCGGTCTGGGCTTGGCGATCGTGCAGCGGCTGTCGCGGCTGCTGGGCCATCGCGTCACGGTTCGCTCGCAGCCGGGCCGCGGCTCGGTCTTCGCCATCGAGCTGCCGCTGACGGCCGCGGTGGCGGAGCGGCGCGAGACCACAGTCGCGCAGGTCGGCACGGGCGCCCTGGCCGGACGCTTCCTGCTGGCGATCGACGACGACCCGGTACAACTCGCCGCCATGCAGGCGGTCTTCGCCCACTGGGACTGTGACAGCGTGACCGCCGCCTCCGCGGCCGACGCCCTGGAGCAGCTCGCCCTGCGCGAGCGCCGACCCGATGCGATCGTCGCCGACTACCGGCTGCGCGGCGGTGCGAACGGCGCCGCGGCCATTCAGACCCTGCACAAGACGCTGGAGGCTGCTGTTCCCGCGGTCATCCTGACCGGCGATACCGAGCCTGCCCGCCTGGCCGAGGCGGCGGCCAGCGGCTTCGAGATCCTGCACAAGCCGATCCGCCCGGAGATACTGCACGCCAAGCTCTGCGAGCTTCTGCGGGCAGCGGACGAGCAAACTTCCACGTAACTGCGGCCCAGGTGGCGTAGGGCGCAATAGCGAAAGCTTATTGCGCCGAAAGAAGGTGGCCGCGCGGAAGGCAGGATTGGGTGGGTTACGCTTCGCTAACCCACCCTACAGCCAGGTTGTGGCTGGTCAGCGAACCCCGCTGCGCGGCAGCGCGGCGGTCGGCAGGCCAAGGGCGGAGGCGATCATGGCCGCCTGCGTGCGGTTCGCCGCGTTCAGCTTGTTCAGGATCATCTTGACGTGCGCCTTGATGGTGCTTTCCAACAGGCCGAGCTCGCGGGCGATCTCCTTGTTGGATTGGCCTTCCATCAGCAGCACAAGTACGTCGCGCTGGCGGTCGGTCAGGCGGCTAAGCGGATTCTCGGAGGCGATCTGCGCCGCCTCCTCTGCCGGCTGAGCGCCCAGCATGCCGCCCTCAAGGAAGATCTGCGACGGCAGATAGGTCTCGCCTGAAAGAACCAGCAGCAGCGCGTGCTTCAGGGCTTCGTCGCTGGACGATTTCAGAATATAGCCGCGCGCACCCGCGCGGATCGTCGCCATGATGTCGTCGCTATTGGTGACGGCGGACAGCATGACCACCGGCAGATCGGGCCAACGCTCGCGGATCAAGCGCAGGCCGGCGAAGCCCTCCATGCCGGGCATCGCCAAGTCGAGCAGCACCAGGTCGATGTCGGCTTGCCGCTCGAGCACGGCCAGAGCCTCGTCGGCGTCCTGCGCCTCGAGCACCTCGATGCCGTCGAAAAGGTTGAGCAGGACCAACCCTAGGCCCCGCCGGAACAGCGTGTGGTCGTCGGCAACCAGGACCCGTTTCGCACTCAACAAAGCACCCCTCCCTCGCGGCGGCGAGGTCAACAGGGTGCCTGCCAGCCCCGCCAATAGACCGTAGGGGCCGGGAGCGCTCAGCCCTGCCAGAGACCCTCCCGTGCCAGATCGTCCATCGTAGCCACAATACTCTCCCGCAGCACCGATACAACCGTGTCGATTTGCTGGCGGGTCAGGATCAACGGCGGCGAGAGCACGTTCAAGTGGCCGATCGGCCTCACGATCACGCCGCGTTTCTGGGCATGGTCGGCGATCCGATTGCCGATCTTCACCTCGGGATCAAACAGCTCCTTGCTCTCCTTGTCGGCCACGTTCTCGACGCACATCATGAAGTGGCTGCCGCGCACGTCGCCGACGATTGGCAGGTCGAGCAGGCCGTTGAGCTGCTCTTCGAAATAAGGACCGACGTCGCGCACATGACCGCAGATGTCGTCGCGCTCCATGATTTCGATGTTCTTCACGCCGGCGGCGCAGCAGACCGGATGGCCGGAATAGGTGAAGCCGTGGGTAAAGAGCGCGCCTTCGGCCTGCGGCACCGAAATCACGTCGTAGATCTCGTCCGACAGCAAGGTCGCGGAAAGCGGCGCATAGCCGGAGGTCAATCCCTTGGCCGAGCAGATGATGTCCGGCACGAGGTCGAACACTGTCTCCGACGCGAAGAAGTGACCAAGACGTCCGAAGGCAGTGACCACCTCGTCGGAGATGTAGAGCATGTCGTACTTGGCGCAAACCTCCTTGGTGCGCTTGTGATAGCCAGGCGGCGGCACGATGACGCCGCCCGCCCCCATGATCGGCTCGGCGATGAAGCAAGCGACGTTCTCGGGACCGAGCTCGAGGATCTTGTCCTCCAGCTCTTGCACCAGCTGATCGCAGAACTCATCCAGGCTCGTGCCTTCGGGGCGGCGGTAGCAGTTCGGCGCGGAGATGTGGTGCACCAGATCGGGATGCAGGTCGAAGCCCTGATGGTCGAAGGCGACGCCGGTCATGCTCATCGCCAGGTAGGTACTGCCGTGATAGCCATCGACCCGCGAGATGATCTTCTTCTTCGAGGTCTTGCCCAGCCGGTTGAAGTAGAAGTGGATGATGCGGATCGCCGTGTCATTGGCCATCGATCCGCCGGTGCCGTAGAAGACGTGGTTGAGCGACCCCGGCGAGAGCTCGGCCAGCTTGGCGGCCAACTCGGCCGCAGGCGGTGTTGTGTGGTGGCCGAAACTTGAGAAGTAAGGCATGCGTCGCGCCTGATCGGCCATCGCCTGGGCAATCTCGTCGGAGCCGTAGCCGATGTTAACGCACCAGAGGCCGCCGATGCCGTCGATGTAGCGGCGCCCTTCGGAATCGAGGACGTAGGCCCCCTCGGACTCGGCCAGAATCAGCGAGCCTTCGTCCTTGAAGGTCGCGAAATCGGTCCAAGGATGCACGACGTGATCCCGGTCCTTACGCCAGATATCCTTGGTGTCGTAGTTGAAGTTGGTTCCGATGTCGGCCTTGACGCTGGTCGTCATGTCGCCCTCACTCCCCACCATGCGACTGGTTTTTCGGCCTGGCGCTCCCTGGCAGACTGGGGCGCCAAGCGCGCGGCCCGGACCCAGGTCCGCAACCGCGTATCGTAAGACTATGCCAGATTAGAGCCTGCAAAACGGCCTGTCCCTCCCCGTAAGGGGGTAGACGCATCTCGACCTCCACCAAAGCAAGAGGATGCCGGTCGCGAATCGCCCGTTGGATTCCGCATGGCAGCACGGGGGACGGGCTTCATGGCGGTTCGGGCTGGATTCCAGGCGCGCTTGCTGGCCAAATTGGGTATAGAAAAAAGCAAAAGATCTAAATCACATCGGCACTTTCAAGAACGGGAGGCTCGCAAACATGATGAAGACCAGCAGTTGGACCCTTGGCCGGCGCAATTTCCTGAAGGGCACCGGCGCCGCGGTGGCCGCGCTCAGCTTCGGCGGTTCCGCCGCCTTCGGGCAGGACAAGCAGCTCAACGTCTACAACTGGGACACCTACATCGGCGATACGACGCTCGAAACTTTCACCGCTGCAAGCGGCATCAACGTCCAATACGACCTCTACGCCAACCTGGAGGAGATGTACGCCAAGTTCCAGGAAGGCAACCCGGGCTACGACGTGATCTTCCCCAGCGACTACATGATCGAGACCATGATCAAGGCGGGCATGTTGGAGGAAATCGATCACGCGCGCGTCGCCAACTTCGCCAACATCGATCAGAACTTCCTCGATCCCTCCTTCGACCCGGGCTGCAAGCACAACGTGCCGTACTTCTGGGGCAGCGTCGGCATCGGCTATCGCAAGTCGAAGGTCGACGCGCCGGATAGCTGGAAGGTGCTCTTCGATAGCGACCAGTATTCCGGGCGCATCGCCCTGCTCGCGGACTCGCGCTTCGTCCTCGCGATTACCTTGATGTATCTCGGCCATTCGGCGAACAGCACCAGCGCCGAGGAGATTGCCGCCGCGCGCGACCTGCTGATCCAACAGAAGAAGAACCTAAAGGCCTTCGTGCCGGATTCCGGCCAGGACATGCTGATCGCCGGCGATGTCGACCTGGTGATGGAATGGAACGGCGACGTGCTGAAGGTGATGGCAGAGGACGACGACCTCTCCTACGCCGTGCCGAAGGAGGGCAGCGTGGTCTGGGTCGACGGCCTCTGCATTCCCAAGGGCGCCCCCAACGTCGATGCGGCCTACGAGTTCATCAACCACATCCACGACCCCAAGGTGAACGCGGAGATCGCCAATACCATCCACTACGCGACCAGCAACAAGGCGGCGCGCGAGTTCGTCGACAAAGCGGATCTGGAGAACCCGGCCGTCTACCTGCCGGACGAGATCGTCGCCAAATGCCAGTCGCTGATCGACGTGGGCGACGCGCTCAAGCTCTACGACGAAGCCTGGACCGCCATTCAGGCCGCGTAACGATGGGTGGTGGCACCCCCCTCCCGACCTCCCCCCGTCAAGGGGGGAGGTGATTGATCCAGATCGCTTTAAGACCCCCTCCCCCTTGACGGGGGAGGGATGGGGGGGTGACTCGCCTGATTCCGATCCAGCGGCTTAGTCTCCGATCACACTGCAATCAAGCGAAGCGGATTAACGAATGGAAAGCTGGCGCCGCAACAGGATTGCGTTCGCCGTTCTGACCCTGCCGCCGGCGGCCTGGCTGGTGATCTTCTTCACCCTGCCGCTGGCGATCATCTGGGTCTACAGCTTCGCTGACCGCGGGCCGCAGGGACAGGTGCTGCTGGCCCTGTCGCTCGCCAACTACGACCGCGCGCTGGAGTGGATCCATCTCGGCATCATCTGGAAGTCGGTCTGGGTCGCCGCCGTCGCCACGGCGATCTGCTTCGTGATCGGCTTTCCCATGGCGCTCGGTATTGCCTTTGCGCCGCGGCGCTTCAAGAACCCACTACTGCTGCTGGTAATCCTGCCGTTCTGGACCAATCTGCTGATTCGCACCTATGCCTGGATCGCGGTGCTGCGCACCCGCGGCTTTCTGAATTTCGGGCTGGAGTGGCTGCACGAGCAGATCGCCGCCGTTTTGGCGTTCGTGGGCCTGCCGGATCTCTTGGGGCCCTTCGTGCCGCTGGAGCTGCTGTACAACCAATACGCCGTGATCATCGGCCTGGTCTATGTGCACCTGCCGTTCCTGATTCTTCCGGTCTACGCGACCCTGGAGAAGCTGGACAAGTCCTACCTGGAAGCCGCGCTCGACCTTGGCGCCAGTCAGTGGCGTGTGCTCTTCACCGTCACCATTCCGCTCGCCCTGCCGGGCATCATCTCCGGCTGCCTGCTGGCTTCGATTCTCAGCCTCGGCACCTTCCTGACGCCCGATCTCCTGGGCGGCACCGACAGCGAGATGATCGGCAATTTGATCGCCCGGCAGTTCGGCTCCTCGCGCGACTGGCCGTTCGGCGCAGCGCTCTCCTTCCTGTTGCTCTATGCGACCTTCGTCATTCTCTGGATGCGCGCGGTCTTCGCCGGCCGTTCCAAGGGATTGGACGTGACATGAGCGCCGCCGGAGCCACCGCCCGCCGCAGCGGCACCTTCGCCTGGCCTTGGCGCCGCCAGCGCATCGGGCCGCTCGAGTACAGCCGCAAGCGCTGGATGCAGCTGGTCATGCTGGCCGGCTTCTTCTTTCTCTATTTCCCGATCGTCTCGCTGGTCGTCTTCAGCTTCAACGACAGCAAGCGCAACATCGTCTGGCAGGGCTTCACGCTGCGCTACTATGAAAAGGCGATCAATAACGCCAGCCTGCACGAAGCCTTCATGAACTCGCTCACCATCGCCGCGGTCTCGACCCTGGTCTCCACCGTGCTGGGCGCCATGCTCGGCCTGGCGCTCTACCGCTTCCGCTTTCCCGGCAAGGGGCCCTTCGAGGGCTGGGTGCATCTGCCGATCGTCATCCCCGAGATCTGCATGGGCGTAGCCGTGCTCGCCTTCTTCGCCCGGCTCGACATTCCGCTCGGGCTCTTCACCATCACGGTCAGCCACATCGCCTTCTCGATTCCCTTCGTGGCGGTGGTGATCCGCGCCCGCATGGCGGGCTTCGACCGCTCGCTGGAGGAGGCCTCGGCCGACCTCGGGGCCAATCAGTGGCAGACCTTCTGGAACGTGACCTTCCCCTACATGGTGCCGGGCATCGTGGCCGGCGCCCTGCTCGCCTTCACCCTCTCGCTCGACGACTTCGTGATCACCTTTTTCACCTCGGGGCCGGGCTCGACCACTTTCCCGGTCAAGGTTTACTCGATGGTGCGCTTCAGCGTAACGCCGGAGGTGAACGCCGCCTCCTCGATTCTGATCGCCATCACACTGACCCTGACCGCAACGGCGCTGATTATCCAGTCACGCGCCAACCGCGGGCAGTCGGAGGGCTGAGCAGCTCCGAGGGACACCCGCAAGCTCCGTTTCAGCGCCGCACAAGCCTAGTCAATGAGCAGTTGCCGCCGCTCTTCGAACTCGTCCTTGTCGATCTCGCCGCGCGCAAAGCGCTCTTTCAGGATATCCAGCGGCGTCTTGCCGGCCGCGGCGTGTGGCGCTGAGCCATGACCCGATCCACCGAGCCAACGCACCAGGAGAACGACCACGACGACTGCGACGGCAATGAACACGATCATCATGATCGGACCGAAGAAGAAGCCGTACCAGCCGCCGTGCCACATGTGGGGCCCGTAGTAGTCATTTCCTTGCTGCGCCCAGGCAGCCGCCGACTGGCCGAGCCAAGCAAGCAGCGCGGCACCCCAAAGGGCAATTCGTGCGAGTGGACGCCTCACCTCACTGCTCCGGCTGCATCCAACCGGTATGGCGATCCACCTTGAGCCGTTGGACGAGCGATCCGTCTTGGGTGACGATTTCCGCGACAATCGTGTCGTCGTCTTTCTCTTGGACCGTACCGACCTTCAGGTTCGGATTGCCCTGCCAGGCCAGCCGATGCTCCATCATATGCTGCACGTCGGCCGCCGAAAGGTCTTGCGCAAGCGGCTGCATCATCGGCCGCCCCATGCCCTGGCCCATCATGCCCTGACCGGGGCCCATCATCTGGCCCTGGCCCATCATGCCGTAGCCCATCATGCCTTGGCCCGGTCCCATCATCTGACCCCGGCCCATCATGCCCTGACCAGGCCCCATCATCTGGCCTTGGCCCATCGTACCCGGAGCCATCATTTGACCCCGGCCCATCATGCCGTAGCCCAACATATGGCCCTGACAGGGGCCCATCATCTGGCCGGGCGCCATGTGCCAACCCTGATGCCAGCCCCAGGGCTGATTGCCTCCCCCAGGCCCATGCGCCAGTACCGGCACTGTTGCCGTCAGGGCCAAACTCAGGACGAAGATCGATACGATCAGTCTGCTTCTCTGTTGCATCACAGTTTCCCTTTCCAATGACCCGACGCTCCACGTCCAAAAACAGAAGGAGAAACTTCCCGCTCTTCAGTTCTCACGTAAGGCCGCACACGGCATTGACCAGGATCAAGCCTCGGCTTTCCAGCAACCGGAGGGTCAAGGGGCAAATAGTGAAACTGGGCTAGGAGAGCGCCCCTTTGAGCGCGTTGCAGAGGCGCTCGCCCGCTGCAGCATCGACGTCCAGGTGTGTCACGACGCGGATGCGCCGCTCATCCAGCGCGCCGATCAGAAGACCCTCTTCGCGAACCTGCGTCGCGACCTCGCCAGCGGTCGGCCCCTCGGGCGCGATGTCGAAGATCACGATGTTGGTCTCGACCGGCAGCAGCGTCTCCACCAGCGGCAGTTGCCCGACCGCGCGACCGATGTCGGCGGCCAGGGCGTGATCCTCGGCCAGCCGGTCAATGTGATGGTCGAGAGCGTAGTGGCAGGCCGCCGTCACGAAGCCGGACTGACGCAACCCGCCGCCGATCATCTGCTTGACCCGCTTCGCTCGCTGCACGAAGGCCTTGGAGCCGGCCAGCACAGCACCCAGCGGGCAGCCGAGCCCCTTGGTGAAGTCGACCCAGACCGAATCGTAGCCGTCGGCGAAATCCTTAGCCGCGACACCGCTTTTGACGCAGGCATTGAACAGCCGCGCGCCGTCCATATGCGTGGCGACCCCGGCCTCCTTTGCCGTGCGCGCCACGGCCTGGAGCTGCGCCAAGGGCCAGATGGCGCCACCGCCCATGTTGGCGGTCTGCTCGACCGAGACCAACGCTGTCTCCGGCAGGTGCAGGCCGACGTCCTCCCGGATCGCGGTACGGACTTGCTCGGCGGTGAAGCGGCCGTGCTCGCCGTCCAGCGGATGGGTCGCGGCGCCGGCGAAAGCGGCCGGCCCGCCGGCCTCGAAGTTCACGATGTGCGAGGAGCGCTCGCAGATGATCTCATCGCCGCGCCAGCAGTGGATGTAGAGCGCGATCTCGTTACACATGGTGCCAGACGGCATGAAGACCGCGTCTTCCTTGCCCAGCAGGTCTGCCACCCGCGCGCAGAGCGCGGCCGTCGTCGGATCCTCGCCCTTCTGCTCGTCGCCGACAGCCGCCTCAAGCACGGTCTCCCGCATCGCGCGGGTCGGCTTGGTCTGCGTGTCACTGTAGAAATTCGCGACATCGTTGGGAATCGAGCCACCGCCGTCGTTGAGCTTCGCCATGGTCCTCGGTCCTCCTACTCCCACGCGAGAGCCGGCGACTTCCATGAAACGAAACCGCCGCCATCCTCCGCACATAGCGTCCCGCAACCGGCTATGGCAAGAGCCCGCCTTCGCCGCGCCGCAAGATCGTCGGGACGTTCCCCCGTCCACAGATTTGTTCGTTTAATTACGACGAATGCTGGCGCGGGCTTCCGATCCGTGCAATGATTCAAGGTGAGAGCCTTCGAAACAACAAGAACCAGGCGGCGAACGCCAGAGAAGTCGCCGCCGGACCACGCAGGTGGGGGGCCGACATATGAACGACATCCTGTTGGTCGGTGTCGACGGCAGTGAAGCCGGCGCACGCGCCGCAGCCTTCGCAGCCGAACGAGCCAAGGACAGCAATTCGCGGCTGCTGGTGGCCTACGTGATCGAGTGGTCGCCTTATACCTTCAACACACCGCAAGAAAACGAGGAGCGCCACAAACGGCGCGAAGAGGAGATCTCGCGGGCGGAGACGCAGATCGTCCAGCCGCTCGTGGACTCGCTCAAAAGCTCGGGTGTCGACGCCGAAGGCGCGGTCCGCCACGGCCATGCCGCCGAAGTCCTCAGCCAGCTGGCCAGCGAGCGCGAGGCTGGGCAAATCTTCATCGGACGGCGCGGCCTTTCCAAGCTCCAGGCCATGCTGTTCGGCTCGGTTGCCGGCAGTCTGGTGCAGATCTCCCCGGTGCCCGTCACCGTCATCCCCTGAACCAGGACGACGGCAAGCATTCGCGCCGCGCGTGGCGGTACGGGCACAAATCCCGAAAAGGTGGGAGGCACGACAGACAAGAAGCTTTGGGAGACCGTTATGAAGAGATTTTCGGCCGTATGGCTTGCCGCTCTCCTTTGGGCACCGGCAGCCTGGGCACAAGAAGTAGGCGGCATCGATGAAGCGATCAACACCGCCATCGCCCCCATATCCAACGCTATCGTCAGCGTGATCTTCTTTTCCGTTCCGGTCGGGGAGGCCAACCTGCCATTGATCGTGGTCTGGCTGGTGGTCGCCGCGGCCTTCGCCACCATATACTTCAACTTCATCAGCTTTCGCGCCTTCGGTCACGCGGTCGACCTGATCAAGGGAGACTATTCCAACCCCAAGGACGCCGGTGAGGTCTCCCACTTCCAGGCGCTGGCAACCGCCCTCTCGGGCACGGTCGGGCTGGGCAACATCGCCGGCGTCGCCATCGCCGTTTCGATCGGCGGGCCGGGCGCCACCTTCTGGATGATCCTCGCCGGGATCATGGGGATGTCGCTCAAGTTCGCCGAGTGCACCCTGGGCGTGAAATACCGCAACGAGTACGAAGACGGCACCGTCTCCGGCGGCCCCATGTACTATCTCAGCAAAGGCTTGGCCGAGAAGAACATGGGCGGCCTCGGCAAGGTGCTCGCGGTCTTCTTCGCGATCTGCTGCATCGCCGGCGCCCTCGGCGGCGGCAACATGTTCCAGGCCAACCAGTCGTTCCAGCAGTTCGTCAACGTGACCGGCGGCGAGAACAGCTTCATGGCCGACAAGGGATGGCTGTTCGGTCTGATCGTGGCGATCCTGGTCGGCGTGGTGATCATCGGCGGCATCAAGTCGATCGCCAAGGTGACAGAGAAGGTCGTGCCTTTCATGGCGGTCATCTATTGCACCGCCGCGCTGGTCATCATCCTGGCCCACATCACCGAGGTTCCAGCAGCCTTCGGCGCCATCATCGGCGGCGCCTTCAGCCCCGAGGGCGTGGCCGGCGGCGCGATCGGCGCGCTGATCCAGGGCTTCAAGCGGGCCGCCTTCTCCAACGAGGCGGGCGTGGGTTCGGCCTCGATCGCCCACTCCGCGGTGCGCACCAAGGAGCCGATCACCGAGGGCCTGGTGGCGCTGCACGAGCCCTTCATCGACACCGTGGTAATCTGCACCATGACGGCGCTGGTCATCGTCATCACTGGCACCTACACGGCCGGCGGCGGCATGAGCGGGGTGGAGCTCACCTCCATGTCTTTCGAGAGCGTGTTCTCCTGGTTCCCCTATATCCTTGCTGTGGCGGTGATCCTCTTCGCCTTCTCGACCATGCTCTCCTGGTCCTACTACGGCGCCAAATGCTGGACCTACCTGTTCGGCGAGAACCGGACCATGGATCTGGTCTTCAAGCTGATCTTCTGCATCTTCGTGGTGATCGGCGCCTCGATGAACCTGGGCCCGGTGGTCGACTTCTCCGACTCGGCGATCTTCGCCATGGCGGTGGCCAACATCATCGGCCTCTACATCCTCTTCCCGGTGGTCAAGAAGGAGTTGGACTCCTACTGGGGGCGGCTGAAGAGCGGCGAGATCAAGAAGTACGCCGTCGACCACGTCGGCACTTAGAGCCCGACCCAAAAAGAGTTGAGCGGTTTCAGTTGGTTGTGATTCCGTCCTGTTACCACACGGGATGGAGCCGACAATGCCTTGGACCAAAACCGCTCGGCGCGAGTATGAGCGG
>Ga0056126_10000097_pt1 | contig 33657 bp, 30 predicted proteins | sample WorMetLIZAISLAND_FD_71117 | JGI IMG/M metagenome (GOLD analysis project Ga0056126, IMG submission 71117) | Marine gutless worms symbiont microbial communities from Max Planck institute for Marine Microbiology, Germany - Inanidrilus manae... ...
ACCACAGATGAAGTTGCCGACCGCATCGGTCAGCTCCTCGACGCCTTCACGCCGCACGAATGCGCCAACTACTTCCGAAATGCAGGATACGCTTCAAACTAAGACAGACACGCTCTAGCGCGGCCTCCTCAGGGTGAGGTTCTAAGTTTGCTCCTCATCCTGAGGAGGGCCGGAGGCCCGTCTCGAAGGATGAAGGCCACGGACGGTGCCACTGCCACCCGATCCTGACAGGCCCTGCGTCGTCGCGATGTCGAAGTGCAGCACGTCCTCGCGCCGGCCCAGCTTGCTGTAGAGGGCGATCGCCGGATCGTCGCCGTGATCGGCCTGCACGAAGATGACCCAGGCGCCGCGCGCCGCGGCAATCGGCTTCAACGCCTCGATCAGCGCCGTCGCGATCCCCTGCCGACGGTGCGCCGCAGCGACCGCCAGGTCGTAGATGTAGACCTCGCTGCGCTCCTGCTCGAACTTGCGCAGTACGTAGGCAGCAAGCCCGCCGATCACCCGCTCGTCTTGCACCGCGGCAAGGGCGATGAAGTCGTCACTACCCAGCAGGCGCCCGAGATAGGCCGCGCTCGGCCTCGCTTTGCCATACGTATCCGCGTCGTCGAAGGCATCACCGAAGGTCGCGAGCAAGGCATGCATCATGGCACCGTCATCGGCGGTGAGTTGGCGGATCCGGAACGGCAGGGCTGACGTCATGATCGGGACCGATTGCTGGTTTTCGGGCAGCCGAAGCTACGCGATTTGCGCGGTAGGTGTCGTGTCGGTGTCGGCTCCTTGTCCCTCTCCCGGTTCGATGGCACCATCGAAACGAGACGGTCAGTTGCCGAGCCTTGGCGCCGTCGGCAGACGGAATCTGCAAGGCAGATTCTGATCCGCTGCGCCGGATGCGTATCGACCGTCGAATTCAGTTCATTTGTGACCGTTTAGCGTAGCCGGGCGAGCGCTGCTGCCGCATCGATGCAGGCCCGATAAGAACGCGCGCGAAAGGGAGGACAACCATGAAACTCTACTACGATCCGATCACCGTGAACTGCCGCAAGGTCGTAGCCGGTCTCGACCTGATCGGTGCCGACTACGAGGAGGAGCGGCTCGGCTACTTCGCCGGCGAGCACAAGGAGCCGGCCTTCACGAAGATCAACCCGAACGCGGAGTTGCCGGCACTCGTCGACGACGACCTCGTGTTGTGGGAATCAAATGCGATTCTTGTCTACGCCAGCGAGAAGCTGGGCAACACGACGGCGTATCCGACCGATCCCAAGGTCCGCGCGGACATCACCCGTTGGCTGTTGTGGGAAGCCAGCAAGTGGTTCGACGCCTGCTACGTCTATCTGGTCGAGAACGTCGTCAAGCCGATCCTCGACGACACGCCCGACGAGGCCACGCTCGCCAGTCACGCCGAGACGTTTCATGCGCGGGCGGGTGTCCTGGAGAACGCACTCGAGGGCCGCGACTGGCTCTGCGACGACCATGCGACCATCGCCGACATCGCCGTGGCATCGCCGATGCACCTGCATGGCGCGCAGAAGCTGCCGCTCGAGACCTACCCGAACATCCGGGCCTGGATGGAACGGGTGGAGGCGTTGCCGTGCTGGCAGAAGTCCGACCCAGTTCCGCATATTCCGCCGGAGCTTCTGGCGAAACTGGGCTGACGGCCAGATCCCCTCGGCTGCCCCTGTGCTTACGTCGGGAGCCCGCCGTTCAGCCCGATGCCGTGAACCTGCCGTGCCGGCTACGCGACCACGTCGGCACGGCAGTTGATCACCAGTTCAGCGATCGATGACGTGTTGGACAGGCTGAGCAAGGTCAGCACGACGGCGGCCAGGTCGCCTGGCGCGATCATCTGGTCGAGGGTCATGCTTTCGACGCTTGCGGTCATGTCGGTGGCGACATAGCCGGGGCACAGCGCCGTGCAGCGCACCCCATCGTCCCAGCCGGCGTGGCGCGTCGCGTGCGACAGGGCCACGGCGGCGAACTTGGTCATCGAGTAGCCGACGCCGCTGCCGTAGACCGCCTTGCCGGCCAGCGAAGCGACATTGATGATGCGTCCCGCACCGCACCGACGCAGGTGCGGCAGCGCTGTCCGGGTCATTGACAACGGCGCCTTCACGTTGACGGCCCACATCCTGTCCAGGGCTTCGTCGTTTTCGTCCTCGACGGACACGCCTTCTATGATCCCGGCATTGTTCACCAGGCCGTCCAGTCGGCCGAACCGCTCGACCGTTGCGGCCACCCACTGGCGATGGGTCTCGTGGTCCTCGGCATCGTAAACGCCCGTCACCACGCGGTCGGCTGCCCAGCCGTCGGTCACTGCTGCCAGCGAGCCGGGGTTGCGGGCGCCCAGGCTCAGGCTGAAGCCGGCATCGTAGAGCGTCTGCGCGACCGCCAGGCCAATGCCTCGATTGGCGCCGGAAATCATGATGACCCGGCCATCCGGAGCGAGCATGCGCGGTCCCCTTTTCGTGCGGGCGTGATCGTGTCAGTCGAAGAGCGCCACGCAGCGCACTTCGATACTCCAGCGTTCCGGCGCATCGGGCGGCGTCGTGGGATCTTCGAAGGCGCTGTGGAAGCTGAACGTGCAAGGCGCCTCCGGATCGGCCGCGTCCGGGCTGGCGCCCTTGGAGCGGGCGATCGGGCCAGCTGAGTCCCACTGCTTGATCAGCAGCGTCTCGTCGCGGGTCATGGCCGGATAGAAGTACCAGCGATGGCTGTCCGCATGCTTGGCGAAGTAATTCTCGCCGATACGATCGTGATAGTGGATCTCGAAGACGACAAGATCCTCCGGCCGTACGCTCAGCGCATCGCAGAGCGCCAACGGATGCGTCGCCACCGGTTCCGCGGCGATGTTCCGCCACACGTTGATGATCGCAAAGCGACCGCCGGTCAGGGTGCGTTCGACCTCGGCCGGGTCGAGCAGTGCGTCTCCCGCCGGCAGCACGTCGCGCAATGTGTCGTTCGTACCCGGCGGTCGCGTGAGATCGCGCAACCGTTGCGGTGCGCTGGTCAGCGTATAGTCACCGTGCACGACGTGCGCCGGACCCTGCACCTGCTGTCCGCCCTCGATCCGCCGCTTGCTCTGCTTACCGGCCGCGGAGCGCACGTTGTGGTCGAACGCGGCCACGAAACCGGCGCCGCTCGCCTCGCGCACGATCTCCGCGCACTGCGGGTAGTAAGCGCGCACAACCTGCTCATGGTTGAAGAAGTCGAGCCCGGTGTCCGGCAACGGACAGTGGCACAGCTCGAAGCCGTTGTGCACGAGCGTCGGCTGCGCCGCCGCTTGTTCGCGTCTGGCGTCATGCACCGGCATGTCCCGGTCTTCGAGATCGACGCCTTCCCAGCCGGCATCGCTGCCGTCCTGGTCGCGGCGCGTCAGCACCCTGCCGTTGCGGTAGAGCGAGGGCTGCGCAGACGCCGCCATGTACCTGAATGATCCGACGCGGACAGCCTCGCCTGCGCCGTTCAGTGCTGCTGTCATGGCCATTCCGTTTGTTTGCCCCGCGTCCTGGATTGTAGGGACCGCGTTCTGGTGCGTCCACGCACGTGCCCGTGTCCGGTCCTGGTGCGTCCAAGATCCAGCACATGCCGCAGGGCCACACCAGGTCAGCGAAGCTGGCGCAGCAGGCGGAGCTTTGGCGGCCCCGTCACGCGAGCATAAGCCGCAGTTGTCTGCCCGGTTCCGCACAGGCCAGGCGCCCATCATCCGGTTGCGCATCAGCGCGGAACCGTTGGATGGGCAGGGCGCCAGCATCCAGGTCGTCCATCGGTATCCGGTAGCCGCAGCAGCCGGCGATGGCTTCTCTCGAACCTTACAAATTGGCAACGTTTGTAGGCGGCGGTGGTCAGCTGATCACGGCGCGTGTTAGCGTTTCGGCCCATGAGACGCCGAACCTTCCTTACGGTCGGTGCAGCGGTTGCCGGGACGACCGGCTTGGGCTTGGGTAAGGTGTTCTCGCAACTGCTCGACCCGGACAACCTGCCGCCGAACCTGGACGTTCGGCCAAGTCCGCCGGTCACCCCCTTCGTCGCCCCGCTGCAGATCCCGGCCGTCAAGACACCGGTTCCGCTTCGCGCGCTCAAGCCGGGCCCTGTCGCGTCGCGCCACCAGCGGTTCGAAGAGTACTTCCCCAGGAAGGTGTACACACTCCGCGAACGCCAGTTCCTGCACCGCTATCATCCCGAATACCAGCCGACGCCGAGTTGGGGCTATGACGGGGCGGTGCCCGGCCCCACATTCCATGCCCGCTATGGCGAGCCGGTCCTGATCCGACGCTTCAACCAGTTGCCTGCCCGACATACGGGATACGGCCTGCCGTCGACGACGATGCACCTGCACAACATGCATACCGCCTCGGAGAGTGACGGGTTTCCGATGGATTTCGTCGAGTCCGGGCAGTACTGGGACCACCACTACGCGATGTTCCCGGCCGGGTTCGATCCACGGGAGCAGCTGTCGACCCTGTGGTATCACGATCATCGGATGGATTTCACCGCCGCCAACGTCTATGCCGGCCTTACCGGGTTCTTTCTGGCGTTCGACGATGACAAGGATACGGGAGACGAGAACGATCCCCGCCCCGGCGCCTTTCGCCTGCCAAGCGGCAAATACGATGTCCCACTCATCCTCCACGACGTCTTGTTCGATCCGGACGGTAAGGCGTACTTCGACATCTACAACGTGCGCGGCTTCCTTGGTGACCGATACACGGTAAACCGGATCATCCAGCCGTATTTTCAGGTCGAAGCACGCAAATACCGTTTCCGGATTGTGAACGGCGGCCCGTCACGGTTCTATGAGCTTGCGCTCAGCAACGGCCATCCGCTGACGGTGATCTCGGGTGACGGCAACCTGCTTCCCGCGCCCATAGAGCTGGACGCACTGCCGATGGCAGTGGCCGAACGCAATGACGTGATCATCGACTTTTCGCGTTACCAGCCGGGTACGCAGATCGTTCTGCTGAACCGGCTCGAGCAGTATGACGGCGCCGGCCCAAGTGGCCGCCGGCTCGATCCCGGGGAACCGGTCATGCGGTTCGATGTCATCCCGAGCCAGGGGCCGGACAACAGCCGGGTGCCCGAGAGCCTGATCCCGCTGCCGGACATCAATCTGACCGAGGTCGTGCGTGAGAGGGAATGGGTTTTCGATTTCACCGGCGGCCTGTGGACCATCAACAATCAGACGGCGGACATGAACGTTCCTGCCGCTGTGGTCGATCAGGGAACCGCGGAGATCTGGACGATCCGCAATGCCGGCGGCAGTTGGTCTCATCCGGTGCATTTCCATTTCGAGGAGTTCCAGTTCCTCGAGATCAATGGCAAGCCGGTGCCCGACGGATCTCTCTACAAATCACGCAAGGATGTGTTCTGGCTCGGTCCGGGTGACACGGCCAAGATCTTCCTGCGGTTTCGGAACTTCCACGGCCAGTACATCCTGCACTGTCACAATGTGGTTCACGAGGACCACGCCATGATGTTGCGGTGGGATATCGCCGACCCGGAGGGTGGCGTGCGCGAGGGCCAGATTCCCTTCGGCCGCTACATCTGCCGATCATGAAGCAGCCGCGCCACTGGCTGGTGGGCCTGCTTTGCTTCGGTGTGCTCTCGGGCTGCTCACCGGACTTGGCGGAACTGCGGCCGAATGACCAGGGCCTTCGCTACCTGCATCCCTATCCGCAACCGAGGCCGGGACGGTCGCCGCAATGGACCAGCCTCGACGGCTCCACGACCTACGTAAGCACCGCGCCCGGACTGTTTCCTGAGAGCAACCCGTATGACGATCCGCCGGGGACGAACTTCATCAACAATGTGAACTCCAACATGTTCGACGGCTTCGGTCGGGAGATGCCGAACACGCTGCCGTCGACGCCGGAACGCCCGTACAACCTGATCGACGGCGACGTAATCACAAGCAGGATCGCACGGCGCTCGCCGACGACCGATCTTCATTCGATCCTCCGACGTGCCGGCACGGCGGCCAAGCGGGGGCAGATCGATCGTGTCTCGCTGCAGGAGGCCGTCGATATCATCGAGGGCAACGCGGTATTTCCCGACCGAACCTACAACGGGTTTCCGCTGCTGCACTACAACGGCCCGAACAAGGTCAAGCAGGTCAAGCCGATCTACAGTGACTCGGGTGAACTGGTGGGTGGCGCCGTCAACATCCATCAGATCTGGTACGATTCTCACATCGAGAGCGACACCGCGTTCATCGATCCATCCAAGGTTTTCGACGTGCCTTGGACGGTTACCTATACGATCGATGTCCTGGAAGGCGGTTCCGACGATTTCTCTCCGTTTGTCATTTATGTCGACGATCCGTTCCTGAGCCCCAAGGGAGCGCCACCGCGTCCGTTGGTAGCAATGGATGCGGCTTTCTATCCAATGGATGTCGGCACCCGGAACATCTTCAAGATCAAGATGTCCCGCGGCAAATACTTCAACCTCATCTACAATTGGGGCTGGCGCATCCACGCACCGCGCGTTCAGGTCCTGGACAATGCGCGCAAAGTGATCAACGGCCGGCGGTTGCCGGACTACCAACGCATGACGTTTGGCAAGGACCCGCTTGCAAGCCGCCAGGCACAGTTGGCGGCGATCGCGAAGATCGGCGAGATGGCGCCCGCCAAACGGATGTGGCGCGCATTCCGCGACGCACTTGCATCGGACGACCCACTGTCCGTTCTGGACCATCTTCAATCCGCCGAAGCCGCCTTCGATGACTGGAAGGACCGGACGAAGCTGCCGGCCGGTGTCGAACGCGATCCGGATGCCGACCTGACGCTGTTCTATGTCAACAACACGATCTACGGCGAGATCCATGGCGGCGGTATTCCGGTGCTCAACGAATGGAAGACGCGTCCGCAGCGGGTCACCGTGACGCTTCTGAACGGCGACCACTTCGTGCACGGCTACGCGAACGTGGACTTCGGTGGCAACCGAGGCTGGGAGAACCAGTTTCAATCCACGCTGTCGGAGCGCGGCGTCGGGCCGTTTTTCACCTTCGGCCGGGTGCACTGGTGGCCCGTGGCCGGTGGTCCCTGGGGGCTGATCGACATTCCGCCGGTTGCAGACGGCGTGCCGGGCCGTCATCGGGTCGTGATGGATTTCAACTTCGACCCGGCACGGCGGCTCCGCTTCTACCAGTTCGACCCGTACTATCATGACGTTGCCGTCTTCTCGATTCACTAGCGTGGTGGCGCGGCGGGTGCTGCACGCCTTCACGGCGTCCCAGTCGACCGTTGCCGCCATCGCCGGGGTCCTGCTGTCGCTGTCTGGTCCCAGCCAGGCCCAGGAATTCGGGATCCCCGGGTTCGGCAACCTGACGGCTTTCGGCACGGCCAATGCGGGCGTTTTCGTCGAGGATGGAAAGCTTGGCATCCCGACGAAGGGAGACACCAAGGTCCAGATCCAGAACGTCAATTCACTGGTCGGCGCGGATTGGCGTTGGGATGTTGGTTCCAGCCAGGTCCTGCTGGGGCACTTCGAGTACGGCGGCGATTTCGTTCCTGTTGACGAGACATTCGACAGGGGCCGGACGCACCAGGCCTACGGCGGCCTGTCCAATGGGCTCGGCACGCTGACGTTTGGACGCCAGCTCGTCTCCTTCGCCAGGTTTTACAGCAGCTTCGTCAACCGCTCGCAGGAAATCTACGCGACAGGGATCACCACGCCCAATGCCGGCGGGGTGAAGTTCTCGTCGAATCTCCTGCACGTCTCGTCTTCGGTGGGTCGCTTCGAGTTCGGCGGCGACTATCAACCGCGCAGCCTTGGCTCCAGCATTGCCGATCGCGAGCGGTTGGCCCTCGGCGCCAGATATCTGCAGCTTTTCGGCCGGATCAGCTTCGGCGGCGTCTTGGATCGATCCGAGGTGGACAGCGGTGAGGAGAAGTACCGGGTCGGCATCGCCGGGCAGTATGCCAGCGAGCAGTGGCTGATTGCTGCGGGTGTCCACAATGTGAACGACGCTTCGGCAGACACCACCCAGTCGTACAACCTGCTTGGCATCATCCAGTTGACGCCGGACGATGTGCTGCACCTGAGCCTTTCGCACATCGAAGACAGCGATGTGTACGACCGAAACTTCGGCGCCGGCTTCCTCGTCGAGCATCGCTTCGGCAGCCGGCTCAGCATCTACGCCGAGGGAGCGGCGACATCGTCGGAGCCGGCGTCCGGTGGTGATACCGCGCTCAACAGTGCCTTGATCGTCGGAGTCCGGTTCGAGTTCGGCAATGTTTGGTACTAGACGGCGTTCAACCGTGATGCTCGTGGTTGCCCTGACCGGGGTAGTCGCTTTCCCGCTACGTTTCGCTCCCCTGGCGCAGCAGCCGGATCCGTTCGTCACCGGATACGAGTCAGCTTGCTTTGTCTGCCACGCCACCGACCCCCGAAGCTTTGCGCCCCCTCGCTATCCACCCCCCAAGATTGCCGGGCAGGATGTCGACTACCTGCTGCTCGCCCTTCGCGCCTATCGCTCCGGGCTGCGGAACCATCACGTCATGAGCAGCCAGATCGCGGAAGTTCCGGAGTCGGCTTTGCCGCAACTGGTAAAGCGGATCTCGATCACGAGCGCGGCCAAGCTGCCGAAGTACCGGCCTGTCGTCCTCGACCCCGATGCGGTTGCGCGAGGGAGAAAGCTGGCAGAGGCGAATTGCGTCAGCTGCCACGGATCGGGGGCCGCCGACACGGTCAGTGGTGTGCCGAAGCTGAACGGCCAGTACCCCCGCTATCTCCTGTCGACAATGAGCGACTATCGGTTGGGCGTCCGCCGGTCCGAGGTCATGACCGAGATCGTTACCCCACTGTCGGCCCGGGATGAGGCGGACCTCGCCGCCTATTACGCGAGCCTCGTCGCTTTGCGCCCCTGATCGGCCCCCGCTCATCGTCTTGGCCGCGGCCTGCACCATTGCCGCGTCCTGGTGCCGGGCCTTGCTGCCGCGTGGTGCATCAGCGTTGGCTCCTGCGAGCGGTTTCGGCACGCAGCAACCGCTGTGCGAGCCGCGGCAGGTCGGGTGCGGCACCTTGCGCGTACGTCGCGGCCTCCAGTGCGCGACAGTCCGCTCCGGACAGACCCGCTGCGACGAAGGCTTTGCGGAGAGACTGGGCGTGGTCGGCGCCGCTGCGCAGCGCCACCCAGCGCCGGGCAGCCCAGTAGAATGCCTCGGCGGAGCCGCGCCGCGCGGCGGCCCTGAGCTGCCGCGCCGCCCACCACTGACGGTGCAGGCGGTTGAACCGCCCGGGCAGTGCCAACAGGCGGTCACGGCCCGCAGCCGCCAGCAGCCCGGTCACCAGAAGTGCTGCCGCGAACACCAGCGCCAGCCGCGCGTCGGGCAGCAGCGTCTCGAGACGCCACCACCAGGCGCCGCGTTCGGCCAGTTCCGCCTGCAGCTCGACGTCACCGCGCTGGCCCGGGACGATGAACAGCCGGCCGAGCGAAGCCAACCGCTCTTCCCGGCGCGCGGTGCTGTACCAGGGGACGTAGATCTGGCCGAACTCGATCGGCCGGGTGGTATCGATGCGGACATGGAAGCGGTGCTCGGCCCGCAGCGCCAGACCATCGCCGCGCTGCTCGGTGTCCACCTCGGGCGCGTCCGCACGCACGCTGATCCCGACCGAAAAGGGGAAATAGACGATGGTGTCGCGCAGCGCGCTGACCCCCCGGGCCTCGATGATGACCGTCCGCACCGCACTGTCGCCGGCACGCAAGGTCGCCGGATCGCGCGACCACGTCTGCGACACCGCAAGGTCGCTGGCGGCGATCAGGCGCTCATCGACGGCCGGATCGGCAGCCGACCGCGCTGGCAGCATCGCCGGCAGAAGGGCGGCCAGCGCCGCCGTTGCCAGCCACTTCACCACGAATCCCCCGTCGGTGCCGCCGGCCGGCCCTGCACACGGCGCCGCCAGCGTTCCAGCGCCAAGCGTCGCTTGAGGAACTCGCCGGGATCTTCGCGGATCGCCTCCAGCCAGGCGACGTCGGCCTTCCGTTCCGCAACAAAGGCCGGCCCCGGCGACATCAGCACGTCTTCCTCGCGATAGCGGCGGACTTCGGATTTCTCACGACCGCCGGACCGCTGCAGGTTCTCCGGCGGCTCACCGCCATCCGTCGCCGCACCGGTCCCCTCGCCGGCCGCCTCACGGGATCGGGCCTGGGCGCCGTCGCCGTCGACCGCCTCGGCATCGTCGGCCGTGCCACCCTGATCGCGTTCGGCCTCGCCGGACCGATCGTCGCCAGCGGCGCCGTCAGCGTCTTCGACATCGAGTTTCCCACCTTCGTTGGCAAAGCCGCTCAGGCCGCTTTCGCTGGGCCGGTCGGGGCGCTTCTCGACGGTCAAGATCTCCCGCATCAGGGCGGCATTGGCGCGGGCGTCTTCGTGTCCCGGTTCCAGCAGCAGCACGGCCTCGTAGACCTTCAGGGCGTCGGCGAACAGGCTCATCCGGGCGTAGGTGGTGGCCAGGTTGTACAGCGACCAGGCATCCCGACCTTTCGCGAACATCTCCGCCGCCTCGACCAGCTGCAACGCGCGATAGTGGGACACACCCTTCCAGGCCGGATCCTCGAACAGCGTCGCCGCATCGGCATAGCGGCCCTGGCGGAACAGGGCGTGGCCGGCCGCGTCCTGCGCCGCCGCCACGCCCGGCAGCAACAGCGCCACCACCATGGCGAGCGCCCGGATCATCGCTGCCGCCGGAACAAAAGCAGCGCCAGCGGAAGCAGCAGCAGCGCCAGCCAATGCGCCTGCGAGTGCCAACTCAGTGGCACCTCGTCGAACAAACCCGCCAGCCGGGTGGTTGCCGACGACGACGCCTCAGACGACAGCGCGACAGTGGATCCGTCGTCCGACAGCCACTGCACGTTGCCCCCGGCCGCCCCGGCCAGGCGCGTCAGCGCCGCGCGATCGGCCCGCAGCAGTGGCGCCGGGCGGTCGCGCGGCGGCGCCCCGGCTGCGCTGCCGACCCCGACCACGTCGAGGCCGACGCCGTCGCCGCGCAGCATCGTCGCCGCGGCGATGGCATCGGCATCAACGCCGGCACCGTCGGAGATCAGCACCAGCCGGCGCCGCAGCATGCCCTGGTCGGCGAACAGGGTGGCGGCGAGGCGCAGTGCGGCGGCCGGGCGGCTGCCGCCTTCAGGCATGATCTCCGGCGCCAGTACCTCGACCAGGGCGAGGCTGGCCTCGGTGTCGGCATTGAACGGTGCCAGGACGTAGGCATCGCCGGCGAAACCGATCAATGCCACCTGTTCGCCCGCCGATGCTCGCAACAGGCTGCGCAGCGCCACCTGAGCCTGCGCCAGGCGGGTCGGATCACCGTCCGTCGCCAGCATCGACGGCGACAGGTCGACGGCCAGGACCAGTCCGGACAGGTTGCGGTAGGCATCGGTGCCGACCCGTTGCAGCGCGGGCGCAGCGAGGCCCAGGCACAGCAACGCCGCCAGCAGCAACGAAAGCGAACGGCCCGATCCCCGGGCGCCGTTGCCGCGCATGCGGGCCAGCGCGTGCATGGCCGCCAGTAACGGTGCGTCGACGGCCCACCGCCAGCCGTCGTCGCGCTGCGCCGGCGGCGGCAGCAGCAGCCAGGCCAGGGCGCAGAACAGGGCCAGCACGAGCCACAACGGCGCCAGAAAGGTGACCACCGTGGTCATCGCGCACGCCTCCGTTCCAGCCCCGCCAGGGCCAGCGCTGCGGCCAGGGCCAGCACCAGGCAGAACGGCACCAGGTCGCGTACCCGGGTGACCGGCGGTGCCAGCAATTCGGTCGGTTCCAGCCGGTCGAGCGTGTCGTAGACACGCCGCAGCTCCGCCGTCGTGCGCACCCGAAAGAACCGGCCATCGGTCACCCGGGCGATCTCCTCCAGCGTCTCGACGTCCAGGTTGACGGCGGGCGCAATGGTGCGCTGGCCCGATGCCGTCTGCCGCAGCCGATCCTCGGCACCGATGGCAATGGTGTAGACCCGGACGTCGAGCTCGCCCGCCAGCGCGGCTGCAGACAGCGGCTCGACGGTGCCGGAATTGTTCGCTCCATCCGACAGCAGGATGACGGTGCGGGTGACGGCGTCGCTGTCCCGCAGCTTGCGCAGGGTCAGGCCCAGGGCATCGCCGAGCGCGGTCGCGCCACCGGCCAGGCCGATCTCCACCTCGTCAAGCAGATACGCCACCCGGGCATTGTCGAAGCTGAGCGGCGCGGCGACAAAAGCCTCGTCGGCGAACACCACCAGGCCGATGCGGTCGCCCTCGCGGGCGCGCAGGAAGTCTCCGGCCACCTGCTTCACCACGGTCAACCGGTCGGTCACGGCGCCGTCGAGCTCGAAGTCCTGCTGACGCATGCTGCGCGACAGGTCGACGGCAAGGAAGATGTCGCGACCCGTGACCGGCAGGGCCTGCGCCTCCAGGACCTGGCGTGGCTGGGCTGCTGCCAGCAGCAGCGCCGCCCAGAGCAGCCAGCGCAACCCCTGGGCCAGGCGTCCGGCCCGGTCCGGCGGCTGCGGCAGCGCCAGCAGGGCACGACCGAGGCGTTGCGGCACCGGCAGCGCAGCGCCGGTGTCGGCCGCCGGACGCAGCAGCCGTGCGGCCAGCCACGGCAGCGGCAGCAGCAACAGCAGATATGGCCAGGCCAACTCGGGCATCGCGTCTCCGTCAGCCGAGAAACCGACGCAGGGCTCGCTCCACCTGCGGCCAATCGCACGACAGATCATGGCGATAGAGATCGGTGCCGAACACGCGTCCCGCTCCTTCGGTGAAGAAGCGGGTGGCAAATCGCCGGTCGAGTTGCTCGAGCCAGGCCTCGCCCGACAGGCGATAGGCGCCGGCCGCGGGATCGTCCGCGTGCACCTTCTCGCGCAGCAGCATGGCACAGGTCGACAGCCGGGCCGCCGGCTCGCACGGCCGCAGGGCGCGCAGCCGCGCCGCCACGCGCCAGCGCCGCCGCCGGCGCCACAGCGCCCGGCCGAGCAGGGCCAGGCCGGCAGTCGCGAGCAGCAGCGCCAACAGCAGCAGGCCCCAGTCCGGGCCGGCCGCGGGCGGCAGGTGAATGTCGTGCAGACGCGCCAGCGGCGTCGGATCAGGCGACATCAGCCAGGCACCTCACGGCTCGCATGGCGGCTAGACGAAGCCGTCCGCCGCGAGCTGGCGGAACGCCGCCGCCGGTGGCTCGGCGCTGCTCACCTTGGCGACGGCGATGCCGGCGGCGGCCAGCGGCGCCGCCACCGTGGCGGCTGGCGCTGCGTCAGCCTCATCCAGCGGCGTCGGCGCCGGCAGCCGGCGCACCGCCTGTACTGCCGGGGCAAAGCTGAAGGCATAGCGACCCGCCGCAACCGGCGCCCGTTCGAACGGATCGACCACCTGTACCACGCGCAACCTGGTCCGGCCGCCCAGTTCGGCCAGCGCCCCGACGAAGCCCTCGCCCGGGCTGTCCAGGGCCGAAAGCAGAATGGCCGAGCCGCCGCGTCGGGCCAGGCGGGCCAGGGCCGCCACACCACTGCGCAAGGATGGCTCAGGGCGCTGCGACCAGGCCTCCAGGGCCTGCTCATGGGTGTGGTGCATAAGGCCAAGCAGGCGCAGCGGTGCCTGCCGGCCGGCCCGGGGCGGTGCCACCTGCACCGCATCGTCGGTCACGCAGACACCGCCGACGAGATGGCCGCGACGGGCAGCATTCCAGGCGTACAGCGCGGCCAGCTCGCACGCCGCGACCGAGCGCAGGGCGCGCCGCGTGCCGAACAGCATGCAGGACCTGAGATCGACCAGCACCAGGGTCTGCTGTGCCTGTTCGTCGCGAAACTGCCGGATGTGCAGCTCGCCCGCTCGCGCCGTGACGTTCCAATCGATGTGCCGGGTCTCGTCACCCGGCTCGTACAGCCTGAGGTCCTCGAACTCCATGCCGTGGCCGCGGCGGCGCGAGCGGTTCTCGCCGGCCAGCGGCAGCAGCGCCCGCTCGTCCCGGCGCCGTTCCCGCGGCAGCTCTGCCCGCAAGGCGACCAGCGCGGCCAGGTCCGTGGCCACCCCCGGGGCCCGCAACGGATCCGTCAAGCGCGCCGCCATGCCGGGCCGCTCACGTGATCGGCACCTGCTCGAGCAACGTGGCAACGATGCTGCGGGCATCGCGGCCTTCCGCTTCGGCCCGGTAGGTCACGCCGATACGGTGTGAGAGCACGTCCTCGACCAAGTCGTGCACGTCGTCGGGCAGGACGAAGTCACGGCCGTCGAGGCAGGCCTTGGCGCGGGCCGCCGCCGCCAGCGCCAGCGTGGCCCGCGGGCTCGCCGGATGCTCTATGTCCTGGGCCAGCGCCTCGTCGGCGCCCTCGCCTCGGGTCGCCATGACCAGGCGGACCACGTACTCCTTGACCGCCGGCGCCATGTGCACGGCCCGCGCCCGTGCCGCCAGCGCCATCACATCGGGCTTGCCCAGCGCCTCGCGCGGCCGTGGCGCGGTGGCCGGCGCGCGTTCCTCGCTCTCGACCAGGTCCAGAATGGCGTGCTCATCCGCTGCGCCCGGATAGTCCAGGTGAATGTTCAACAGGAAACGATCCTTCTGCGCTTCCGGCAACGGATAGGTGCCTTCGTGCTCGTAGGGGTTCTGCGTTGCCACCACCAGGAACGGCCGCTGCAGCGTGCGGGTGACGCCGGCCACCGTGACCTGGCCCTCGCCCATCGCCTCCAGCAGCGCCGACTGCACCTTTGGCGGCGCCCGGTTGATCTCGTCCACCAGCACCAGGTTGTGAAAGATCGGCCCGGCGACGAACTCGAAAGTGCCGGCGTCCTGACGGAACACCATGGTGCCCGTGATGTCGGCCGGCAGCAGGTCCGGCGTGCACTGGATCCGGCGGAAGCTGCAGTCGACGCCCTCGGCCAAAAGCTTGGCCGATCGGGTCTTGGCGAGACCGGGCGCGCCCTCGATCAGAATGTGGCCGCCGACGATCAGGCCGATGACCAGGCGTTCAATCAGGTCGCCGCGGCCGACAACCTCGGCGTCGAGCCATGCGACCAGCCGGGCCACCCGCGCGCCGGCGTCGCTGTCCGTCGCCTGGCCGGCCTGCGCCCCGCCGTCCTGCTCAACCGACAACTGCCAGCACCCTCCTGTCCGTCTGCATCAGCCACACCTGCGGCGACGCGTTGCGCCGATCGCAAAACGAAGCAGGGGCCGGCACTTGCGGCCGGCCCCTGCAAGTCACGCGACGTCCGGCTCAGAGGTCCTTGAGCTGGTCGCCGATTGGCAACGTCCGGATCCGCTTGCCGGTGGCGTTGTAGATCGCGTTGACCAGCGCCGGGGCATACGGCGGCACGCCCGGCTCGCCGACCCCGCACGGACGCATGTGCACGAAGTCCTCGACGATGTGCACGCGCACGTCCAGCGGCGCGTCGCTGAGACGGGTCACCGTATAGTCGTGGAAGTTGCTCTGGTCCACGGCTCCGCCGGTCGTGGTGATCTTGCCATTGCGGGCGATGGAGTTGCCGTAGATCGCTGCACCTTCCAGCTGCTTGCGGACGCCTTCCGGATTCACGTACCGGCCGCAGTCGATCGCCATGTCGACTTGCGGGATGCGCAAGGTGCCATCGTTACTCACGGCCACTTGCACCGCCGCGGCGACATAACTGTGGAACGAGCGGTGACAGGCCAGGCCGATGCCATGGCCCTTCGGCAGCTTCTTGCCGTAGCCCGCCTTGGCCGCCGCCACGCGTAGCGTGTTGGACAACCGCTTGGGCATGATCGGCCAGTCTTCCACCGAGTCGCCGTAGTTCCAGTACTGTTCGACACCGTCCTGGGCCAGGTCCATGACATCGCCGTCGCCGATCAGCTCCAACATAACCTCGAGCGGGTCACGCCCGGCTGCCTCGGCCAGTTCGTTGGCGAAGCAGTTCATGGCGAAGGCATGCTGGATGTTGTTCACCGAGCGGTACCAGCCGACCCGGATCATCACGTCCGCCTCGCCATTCTCGATGCGGATGTTCGGCACCTCGTTGTACGGCATGTCGACCAGACCGAGGCCGAACTCGATGCCGAAGCCGTTCTTCTGCGCCGGGTTCCACAGGCCCAGGATCGACGGCCAGGCACCGGACTGGTGCCACGACGTGACCTTGCCGGAAGAATCCAGGCCGGCCTTCATCACCTGCGCACTGGCAGTGTGGTAGTAGCCGTTCTGGATCTCGTCCTCACGGGTCCACTGCACCCTCACCGGGGCGCCGACCATCTTCGACAGGATCGCCGCCTCGCAGGCAAAGTCGGGCTTTGACTTGCGCCCGAAACCGCCGCCCAGCAACGTCACCTGGCACTCGACGTTGGTCTTCTCCAGGCCCAGGGCCTCGGCAACGTATTGCCGAGTCTCGTTCGGCGACTGTGTCGCCGCCCAGACCTGTACCGGCCGGGCTGCGGCATCGACGATCGCCGCCGGTGGCTCCATCGGCGTATGGATGAAGTAGGGCACGAAATACTCGGCCTCGACCACCTTGTCGGCGCTGGCCAGGGCCGCATCGACGTCGCCGCGGTTGCGGATCACCAGGCCGCCCTTTCGGGCGGACTCGCGCAGCTTGTCATCGTAGGTGCTCGTGTCATGCGCCACGTTTGGGCCCATGTCCCAGTCTATGTTGAGCTTGCGCCGGCCTTCCAACACCGCCCAGGTGTTGGTGCCGATCACGGCGACACCGCCCAGGGCCCGGAACTCGGGCGCCTTGTCGTCGGCCAGCGCCGGGATCTCCAGCACCTGCTCGACGCCCTGTACCTCGAGCGCCTCCTTGGCGTCGAACGACTTCACCTTGCCGCGGAACACCGGCGCACGCGCAATCACGGCGATCTTCATACCCGGGATGGTGATGTCGGCACCATAGTTGGCCCCGCCGGTGGTGATGTCGAAGTTGTCGATCACCGGCATGTCGCGGCCGATGTACTTCCACTGCGACTGGTCCTTCAGCGTCGGCTGCGGCGCTGCCTCGCCGGACGGCATGTTGATCTCCGCCGCCACGTCGACCACCTCGCCGAAGTCGAACGAGCGGCCGGTCGGCGTGTGATGCAGGCGGTGGTCCTTGGCATAGACCTCGCCCGGATCGACACCCCACTTGCGGGCCGCCGCGTGCTCGAGCACATAGCGCGCCGCGGCGCCAAGCTCGCGCATGACGTCGAAGTTGTGCCGTGTCGAGCGGGAGCCGTCGGTGTTCTGGCCGTCCTTGCCGGCCGGATCGTACTTCTCCGCATCACCCGGCGCCTGCCACAGCTTGACCCGCTGCCAGTCGGCTTCGAGCTCGTCGGCCAGGATCATCGGGATGCCGGTGCGCACGCCCTGGCCCATCTCGACCCGACTGATGGTGATGGTCACCATGCCGTCGTCGGCGATGGACACGAACAGGTTCGGTGCGACCGTGCCGGCCTGGGCCTTGGCGCCGGAGATCATCGTCTTGGAGATCATCGGTGCACTCAGCACCAGCGCGGTGGTGGCGCCTGCGCCCTTGAGGACGTTGCGCCGGCTGACATTCTGAACGATACCCATGGCTCAGACCTCCTGCGCTGCCGTCTTCACCGCGGCGAAGATCCGCTGATAGGTGCCGCAGCGGCAGATGTTGCCGGCCATGCCATCAACAATCTGCTGATCGGATGGATCGGGATTGGCGCCGATCAGGGCCGCGGCCTGCATGATCTGGCCGGACTGGCAATAGCCGCATTGCGGCACGTTGTGCGCCCGCCACGCCCGCTGCACCGGGTGGTTGCCGTCGGGATCCAGACCCTCGATGGTGGTCACGTCCTGGCCCGCGGCATCGGCCACCGCCGTGATACAGCCGCGCACGGCTTCATTGCCGACATGCACGGTGCAGGCACCGCACAGGCCGGTGCCGCAGCCGAACTTGCTGCCGGTCAGGCCCAGCTCGTCGCGCAGATACCAGAGCAACGGCATGTTCGGGTCACCGTTGAACTGGCGTCGTACGCCGTTCACTTTCAACTCAATCATGTTGTCGGTCCTCCCTCTGACCTTCGCAGTCGCCGCGCCCGGCACCCCCGGGCCCGGCTAATCGTCGTCGTCGTCGAACTTCCGTACCATCAGGGCGATGCGGTAGACCTCGTCCCGCTTGCCGACGAGGAATACCGATGTCGGCGGCATCCCGGCGTCATTCACCGGCGGCTCGTCGAACACCACCCTGAGCTCATGCGTCACCGGCATGTTGAGCCGGTGCCGCTGGTTCGTTTTCAGCTCGTGCAACGTCTGCTCGTCGAACGGCGCGACACTGATCTCGCGGATCTGCCGGCCCAGGCCTCGCCGGACCTGGTACGCCACCACCCGTTTCTTGATCTTGCCGGCGCCGTTCCAGAAGACCAGCTGCTCGAATGTGGCGTAGTCGCCGGTCTCGATCGCCGCACGTACCGTCGCTTTCAGTTCGTCCTCACTGCGCGGCAGCCCGTCCGCCGCAGCCCTGCCGGCCAGGCAGGTCAGGCACACCGCCGCCAGCACCACGCACCAGGCCAGCAGCCCGGCACGGACGGGGCGCATTTGCGCCCCGCCCTCGCGGTGCCGGGGCACCGCAACCAGGTATTGTGCCGAGCCAGGTCTCACATCTTGTCTTTCAATGCGAAGACCCAGATCACGCCGCCCTGCGGCACCTGCGGGACACGCCCGGCCGGGAGCATCTCGGCCAACAGGCCGCGCATGCGCTCGGCATCGACGCCCCAGCCAGACTGCACGGCGATGTACTGCACGCCATCGACCATGTAGCTCGACGGCACCGCGGTGACGCCGGAGTTGGTGCGGAACTTCCACAGCACCTCGCCGGTCTTGGCGTCGAAGGCGCGGAAGTAACGGTCCGTCGTGCCACCGGTGAACACCAGGTTGCCGCCTGTCGTCAGCAGCGGCCCCCAGAACTCGGTGTCCTTGAAGTCGTGCTGCCAGACCTTCGTGCCGGTGGCGACGTCCCAGGCCTGCAGCTGGCCGATGGTCACCGGCTGGCTGGTGTCGATGCTCTCGTGGAAACGCAGGCTGGACAGGATGTCGTCGATCTTCACCCCGATCCACAATTCACCCGGCTCACGCTTGCCGATCGGCTCGCCGCCGAACTCCGAGCACAGGTTCTCGTGCGCCGGGATGTAGAACAGGCCGTTCTTCGGGTTGTAGGCCTCCGGCGGCCAGTCCTTGCCGCCCCAGAGGCTGGGACAGAAGAAGGCGCTCTTGTTGGTGCCTGGCGTGCGCGCCGGATCGTAGGTCGGCCGGCCGGTTTCCGGGTCGACTGACAGGAACGCGTTCTGCCGCACGAACGGCTTGGCCTCGACGAACTTGATCGGCCCGCCGTCACGTTCCAGCGTCCACAGATAGCCATTGCGGCCGGCGTGGATGGCGCCCTTGACCTTGCGCCCGGCCCGCTCGAAGTCGATCAGCAGCGGGGCGGAGACCTCGTCCCAGTCCCAGGCGTCATTCCAGTGGTACTGGAAGTGGCCCTTGATGGCACCACTCGCCACGTCGATGGCGATCACCGAGGTCGCATAGAGGTTGTCGCCGGGACGCGCGTCGGGCATCCAGGGACCGCCGTTGCCGGTGCCGAAGTAGGCCAGACCAGTGTCGTGGTCGTAGTTGCCCTGCATCCAGATCGATGCGCCACCGGTCTTCCAGTCGTCGCCGCGCCAGGTCTCGTGCCCCGGCTCGCCAGGCCCCGGAATGGTGTAGGTCTTCCAGTTCTGCTCGCCGGTCTTGGTGTCGAGTCCGATCAGAAAGCCGCGGATGCCGTACTCGCCGCCGGAGACGCCGACCACCACCGTGTTCTTCGCCACCAGCGGCGACAGCGTCATGTATTCGCCGTTCTTCCAGTCGCCGCCTTCAACGTTCCAGACGACCTCGCCGGTCTTGGCCTTCAGGCCGACCACGCGGGCGTCGACCGTCGCCATGTAGACCATGTCGTCATAGAGGCCGACGCCACGGTTGGTCGGATGCAACTGGAACAGCTCTTCCGGAACCTCGTGCACATAGCGCCACAGCTCTTCGCCGGTCTTGGCGTCGAGGGCGATGATCTGGTTCTGCGGGGTCGAGACGAACATCATGCCGTCGTTGACCATCGGCGGCGCCTGATGGCCCTCGGTCACGCCGGTGGAGTAGCTCCACACCGGCACGAGGTCCTTGACGTTGCTGCTGGTGATCTGTTCCAGCGCGCTGTAGCCCCAGCCGGCATAGTTGCCGCGCCAGCTGAGCCAGTTTTCCGGCTCGGGGTTGGCCAGCCGCTCGTCCGTGACCATGCGATAGTCCGCCGCGCCTGCGGCACCGACCCAGGCCACCATTACCGTGGCCAGTAACACGCTTACTGCGTTAGCTAGGTACCTCATCATCGCCTCCTCCCTCTAATCGTGCGATGTGCGTTCGGGTTAACGGCGTTCTGCACTCCGTTACGCGTACCTGGTCATGTCCATGGGCGGGGCCGCGCCCTATTTCGTCTTCGCTCCCGGTTTGCGGTTGAAGCCCTCAGCCACCTGGACGGCGCCGTCCGGATCGAGCGCCAGCGCCAGCAGTGGCAGCGGCGTCTTCGCCGGACCGGCCATCACCCGGCCGGTCAGCAGCGGGGCGAACTCCGACAGGTGGCAATGGCAACGCAGATGTTGCTTCTTCGCCCGCCAGGACTTGATTGTGCAGGCCTTGTGCGTGCACAGGGCCGAGTAGGCGACGACACCATCGGCGGCAAAGCGCAGGGTCTCTTCGTTCATGTCGGCGGTGTCGAGGCGCAGTACCAGCAAGCGGTTCAGCCGCGTGCCGCGGCGCACCGTCTCCCCGTCGGGTGCGATCGGATAGGCCGTGAGCGGCGCCGCGCCAAGCTCCAGCAATTCCGGCCGGACCAGCCTTCCTTCCAGGCTGCCGATGGTGACCACCAGCCGGTCGGACGGCTGCGGCGGCATGCGATCGGCGCTGATTTCTTTCTTTTTCTTCTTACCGAAGGCCGCCGCCTCGTCGCCGGCGCCGGCCAGCGCCACGACGCCGGCGGTCAGCGCGGCGGCGCCGATGAAGCGGCGCCGGTCGATGCCGGCGTCGGATTTCTTGCTCCGCAGGTCGTCGCACCCGCGTGTCACCTTGGCCGCCTCCTCGTCTCGCGGCTTGTCGCCGCGTTGTGTTCCCGGGGCGCGCCGGCCCTCGGCGTGTTTTGTTGTCGGGTAGGTGGGCTGCCTGACCGGCGATACCGCGCTGGTGCGGCAGCCAAGTCCTCCCCATAGAATGACTCTAGAAAGCAGCCAGCGGCGAAGCAAGTGTTAACGTCTCCCAAACTTGCCGCCCGCGGTCTGCCAGGGAGGATGTCCGTGACGATCAACCTGTTTGCCGGCACCGTCGGCATGTCGGTCTGGTTCTCCGACGATCTTGGAGACAGCTGGCGCCGGCCCTATTCCGAATCCGGCCTGTACCTCGAATCACGCGTGTGGGCATTGAGCGGTCACCCCGATGCCCCCGGGCAGCTCTATGCCGGCACCGACAACGGCATCTACCGCTGCGACGTGAAGGCACGGAAATGGACCCATCTGCCGTCGCCGATGGACCAGATGAACGTCTGGGCCCTGGCCCAGGCGCCATCCGACCCGGAGGTGCTGATCGCCGGCACGCAGCCGGCGGCGCTGTTCCGCTCCGACGACGGCGGGCAAAGCTGGCGGCCGTTGCCCTGCCACTTCGCCGAGGACTGCATCTACGTGCGCTGGCCGCGGGTGACCCAGGTGCTGTTCGATCCGGCCGATGACCGCACACTGTGGGTCGGCGTGGAGATCGACGGCGTGCATCGCTCCGACGACGGCGGCGAGAGCTGGCGACGCTGCAACCAGGGCCTCGCTTCGGAGGACATCCACGGCCTCGCCGTGATCGAGACGCCGCGCCGGCGGCTGTTCGCCACCACCAACAAGGGCCTGCACATCAGCGACGACGACGGCGGCAGCTGGCAGGTGCAGACGCTGGACTCGCCCTGGCAGTACACCCGGGTCATTGTCCCGTCGCCGGGTCGGGCGGACCTGCTGTGGCTGGCCAACGGCAACGGTCCGCCGGGCGACGCCGGGCGGTTGCTGTCGAGCCGCGATGGTGGCGACAGCTGGCAGCAGGCAGCACTACCGGCTGAACCGAACTCCACCCCGTGGTGCATCGCCGACAACGCCGCTGACCCTGAGCTGCTGTTCATGGCGACCAACCTGGGCCAGCTGTTCCGCTCGCAAGATGGCGGCGCCAGCTGGGTCAAGCTGGACCGCGAGCTGGGCGAGGTGCGGGCCTTGCGTTGGCAGCCGGGGTAAAAGTCGCGGGCGCACGGGCGGGTCTCAGACCCGCCTATCGCGCCACTTATAGGAAACTGTAGGGGTCGACATCGATGCCCACCCGCACGTTGTTGGGCACCTGGACCCGGGCCAGCCAGTCGCGGGCGATGGCCGAGGCGTTGGCGTTGCGCGGCGTCTTCATCAGCAGGCGGTAGCGGAAGCGTCCGCGCAGCAGGCTGAGCGGCGCCGGCGCCGGGCCGAGCACGGCCACCCGCTCGCCGCGTGGCGCCTGCCGGCCCAGGGCCGAGGCCACCGTGCGGGCGGCGTCGTCGTCCGGCGAGGAGACGATCAACGCCACCAGCCGGCCGAAGGGCGGCAGGCCCTGGGCTCGCCGCGCCGCTTGCTCGACCTGCATGAAGCCGTCGCGGTCGCCGTCGACCAGCGCCTGCATGACCGGATGCTCGGGCATGTAGGTCTGCAGCAACGCCCGCCCCGGCCGGCTACCGCGCCCGGCCCGGCCGGCGACCTGGCTCAGCAGCTGGAAGGTCCGCTCCGCTGCCCTGAGATCGCCGCCGTTGAGGCCGAGGTCGGCATCGACCACGCCGACCAGGGTCAGATCGGGGAAGTGATGGCCCTTGGCGACCATCTGGGTGCCGATCACCAAGTCGACCTCGCGCTCGGCGATCTGCCGCACCGCCTCCGCCGCCGCGGCGGGCCCATGCACGGTATCGCTCGACATCACCAGCGCGCGTGCATCGGGAAAGCTGTCGGCGACCTCTTCCAGCAGCCGCTCGACGCCGGGACCACAGGCGGCAAAGCTGTCACGGGCCTCGCACGCCGGGCAGGTCTCCGGCTGGCGCACGGTGTGGCCGCAATGGTGGCACTGCAGCCGGCCGCGGAAACGATGCTCGACCAGCCATGTGCTGCAGTTCGGACACTGCAGGCGATGACCACAGGTCCGGCACAGGGTCAGCGGGGCGTAACCCCGCCGGTTCAGGAACAACAGCGCCTGCTCGCCGTCGGCCAGGGTCTGCTGCACGGCGTCGTGCAGCGGCGGCGACAGCCAGCAGCCGCGCGGCGGCGGCTCGGCGCGCAGGTCGACGGCGGTGATCTCCGGCAGCACCGCGGTGCCGGCACGGTCCGGCAGGTGCTGCAGTTGGTAGCGCCCGGCCTGCAGGTTGACCACGCTTTCCAGGCTCGGCGTGGCCGAGACCAGCACGGCAGGGATCGCGCCCAGGGAGGCCCGGACCACGGCCATGTCGCGGGCGTGGTAGCAGACCCCGTCTTCCTGCTTGAACGCGGCGTCGTGCTCCTCGTCGACGACGATCAGGCCCAACGCACAGTACGGCAGGAACAAGGCGGAGCGGGCACCGACCACGACCCGGGCACGGCCGTCGGCCACCGCCCGCCAGGCGCGGCGGCGGGCGGTCTGGCCCAGGTCCGAATGCCACTCCACGGGCATCACGCCGAACCGCCGCTGGAACCTTTGCAGCCACTGTGCCGTCAGGGCGATCTCGGGCAGCAGCACCAGCACCTGGCGGTCGCGGGCGAGGGCCGCCGCCATGGCCTCGAAATAGACCTCGGTCTTGCCGGCGCCGGTGACGCCATCGAGCAGCGTGACCGAGAAGGCATCCTCGTCGACCCGCCGGCGCAGGGCTGCGGCCGCGTCGGCCTGGGCGGGGCTGAGCGCGTGGCCCGGGCGCTGCCAGTCCGGCAGCGGCAATGGCGGCTCCGCCGGCAGCGGGACCTCGATCAGGGTGCCGGCAGCGACCAGACCCTGGACGACGCCGGACGAGACGCCGGCAGCGCGGGCCAGATCGCCGGCGGACCGGGCCGGGCCATCGGCCAGGACGTCGATCACCCGGCCGCGGGCCGCCGTCATCCGCTCCGGCGGCGGTCCGCCCAGGGCATAGCCGGTGACCGGCCGCGGCGGCTCGAGCGCCGCCGGCACGCTCATCGCCATGCGCAGCACCGATCCCGGATCGGCACAGGTGTAGCCCGCCATCCAGTCGATGAAGCGCCGTGTCACCGTGGCCATCGGCGCCACCGGCAGGCGCGCTGCCACCGGCTTCAGCTTCTCGTCCGGCACCGCGGCGTTCGGATCAGCCGGACCGTCGCCCCAGACCACGCCGACGATGCTGCGCCGGCCCAGCGGCACGCGCACGAAGTCGCCGGGACCGGCGGTAGCGTCCTCTGCCTGCGCGTAGTCATAGGCGCCGGCCAGCGGCAGCGGCAGCAGCACGTGGATGCGCGGCGCGGAATCGCGGCCATTGCCAGGAGCGCAGGCGGCGGTCAAGCTGGCACGGGTTGTGGCCATCCGCTAGACTCTGCTCAGCGATGCAAGGTCACACAAGGGATGGTGGCAAGGTCGCATGGGGCTTAGGTTTTTGACAGGCAGCCAGGCATGAAGTTCTTCATCGACACGGCCGACGTGGACGAGATTCGCGATCTGGCGGCGACCGGCCTGCTCGACGGCGTGACCACCAATCCATCGCTCGTGGCCAAGACCGGCCGTGACTTCTTCGAGGTCGTGGCCGAGATCTGCGACATCGTCGACGGCCCGGTCAGCGCCGAGGTCACCGCCGTTGAAACCGACGCCATGCTGGCCGAAGCCCGGGTGCTGACGCAGATTGCCGGCAACATCGTGATCAAGGTGCCGCTGACCTGGGACGGCCTGAAGGCCTGCCGCGCCCTCGCCGATGCCGGCACCATGGTCAACGTCACGCTGTGCTTCTCCGCCAACCAGGCCTTGATGGCGGCCAAGGCCGGGGCTAGCTTCATCTCGCCGTTCGTCGGCCGGATCGACGACATCGGCCAGGATGGCATGCAGGTCGTGGCGGAGATCCTCGAGGTCTACGACAACTACGACTTCGACACCGAGGTCCTGGTCGCCTCGGTGCGCTCGCCCCAGCATGTGCTGCAGGCCGCGCGCCTGGGTGCCGACGTCTGCACCATTCCGCCGCAGGTGCTGCGCCAGCTCGTGCATCATGCCCTGACCGACAAGGGCCTGAATGCGTTTCTGGCCGACTGGCAGGGTACCGGCCAGAGCATCCTGGCCCGGAAGACCGGGACATGACCGGCAAGCGCAACCCGCGCCGCACCGCCGCGAGCGCTCCGGCACCGGTACTGTCGGCCGACGTCGTAGCACGCTACCTGCGGCGCAACCCGGACTTCCTGCTCGACAATCCCGAGCTGCTGTCGGTGCTGACGCCGCCGGCCCAGCACAGCGGCGACAACGTCACCGACCTCGGCCGCTTCATGGTCCGCCGGCTGCAGGAAGAGACACAGCGGCTGAAGGAGCGCGAGGCCGGCCTGCTCGAGATCAGCCGCGCCAACCAGGTTTCGCAGGACCGGGTCCACCGCGCCGCCCTGGCCCTGCTCGACGCCAACAACTTCCAGCACCTGATTCATATCGTCACCCGCGACCTGGCCGATCTGCTCGACGTCGACGTGGTGACCCTGTGCGTCGAGGCGCAGGATGGCGACGGGCCGCGGCGCATCGCCACCAACGGCGTCTACGTGCTGGAAAGCGGCGCCATCGACATGCTGCTTGGCCCGCGCGAGACGGTCTATCTCGGCGCCGCCTTCGCCGGCCAGGAAGCCGTGTTCGGGCCGGCCAGCGGCCTGGTGCGCAGCCTGGCGCTGATCCGCCTGGCGACCAGCCCGCGCTCGCCCGTGGGGTTGATGGCGCTGGGCTCGCGTGACGTCGGCATGTTCGAGACCGGACAGCGGGCGGAGCTGCTGGGCTTCCTCGCCCGGGTGCTCGAGCGCCTGTTGCGCGCATGGTTGGACCTGCCGAGTTAGGCCTGCCCGTTCTGGGCGCCGATCTGCGCCAGGCCGGCGCTGCCTGGCTAAGCTGGCTCAGGGCCGAGCGCCGCCTCGCTGACCGTACCATCGAGGCCTACGCCCGCGACCTCGAAGCGTTCCTGAAATTCCTGACGGAACATCATGCCGCCGCTCCCGACCTGGCCATGCTGGCGGCGCTACGGCCGGCCGACTTCCGCAGCTACCTCGCCCGACGCCGCAACGAGGGCCTCAACGGTGCCTCGCTGGCGCGGGCGCTGTCGTCGCTGCGCAGTTTTTTCCGCTTCTGCGATCGCGGTGAGCTGTTCGCCAATGCCGCCATCGACATGATCCAGACGCCGAAACGCGCCGCGTCGGTACCTAAGGCGCTGTCGGTGGCGGAAGCCGCACAGGCCATGGACGCGGCCGGCGACATTGCCGAGCAACCCTGGCTGCAGGCCCGCGACGTCGCCGTCCTGCTGCTGCTCTATGGCTGCGGCCTGCGCATCTCCGAAGCGCTAGGGCTTGAGCGTCGCGACGCCCCTCTCGGCAACAGCCTGCGCATTACCGGCAAGGGCGGCAAGCAACGCCTGGTGCCGGTACTGCCGGTGGTGGCCGAGGCCGTCGCCCGCTATGTCGAGCTGTGCCCGCTGCCTTTGGCCATGGACGGGCCGCTGTTCGTCGGCAGCCGCGGCCGGCGCTTGAACCCACGGATCATCCAGCAGCGCATGCAGCAGCTGCGCGGCGCCCTGGGCCTGCCGGCCGACGCCACCCCGCACGCCTTGCGCCACTCCTTCGCCACGCATCTGCTGGGCGCCGGCGGCGAATTGCGCACGATCCAGGAACTGCTCGGCCACGCCAGCCTGTCGACCACCCAGCGCTACACCGCCGTCGACAGCGAAAAGCTGCTCAGCAGCTACCGCCGGGCGCATCCGCGGGCGAAGCGCTGACCCGGAGCACGATTTTGCCCACATGGCGTTTGGCGACGAATGCGGCTTGCGCGTCGGCGATGTGTTCCAGCGGATAGGTCGCCGCCAGCAAAGGCACCACGCGGCCGGCTTCGATGTGGCGGACCAGGTTGGCGAACACCTCGGGCTCGAGCACGGTGCAGCCGAACAGGCTCAGATCCTTGAGATACAGCGTCCGCACATCCAGCGTCACCATGGGCCCGGCGATCGCGCCGGCGACCCCGTAGCGGCCACCGGGGCGCAACACGTCGAGGAGGTCAGGCCATTGCGCACCGGCGACCAGGTCGATCACCACGTCGACGCTGTCGCGCCCAACGACCTCAATGAGCGATGCATCTCTGGCGATGGTGCGGTCGGCGCCGAGTTCGAGGACGTCGGCGGCCTTCTCCGCGCCCGTCACCGCCAGCACCCGCGCCCCACGCGCCCTGGCCAGCTGCACGGCGGCGGATCCCACCCCACCCGATGCGCCGGTGACCAGAACCGTGTCGTCAGCGGCGACGCGGGTTCGCGTCAGCAGGTTCTCGGCCGTGGAATAGGAACAGGGAAAGGAAGCAAGCTCGACATCGCTCAGCGCGCTGTCGACGCGGTGGGCATGCCGCGAAGCCACCACCACGTACGCCGCGAAGCCGCCATCGCACTCCGAGCCCAGATACCAGGGCGTCACCAGCGCCTGGCCACCGGCTTCGCGAAGGCACGGTTCGACCAGGACGCGTTCACCCACCCGCGCCCGATCGACACCCGCGCCGACGGCGACGATCCGGCCGCATACGTCCGCGCCCTGGATCCTGGGGAAGCGGATCGGCGCGCCCGTCCAGCTGGCATCCTCGCCCGCCGCGTCTGCCTTTGAGTACCAGGCCGTGCGTGTGTTGATGTCCGTGTTGTTGACCGCCGCGGCTGCGACCTCGATTAGCACATCGCCGGCGGCCGGGACAGGCACGGGGATATCGTCGCGCACCTCGAGCTTCTCGGGCCCGCCATGACCGGTCAGCCAAACGCCCCGCATTGTCGTCGGCAACTGCAACGTCCGCCCCCTTGCCCATCCTGAAGCCCGCCTGGACTTTAGCACCGCACGGTCCGATGGCATCCGAGAGTGACTGGCGCCGGCGGCACCGCAAGGGGGCGAAAACCGCGCCGGCAAGGCCCATATGAACAACCGACGGTCCCAAGTCACCGGGCCCCGGGAGAGCAGCGATGCAAGACGGCAGCACCGATCTGACGCCGGCCCTCCTGCGCCACGATCCGGCGCTGGCCGAACAGATCGTGCGCGAGGCAGGTGCCCGCTACTTTGCCAGCCGGCGGGCGCGGGCTGATGCCTTCGTCGACCGTCATTTCACCATGCGCGGTTCGCTCCGGCTGCACCGCCATGCCCTCGGTTGGGACGTGCTGCGGGCGCCGGCCAACCTGCTGCTGATGGGGCCGAACATTGCCGTTCAACTGGCCGCCGCCGGGGCCGACACAGTCAAGGCGAAGAAGGCGGCGCAGTATCTGCGCAGCCGCCGCCTTCTGCTGCGCACCGCCGTCGGCGACGAGGTCGAGTGGCTGGTCATCACCGACTTCCTGCAGCTGCCCTGCCAATGGCAGGACCGTGAGTCGGGCACGGATGCCCTGGCCGAAGCGGTGCTGGCCGACCCGCGTGTGGTCGCCGCCCTGGCGGACACCCTGCGGGCGGTGGGTGAGCATGCCGACGACCCGGCATTCCGGGCCCGGCTGGAGGACGCGGTGGCCGCCTATACCGGCACCCGCGCCGCCGCCGCCGACATCGCCACCGCTCTCATCACGGTGAGCGCCGGCGCTTCCATGCTCCACCAGTTCACGCCGGGCACGATCTCTCTCGGCACCACGCTGGCAGCGGCGATCGCCCATCACGCGGCGGTCGCCTCGTTCCCACTCGGCTCGACCATCGGCGGGCTTTGGTACGGTCTGTTCTCGGTCTCGGTCTCACCCCTGCTGGTGGCCGGCACCACACTCGGGCTGACCGCCGTGGCCAGCGTCGCCACTGCCTTCGCCGGCGTCCTGGCCGATCCAATCCAGCGCCGGGCGGGCCTGCACCAGCGTCGGTTGCTGCGGCTGGTCGATGTGCTCGAAGCCCAGTTCGACGGCGACGACGCACAGTTCACCGCGCGCGACCATTATGTCGCCAGGCTGCTCGACCTCGGCGACATGCTGGCCAGCGTCTACCGCGTCGCCCGCGCCTAGAGCCTGTTCGCTTCAGTTGGAATCAAGCAGTCAGAGCTTAAGCCATTGCGGCGACACCCTTCGAGACGGCCGCTTGCGCGGCCTCCTCAGGGTGAGGTCTTTATTGTTTGCTCCTCATCCTGAGGAGCGTTCCCACGGGTCGGGCTCCGCCCGCCCGAGGATAAACTCCGGACGCGTCTCGAAGGATGAAGGCCAAGGACCAAGCTGCTTCCAACAAAACCTGACATGCTCTAGCCGCTGCCTGAACCGCTGAACTTCTGCATGACATCGGCTGCCTGGCCATCGCCGAGGGCCGAGACATCGATGCCGTTTTCGGCCAGATGGGCGTGGACCTGGTCGAGGGGCAGGCTCTCCAGCAGGGCGGGATCGAAATTGGCATTGCTCAGCGTTTCGGCAACGTTGCCGCCGACCACCTCCTGCACGCCGCCATTGCCGCTGATCAGGCCGGTCACCTTCTCGATTATCTGCCCAAAGTCGAACATCGCCGCTCTCCCTCACGTCTGCGTCCGGTGGCATAGCCGAGACGACTGCGCCTTGGGCAGAGATGGGTGGGCGAGCCGTACGCCGGAATTCGATTGAAGGTGCAGGGTTGATAGAATTTACCTACCGCCCCTCGGGCAAGATCATCCTGGTCGAGGAAACGGCGCGGAGACGTCACGCAGCGGCCCGGCGTGCGAACCCAGGTGCTTCGCCAGCAGTTCGGGCTCCAGGAAATCCGCGCGCAGCTCATCCAGGGCGTACGCCCGGTCACGATGGACCCAGACGACCGCGTCGCCGACCTCTCCGCCGGCGTCGAAGCGGCCCTGCGCGTCGACGACGAGCCAGTCATCGCCGCCGCGCGGCAGGTAGTGCAGCAACCGCCTGCCGTCGTTGCCATCGAAGGCCCGCACGACCGCATCGAAGCCGACCGACAGCACCACGCCGCGCTGGCCCAGCCACACCGCCGCGGTGGCCCGACCGGCGTGCCGGTCGTGCATCGCCACAGTCTCTTCCCCGCTGGCCACCGACCACAGGCGCACCTTGCCGTTCTCATGGGTCGTCAGGACCTGGCTGTCGTCGTTCACCAGCCGGGCGCTGGTGGCGGCCCTGTAGTAGGGCGCGTCGGCGTCGTACGGCACGTCATCGTCGTCCTCGTCCGGACGCGCGCCCAGCACATGCCGTCGCGTCCAGTCGGCGGTGTGCCACAGCTCGGGCTGCGCCGAACCGACCAGCAGCAGCGAACCGTCGCCTGAAAAGGCCAGGCTGTCGACCCAGGCGCCCTCCGGATCCCGCTCGAGCTTGGCGATCAACTCACCTGTGCCGAAGTCCCAAACGCGCACGGCCATGTCGTTGGCGTAGTCCGGTCCGTGCCGGCCGCCCGCGGTCGCGAGAAACCGCCGGTCGGGAGACAGCGCCGCCTCTTCGGCCACGACCGGTTCGTTATCGCCGGGCCCGGCCCCGGCCGGCAGGTGCGCCACCTCGTCGGGATCGATTGGCGGCACGGCCAGCGCCGCAACCACCGCGCCTGTCGCCGTCTCAACCAGGATCACCTGCTCGTCCCCGGTACGCACGAGGACGTTCTCGCCGTCACCGTGAAAGCCGTAGGCATAGCGCCAGTCGCCGGTGAGCACGACGTCACCGCTGCCCGCCTGCTCGATCCGCGCGCCGATTGCCAGGTACCTGCCATGCGGCGAAAGGTGGGCATGCCGGTAGTCGTCGTCGCGAAGCTGCCGGATCACATCGCCACGTTGCAGGTTCACCAGCAGGCGCTTGCCATCCTGGTAGGAGATCAGGGCCATGGTCCCGGCGTCGTCGACGGTGAGGTCTTCCATGCGCCGCGAGCTGTCCGGGCTGTTGCCCTTGAGGGTGCGGACCGGCGCCCAGCGCGCCAGGTCCCACACGTCGATCCGGTTGCCGTCACATACGCTGACGAGGCTGCCGTCCGCGACATCCAGCACCGGCACCTCGCCAAGCCGGACGGCGGCATGCGGCGCATCGTGCGTGAGGCGATCGGTGCGCAGGTCCCAGCGCGCCAACGCGCCCGGGCCGGAGGCCACGCGCTCGTGGTCGTAGTCGGCAACCGAGTCGATGGTCTTCAGCGTCAGCACCACGGCATCGTCGTCATCCAGGAACCGGGCACCCTGCACCACCGTGTCGCCCACCGCCGGCCGGGCGCCGCCTTCCGCGCCGTGAACCAGCCGCGGTGCCGCGGTGCCGCGTTCCCAGACGTAGGCGCGGTTGTCGGCGCCGACGGCGAGATAGCGCTGCCCGGACGGCGAGACGGCGAGGTCACGCACGCCGTTGGGGCCGGTGTAGTCGCCGGCCGGCGCATCCGCCGCCAGGTCCCAGGCGCGGAAGGCGATGGGGTCTTCGGCCTCCCTCTCCAGACCGACCAGCGCCGTGGTGCCGTCCGGCGTCACCCGGCAGACCGCAAAGGAGAAACCCGACACCGGCTGCGGCACGGGGACGGCGTAGTCGGCAAGCCTGCGGCCCTCGGCGGCATCGAACAGCGCGAGGCGGATGTGGTTGTCCCCGACGTGACCATGGCTTGCCCCGTCGCCGGCGAAGATCTTCCGCCCCTCGTCAACGAAAGAGAGAAAATCCAACCGCCCCGGCTGACCAACCTGGTAGCTCCGGCCAAGATCGTCGAGGTCGATGACGCCGAAGCGGTCATTGTCCCAGAACAGCACGCGGTTGCCGCGCGGCGCGAACTGGCCCTTGACCCAGCCTTCGAGCACCGTGTCCTCGGCCGCCGTCGGCCGACCGCCGCCAACGAGAGTCCGCAGCTGCAGCCCGCCCGGCAGATCCCACAGCCTGAGCGTGCCGTCCAAGGCGCCCGTCACCAGTCGGCGACCATCCGGCGACACGGATACGGACTGCACGACGCTGGCGTGGCCGACCTGCAGCACGAGGCGGGCGACATCGTCGTCATCGACCGGCAATGTCCGCGGGTGCGACGTCGGCTCGGCGGGCGCCTCGGGCTCGGGCGATACCTCGGCCGCAACGCGGTCGGCGCGCGGCGTCGGCCAGGCCGCTCGCGCCAGTTTCACCAGCCACCTAACCATGGGTTACCGCGCCGACGGCGACTTTGTTCGCAAACCCACTGAAGCTGTCTGACATCGAATGCCTGAGACCTTACCGGTGGCACATCCTAGCTATGCCAATATGGACCTGCCAGAGGCGCCGCGACGGCCTAGACTGCCGAAAACAGCAAGCCGATCCGAGGAAACGATGTCGGAGCTAGCCACACTGCCGCTCGACCAGATCGACGTCAGCGATCCGGGCCTTTACCAGTGCGATGCCTGGCACGAGGTGTTCGCCCGCCTGCGCCGCGAGGCGCCGCTGCACCACTGTACCGACAGCGCCTACGGGCCTTACTGGTCGGTGACCCGTTACGACGACATCATGGCCGTCGAGCTCGATCACGAAACCTACTCCTCGGCCTCCGAGCTCGGCGGGATCCAGATCGTAGATCAGCCGTCGGGCGAGGAACTGCCCAACTTCATCCGCATGGACCCGCCGCGCCACACGGCGCAGCGCAAGACCGTCGCACCGATCGTCGCACCGTCGAACCTGAAGAACCTGGAGGACACGATCCGCGAGCGCACCCGTCTCGTCGTTGACGCCCTGCCGCAGGACCAGACCATCGACTGGGTCGAACAGGTCTCGATCCCCCTGACGACGATGATGCTGGCGACCCTGTTCGACTTCCCCTGGGAGGACCGGGCCAAGCTCACCTTCTGGTCGGACGTGGCGATCGCCAATGTCGACGACCCGGACGCGCCGGTGCACTCGAACGAGGAACGCCTCGCCGAGCTGCACGACATGGCCGACTACTTCGCGCGCCTGTGGCGCGAGCGGGCCGAAGGGAAGCCCGGCTTCGACCTGATCTCGATGATGGCGCGCAGCGAGGCAACCCGGAACATGCCGCTGCCGGAATTCATCGGCAACATCGCCCTCCTGATCGTCGGCGGCAACGACACCACGCGCAATTCGATGACCGGCGGGGTGATGTTCCTGGCCGACAATCCGGACGAGGCACGCAAGCTGTATGGCGACCCGTCGCTGATCGCCTCCCTGGTGCCGGAGATCATCCGCTACCAGACGCCGGTGATTCACATGCGCCGCACGGCGAAGCGCGACACCGAGCTCGCCGGCCAGAAGATCGCCGCCGGCGACAAGGTGGTGATGTGGTACGTCTCCGGCAACTTCGACGAGACGGCGATCGAAGACGCCGACCGCTTCATCGTCGACCGACCCAAGGCGCGCCGGCACCTGTCGTTCGGCGCCGGCATCCACCGCTGTGTTGGCGACCGCCTGGCCGAGCAGCAGCTGCGCATCCTCTGGGAGGAGCTGCTGCAGCGGCGGCTGGTGATCGACGTCGAGGGCGCGCCGCAGCGCGTCTACTCCAACTTCATCCGCGGCATCCGCAAACTGCCGGTGCGGGTGCGCGCGATCTAGAGCATGTCCGTGCTTGTTTGAATCAACAGGGGGATTCCCCTGAGGCGTTTGATGTGATTCAAGATGCTGGCTGGAGGAGGAGGCCAGCATGCATGCCTCGACCTTATTCGCTG
>Ga0056126_10000116_pt1 | contig 30639 bp, 25 predicted proteins | sample WorMetLIZAISLAND_FD_71117 | JGI IMG/M metagenome (GOLD analysis project Ga0056126, IMG submission 71117) | Marine gutless worms symbiont microbial communities from Max Planck institute for Marine Microbiology, Germany - Inanidrilus manae... ...
AAGGGCACTATGATGAAGCATCCGGTCAATCGCCGGAAATGACTTCGGAGACAACCCTGTCCCCGGCAATCGGAAAATGGAACGGTAGAGCTGGACTTCAAAGCCGGAATTAGACAACCAGTGACTGCATAGTCGCTGCCGGCGGCGTTCCAGAAGGCGGCATTGGGAACGGTGCCGTCGTTGTCTTCCGAGAACTCCGGGATAATACCATCGAGGAAGTGTATGTCGATGGCGCCCAGGTTCTTCACTTCGATACTACCGCGTGGTTCCGTTTCGAACAGATGACCGACGTAATGGAGCGTGCTTGCTGAAATGTTGATACGCTCCGGTTCGCAGGCTTGCTCGAGGCGCGCCGGCTCCATGCCTTCAGTGAGCAGAGTGAAATCCTTGAAGTCGGCGAACATCACCGTCGCCAATTCATAATACCGGGGCTCGACCGATCCTTCCGTCTTCAGTTCCTCGGCGATCGAGGTGGGAAAAAGGCTGTTGATGACAGCGTCCGATTTGCGGCGAGCCTCATCGGCCTCGCTTATGGCATCGTCGAGCTCCTTCAAGACAGAGTCGCGATTGAGCAGTTGGCGACGCAGTTCAAGAAGTGCCATCGCCTGTTGCGCCAGCCGGCGAACGGCTTCCCGCTGCGATGGCGAGAGCTCGTGGGCCTCAAAATCCATGATGCAGAGTGTTCCGATGGCAAAACCTTCCGGGTTGACGAGCGGCATGCCGCAATAGGCCCTGAGGTGCGGTTCACCGGTAACAATCGGCGAATCCTTGAATCGTGGGTCGGCCGTTAGGTCGGGAACGTAGAGCAATTCGTTGGCGCAGATGGTCGTCGAGCAAACGGTCACCTCGCGCGGGCACTCGTTGATGTCGGGGATCCCATAGTTGGACTTGAACCACTGGCGTCGCTCATCCAGCAGTGTGATCAGGGCGACCGGGTAGCCACAGATCTCGGCAGCAATCTCCGTCAATGCGTCCTGTTCGAATTCGGGCGGCGTGTCCATTACCTGATAGGTGGCGAGCGCCGCCAGGCGTTCACTTTCGTTGTCCGGGATCGGGTAGGACATTTGCGAATTCCCCCATCTGTGGTTTTTTCGGCGGGTCGGGTTCTCTCACCGCCACCCACAGTCTTCGCTGTCCGATCAAATTTTATACCGTTGCACCATTGGGCTATTCCAGGATAGCGCCGAACCGGTTCCTGCGCACCTGTCTCCGTGTTCCTGGCGTCGATCACATCTTCGGTATCGGCACCGCGAAGGACTGAACCGACAACCCCATGTGTGCGTATAATGGCTGTTATGAATGATCCTTTGATCCCAACCACCTCCCGGCGCGCCGTGCTCCGTGGGGTTGTTGCAACGGCTGCTGTCGCTGGACTCGGCGGCTGCACCCGCATGTTGAGTGGCGTCGCTGGGCTGGCCGCAGACGTCACCATCCACGAGCACCTCGCCTACGGACCCCATGAGCGTCACCGTCTTGATCTTTACGTTCCCAACAACGCCTCGGCGGAAACCCCCGTCGTCCTCTTTCTCTATGGCGGTAGTTGGAAATGGGGCTCGCGCGGCCGCTACGCTTTCGTCGGATACGGCCTGGCGTCGCGCGGTTTCGCCGTCGCTGTCGCAGATTACCGGCTCTATCCGGAAGTGCGGTTCCCGGACTTCAACCACGACGCGGCGCGGGCCGCCGCCTGGCTGCAGGCGGAGCGCGGCCGCTTCGGTTTGGAGCCGGGCCAGCTTAATCTGATGGGCCATTCGGCCGGCGCCCACATCGCCGCCTTGATCGCTCTTGATCCCCAGTATTTGGCTGGGCGCGGTTTTTCGCCCACCGATCTCGGGCGCGTGGTCGGGCTGGCCGGACCCTATGGCATGTATCCTTCTAGGATCGATTTCATCGCCGACATTTTCCCATCGGCGACTGATGAGGCAAAGGCTCGTCCGGTCACATTCGCCAGGGCCGAGGCACCGCCGATGCTGCTTCTGCACGGCGCCGACGATTCCATCGTTTCGCCGAAGAACTCCGAAACTCTCGCCAACCTGCTAACCATCGAGGGCGCCGCCGCCGAGGCCCGCGTCTATCCGGACGTCGGCCACCGGGAATTGGTTTTGGCGCTTTCGCCCCTGTTCAGCGGCCTAGCCCCAGTCCTCGACGATGCGGCGGCGTTTCTGAAAAGCGATACGGTTGCCGGGCGACCGGATCCGGAGCGGCGGGCCCAGGCGGTTCAATACCTCGCCGCCAACACACCGGAATCGTTTCGCAATGATCTCGATCCGACCCTGACCTTCATGCGTCTCGGGTATTAGGTACGGGAACGACTGTCTCTTTCGGTTTTTGCCGCTTGTTAACCATTTCTCCTGTACATTTTGAGCGAATCGCAAGAGCGAGGGGCTCGAGATGTTTCAACAGAAAAGAACCGTCGAGGTCGGTGACTTCTACGTGCAGAAAGGCGCGGTGCCGATCCTTTGGCAGGTGGTCGCCCACGTCGATACCCAGGGTTTGCCACCGCATGTGCGGATTTCCGAAATCCAAGGCAGCCGCATGCAGGCGATCTCCGTATCGGCACTTCTGGAAAATGGATGGTTCAAGCGGGTCAGCGAAGACGAACGGCGGCGCCTGATCGAACAGAACCGGACCCAGGAATTCATCGAACCGCTCGTCGGTGCCGCCGAGTAAGGCGGGCACCGAAGGCCGGATCACTGAGGTCTTCAGCAAACGAACCGGCGTTGTCCGGTATCAAATCATCCGGTAGTCCGCGCATCGTCCATATATGAACGGCGTCATTCAGATCTGACGGGTTGTTGAGCGATCCGCCTTTGAGGCTGAACGTTTCGATCGCCGGTGGTTCATGCCCCAGGCGTGGCCTTTCCGTCCAATCGTTTTATACGCGTTAACATGCCGGGGTCCGTTTGTTTGTTATCAATTAACGACGATGGTTTAGGGTTGGAAACCGGTAAATGCCTCCGGGCTGACAGGAAACCTGGCCCAAAGTTAACTCGCTTTTAAAACGACGGAGACGGTATGGTACCGAAGAACAGAGCGGACTGGCTGTTGGCCGGTGGGTTTCTGTTGATGATCGCGCTGATGGTCGTCCTCGAGACGGGGTCGATCCGGGTCATGGATTCGTTGGCAGAGTTGACGACCAAGATGTATCATCATCCGCTGACCGTTAGCAATGCCGTACTCGAGGCAAATAACCGCATCGTTTCCATGCACCGGCATATGAAGGACGTTGCTCTCGCAAGAAACGCACAAGACCTTGACAAAGCCGTGGCTCGCGTGGCGAAAGAGGAAACGCAGGTCTATCAACGTTTTGAGACCGTTACTGAACGGTTTCTCGGGGACAAGTCGAAAATCGAGGCAGCCCGGAAGGCGTTCACGGACTGGAAAGTCATTCGCTCCGAGGTCATCGAATTGACGCGGGCGGGGCGCTACGACGAGGCGGCCGCCATCACCAAGGGCAAGGGTGCCGCGCATGTCGAGTTGCTGAATGCTCGCATGGAAGATCTCATCGCGTTTGCCAGAAACAAAGCCGCCGCATTCCTCACTGACAGCCAGGCCCAACACGAGAGGACTAAAACCCTGCTCTACGGGGTCATGGTTCTCGTTATCCTGATATCGGGTTTTGTCGCCCTGTTCGTTGTTCATCGTATTCACTCAGGTGAGAAGCGCCTTCGCGACAGCGAAGAACAGTTTCGATCGATTACGGAGAACTCTTCGGCCGCGATGGTCATCGTCGTCGACCGGCTGGGAAACATCGTTCATTGGAACCCGGCCGCGGAACGCGCCTTTGGCTATTCCAAGGAGGAAATCGTTGGCCACCCGCTTACTGAGATCATGCCCGAGCGTTACCGCGCCGGCCATCTAGAGGGATTCCGACGCGCCGCCAATGGCGGCGGGTCCCGCTTCATGGGCATGAGTCTCGAGTTCACCGGTCTCAGGAAAAACGGCCAGGAGTTCCCCATTGAGTTCTCCCTCGGTACATGGCAGCAAGGCGAAGCGACCTATTTCAGTGCGGTCATGCACGACATCACTGAACGCAAGGCCAGCGAATCCCGGTTCCGCAATCTTGTCGAAGGCTCTGTCCAGGGCGTGATCATACACTGCCAATGGCGGATTCTTTTCGCCAATGAGTCGATGACACGAATCTGCGGTTACGAGACGATCGACGAATTGCTCGATGTGGGCAGCATGGAAAAGATCATCGCGCCCCACGAGCGTGAGCGGTTGCTCAGCATCCGGCGATCGAAGGAGAGGGGCGAGCGAGCCGACGGTTCTTTGGAGGCGGAGTTCCTTCGTGCCGATGGTTCGAGTATTTGGCTCGAACTGGTCAGCAATGTGATCGACTGGAACGGTCAACAGGCGATTCAAAGCACGGCCATTGACATCACCGAACGCAAACGGGCGGAGGTGCAGATGCGGGAGGCGAAAGAGGAAGCGGAAAACGCCAATGCGGCGAAATCCCAGTTCCTAGCCAGCATGAGCCACGAACTGAGAACACCGTTGAACGCTGTACTCGGTTTCGCGCAAATGCTGCAGTTCGACCCCAAGAACCCGTTGTCACGGGCGCAGGCAGATCACGTGGCTCGGATTCTAGAAGGTGGCAGCCACCTTCTCGATCTGGTCAGCGAAATCCTTGACCTCGCCAGGATCGAGGCCGATCAGGTCGAATTGGCATTGGATGTAATCGACATCCGGCTGATCGTCCGCGATTGTATCGAGTTGGTGACGCCCCTCGGTGCGCCAAAAGAGATATCCATCCAGGACCAGGTCGAGAACAGGCCGCCCCTTATCGTTCGAACCGACCAGCGACGGCTTAAGCAGGTTCTGATCAACCTATTGTCCAACGCCGTTAAATTTAATCAGCGAAACGGTCGCGTCACTGTCGGTGCCAGGGAAACGGAGGACGGATTCTTACGATTGTCGGTCGCCGATACGGGGCCCGGCATTCCGGAGGCGGACCAAGAGCGGGCCTTTCAGATGTTCCACCGCGTCGGTGCCGACCCGATGCTGGCCCGCGAGGGCGCCGGTATCGGTCTGACGGTGAGCAAGCTGCTGGTCGAGCGCATGGGTGGGCATATCGGTCTCGAAAGTGAAGAAGGCGTTGGCAGCACATTCTGGTTGGAACTCCCCATGGCGTCGAACGACAGCACTGTCATATGGACGGATGCGATGCGCACCGGTATCGACGCTATCGACAAGGACCACCAGAAGATCGTCAAACTCATGAATCGGATCATGCGCTCGACGAGTGATGATTCCGACGTGATTTCAGCCGTAGAGGAACTCGTGGTTTTCACCCGATTTCATTTCCGGCGCGAGGAGATGATCATGGAGGTCTGCGGCTACCCGGATGCGGAGCAACACCGCCGAGAGCACCGCGAGGTTTCAGCCCGTATCAACGATTTGGTTGGAGATTGGCGGCGACTACGTGACGCTGAACATCTCGAACAATTGCGGTTCCTGTTCAAAGAAACCCATCTCGACCACATTCTCGGCGAATATGCACTTGCCTCCTTTGCCGCGGGTAAAGAACAAGAGATTGAAAAAGTCTTGTCCCCTATTCGGTAGCTTCTTTTCGCCAACTCACGTATATCGAGGGGAATGCCGGACTTCGAATCAGCACAAATAACGCTGAGAGGGGCGCTCCCGTCATCGGAGTTCAACCACCTGTTCAACGCAAGCCGTCACGCTCTGAGACCCAGTTGGGTCCGGGTGCCTAGGGCGCCGTCGCGTGTGCTGATCGGTCTGGAGACCCACATCCGCCGAATTCGTGCACTTCAAAACGTTCCCAGGTTCCTCCACCAAACCCCTTGTTTCCCCGATTGGCAGCGATCACATTTCTCCTGTTCCACGGATTGCCCGGCTTAGGGGAGATATGGCCATGCGCCTTTTTTTCGTTGTTTGCGTCTATCTGCTGACTTCGGTCGTCGCGGCAGAGAACGGGCGAGCGGCTGAGGAGCCTTTGCTCGCAAATGTTCGCCAGCTCACATTCGAAGGCAAACGGGCCGGCGAGGGCTATTTCAATGCCGCCGGAACTAAGCTGATCTTCCAGTCGGAACGCGATGCGGCCAATCCTTTCTATCAGATCTTCCTGATGGACCTTGAGACAGGAGACGTGGAGCGGTTGTCGCCGGGTATCGGCAAGACCACCTGCGCCTGGGTGCATCCGTCGGACAAGCTGGCGCTCTATGCCTCGACCCATGACGACCCGGCCGCGCGATCCGAGATGCAGGCCGAACTCGATTTCCGCGCTTCCGGGAAGAAGCGACGCTACGCCTGGGATTACGATGAGGAGTTCGAGATCTACGCCCATGACCTCGCTACTGGTAGGCGCACTAACCTGACGAAGGCGAAAGGCTACGATGCGGAGGGTGCCTATTCGCCGGATGGAGAGTGGATCGTTTTTGCTTCCAACCGCCTTGCCTATTCAGGGGAAATGACGGCCGAAGAGGCGAAGACATTCGAACACGACAAGTCCTTCATGATGGACATCTACCGCATGCGGACGGACGGCTCCGATGTTCAGCGCCTGACCATGGCGCCCGGCTACGACGGCGGCCCCTTCTTCAGTTCGGATGGCAAGAGGATCACCTGGCGGCGGTTCTCCAAGGACGGTGCGTCGGCGGAGATCTTCACCATGAACGCGGACGGCAGCAAGAAGCGGCAGCTGACCCGTTGGAGCCACATGTCCTGGGCACCCTATTTTCACCCCTCCGGCGATTACCTGATTTTTGCGTCGAACAAGGAAGGTTTTGCCAATTTCGAGCTTTATCTCGTCGACGCGGCGGGTACCAAGGAACCGGTGCGTGTCACCCGAACAGACGGTTTCGACGGCCTGCCGGTGTTCAGCCCGGACGGTCAACGGCTGTCTTGGACCTCGAAACGTAGCACCGACAAGACCAGCCAGATCTTCATGGCCGACTGGGACGACGCCGGCGCGCGGCGGTTGCTCGGCCTCGATGAGCAGGCTGCGGCCGAGCCCGCGATAATCGCCGACATTGCCACCACGGCAGCCGCCATCCGGCCCGCGGACGCGCGCGGCCATGTCGAACGCCTGGCTTCGGAAGAGATGGAGGGGCGGCTGACCGGCACCAAAGGCGAGCGCCGGGCGACAGCCTATGTAGCTTCCGTCTTCAGACAATTGGGCCTGATACCGGCCGGGGACGGCGGTACCTATTACCAGGCCTTCCCTTTCACAGCCGGGGTCAAGCTGGGCGGCGGCAATACGCTGTCTGCGACGATCGATTCGGAAACTGCTTCGCCGGCGCTCGATAGAGACTGGCGACCGCTGGCCTTTTCGCGTACTGGCGCCATCGACGAAACCGGCGTCGTATTCGCCGGCTACGGCATCACGGCTCCTGGTATCGACAACATACCCGACTACGACAGCTATGCTGGTCTCGACGTGAAGGGCAAGTGGGTGCTCGTATTCCGATTCCAGCCCGAAAATGTCCCCACTACTTGGCGCCGGCATCTGGTCCGCTATTCCGACCTCGCCTATAAAGCCAGCGTCGCCAAACGCCTGGGCGCCACCGGTCTTATCGTCATGACCGGCCCGACGGCCCAGGCCAAGGAGCGGCTGGTCAAACTGACCTACGACGCGGCGGCCGGCGGCGGTTCGCTGGCCGGCTTGAGCATCAGCGATGGCCTGGGTGCGGCGCTCCTGAAGGCGGCCGGCGAGGACGTCGCCGCCGTGCAGAAAAGCCTCGACGGCGGCAAAGAGGTTTCGGGCTTCGCCATCCCCGGCGTCAAAATTGCCGCCACCATCGACGTCGAGAAGGAGAAGCGCACTGGGCGCAACGTCATTGCGCGCCTCAAAACCGGGGCGCCGGCCGACGCTCCCGTGGTCGTCGTCGGCGCCCATGTTGACCACCTGGGCCATGGTCAGGTGTCGGGTTCGCTGGCCCGCGAGGACGAACGGGGCGCGGTCCACTACGGCGCCGACGACAACGCCTCTGGTGTCGCCGCCATGGTGGAGATGGCGCAATATCTCAAGGACCTGCAGGCCCGCGGAAAACTCGGTGCCAAACGCGACATCCTGTTCGCCGCCTGGTCCGGCGAGGAGATCGGTATCTTGGGATCCGGGCACTACACGGAACAACTTGCTGGCACCGGCGAGCTCGCCGACAAGGTCGCCGCCTACCTCAATCTCGACATGGTCGGACATCTCAGGGAAAAGGCCTACCTGCAGGGCACTGGGTCGAGTTCCATCTGGGCCCGCGAGATTGAGCGGCGCAATGTGCCGGTGGGGCTTTCAATCGGCACCAAGGACGATCCCTACCTGCCGACCGATTCGACGCCCTTCTACATGAAAGGCGTGCCGGTGTTGAACGCCTTCACCGGTGCTCACGAAGACTACTCGACTCCGCGCGACCGAGCCGAGGACCTCAATTACGATGGCTTAGCCAAGATCGCCCGCCTAATGGCCGGCATCGCCCGGTCATTGGCCCGCGCCGATACCGTGCCCGATTACGTCGAGGTCGAGCGGAAAAAGGGCGGCATGCAGCGCAAGCACCTGCGCGCCTATCTCGGCACGATCCCGACCTACGGTCAGGACGAGAACCAGAAGGGCGTCAAGCTGCAGGGCGCGGTGAAGGGCGCGCCGGCGGAGGCCGCCGGCATCCAAAACGGCGACATCTTGGTCGGCCTCTCGGGCGTCGAGATCGAGACCATCCACGATTTCATGGGATTGCTTTCGGGTCTCAAGGCCGGCGATAAGACGGAGATGGTGGTCATCCGCGAAGGCAAGCGGGTGACATTGACGGTGGTGCCGGGGACCCGCGAATGACAGCGCTGTGAGAACATCAGTTGGGGCGATGGAAAACCCAAGGGAGCCGGAACCATGATCAAGCTTTTGAGTCTCTTCATTCTGATCGGCTTGGCCATGCCAACATCTGCGGCTAAACCGCTCAGTCCCATCGCCATCGAAGAATGGCCGGTGCCGTTCGAACGCGGACGGCCACGTGATCCCTACGTGGCGCCGGACGGTTCCGTCTGGTTCGTCGGCCAACAGAACAGCTATCTAGCCCGCTTTGATCCGAAGACCAAAAGGTTTACCCAGCGCCAACTGGGTGACGGTGCCGGGCCGCATAACCTGATCGTCGGTTCCGACGGTGTCGTCTGGTACGCCGGCAACCGGCGCGGCTACATCGGCCGTTATGACCCAAAGACGGACAAGATCGAGAAGATCGGCATGCCGGACGGCGCGGCCCGCGATCCGCACACGCTGATCTTCGATCATGGCGAGAATCACATCTGGTTTACCGTGCAATGGGGCAACTTCGTCGGCCGGCTCAGGCTCGCAGATCGCAAGGTCGACCTGATCCCGGTGCCGACCGAGGACTCGCGGCCCTACGGCATCATCGTGGCACCGGACGGAACGCCCTGGATCGCACTTCTAGGCACCAACAAACTGGCCTCCGTCGATCCCAATACCCTCGCCTTGGACGAACACGAACTTCCGGAACTGGATGCGGCACCCAGGCGCATCGGGGCGACCGGCGACGGGCGCATTTACTACACGGACTATTCGCGCGGCAGTCTCGGGCGCCTCGATCCGAGATCCGGCAAGGCCGGGGAATGGGCAGCTCCGTCGAGTGGCGGTTCCGGGCCTTATGCCATGGCCGTCGATGGCGCCGACCGCGTCTGGTACGTGGAGACCGGCGAGCAGCCTAATTACTTCGTCGGGTTCTCGCCCAAGGGCGACCAGACCGTCTCGGTGACGCCGGTGCCGTCGGGCGGGGATTCCATCCGCCACATGGTCTACGATGCGAAGACCAAGGTCGTCTGGTTCGGCACCGACGCCGGCACCATCGGCCGTGCTGTGCTACCGCCCGGCTGATCGCCCGCCTCAAGGATTGAAACGCGGCTGTAGCGGCCTACCTATTGACTGATCGGCCGATTGGGTCTGATCTAGCTGGCGTAACGGGAAACGGAAAACAATGTCTCAATTCGAGGAAACCACCGAAGGCATCACCGTCCGGGTCGAGAGTTTCTACCTGGATGACCAGTCTGAGCCATCCGACGACCACTACGTCTGGGCCTATCGGGTCGAGGTCGAGAACAACGGTGAGGCCGTCGTCCAGTTGCTGACGCGTCATTGGGTGATCACCGATTCGACCGGCAAGACGCAAGAGATCCGGGGCGACGGCGTGGTCGGACACCAGCCGGTCCTGGAGCCTGGCCAGTCCTTCGAGTACACCAGCGGCACGCCGCTGGTGACGCCGTCCGGCTTCATGTCCGGTTCCTACCAAATGATCGACGACGATGGCCGGCAATTCGACGCGGTCGTTCCCGCCTTTTCACTGGACAGCCCATTTCAGGAAAAAGCGCTTCACTAGGCCCGAAATTCCATAGAGTTGACGGGCGGGGAAATCGAGCCCATCTGCTAGAGGCAGGGGTCAGGAACAACGGATTACGGAACGGAGCACGGCGGTGACAGTGGACAACCCCATCAATCTTGTCGAAAAGGCCGATCTGAGCACGGAAGAAAAGGCGCTGCGCCCAACCCGCGAGGAAACGGAAGAGGCGGTGCGAACGTTGATCCGTTGGGCCGGCGACGACCCGGCGCGCGAAGGCCTCGTCGATACGCCGGGCCGGGTCGTACGTTCTTACGAGGAGTTTTTCGACGGATATGACGCCGACCCTAAGGAGATCCTCGAGCGTACTTTTGAGGAGGTCGATGGTTACGATGAAATGGTGCTACTCCGCGACATTCGCTTCGAATCCCATTGCGAGCACCACATGGTGCCAATTATCGGCAAGGCCCACGTCGCCTACCTGCCACGCCACCGGGTCGTTGGCATCTCCAAGCTGGCGCGGATTGTCGAGGTCTACGCCAAGCGCCTGCAGATACAAGAGAAGATGACGGCGCAAGTCGCCAATATCATCGATGAGGTGCTTGAACCGGACGGCGTTGCCGTCGTCATCGAGGCGGCGCACCAGTGCATGACCACGCGTGGCGTCCACAAGCCGGGCGTCACCATGGTCACTAGCCGCATGTTGGGGGCCTTTCGCGAGAACGCCTCGACGCGGCGCGAGTTCCTGGCCATGATCGGCACGCCGGGTTCGACGGAAACCAGTTTCGGCTGACCGTACCCGACCGGCACCCCGATGACTTTCTGTTGATTGGACAGACCGACGTCGATCGGTAGTAATCTCAACGACTGTACCAATCGCAAACAGGAACGCGAACGCGTGAAACATCGAATTACCGGTATATGCCGGACCGTCGCCCTGCTGGCTGGGGCCACGATGTTCCTGTTCGTCCTAACCTACGGCGGTACGGGCCGGGCGGCCAACCTGATGGCCGGCGAGGCAAGCCCCTATCTGCGCTCCCATGCTAAGGATCCGGTCCACTGGCAACCATGGAGCGACGCCGTCTTTGAGCGGGCCCGCAGGGAAGGCAAGCCGGTGTTCCTGTCGATCGGCTATTTGGCCTGCCATTGGTGTCACGTGTTGCAGGACGAAAGTTTCACCGATCCCGAGACGGCGGCTTTGATGAACGAGGCCTATATCAACGTACTTGTCGATCGCGAGGAACGCCCTGACATCGATGCCGTGATGATGCGCGCCGCCGACCTGATGGGCGCGCAGACCGGCTGGCCGCTCAACATGTTCCTAACCCCAGACGGCAAACCGTTCTTCGCCGGTGGTTACTTCCCGCCGGTGCCCCGGCTCGGTATGCCGGCTTTCCGTCAGGTCGTCGAGGCTGCCGCCCGAGCCTACGGCGAAGATTCGGCCGGACTGGATGCATTCGGCGGTCGGGTCGAAGCCCGGCTCCGTCAGGTTAACCAGTCGGTTCTCGGCCGCCCGGCCGAACTGTCCCGACATGCCTTGGCCGAGGCGGCACGAACGGCACTCGCCGATATCGACCAGTTCAACGGCGGCTTCGGGACGGCACCGAAACCCCCGATGTTGCCGGGCCTGGGCGCGCTCTGGCGGATCCATTTGCGCACCGGCGACGCGGAACTCGGTGCCGCGGTGACTGAAGGCCTGGAGGCCATGGTCCAGGGCGGTCTCTACGACCACCTGGGCGGCGGCTTTGCCAGGTATGCCACCGACCCGGAATGGAAGATCCCGCATTTCGAGAAGATGCTACTTGATAACGCGTTGTTCGTCGGCGTCCTTACGGACGCTTGGCGCGAGACCCGGTCGCCGTTGCTGGCGGAACGGGTCGCCGAGACGGTCGCCTTCCTCGAGCGCGAGATGCGCCTTGAAGGCGGGGCCTTTGCCTCGTCTTTAGATGCCGACTCGGAAGGCGAGGAAGGACGCTACTACGTGTGGACGGCGGCGGAAGTCGACCGGCTTCTAGGCGACACGGCAGCGTTGTTCCGTGAGGCTTACGACGTCTCTGAAGATGGCAATTGGGAAGGTGTCAATGTCCTCAACCGGACGGACAGGGACTGGGAGACCTTGGCGCAATCCCACGGCATGACTGTTCCCCGCCTGCAAGACATCCTCGCTCGTACTCGCGACCACCTTTTTCTCGAACGGGCACGGCGTGTGCGTCCGCAGCGCGATGACAAGGTGCTCGCTGACTGGAACGGCGCGGTCATCGCCGCGCTCGCCGAATCCGGCGCTGCCTTTGGCCGCCGCGACTGGGTTGAGTCCGCCGAATCGGCCTACGCCTTCATTCGTGGCAATATGACCATTGGCACGAAGCTGCGCCACGCTTGGATGGATGGTGTTGTCGGCGACGCCGTGACTCTCGATGATTTGGCGGCCATGGTGCGGGCCGCGCTGGCGCTTTCGGACGCCACCCAGAACCGTGATTACCTGAAGCATGCAAAGGCCTGGATCGGGGAAGCCGAAAGCTTGTGGAGCGAGGCCGACGGGGCTTATCGTCAAAGCGAGGACGCCGTCCGAGATGGCCTGCCGGCACTGATCCTCGGCGAGGACCAGCCGGGTCCGGCCGGCAACGCCATGATGGCCGACAGTTTGGCGAGGCTCGCCCTGATCACCGGCGAAACGGCCCATGGGAAACGGGCCGAGCGCATTGTTTCCGCCTTCCTCGCCGTCGCCTATCAGGCCGCACCTTATTTCGGCGGTGTGTTGGCGGCCGCTGATACGCTTCTTTCGGGTGCCCAGGTGGTGATCGTCGGCGAACCAGGCGGCACCGACACCCAGGTGCTCCAAGCCGCCGTCATGGCCGCCCCAATCCCCGGTCGTGTCGTCACCGTCATCACCCCCGAAACGGAACTGCCGAAGGGCCATCCGGCGTCAGGGAAAGGTCTCGTCGACGACAAGGCTGCCGCCTATGTCTGCGTTGGCACACTCTGTTCCCTGCCGGTGTCAGAACCGGGCGATCTAGCCGAAACGGTGCGCTTTATGCGCTCCCAGGGGTACAGTTCGGCAAGAACCTTGGCCGACAAGGAAGACGCCGAAACCGGTTCTCACAGCAACTGACAGCATAAAGGACCTAGCAAACGTGGGTTGCCGGTACGAGCGATCATCGGTTCCTTGCGCCGATAACGAACCAAGTTTCCATTTTCGCTTTCCCTTAATGGGGATGGTTCCACGGGGCACACACTCGAAGTCCTCTTTGATCAACGCGTAGGTCGCGGCCGAGACGTGGACCTTCCCGACCTCTCCGTGACTTTCCATCCGGCTAGCGATGTTCACGGTGTCTCCCCAGAGGTCATACTGGAACTTCATCTTGCCGATAATGCCGGCAACAATGGGCCCGGAGTTGATTCCCAAGCGAAAAGCCAAGCGTTTACCATTTCGGTCTGGTAACTGTTCGAGCCCATGGACGATGTCCAGGGCCAGTGCGACGATGGCTTTCGCGTGATCTGCCCTGGGCGTCGGCACGCCGGAAGCGATCATATAATTGTCGCCGATGGTCCGGATTTTTTCCAAACCGTATTTTTCCACCAATCGGTCGAACATGGAAAAAGCCTCATTGAGCCAGTCGACGACTTCCTCCGGTTCCAAATTGGCAAAAATCGGTGTCGAACCGACCATGTCGCAGAACATGATGCTGCAGGTGTCAAAGTGATCCGCGATGGTTTCCCGTCCCGATTTAAGGACCGGAACGATCTCTCTGGGGAGTATGTTCAATAAAAGCGACTCCGATCGATCGTATTCCCGCTGGAAGGCATTTACGAAGTACATCATGGTCAGGAAAATCGCCACCGACGGGCCGATGATGTTCATTCCGAAAAACAGCATCGAGACCTGAGGCGACAACTGTGGAGCCCATTGCTGAACCTCCTGATCGAAGGCGAGGGATATCGCCAATAGGGCTAGATAAGCCATGAACCACCAGATGGCTTGACGCAGGCTCTGAAACATCAGGGCGCAGAACGGGGCCAGGACCGACCATGTCATAAGCACGCCGGAGGACGCAAATCCACCGAGACTCCACTGCATGGCGATCGGATTCCACAGGATCATGCAAAAGAAGGGATAGAGAAGGAAAGGAAGGCGTTTTTTGGCGAAGAACACGAGCAATGCCAAGCCGAGAACAAGCGTGAACCCGAAGGTTATGTAAACGGTTGCCGTAGGACCAAGGATCGACAGGTACATCGATCCCCAGAGGATGCTGGCTATCAAACAGACGCTGGTCAGTATGACCAGTGTCACCTTTTGGCGGCGTACTTCCAAAGTGTCGGCTTCGAGTACGCTTAGCAGTTCGAGTCGGGCCTTGATCGTTGATAGCAGGGTCACGTCGACTGTCCTTTCCACCTGCTCAAACGTCGGGCGCGATAACAAGGGCCGAAACCGCCGGGCCCCATATCTCGGACAGGCGGCGCAACCATCCACCTCATTCTTCAGAGCAGGGTCTATTGCCGCATGAGCAAGGTCCGTGGTTTCGTTTTCTATTCCGCTAGATAACGATTGTGACAGCCGTCCACGCGGATGACGCCATTTCTTCGGGGGTGTTTTCGAATACCACATTTTCGTCCATTTCCCACACCGCTCGAGGCAAGTCTGCCGGAAACCGATATCCGTAGACGGTTGACGCGGCTGGCGGTTAGGGTTTCTCTAGCCCTCCCGGAAACGTCTCCGGACGTCGAAACAGTGCCACGGTTCCCGAACGCATGGATCCCCGCCCAATTATCCTGGTTACCGGCACCCTGTTGTCGATCCTGGCGCTGGTCATGTGCGTGCCGGCTGGTGTCGATTTCCTGCTCGGTCATTCCGATTGGGAGGTCTTCGCGGTGGCCGCCGGCGTGACGTTATTCGTCGGCGTCGGTATGGTGTTGACCAGCCGCGCCGACAGCACACGGCTCTCCATCCGACAGGCATTTGTGATGACGACGACGAGCTGGATCGCGCTGGTGTTGTTCGCCTCGTTGCCTTTCGCGTTCTCGGAACTCAACCTTAGCTTCACGGACTCGGTCTTCGAATCCATGTCCGGCCTGACGACCACGGGCTCGACCATCATTACCGGACTCGACACGGCACCGCCGGGCATCCTCATGTGGCGGGCGCTCCTGCAATGGGTCGGGGGTATCGGTATCATCGTCATGGCGATCTCGATCCTGCCGATGTTGAAGGTCGGCGGCATGCAGCTCTTTCGTATGGAAAGTTCGGATCAGTCGGAAAAGGCTCTGCCGCGCGCCGCCCAGATCACCACCGCCATCACCGTGATATACGTCGCCTTCACGCTGATCTGGGCCGGCGCCTATTGGATGGCCGGCATGAATGGCTTCGAGGCGGTGGCGCATTCGATGACGACCATCGCGACTGGCGGTTTTTCAACCGCCGACGGATCGGTCGGTTATTTCAACAATCCGTTGATCGACTTCATCGCCGTTGGTGGCATGCTGGTCGGATCATTGCCGTTCATCCTCTATCTCAAGACCCTGCAGGGCGATTGGGGCGCCTTGTGGACCGACAGCCAAGTCAAATGGTTCCTGACGACGGTCGCCTTCCTCATTCTTTTTGCCGCCGGCTGGCTGTGGCTGATCAACCACGAACACCCGTTCGAGGCGCTCAGGCTGGCATCCTTCAACATCGTCTCCATCATCACTGGTACCGGTTATGCCACCGACGACTACGGCATCTGGGGCGGTTTCGCCAACCCACTGTTTTTCCTGATCATGTTCATCGGCGGCTGCGCCGGTTCGACGACCTGTGGCATCAAGGTGTTCCGCTTCCAGGTCCTCTATGCGGCGGCCCGCGCCCAGGTTCACCACTTGTTGCAGCCGCACGGTGTTTTCGTGCCCCTTTACAACAAACGCCCGGTCACCGACGAGATTATTGTCTCGGTGCTGTCATTCTTCTTCATGTGGTTCTTCGCCTTCGCCATCCTGGCCCTAGGGCTCGGCATGCTCGGCCTCGATTTCCTGACTGCCCTATCAACGGCAGCGACGTCGATCGCCAACGTCGGCCCGGCGCTCGGCCCCGTTACTGGCCCGTCCAGCACCTTCCAGAGCCTACCTGACGCCGCCAAGTGGTTGATGGTCGGTGGCATGCTTTTGGGCCGCCTCGAGCTTTTCACGGTGATCGTGCTGTTCAGCCGCACGTTCTGGCGGGCGTAAAGTCGCCGGGCGTTGGTGGCCGGTATCGGCTTTTTTGATGGAATGGCGGAGAGGGAGGGATTCGAACCCTCGGTACGCGTAAGCGTACAACGGTTTTCGAGACCGCCCCGTTCGACCACTCCGGCACCTCTCCGCGATCGAGGAAATCCGTCGGCTTGGCCGAGGGAGGGGGTATTTATCACCGGCGGTATCGCCCTGGCAACACCTGTTCGGCCGAGCATGGCGCGTTAGGCGCTAAGCTGCTTCCGGTTGCCAGATCCGGACCCGGTTGCGGCCAGCCCGCTTGGCCTCATAGAGGGCTTGGTCGGCGAGCTCGATCGAGTCCTCCGGCGGGCCTTCGGGCGCCAGTTCGGAAACACCGAAGGAAGCGCTAACGTGAATGCTTTTCCTTTTGCCAACCTTGATGCCCTGACGCTTGATGTTGCGCCGGATCCGGTCGAGGACCCGTTTGGCGTTGGCCGTCGTCGTATTGGGTAGCAAGATCAGGAATTCCTCGCCGCCATAGCGGAAGACCTGATCGTAACGCCGCAGGTGTTGTTTGACGTATGTGGCGACGGTTTCGAGGACTTTGTCGCCGGCCTGGTGCCCATAGGTGTCATTGACCTTCTTGAAATGGTCCAGGTCCATGATGCCGAGACAGCAGAGTTGGGCAACGCGCCGCACTCGCTCTTGTTCTTCGTCCAAGCGTTTTTGCATCGCCGTGCGCGTCATAACGCCTGTCAACGGGTCCGTATAGCGCAGGAAATCCCAGGCTTCGCTCAGGAGCTTGCGTAGGCTCTTGCGGAACTTGTCGTCGCTCTTGACGAATGCCCGGTATTGGGCCGGTTTGATGTCGGTCCCGTCACGCACGCAACCCGCCAAGTCACGGGCCAGCGCATGCATGCGCTCGCTGTTTTCGCCGACGGCAGCGAATCCGGGGTGGTCGCGAATGTTCGGATTGGCCTGGCCGATGTACCATTTCCCAAATACGGTCCGTTTATGCGAGTCATCGCGCAGGTCAGTCGGTTTCGGCTTCGACCGGCAGACCAGCATGGTGCGGAACTTTTCGGTCCATTCGGCATGGGAATCTAGGGCACGGCCAAGTTCGGTTACGATCTCTTCGGCTTCCGAGGTATTGAGTGCCGGGAACGTGCTATCAGTATTGATCGCCATGAATACGGTCCGGGAATTAATCCTTATTTCGTATGTATTCGGACCGGAGTTTACCCTGCTTCTCCGAGACCGCAAACGATGGATTCCTGCTAATGTGTCCGTCACTCTCGACGTGTTAGAAAAATCGTGGAATTCGTCTGTCCAATACACTTTCGAGTGGTTCGAAAACCCCGTTGACTACGCCGGAAGAGGGGCTATAGTGCCGCCTCTTTCGGAAAGGGCGGCGCGCCGAGGCGCGACGGGGCCGTTCGGGCGTGAAGCGCGTAAGACTTACGAAATATTAGGGAATTCGAGGCGAAGATGTTCGCAGTAGTCAAGACCGGCGGAAAACAAGTCCGCGTTGCCAAGGACGACCGCATCACGGTCGAGAAGATCGCCGGTGAGCCGGGCGCCATGGTCGAACTGGATAAAGTTCTCATGTTGGGTGAAGACGGCAAGGCGCCGACGGTCGGCGCGTCGGCGGTCGACAAGGCCAAGGTCTTTGCCGAGGTCGTTGAGCAGAAGAAGTCGGACAAGATTGTCGTCTTCAAGAAGAACCGCCGCAAGAACTACCGGCGCACCAAGGGGCATCGTCAAGAACAGACCGTGCTCAAGATTCTCGAAGTGAGTCCGACCGGCACCAAGCCGATGGCGCCGGCGAAGGCGAAAACGACGAAAAAGGATGAGGGTGAAGCCAAGGAAGCGGCTCCGAAGACAGCAGCGCCGAAGAAAGCACCGGCCAAGAAGGCGTCCGCCAAAAAGGCCGAAGCCGATGCCAAGCCGGCTGCCGAAAAGAAGACGGCGGCCAAGAAACCGGCGGCTAAGAAAGCACCTGCCAAGAAGCCAGCGGCCAAAAAGCCCGCAACCAAGAATGACACCGAGGAGTAACGGAAGATGGCACATAAGAAAGCAGGCGGTAGTTCACGCAACGGCCGCGACTCCGAGGGCCGGCGCCTTGGCGTCAAAAAGTATGGCGGCGAGGCTGTGACAGCCGGCAACATCATCATTCGCCAGCGTGGCACTCAGTACCATCCCGGCAGCAATGTCGGCATCGGCAAGGACCACACGATATTCGCCACTGCCGATGGCAAGGTGACCTTCGATAAGAAGGCCGGTGGGCGTGTCTACGTCGGTGTGGAGCCGACCAGCTGACATAGCCGCCGTCCGCTTTGGATTACAAAGGGGAATGGCTTCCATTCCCCTTTTTTCGTGGGCAAACGAGGACCCGATTCGATGACCAGGAACATGATTTCCGATATCGCCGCAAGGCCCCGGGAGATCCGGTCATGAAGTTCCTCGACGAGGCCAAGGTGTTCATCAAGAGCGGTGACGGCGGCAACGGCTGCATGTCATTCCGCCGCGAGAAATATATCGAATTCGGCGGGCCGGATGGAGGCGACGGCGGACGCGGCGGTGACGTCGTCGTCGAGTGCGTCAATAACCTGAACACGCTTATCGATTTCCGCTACCACCAGCACATCAAGGCCGGCCGCGGACAACACGGCATGGGCAAGAACCGGACCGGCGCCAAAGGCAAGGAAGCACTGATCAAAGTTCCGGTCGGCACCCAAATTCTGGATGAAGACCGCGAGACGCTGCTCGCCGATTTAACCGAGGACGGTCAAAGGATCGTCGTCGCGCAAGGAGGAGACGGTGGTAACGGGAACGCGCGGTTCAAATCGTCGACCAACCAAGCGCCCCGGCGTGCCGACGACGGCCATCCGGGCGAGGAACGATGGGTGTGGCTGCGCCTCAAGCTGATTGCGGATGCCGGCCTCGTCGGTCTGCCCAACGCCGGCAAGTCGACTCTCTTGGCCGCCGTCACCCGGGCCCATCCGAAGATCGGTGCCTATCCCTTCACCACTCTGCATCCCAATCTTGGAGTTGTTACTCTCGGCCATGAGGAGTTCGTGATCGCAGACATTCCCGGCCTAATCGAAGGGGCCAATGAGGGTGCCGGTTTAGGCACCCGGTTCCTCGGGCATGTCGAACGTTGCGACGTGTTGCTGCACTTAGTCGATGGCACCCAAGACGACGTTGCTGCGGCCTATCGCACGGTCCGCAAGGAAATCGAGTTGTACGGGGCCGGCCTCTCCGAAAAGCCGGAACGAGTGGCGCTCAACAAGTGCGATGCCCTTACGCCGGACGAAATCGCGGCGAAATCCGCCGACCTCAACGTCGTTTGCGGCTGCCGCGCCTTCGCCATTTCCGGTGTTGCCGGCAGTGGTCTCGATACCGTCATCGCCGAACTCTTGAAGACGATCCAGGAGTCGCGGCAGGCGGTCGAACCGGGAACACGGGAAGAGAGGGTCTACAGGCCATGAAGGCCGGTCACGACATCGAAACCGCAAAGCGCGTCGTGGTCAAAATCGGATCGGCCCTTCTGGTCGACCCGGACCGCGGTACCGTGCACCGCAGTTGGCTCGAGGGATTGGCCGAAGACATGGCGTGCTTCAAGTCGCGAGGCCAGGAAGTGGTCGTCGTATCCTCGGGAGCTATTGCCGTCGGGCGACGTCACTTGGAATTGCCGCCCGGCCGCCTCCGCCTCGAAGAGAGTCAGGCGGCGGCGGCAACCGGCATGGTGCGCCTGGCCCACGCCTACCAGGAAGTGCTGGCTCATCATGACATGACCGTGGCCCAAGTCCTGGTGACGATTGATGATAGCGAGAACCGTCGACGCTACATCAATGCGCGAAACACTTTGGAGACGCTGCTTCGCTACGGCGCTGTCCCGCTGATCAACGAGAACGATACAGTTGCTACCGACGAGATCCGTTTCGGTGACAACGATCGCCTGGCGGCCCGTGTCGCCGCCATGATTAGCGCCGACCTGTTGATCGTTCTATCCCATATGGACGGCCTTTACGACCGCGACCCTCACGAGTTTGCAGACGCTCAACATATCCCCGAAGTGCGGGGCAACCTGACTTCAGAAATCGAGGCCATGGCCGGTGCCAACAAGAGCTTCGATGGCACCGGCGGCATGATCACCAAACTGGCCGCAGCACGCATCGCCATCGGCTCTGGTACCCGTATGATTATCGCTGACGGCACCGAGAGCCACCCGCTCCGACGCTTGGAAGAAGGAGCGCGTTGTACGCGGTTCCTGCCGACAGCCAACCCGAAGACGGCGCGTAAACAATGGATCGCCGGGTCGCTCAAACCGATGGGTTCGGTGATTCTCGACTTCGGTGCCATGAAAGCCCTTCACGCCGGAAAGAGTTTGTTGCCGGCAGGAGTGACCGCCATCGAGGGATACTTCCAACGCGGTGACGCGGTAATCATCAAGGCGCCCGACGGGTCCGAAATTGGCCGCGGATTGATCGCCTATTCGGCCGCCGACGCAGCCCGTATAGTGGGGTACAAAACCAGTGAAATCGAAGCGATCCTCGGCTACCGTGGTCGCGACGAGATGATCCACCGAGACGACCTCGTCCTAAGTTGAGACAGAATCATGACCGAGCAAACCGAGAACATCGCTGCTCTGATGCAAGACATTGGCGAAAAGGCTAAGCAAGCGGCTAGGGCTCTTTCGACTGCGACCACTCAAGCCAAGGACGCAGCCCTGATAAAAAGTGCTGAAAGCCTGCGTCGGCGGCAGAACGAAATCCTCTCCGAGAACGCCAAAGACATGGAACTGGGTGAGGAAAAGGGCCTTTCGGGTCCAATGCTTGACCGCCTGGCGCTCAACGAGGACCGCATCGAGGCCATGGCCAAGGGATTGGAGGACATCGCGGCTCTGGCTGATCCGGTCGGCACCGTCACCGAAGAGTGGGACCGGCCTAACGGCCTCGTCATCCAGCGCCGGCGCGTTCCCTTGGGAGTCATCGGCATCATTTACGAATCCAGGCCCAACGTGACGGCTGACGCCGGTAGCTTATGCCTGAAGTCCGGAAACGCGGCCATACTCCGTGGGGGTTCCGAAAGTTTCTTTTCTTCGGCGGCGATTATGGAAAGCTTGAGACAGGGGCTTGCCGCGGCAGAACTTCCCGAGGATGCGATCCAGCGCGTACCGACCCGCGATCGGGCCGCCGTTGGCGAAATGTTGACCATGACCGAGACCATCGACGTTATCGTACCGCGCGGCGGAAAGTCGCTGATCGAACGGATTTCGGCGGAGAGCAAGGTCCCGTTGTTCAAGCATCTCGAGGGTATCTGCCACGTCTATGTCGATGCCGAAGCGGCGCCCGACATGGCGCGAGAAGTGGTCGTCAACGCTAAGATGCGCCGCACCAGCATCTGCGGCGCGGCAGAGACGCTGCTCATCGACCGAGCCGCGTCGCCAGACATGCTGCAGCGGATTTTGGAAGGATTGGTCGAGGCCGGCTGCGAGATCCGGGGCGACGAGGAGGTCCGAGCCGTCGACCCGAGCGTCGTTGCCGCCTCTGAGGATGATTGGGGCACCGAATTCCTGGATGCGGTGATTGCTGTGAAAACGGTCGGCGGCGTCGACGATGCCATCGAACACATCGCGCACTATGGCTCTAACCACACCGATGCCATCGTCACCGACAACGCAAACACGGCCGAGCGTTTCCTCGATCGGGTCGATTCAGCGATCGTCATGGTCAACGCGTCAACCCAATTCGCTGACGGCGGCGAGTTCGGGATGGGTGCCGAGATCGGTATCTCGACCGGCAAGTTGCATGCGCGTGGACCGGTCGGTGTCGAGCAACTGACCAGTTCAAAGTACGTCGTCCGCGGATCCGGTCAGTGCCGTCCGTGAAGATTGCTGCGGAGAGGAAGCCGACATTCTATTGACCAGAAAAAACCGGGCGCCGGGAAGGCCGACGCGGCAGCGGATCGGTTTGCTGGGCGGTTCTTTCAATCCAGCTCACCAGGGCCACCGCATGATCAGTGAGATCGCCGTCGAACACCTTGCGCTCGACGAGGTCTGGTGGCTGGTGTCGCCGCAAAACCCATTGAAACCGGAGGCGGGCATGGCGGACCTCGCCGAACGGGTGCGTTTGGCGGATCGGGTGGCACAGGGTGCACCGATCCGTGTTACTGACATCGAAAACGACCTCAACACGCGTTACACAGCCCATACGCTCGCTGGATTGAAAGATCTCTACCCCTGGCACCGGTTCGTTTGGCTCATGGGTGCCGATAATCTAATCCAGATTTCAAAGTGGCGCTTTTGGTCATCGATCTTTCACACGGTTCCCGTTGCGGTTTTTGCGCGTCCCACGTATTCTTTGCGTGCGGAATCCGCGAAAGCGACCCGCCGTTTCGCGCGCAATAGGGTTAAACCTTATGCGGCGAAACGATTGGCGGACATGCGGCCACCGGCCTGGGTATACTTGAAAGTCCGGCTCGATCCCACGTCCGCCACTGAGCTCCGTTCCCGTGCGGCAGAGGCGGGTGCGGCAGGTTAACTGGATTGGAAAGGAACCAAACCATACCACGAACCCAGAAGGCGACACCGGTGGAGACGGGCTTGTTGAAACTGGTGGAAACATCTCTCGATGACGACAAGGCTGAAGATGTTGTTGTCATCGATCTCGCCGGCAAGACAGAGATCGCGGATCATCTTGTTATTGCCACCGGTTCATCGCAGCGCCATGTCGGTGCCATGACGGACCATCTCCAGAGAAAACTGAAAAACTTCGGACTCAAGGCCGTGGCTGTCGAGGGCGCCGCCCAGTGCGACTGGGTGCTGATCGATGCCGGCGACATCATCGTCCATTTGTTCAGGTCCGAGGTTCGGGATTTTTACGGCCTTGAGAAACTCTGGATGAATCCCGGTGCGTCACCCGAGGCGGCGGGAGCGACGGTCTGACGATGTATCCGTAAGCTCGGCGTTTTACGCTAGACCGGATGCGATCTCCCGTCCGCTTTGCGATCCAAAAAGCGGATGAGAACGGTATTGGCATGAATAAGCGATGCGCATAACTATCGTCGCTGTTGGACGCGCCAAACAGGGGCCCGAACGCGACCTCTTCCGCCACTACCTGAACCGAATTAACCAACCCATTGACGTCAAGGAAGTCGAAGCCAAATCCGGCGGTGATATCATGCGCCGTGAAGGTGAAAAACTCCTTGCCGGGCTACCTCCGAGCGCGATCATCGTTGCCCTCGATGAACGGGGAAAAGAGTTGTCGAGCCGGCAGTTGGCAAGCAGCATCGCCGGTTGGCGGGATCAAGGGTGTCGGGACCTCGCGTTCCTGATCGGCGGCGCCGACGGGTTGGATAAACGGGTCCGCGAACGCGCTGACTTGTTGCTTTCCTTCGGTCGTGTCACGTGGCCGCACATGCTGATGCGCGGCATGCTCGCCGAACAGATCTACCGGGCCCAGTGCATACTCGCGGGCCATCCCTACCACCGCGACTGAACGCTCTCCGGCAGCGCCATGAATGACCACCCACCGGCCTTTTTATGCGATCAAATGCTGGGCCGGTTGGCGCGCTGGCTGCGGGCTGCGGGTTACGACACCGCGCTCGTCGAACCCGGGTTTTCCGACCGGGAATTGTTGCGGTTGGCCGCGCGGGAGAACCGGATCGTTCTCACCTGCGATCGCAAAATCACCGAGTATCGTGCCGCCGCCGGCATTACCGTCCTTCTCCAGGCTGGTTCCATTGATGGCCAGACACGATCGCTCAGCGACGCCCTGGCAATCGACTGGATGCGGGCGCCGTTCTCACGGTGCCTGGTCGACAATTCGCCGGTACGCTCGGCGACGGAATCGGAAATCGCCGCCATTCCAGAAAACGGCCCCGGTATCCTCGGCCCGTTCACCACATGCTCGGTCTGCGGCCGAAGCTATTGGTGGGGTGGACACACACGCAGAATGACAGAAAAACTGGAAGCCTGGGCGAGCAGGGAACGAAATCCGCTCACGCCTTAGATGGTCAAGGACCGCCCCTTGAATTCTGGGCGCCGCCCGATGTTGTTGAAAGGTTGAATGTCCGATGTCCGCCGTTACTTGGTACTTCGACTTCGTGTCGCCCTATGCCTATCTGCAAAGCACGCGCCTCGGCCAACTCCCTGACAACGCCGCTGTCGAAATCCGGCCGGTGCTTTTCGCCGGTCTGCTTGCTCATTGGGAGACCAAGGGACCGGCGGAAGTGCCGCCGAAAAAGGCCTTCACCTATCGCCAAGTGGCTTGGCGTGCCAAGCGCGACGGCATTCCCTATGGATTGCCGCGCCATCACCCGTTCAATCCTCTGCGGGCACTTCGGCTGGCCATCGCTTGCGGCAGCGACAAGGGGACGGTTCAAACTTTGTTTCGCCAGATTTGGGTCGACGGGTTGCTGCCGGATGATGACGAGGATTGGCACTGGATGACGGAAGCACTGGGGCTTGATGATGCCGACCAGCGAATATCAGATCCAGCGGTAAAGGCTGAACTGGCGGAAAATGGGAAGGACGCGATAGCAGCCAGCGTTTTCGGCGTTCCGACTTTTGTCGTCGACGGCCACCTGTTCTGGGGGGACGACGCGCTGGATTTCGTTCTCGATTGGTTCAATGATCCGGAGCTATTCGAGACCGACGCGATGCAACGGGTGCCGCTACCCTCTCCAGCCGTGACCCGACGCTGAAACTCGGTCAGGCCAAGGCCACGCCGGTGCCACCGAGGCCGCAGTAACCGCCCGGGTTCTTGGCCAGATATTGCTGGTGATAATCCTCGGCGTAGTAGAACTCACCGGCCGGCAGGACTTCCGTGGTGACCTTGCCGAAGCCGGCTTTCGCCAAGGTTTTCCCGAATTTCTTTAGAGAGGCCTCTGCGGCGGATTTCTGATCATCGTGGGTATAATAAATGCCAGAGCGGTATTGCGTGCCCACGTCATTGCCCTGACGCATTCCCTGCGTCGGATCGTGGTTTTCCCAAAAAACCTTAAGGATGCTGTCGAAGGACATGGCGGCTGGATCGTAGACGACCAACACAACCTCGTTATGCCCGGTTCGCCCAGAACAGACCTCCTCGTATGTCGGATTTGGGGTGTATCCGGCGGCGTAGCCGACGGCCGTTGAATACACGCCTTCGGCCTGCCAGAACTTGCGTTCGGCGCCCCAAAAACACCCCATGCCGAAGACGGCTGTCATCATGCCGTCCGGAAACGGCGGCACGATCCTATTGCCGTTGACGTAATGAGTTTCGGGGGTGGGCATTTTCTGATCACGCCCCGGCAAGGCTTCACTCGGTGACGGCATCTCCGATTTCGCGCGCGAGAAAAAAAATATTCCCGGACCTCCGTTCAAACAAATATCGAGGGCCGCCCGAGGCGCAAACCCTCCCCCCAATATGGGATGCGACAGCACTCTTACCAATCATTCCTTGGAACGATATTAAGCTCCCGGGTTGCTCCCTTCCATGGAGGTGGGTTAGCCTTCCGCTTGAACAGTTAACAACCAATAAGCGTGTTAATCGTGGAAAAGGTCGAATCCCAAAAACCGATGGCCAAAGCCGGCGTCTTCCCGTTTCAACACCGCATCAATGATGTTTCATTGGCCGACCCCTGGGCTTGGCTTGCCGCCGGCTGGCGCGATTTTTTGCGCGCACCCTTGATGAGCATCATTTTCGGATTGATCTTCGCCGGACTCGGCTTTCTGGTTACCGCCGGTCTTTTCCTGATCGATCTGACTTACTTGATCTGGCCAATGATGGCCGGCTTTATTTTGATTGCGCCTATTTTCTGCACGGGTTTTTACGGCGTTAGCCGACGCCTTGCGAAAGGCGAGAAATCCGGCTGGCGGGATATGTTCTTGACTTGGCAGCGAAACACGCGTGCCGTACTCGGTGCCGGACTCGCACTCGTCTTTTTCATGTTGATCTGGATACGAACAGCGGCCCTGATCTACGCCATCAACTTCCCGCACACGTCGCTGACCATCCGCGATATCGCCATGGATACTTTGTTCACGCTTGACGGTTTCGTCTTTTTGACAGTCGGCTCGGCGATTGGCGCGGTCCTGGCGATCATCGTCTTTCTGGTCAGTGCCGTGTCTTTGCAGAACATGGTCGACGTCAATGAAGATTTTGTTCCGGCCATACTGATCAGCGTTTTTGCCGTAATGCGAAACTTCAAGGCCATGTTCCTGTGGGCCATTTTGATCGTATTGTTTACGACGGCCGGGCTCGTCACGGCCTACGTTGGTCTGGCCGTGACGCTACCGCTGATCGGATATGCCAGTTGGCACGCATACAAGACCGTCGTCCGGCATGATGACCCGGCCGAAGGTGTCGACGGCGAAGGAATCTAGTCCGCAAGTTGTTATCGGGGCCGCCTTGGCAAATGGGCCAAGGTTTGGTCTTATGCGGGCCGCGCTAACCTTTGATGATCGATAATGCACAAACCTTGGAACAATCCGGTCATCCGCCAGGAAGCCGATGCCCTGCTCGCTCTCAGCGACGATCTGCAGGAGCCTTTCGAAAAGGCCGTGTCTATATTCGCAGGGATATCTGGGCGAATCGTCTGCACCGGTATCGGAAAAAGCGGCCATGTCGGTCGTAAGATCGCCGCAACAATGACCTCTACCGGCTCTCCCGCCTTTTTTCTTCACCCGACAGAAGCCGCTCACGGGGACCTGGGTTCGGTGCTGGTCGGCGATGCGATCCTGGCGTTGAGCCGCTCCGGCCGCGCCGTGGAACTGAACACCGTGATGGAGTTTTCCCACAAACGCGGCATTCCGATCGTGTTGATTAGCGAGAACGACCGGGACAGTCTAGCCGAGTATGCCGACGTGGTCTTGAAGATGCCGACGATGAAGGAGGCTTGGGGTCACGCACCGACGACTTCGACCATCGTCCAGATGGCGATCGGCGACGCCATTGCCGTAACCCTTGCTCAACAAAAGGGATTTACGGACGCCCACTTTCATGAAGTCCATCCGGGCGGCGAGCTCGGGAGACTGGGCAAAAAGAAGAAGTTCTAGTCGCCCGCGAGCCATCCCGATCCTAACCGTCGTTACCCGACGGCAAAGTAAAACGGAATGTCGTTCCCTCGTTCTTTGCGCTTTCAACGGACAATTCACCGCCGTGGCGCTCGACCAGTTCCTTGCACAACTGAAGGCCGAGACCGGATCCCGTTTCACCATCGGTTCCTCTGGTTGACGTCTTTTCACCCAAATCGAACAACGAACCGACACGCTCCGCCTCAATACCGACGCCCTCATCCGCGACTGACACCTCAGTCCACTTGCCGTTGGCTCTGGCGTCAATGGTGACTTTTCCTCCGCCGGCCGTGAATTTGATAGCGTTGCTGATCAAGTTGCGAAGGATCGTATCGACCATATGAAGATCGGCGGTCGCGATGGTTCCCGATGCGGCCTTTCCCTCGATATCAATTCGCTTGAGTTCGGCCACCGGTTGGAAGCGGACCATGTTCGTTTGGATCACTTCGCTGACGTCGATGACCTTGGGTGAGTATTCCATGCGGCCTAGTTGTAGCCGGGACCAGTCGAGCAGATCTTCGAGCAGTTTGAACGCTTGGTCGGCGGCGCGTCGGATCAGGGAGGCGTGTTGGACGACTTCTTCCTCCGGAAAGCTACCGGCCTTGTTAGCTAATATCGTCGACAGCCCGAGCAGCGCAGTGAACGGGCTTTTCATATCGTGAGCGATGATCGAGAAGAACTTGTCCTTCTCCTCGTTCAACAGCGCCAGTTCGTCTCTCTGGTCTTCGATTTCGCTTTCGGCGCACTTGCGTTCGATTGCTATGGCCGCCAGCTGGGCCGATGTTTCGAGAACCTCGAGGTCGCCCGGACTCGGTGAGCGCGCGTCGTTCAGGAATGCCGCGAAAACGCCGAGTGCTTGGCCGGTCTTTCCGCCAACGATCGGCTGTGACCAACAAGCGCGGACATGCGCTTCGTTCGTGACTTCCCTGATGTCGGCCCAATCATCGTCTGCGAGAATATCTTCAACGACCTTATGCTCGTGAATGGCAGCGTCCGACTTCCATGGCCCGTCACCGCGCCCGACCTCTAGGCCGTCCAAGGCCTCCCGCAGAGTTTCGGAAAGCCTCGGTGCGGCGATAAGGCGAAGCCGTTCGACCTCGTCATCAAGCAGCAACACCGAACACATCATCTCGGGATCCGCTTCTTCCGCAACCTTCACCAGATGGGTTAGGACCGTATCGAGGGATTCGCCGAGTGCCAGCTCGCCAAGTACTTGATTGCGGCCGACGAGCAACGCCTCATTTCGCTTCAACTGGGTAACGTCGACACCGGTACCACGATAGCCGACGAATCGACCAGTGCTATCGAATACAGCGCGGCCGTTGTTGCTAAAGACACGCCGTTGGCCGTCCGGGCGGATATAGGAGTAGGTGAAGCCGTCAAAGTCTTCGTGACGGTCCAGCAGTTCGAGAAAGTTATTCCACGCTTCGCGCTCCTCGGCGATATAGCCTGTGTACATTTCGCGGCGGGTGCGTCCGAGTACGGCTTTCTGGTCCTTGCCCGCGATTTTCGAGTATGTTTCGGAGACGAAGGTATAGCGTAGTTCCGTATCCATCTCCCAGAACCAGTCGGAGGCGATTTCGGCGAATTGACGAAACCGTTCCTCGCTTTCCAGCAAAGCCGCGCGGGCGAGTACCCGGTCGGTAATGTCGAAAATCTGCCCGAGGATATATTTCGGCGTTCCGTCGGGATCGCGAAGGTGAGCCGATGCGACCCGCGCCCAAACGATGTTGCCATCCTTGCGGATGTAGCGCTTTTCGATGACGAAGTTCTCGAGTTCACCGACCTCGGCTTTCTCATCGAGTTCCTCCGTGGAGTCGACATCATCAGGGTGCGTAAGATCGCGCCAATTCTTGTCCATAAGCTCAACCGCCGAGTAGCCCATGGTGTCGCAAAAGGTTTGGTTGACCTTCAGATATCGTCCGTCGATCGAGTGAATGGCCATACCGGCGGCGCTGGTCTCAAATGCGCTTCTGAATTGTTCTTCGCTTTGGCGCAGCTCCAGTTCAACGAGTTTCGCCCGCATCTCTGCGTGGACTTGGCTGGTAACATCGGTTCCCGTACCACGGTAGCCGGTGAAATTTCCGCTGGCGTCGTATATCGGGCGCCCACTAATCGAAAACCACTGGACCGGTTGAGCCGCTGATTCGTGACAAAACTGAAAATTGCGAAACGGTTTTTGAGCGGTCAAAATCTCGCTGTGCGCTTGCCATTTTTGGTCATCGGCGTCTCCGGCGACCTGCATCAGAGTTTGTCCCTCCATACGCACTGCTTGACCGCCTGTTGCCTCCAGGAGCCGATCGGAAAGATAGGTAAAGCGGTGCTCGGAATCGGTTTCCCAGACCCAGTCGGATGTCGATTCGGCGAAGTCGCGAAAGCGGTCCTGACTGACCAGGAGCTCCTTTGTCCGTTCGTCGACCAAACGCTGGGTCTTGATGGCTTCGCCTGTGACCATCAGCAAAAAAGCGCCCAGAAGACCGGTGAAAAGAAGCGCTCCGGCCAGTACGCTCCACACTCCCAAGGATTGCTGGTCGGCGAAATAGGCATCGGTCGGGCTGACCTCCAAGGACCAGGACCTTCCGCCAACCTCCAAGTCGAACACCGACCGGATCCCTTCCGATGCCGGCGTTGTTCGCCGCTCTGTTGCATCCGCAAACAACAGGGTCTGCCCGGATGGTATTGTCTGGTCGATCAGCCGGATATTAACATTCCCGCGGTTGGGGATAGGCAAGGCGGCGTCGACAATTTCCTCAAAGCTCAACACGCCGAGCGCGAATCCGACCAGCGCGCCGCGGCGCGCGTCGACGGTGTCGGTCTTGGCGCCACTCACATATACGGGGGAGAAGACCAGGACGCCGTAGGGGCGTTTTGCGTCCCGTAGAAGTTTGATGCGGGCTGTCGAAACGGTTTTGCCGCTGTCGCGCGCCAATTCGAGCGCCGCCCGGCGGGTTGGGTTCGACGCCAAGTCGAAGCCGAGGGACAGTTCGTTGCCGGCGAACGGTTCGACAAAATAGTCGTCCGTTGTCTAATTGGGGCGATTGCGTCAAGGTCTGAGTTGTTTCCCACTGGGTTGGTTTTCGGCACGGTTCTCTCCGGGGTCGTCGTTCGACGCCACATGATGGTATAGGC
>Ga0056126_10000118_pt1 | contig 30482 bp, 29 predicted proteins | sample WorMetLIZAISLAND_FD_71117 | JGI IMG/M metagenome (GOLD analysis project Ga0056126, IMG submission 71117) | Marine gutless worms symbiont microbial communities from Max Planck institute for Marine Microbiology, Germany - Inanidrilus manae... ...
GCAAGGTTTTTACGCTCCCGAGGTCGTTTCCTTGCAAACAAAACAATCGGGTTCTACGGAAAACTCAAATCTAATCAATTCGTTGAAGATTCTTCACGGTCGACTCTTTATGTCGCCAATAACACGCGCGTCGTGCTTGATCGGCAGAAACTCGTCCTCGTGTTCGACGAATTCTTTCACCAGATAGAGTTTGTAGTCCGGACCCGGTGCTAGGCGGCCCTCGTGAATGACCTGCGTTTGCGTGATGCTGACGGAGCCCTCGCCCCAATGCAAAAAATCGCTGCCCCTGAGATCTCGTTTCAGGTCGCCCTTAAAGATCGCTTCGGCTGCCATTTCCTCTAAAACGCCAGCATCCGGTGATTTTGGCGCCGTCAAGATCGGAAGGTAATAAACGCCCAGAGCAAACCCGACCGCTAGGGCAACACCGTGCGTTGCCGTTCCGAATATCAGTTTACGCATTACTTTCTCCGGCGTCTTTTAGGCATTTAAGATCTTGCCTATGCGATTTCACCTCTCAAATTTTGATCTCTCGACAATTGTTGGTTTGGGTCACCTCCGGTTCATGGGGTGTTGTATCACTGACACCTACTTTCTGACCAAATCGCAGACATTCACTAAGACAACGCATTTAGAATCAAACAGCCTTGTCGGAGGTCAAATTTCGACGGCGGCTTGTTGGTTACAAAGGCCGCCCAGTCATTTAGAATCAAAGTCCTGCATTTCCTCATCGTCGGACCTTTGCCACGAACCTTCCGCTTGCCTTGAAAAATACACCCATTTTACATAAAATGAATATGTGTGCGTGGATCACTTCCATCCACGTGCCATCTTCGGTTGTACGACCTGATTCGTTGTCGATATAGAGACGGGAAGCATGACATGAAGAAACTCAAACTGATCCTGGCGACAGTCGCCGTCGCTGGTGTGACTGCGTTGCCGATGGCCTCGGCCGAGGCTTTCTTCTGGCCCTTCGGCGGCTGGGGCGGTCCCTGGAGCGGTTACCCGGGTTGGGGCGGATACCCGGGCTACGGCCGCTACCCTGGCTATTGGGGCGGTCCCTACGGCGGATACCCAGGTTACTGGGGTGGTTATCCCTACGGCGGATACGTGCATCCATACGTTTATCCCTACGCGGCACCTGCCGTGCCACAAACGAAATCCGCGGAATAAGCGGGCCTTCAACCGGGAGCGGGAGGGGCCTAACCCCTCCCAACCGGTTTGCCGCGACGCAATCCTCTCCAAAACACTGGGGCCTTTGATATCCAAGGCATAGTTGCCTGAAGGAGAGCCATAAACGAGCACCTGGTGCGTGAAAAATTCAAGATCCCCATCAACCGCTCCACTGTCGCTGCCGACTGGCGCGAGCGCGGTTATTCCTGCGAGTTGTTCGTCGATCCGCCGGGGCGCCGTTACGAAGACTTCGTGCACGGCTGTAACGAACTGGTTACGTTCGTGGAAGGGTGTCTCGAAATGAAGGTCGCCGGCAATGTCGCGACCATGGGCCCCGGCGACGAGGTCTTCATCCGCAAGGGCGCCGTCCATACTGTGCGCAACATCCATTCCGACACGACGCGCTGGCTATACGGGTACGATTGATTCACGGCCTGCCGGCGGTTCAGAAATTCGAAATCGTATCGCTTCGCGATTGTGGGTCCGGCGGATTGATGATCCAGTCGGCGGCGTCTGCGATCAAAAGGACGCTGGCGAGCACCATCAGGACGATTATGGTACGTATCGGTTTGGCACGCCGCTTGATTACCGGCGCGGCTCGCCTGGTATCGAGGACCTCCTGATCCGGCGGGAAGTGTTCGCGCCGTCGGTTCGCGACATAGCTTTCCTCGATCTTCTGGAAGCCGCTGTCGATGCTGAAATAGGCGTGAAAAAGGGGGATGGCGGTGCCGGCCATGTAAAGGACCGCCGCTGTCAAGCCGCCCCACGGAATTCGCTCGGCGCCGACTACGTAACCGGCATAGCCGGCGGCGACAATGATTCCCAGGGCGTTGACGGCGATATGCCACGGCATCGTAAAAGCCTAATCGTTCCCGTGCTTCGAAAGAGTAACCCGGTCCGGACGGGGCGGCAAATTCACTGCGATAGGAGGACCGTCTGCCAACCCTTTGACGTGGCGTGCCGGACTTGTTTCAGGCCGTGGACCTCCTGGGCCCAGACCACGCGCCTCGCGTCGCGTTCGAGAAATCCCGACAGTACGGCGATACCGCTCCGACTCAAATGACGTTTTAGATCGCCAGCCATGGCAACAAGCGGGCGGGTCAGGATATTGGCCAGAATCAGGTCGTAAGGTGCGCCCAGCCGCACGCGGGGGGAAGCATATCCGACGCTGCAGACGGCCCTCACCCGTTTGCCGACCCCGTTTTTGTCGGCGTTGAGTGCCGTCACTCGTGCCGCCTCGTCGTCGATGTCACTGGCAATGATCCACGCTTCGGGCCAGGTCTTGGCGGCGGCGACAGACAGCACCCCCGAACCGCAGCCCATGTCGAGAATCCGTGAAAACCGGTGGCGGCGGGCGAGACGGTCGAGAAAGCGCAAACAGGTCTCTGTCGTCGCATGTTCACCGGAACCAAAGGCGGTGCCGGCATCCAGTTCGATAGTGATTGCCCCGGCTGGCGAACGACCTTCAAAGTGCGATCCGTGCAGGAAATAGCGGCCGATCCGGAGCGGTGGGAACTGGGCCAGGTTTTCAGCCAGCCAATCGTGGGGTGGTACCAGGTCGATCTTGGGTTTTGGCGGTTCGACACCGGCCTTGCGGGCCGCCGCCGCCAGTCCGATGGTGATCGCCCGATCATCCGGTTCGGCATCGGCGAAACCCTCCACGGTCCAACTGGCACCGCCCTCGTTTTCAAAGGAACTGACGGCCGCCGATACGGTCTCGATATAATCCTCGAAGGCATGGCGGGCTGTCTCGGGTATGGAAACTCCAATGCGCCAGAGAAATGTCGGGGTCGTCATGGTTCAGACGGTTTCCACGAAACTGTCCATGACCTTCTTGGTGCCGGCCTTCTCAAAATCGATTTCGAGCTTGTTACCGTCGATCGAAACGATGCGACCATAGCCGAACTTCTGGTGGAAGATGCGTTCACCCAGTTCGAAGGCGCGGGCCGGCCCGTCGCGCTCGCCGACCCGCCAGTCAGTATCCTCGATCAACGGTGTCGGGCGGCGGTTGACCCCGCGCCGTGAACGGAAGCCCGCGTCGCTAAGGCCGGATCCAATCGCGTTGCCGAAACCGTCACTAAAACCGCTGCCCAGCCCCCCGCCGAGACTGGTCTCGGCGTCAACGACGATGTTGTCCTCGGGGATTTCTTCAATGAACCGAGACGGATAGGCGCTTTGCCACTGCCCGTAAACGCGGCGGTTGGCGGCGTGTAGGATGGTAGCGCGTTGCCGGGCCCGGGTCAGGCCGACGTAGGCGAGGCGGCGTTCCTCCTCGAGCGCGCTCAAGCCTCCTTCGTCCAAGGCGCGTTGGTGTGGGAACAGGCCCTCCTCCCAACCCGGCAGGAAGACGGTGTCGAACTCAAGACCCTTGGCGCCGTGCAACGTCATCAGGGTCATCTTGTCGTCCGACGTGTTCTCCTCGTTTTCCATGACCAGGCTGACATGTTCGAGGAAACCGCCCAGGTTCTCGAATTCCTCGAGGGCGACGATCATTTCCTTCAGGTTGTCGAGCCGCCCCGGTGCCTCCGGCGCTTTGCTCTCGCGCCACATAGCTGTGTAACCCGATTCGTCGAGTACCACGCCGGCCAGTTCCGGGTGCGGGACCACGTCGAGCATCTGCCGCCAACGGATGAAATCCTCCATCAGAGTCCGCAACGTGTTTCTCACCTTCGGTCTTAGCTCGTCGGTCTCACAGAGCCTCATCACTGCCTGAGTCAGGGGCAGCGTCTCGGCCCGGGCGAACTGGTGGATGGTGCGCATGGCCGCCTGTCCGATACCGCGCTTCGGCAGGTTGACGATGCGTTCGAAGGCGAGGTCATCGTCCGGCTGTTGGACGACGCGAAGGTAGGCGATGGCATCGCGGATTTCCTGGCGCTCGTAAAACCTCGGGCCGCCGATGACCCGGTAAGGGATGCCGAGCGTGATCAGCCGCTCCTCGAACTCGCGGGTCTGGAAGCTGGCACGTACCAGGACCGCCATACCGTTCAGCGGTTGCCCCTTGGCATGCAGCGCCTCGACCGCGTCACCAACGGCGCGGGCCTCCTGTTCACCGTCCCAGACGCTGCGAATGGTGATCGGCTCTCCCTCATTGACGTCGGTCCAGAGGGTCTTGCCGAGGCGCCCGTCGTTATGCGCGATCAGGCCTGAAGCGGCGGCCAGGATATGCGGGGTAGACCGGTAGTTGCGCTCGAGGCGGACCACCTCGGCGCCGGGGAAATCCTCCTCGAAGCGCAGGATGTTGCCGACCTCGGCGCCGCGCCAGGAATAGATCGACTGGTCGTCGTCGCCGACGCAGCAGATGTTGCGGTGCGCCTGGGCCAAGAGCCTCAACCACAGATACTGGGCTATGTTGGTGTCCTGGTACTCGTCGACCAGGATGTAGCGGAACTGGTTCTGGTAGCGGGCCAGGATCTCCGGTTCGTCCTGGAAGAGTTGAAGGCAGAGCAGCAGGAGGTCGCCGAAATCGGCGGCGTTGAGGACCTTCAGCCTCTCCTGGTATTCGGTGTAGAGCGACAGGATTCGCCCATCTGCAATGTCGCTGCCTTCGCTTGGCGAGACGCGGTCCGGCGTAAGGCCGCGGTCCTTCCAACGCTGGATCGTTGACTCGATGACGCGGGCCGGCCAGCGCTTGTCGTCAAGCTCGTGGACATCGACCAGTTGCTTGATCAGTCTGACCTGGTCGTCGGTATCGAGAATGGAGAAATTAGGCTTTAGTCCGGCCGCTTCCGCATGCGCCCTCAGGATCCGCGCGCCGATGGCGTGGAAGGTACCGACCCACCAGCCCTCGACCGGCGCATTCAGGAGTGACGCCACGCGATCCTTCATCTCGCGCGCCGCCTTGTTGGTGAAGGTCACCCCCATCACCTGCCAGGGCCGGGCCCGGCCCTCGATCAGGATGTGGGCGAGCCGCGTCGTTAGGACCCGGGTCTTGCCGGTGCCGGCACCGGCCAATACTAGAACCGGACCGTCGATGGTTTCGACCGCTTGCAGCTGCGTCTCATTGAGGTTGGCGAGGTAGGCGCGGGGGCCGGGAGCCAGGGGCCGCGGAGGCGCCGGCGGGTCGGATAGGTCGAAGGGGTTTTCCATAGGCGATATATAGCATGTGGAACGGAGGCGGCCATCACCGGATCGCGTCCTCTATGCCGCGTCGTGCGAGTTCGGGCGTTGATCCGGGAAACGGTTGGCAGGAAATCGTTTTCGGCGCATGATCGGAGCCAAGAATAAGGTGAGGGATAATAAAGGGGGGCGGCCGACATGGCCGGGTACGACGGCGATCCGCTCAGCCATATCGAACTGCTGGCACCGGTTCCGGCACCTGAGAGAATGGCACTTGCCAAGCAATGCCAATGGCGGGATTACACCGCCAAACAAATCGTCTTCGACAAGCAGAGCGAGAACACGGACGTCATGTTCGTCATTTCCGGTCGACTCAACGTCACTGGCTATTCCCTCGCCGGCAAGGAGATTTCCTTTGCCGAGATCGGCGCCGGGGACTTCCTCGGCGAGGTCTCGGCCGTCGACGGCGAGTCGCGTTCGGCCAATGTCACCGCCATCACCGACAGTCGCCTGGCGTCATTGACCGCACCCCTGTTCCGGGCCCTCCTCGAACGCCACCCCGAGGTTGCCGCTACCGTCATGCGACGCTTGAGCGGCATCATCCGCCGATCGACGGAACGGCTGATGGACTTCAAGACCCTGAACGCGCACCAACGTGTCTGTGCGGAGGTGTTGCGCATTGCCAAGCCGAGTGCAGCCGTTGCCGGACACTGGGAGATCTACCCGATGCCGACCCAGGCCGTGATCGCCAGCCGCGTCGGGGCCAGCCGCGAGACGGTGGCCCGCGTTCTCGGTGACCTGGCCTGCGGCGGACTGATCGCCCGCAAGGGCCGCACCATAACGATTCGTCAACGCGACACGCTCGAACGGCTGACTGAGAGGCTGGCGGACGATGCCTGACGGCAATCCCTGCCGCCGCAAGGCGCCTGCTCGACATTTCCCGTCGCCTCCGCACGCGCCCGAAAGTAGATGCCCGCAAATGATAGCGCCGCCCTCGGAGGAGCGGAATCGGGCGGGGAGTTAACGTGGTGACCATCAGCTTGTTCGAGCTTTTCAAGGTCGGTATCGGTCCTTCCAGTTCCCACACGGTCGGGCCCATGGTGGCGGCCGGGCGGTTTCTCGACGAGGCCCGTGACACCGGCGTCTTTGGCAAGATCGAACGCATCCGCGCGCGTCTTTACGGCTCGCTGGCCTTTACCGGCGAAGGCCACCAGTCGGACACGGCTGTGATGCTCGGTTTGTCGGGAGAGACGCCGGATGGCGTCGATCCGGACCGGGTGCCCCAAATCCTCCAACAAATCACCGCCAAAGCTTCGATCCAGCTCGGCGGCGAGCGGACGATCGTCTTCGACCGCGACGCCGACCTCATCTTCGACTACGGTGAACCGCTGCCGGCCCATGCCAACGGCATGCGTTTCCAGGCTTTCGACGGGGCTGGAGAGATTCTCGCCGAGGCGGTCTATTATTCCATCGGCGGTGGATTTGTCGCCTCCGAAGACGAGATGGCCGCCAAGGCCGACATCCGGACCGGCGATGGTGAGGTGCCCTATCCCTTCGCCTCGGCCGCCGAACTGTTGGCCGCCGGCCGATCGACGGGGAAATCCATTGCGGAAATGGTATTGGCCAATGAGACCGTGGAACGCGACGAAACGGAAGTCCTCTCCGGCATTGACCGCATCTGGTCGGTCATGCGGGACTGCATGGTCCGCGGTATGAAGAGTGAGGGCATGCTGCCGGGCGTGCTGCATGTCAAACGCCGCGCCAAGCAGATTCTCGACGGCCTTGAAAGTGCCCGCGGCATTAACGCCAAGCTGCCGCACGAGTGCATGGATTGGATCAGCTTGTATGCGATCGCCGTCAATGAGGAGAACGCCTCAGGCGGACGCGTCGTCACGGCGCCGACAAACGGGGCCGCCGGGGTCATCCCCGCGGTGCTCCGCTATTACGTCGAATCCTGTCCCGGTGCCGATCAAAAGGGTGTGCGGGATTTCCTGCTGACGGCGACCGCCATCGGCTCGCTGATCAAGCTCAACGCCTCGATCTCAGGCGCCGAGGTTGGCTGCCAGGGCGAGGTCGGCTCGGCCTCGGCCATGGCGGCGGCCGGCCTGGCGGCGGCCTTGGGCGGCAGCAACGAGCAGGTCGAGAACGCCGCCGAAATCGCCGTCGAACATCACCTGGGACTCACCTGCGACCCCATCGGCGGCCTCGTCCAAGTGCCCTGCATCGAGAGAAACGCCATGGGTGCCGTCAAGGCCATCAACGCCGCTTCGCTGGCCCTCAAGGGCGATGGAACCCACTTCGTGTCACTTGACGCCGTCATCGAGACCATGCGCCAGACCGGCGAGGACATGCAGGACAAATACAAGGAAACCAGCCTCGGCGGCCTCGCCGTCAACGTTATCGCCTGTTAGGGCGGCCTGCCGGGGGCTATTGTCCACCCTTCAATATCACCCGGCACTTCTCGGCGATCTCGAGGGTCACGGTGTCGTTCATGGGTTGGCCGTTGAAATGAAGCTCTCCGGTCTTGATGTTGAATTTCACGGTACCGATGTTGAGCGCCAAATTGGGGATGCTCGCCGCCTCCTTGAAGGCCTCCTCGGTCGCCGTGTTCGCGGTCGAGGCTTCGGTTCCTTCCGTCGTTGCACTCGTGGCCGACGTGTTAAGGCTGGTGGCGCTGGTGCGGAGCGCGGTGACGTCGGCGTCCTCCACGTAACCGACGCCGGTGGCGGCATTGACGGCGCTGGAAGCCAAAGCAAGAGCCGACGCCGCGTCGCCCGCAGCGGCCGAAGTCTGGGCCGAAGACAATGCCGACTGGGCCGTGCTCAGCGCCGACGAGGCGGAGCTGACGGCGGCCTTTTTGGTGGCGTTGGTCGGATCGGCCACGTAAGCGGCAACGGCCGCGTCATAGATCGTTTGCGCGCCCTGCACCGCTTCTTCGGCGGCGATCACGGCGGTCTGGGCGGATACCGTCTGGGCACTACTGGCGGCATTCTGTGTCTCGCTCGCCTTGGTCGCCGTTTCCACCGATTGGTCGGCGCTGTCGGCGGCCGTCCGCGCGCTGCCGGCGGCGCTGCTTGCCGACGAAGCTGCTGCCGTCGACGTGGAACTGCTCACCGAAACACTGACCCCGGCCGTTGATACCGTGCTCGACGCCGACTGGGCCGAGGTCGACGCGCTCGAATAGTCGCCGGCCGCGTAGGATGTCTCGGCGCTGGTCAGGGACGTTTGGGCCGCGGTCAGAGCCGCTTCGGCGGCGGTATAGTCGGCGGCGAAGGCGGTGTTCCCCGGATGCGCCGTCGATTTGGCGAGCGCCGCATCGCGCTCGACGGTCATGGCGGCTACGGCCGCCGTCGCATCCTCGTTGGCAACGAAAGCACTGGATTGCGAAGCCAGGGTCTCCGCTGAGGCCGCTGCCGTCTCCGCTGCGCCGGCTGCGGCCTTTGCCTGGTCCGCCGCATTCGTTGCCGCCTGCGCCGCCGCCGCGTCGGCTTCCGGCTTGCCCAGGTAGTAGTTGAGATCCTTGGTGATGTTGAACTCGAAGACGTCCGGCAGCGGCATGTGGAACGATCCGCCGACGTCTGCCGGTAGAAACTTGCGGCCGCGGATTTCCGTTTCCGGTCTGTAGGCGACGTCGCCTCGCGCCCGATGGCTCGCCATCAGGCGACGGCAATCACGCTTGGAAATCTGCACGCGGGGTTGTGGCGGGGTGTCTTCGGCACTTTTCCCGCCTGTCGTGCTGCTGTCGGCGGCCAGGGCGCCAAAAGGTGCAGCCACGACCAGGTATACGGCTAAAGAGAGGCCTATGGATGGAAATTCCTGGGGCATGGCGACCGTCTCCGGAGACAGTTTTCTGAGTCTACCAAGTTAAGGCAAGAGGGTTAACAGATCGTATGCGGAACGGCGGTTCCGCGCCCCGTTTTGAATCAGCTCTTACCCGCCGCCATTTGGGCTTTCACGTAGGCTGGGAAGGCTTGGCTTTCGTAGACCTTGTCACGTACGTAGCGGAACATGGCGATGAAGTAGTTGGGCCGGAAATACCCCTGCATGCGGGACACTTCCAGGTCTTTGATGTTGGCGGCAGCGCCGTCGGGCGGCGGATCTCCGAAGAAGATGATGGTCGGTGAGAAACGGATGCCCCACTTCTTGCGGAGCTTGCTTTCCGACAGGATCTCGCCGTCAAAGTCGGTGACCTCGGCGGAGCCCTTCATGTCGATTTGCACCATCTCGAAATGCTCGCGGATGTAGTTGCGAATTTCCGTATCGGCGAAGTTGACCATATGGGTTTCCCGGCAATAAGGGCAGCCTTCCAACTCGAAAATGACGGCCAGGCGCTTGCCGTTCTCGGCGGCCAACGCCAGGTCTTCATTCATGTCCAGGAAGCTCGACAGGAACCAGGTCTGGCGGTAGTGGCCACCCGACTTCTCGACCGTACTCAGGTCCTTCTCGCCGGCCAGCGCGGGGAACGGAGCCCAGGTTGTGGTCATGGCCGATGCCAATACCGCGGCGGATGCTAGAAGCCGCTTTGAAAACCCGCGCCGTGTCTCCATGGTGTCACTCCGCTCCCATTGCCAACCGGTTCGGAAACCGCTTTTATTATACATTAAACGAATATGACGGGCTACCATGGCACGACGGGTCCGGAGGAAAAGCTGACATGAGAATACGTACTGCCGTCAATCTAACGTTCTTCGTGCTGGCACTGATGATCGCCTCAGACCGGCCCCTTGCCGGCGAGACCGGGGATTTCAACGCCGCCGTGGCCGACGCCTACAACCATTACCGTCAAGCGGTGTTTTTCCTGCGCACCAAGAACCCGGGCGTCGCCGCCCTCGAAATCTCGATAATGGCCGATAAGTGGCAAGCGCTCGCCGAACGTCACGCCGGATCGCCACCCGATGCCTATGACGGGGACGCCGAATTCCCGGGCACCATGCAATCCGTTGCCGAGCAATTGGCGAAGGCGGCGGCGGCAGCGGAAGCCATGGAAGCGGAGACAGCGGCCGAGGCCATGAAACCGGTGCGTACGATGATTGCTGAACTGCGCCGGCGCAACGGCATCGTCACCTTTTCCGATTGCGTCGATGCCATCAACGCCTCCATGGATCGCCTTTGGCCTTACCGGCGTAATCCGCCCGACTTCGAAGATGCCGAGGCGGTGGATGCGCTGCGTCAGGAGCTCGGGATATCGCTCTATCTCTACAAGAAGTGCTATGCCGAAGCGCCGAAGGCCTACCGCACCGACCCGGAGTTCCAGCGCCTGTTCGAGAACGGCATCGATTCGTTTACCCGCATCTGGAAACCGGTGCGTGACAAAAACGCCATCGGCGTCATCAATTTCCTCCGCGAACTGCGCTCGCTGGATAAAATGATCTTCCTCAGGTTCGGATAAGCGGCGCTGTGATACAGTGAGACAGCTTTTTCTTTTGGACCAAGTCTTGGCCCAATTCCGTTAAGTCCGTATTTGATTGGCCGCAATCCTTGGTTCACTACGGCGGGTATTAGAGGCCAGGCGTATCTGGATGTCCAATTTTCTGATTTGAATCAAGGATCGTCCGGTCAGCGAGCGGTACTCTCGGTTCTTGGAGAGGGCTCGCGGTAAAGGATATGGCTATGTTGTGCGTCAAGGACCTAATGAGCGACACGCTCGAAGTCGTTTCTCCGGATACTCATCTCCACGACGTACTAATCAAAATGAACAGAGCGGGATTTCGGCATCTGCCGGTCGTCTCGGGCGAAAAACTCGTCGGTATCATTACCGACCGGGACCTGCGCCTAGCGGTCAATTCACCCATCGTCCAGACCGACGCCGACGTCAAACGCGAAATGGTCCTCGACGAAGTCCGGGTCGATCAGTGTATGACCCCAGACCCTGAGAGTGTTTCATCGGATACACCGGCTTACGAGGTCGCCGATCTTTTGTCTCTCAACCGGTTCGGTGCGATGCCTGTTGTCGATGACGGCAAGCTGGTCGGGATGATCAGCTATATCGACTTCCTCAAACATTTTGCGGCCGAACGTTAAACCCCATCAAAGGCACGATCAAAGTAACTCGGAATCAGCAGCCGCAAAGCGCTAGCCAGCCTGGCGCACGGCTTCGCCGGGCCAGGGCAGGTCGTCCTTTTCCAGGCCCTCGCCCGGGAACGGCAACGGATCCTTGTCCAGCGCCTCGCCGGGGAAGGGCAGGCTGTCGTCGTCCTGCGCGGTTTGTCCGGCGCGCTCGTCCCCGTCCTGTTCCCAATCCAGTTCGGCGACGTTCCGGGGGCGGAAGCCATCGACCATGTCGCGTGCCCGGTCCAGGTTCTTGGCCGTGATCGCCGCCAGGCGGAAATTGTTCCGCGCCTCGTAGACCTCGAGGGCCTGCTCGAACGCGGTGACCGAGGCTTTCAGGCGTTCGATGTTGCGGGTTTGTTTGCCGAGCAGGAAAAGCGCGCTGCCCAGGTTGTTTTGGGAGGCCGCCCAAAGCATCGGCATTTGGCTCCGGCTTCTGACCTCGAGGACGGCCTTACAGGCATTGGCCGCCGTCGCCAGGGCCTCCAGGCTCTTCACATGTTCGCCCAGGACCTGGGCCGCCTGCGCCACGTTGCTCATGATCTCGGCCCATCGCATGGGGGTCTGGTCGCGGGTATAGATGGCGAGCGCTGATTTGAACCGCTTGAGGGCGCGCTTGAGTTCGCCCGTGTCGCCGCTCTCGAAACCGCGGCGGTAACTGATCAGACCGAGGCGGTTCTGCAGTGCCCCCCAGGCCCTGGGGTGGCTGTCGCGATCGAGGATATCGGCGGCGTCGATGAGCATGGACTCCGCCTCTTCGAGCATTGCCGTGTCGCGGTTCCGTTCGCCCTCGATATGTAGGATCGAACCCAGGTGCTTGTGGACGCGGGCCCAGTCCTCGGGCGATTCCTTTTCGCTGAGAACCGAGGCGGCGACGCGGTAGCGCTCGGCGGCCCGGCCCAGCAGCTCGGCGTCGTAGCCCGGCCGGGCTGCCGCGGCAAGGACGGAGGCGTATCCGGATTGAAGGGCAGCTCGTTCGCGGCTGGTCATTTCCGGTGGTACTCGGTCGAGAGCAAGCGCGGCGGCGTCCAACGACTCGGCGAGGGCGCGTTTTTTCAGCGCCTGTTTTGCCGGCGTTCCCGGCAAGGCGGCGGCCAGGGTCACAGCCCGCAAGAGGTCGGCGAACTCTGCTCCGAACCCGGCCGGCAGGGCGAGAACAGCCTCGAAATCGAAGGCGCCGGGGGCCTGTTGGTCCCAATTGGCGAGCGTCACGAAATGCAGATGTAGGGCGCTACCCGGGGCTGGAACATGTCCCCAGATGAGCACTTCTGCCTCCGTGTCGATGAGCCACCGCCGGGCTGTCATCGATATGCGGTCGATCTGTTTGGTGCGATCGGCGTTGATGTCGAGCCTTAGCGCCTTGGTCATGCCGCGGGTCTGAATAGTCTGTGAGTTACCGAGCGCGGCGATGAGATGGCGCGTGTTATGTTCAGCGTTCTCGCCGGTCAGCTTGGCGACTCGCACGCCGATTCGATCCTGGTCGGTGCCGAGGCCGTCGATCAAGCGCCTGAGCAGGCCCGGGTTGCTGTAGGAGCCGCCGGCTGCGACTGTGCCGGCGGCCGGTTTGCTGCCGCCGCGCAGTCGTTTGATCAGTCGGCCCATCATGCCGAGCGTCGATTCCGGGGTTTGCTGCATGGAGTCAATCAGTCCGTTTCGGTCCATGGATCGCACCACTGTGCGGCCAACAGCGCGCGCAGTCGCTCCGTGAACACCGCCATCGAGCACCGCCATTTCACCAAACATTTCACCAGGACCGAGGTATCCCTGGTGAACCGGTTTGCCACCCTGGTCCTTAAGGATCTCGACCCTGCCGGCGAATATCTCGTAAGCGCGGTCGCTCGTTTCCCCCTCGCGGAAGATCACGTCCCCGTCGGCAAATATTTCCTTGCTGCGCGTCAAACCCCTCTCCGCTCAGCCAAGTTCGAAACGGGTCCGGCCGGGCAAAGCTTGACGACCCACGATGAGGCTAGCAGAAGGTTACTACCTAACCGTTAACGATAGTCGAGCACTACGGTTCTATCTATTTGGAAACAAAAGAGAAGGCTCCACTCCAAACAGGTCACAGCGGAATTCAGAGCTGCACGGGCGTCGGGGCCTTGATGCCGATTTCTTCGCGGAGCGCCTTACGCACGTCGGAAAACACCTGGTCCCAGGCGCCGGGGCGCTTCTGGCGGAAAAGCCTGACACTCGGGTACCAGGGCGAGCCTTCCGTATCGGTCAGCCAACGCCAATCGGCAGCGAAGGGAATGACCACCCAGGTCGGTTTGCCGAGCGCCGCGGCCAAGTGCGCGATGGCCGTGTCGACGGTGATGACCATGTCCAGCTGCTGGACGACGGATGCCGTATCAGCAAAATCGTTCAAGCGCGGGCCCAGGTTGAAGACCAGGGCCTCACAGCCGGTTTCCTTGATGTCGACCTCGCGCGGCCCCTTCTGCAGGCTGTAGACGATAACGCCGGGAATGCCCAGGAACTCGACAAACTGGGTGAAGTCGCAGGACCGGTTCTTGTCGTTTTGGTGGGTCGGTTTACCGGCCCAGGAAATACCGATTTGGCGCTGGCGTTCCATGGTTGCCGGCAATTGAACGGCATGCATCTCAGGTGCCGTCAAATAGGGCACATCGGCTGGGATGGACTCGGCCGTGGTCCCGAAGATGCGGGCAAGCGACATCATCGGGATATAAAAATCGAACTTAGGCAACGGGGCGCCGCGGTTAACGACTTTGTCGACGCCGGGAACCGTGGAGAACAGTCGTGCCAATTCCGGCTGGGTCTCGAGAACGACGGTACCGACCCGTTCCTTGACCATTGGCACGTAGCGGGCGAAGTGGATCATATCGCCGAAACCCTGTTCCTGGTGGATCAACAGGGTCTTGCCCTTTAGGTCCGAGCCGTCCCACATCGGTTGTGAGAAACCGCGCGGCGGGCTGCGCTCCAGTCTCCAGCGCCATTCGTATTGCTCGAAACCTTCAGCGAATTCACCCTTGGTGAGCAACGTGAGCGCTCGGTCCCATCGGCAATCGACGTTTTCCGGTACCATGGTGAGGGTCGTCTCGAAGGAGGCCAAGGCTTGATCGGTTTGACCCAGGTCTCGTAAGGCCAGGCCCATGTTGTAAAAATATTCTGCGCCCTTCGGGTCGAGACGTACGGCTTGCTGATGGGCGGCGACGGCAAGCTGCAAGCGGCCCAGCTCGCGAAGCGCGTTGCCCATATTGGAGTATGCACCCGCATTGTTGGGGCGCAACACCAGGGACCGGCGGTAGCACGCGATCGAAGCCTCAAGCTTGCCCATCTGGCGAAGCGCCATGCCCATGTTGTTGTAGGTATCCGGGATCTTCGGGTTGAGCAAAAGCGACTTGCCGTAGGCATCGACGGCCTCGGTATACTCTCCCTTCTGATGATGTTCGACGCCGATGCCAAAGACCCGAGCCGCTTCGCGCTCGCGAAGGGCCAACTTCTGTTCCGCAGGCAAGGCCTTCCAGGCTGCGATCTGCTCGGCCGTCGGTTGCCGGCCGGGCGCCGCCTTTGCACTGGTCTCGTTGTCGGGTGTCGGATTCACCGGCGTAAGCGTTGCCGATACCGCGGCACCGGCGCTCTTGGCTTTCGCCGGCTTATTTGCCTTGGTTGCGGCCTTTTTGGCAGCCATTGCTTCCTCGCTCGAAATCCTACAGTGATGATCCCCGGGCACACCCGACCATGGCCGATTGCGGTGCGGCCCATGTCCTATAGTGAATCGTCGGCCCTCTTCGGGCAAGAAAAAGCGCCCGACAAGCACAGCGGCCTGCGTTTGATGGAGCCTGGGCCAATCCGGTTAAAGTCGGATCAGAGAATTTCGAGCACGCTTTCCGGTGGCCGGCCCATCGCCGCCTTGGCCCCCTTGACGACGATCGGTCGCTGCAGGGCGCGAGGGTTTTGGGCGATGGCCTCGATCAAGGCGTCACCGTCGAGGGCCGGATCGATGCCTTCCTCCTTGGCTTCCTTGGCGCGTAGCACGTCTTTCGGGCCGAGCCCCAGTTTGGCGAGCACGTCTTTCAATTCGGCTGCGCTCGGCGGCGTCGCCAGGTACTCGACAATCTCCGGTTCGACACCGTTCTCCTGCAGTAGCGCCAGGGTCTGGCGGGATTTCGAACAGCGGGGGTTGTGGTAGATCTTGACCGCCATGGTTCCTCCTCCTGTTATTTCGAATTCTTGGCCGCCACCGATTCGGTCTTGCCGCTTGTGCCCGGCGGGACGAATAGTTCCGGGCGCTCCGAGGGGATCTGTTCAACATATAGCGATTGACTGGGGAAGGCGAAACCCGTGCCGGCCGCCTCGACGATTTCCTTGATGCGCAAAGCTAAGTTTTCCTTGATCTTCAGCCACTCGCCCCAGTCGGTGGTACGGGTAAAACAATAGAGCATGAAATCGATCGACGAGTCGCTGAAGCGGTCGATGCGCACGAAAGTAGAAACGTCCTTCGGGTCCGCGAAATCCGGACTATTGAGGACATAACTCTCGATTTCGTCGCGAATCCGGCGCAACTGGTCGATTGAGGTGCGGTATTCGACGCCGATGGTCCAGTAGATGCGCCTGTGTGTCATGCCCGAGAAGTTGATGACCGCCGTGTCGGCAAGCCTGGCATTGGGAACCAGGACAGGCGCTTTGTCGAATCGCCGGACCACGGTCGAGCGGAACCCGATGCTCTTGACGGTGCCTTCGACCGTGCCCTCGACACGGATCCAGTCGCCGATGCGGAACCGTTTTTCGCCGAGAATAAGGATTCCGGCGATTAGGTTCTTGAACAGGTCCTGAGCACCGAGCGCGACGGCAACGCTGAAAAGACCAGCACCGGCGATGATGGGACCAACTTGAATGCCCCAAATCTGCAGAATGGTCGCGGCGGCAACGACGATGACAGCGACGTGGATAGCCTTGACCAGCCATTCGACGAGCTCATGGGTGAACACCCGTTCCAGCCGCCGCAAAAGGAACGACATGGGGATGGTCAGGCGGTAGGCGCCCCAGAATATGCAAACGGCGATCAGGGACTTGACGATATTGTCGGCGATATCCGCGTATATGTCTTTGAAAGCCAGATACTCGCTGGCGAAGAAGACGCCGATGACGATGGGCACCATACGGACCGGTGCTTCGAGGCTGTCGACCATATTGTCGTCCAGGCGGTTGGTTGTTCGCTTGGCGATGGCATTGAGGCGCCCGATGACGAGGCGCGTAAAAAGTCCCCTCAACAGAAAGAAGGCGGCGAGGATAAGGATCGCGACGAGGGCCTTACCGATATCGATACCGCCGACACCGGTGTTCCACACCTCGAGAACCAGTTTCCAGAATTCCTTCACTTGCTCCACCGCCGGTCCCCCGTCCTCCGGTCTTCACGATAATCATCGCCGCAAGGACCTTGAAATAGTCCGTCCACTCGGCAAAATCAAATGCACGCCAAGAATTACACGCGATCAGGGCGAACGGTCAGAGTGGCCAAATGATACGGCACATTGGAGGGGGAACCTTTCGTTGGTCGACGTCAGTGAACACAAACGGGCGATGATGGAAACCGGCTTCTGGGGTCGCGCCGCCGCCGGCGCGCCGATCCTCGCCAAGAGCACGCGACGGATGCTGATCGCCCATCGAGCCGAAGGAACCTTGCAGCCGCACACCTGGGGCACCTGGGGCGGCGCCGTCGATCACGGGGAAACCGCGATGCAAACCGTCACCCGAGAGGTTCGTGAGGAAGCAGGCTACCAGGGCGAATTCGAGGCGACGCCCCTATACGTGTTCGAACACGCATCCGGTTTTCGATACAGTAATTTCCTGGTTGTCGTCGGCGAAGAGTTCGAGCCAGTCTTGAACTGGGAAACTCAGGGCTACGGTTGGTTCGAATTCGGTTTTTGGCCCGACCCCCTGCACTTTGGGCTGGTCAACCTGCTGGAGCACGCCGAAAGCCGATCCGTGATCGCTCGGGCCGTCGGTGCCGAGGCTTGATACCGGTTAGGCGAGCGACGGCGATAACCGCTTATTAGCCTCGGGTCTCCATGGCAAGGCGTATGCCGAGAGCGATCAAAACGGTGCCGGCCAACGCGTGAATGCGTTGCGCTGCCTTGTCACTTTTCGCGAAATAGCGCCGGACCTGGCCGCCGGCCAAACCGGCGGTGGCCATGACAACGAAAGAGATGGCCATAAAGATGAAGCCGAGGACAACGAATTGGTACGCGACGGGCCCGGCTCCCGGGTCGACGAACTGTGGCAGGAAGGCGAGGAAGAACAACGCTACTTTCGGGTTGAGTAGGTTCATGACGACGGTTTGACGGTAAATGGAACCGATCGGCATCGAATTACCGCCATCGGAAAAGTCGATTTTCTCCCGGAGCCGCCACATACGTATTCCGAGATAGATCAGGTAGGCGGCGCCGAGGGCCTTGATGGCGGTAAACGCGATCGCTGAGGCAGCCAGGACCGCCGTCAGTCCAACGATACAAAGCAGTGTGTGGCCGATTATGCCTGTGCATAGGCCGGCCGCCGCGGCGATGCCGGCGCGCGGCCCCTGGGCTGCCCCGCGGACGATGACGTAGATGATGTCGGGTCCTGGCGTGACCCCGAGAATCAAAGATGCGGCGGCAAAGGTCGCGAGATTGCTCCATTCGGGCATGGTGCGGTTTTAACCGCCCATCAGTTCGGGCCGCACCGCCCAAGCGACGATCCATCCATCACCGTTGTCGCCACGTTCGAGAGCGACCACGGTTCCAGGTAGAAAATGAACGACGGTCTCATCATCATCACCACAGACCAAGCGCGATGCCAGGCGTCCCATGAACGGTAGGTGACCGACGATCATGACGTCACCGTTGGCGTCCTCTTCCGGCCACGCTTCGATCGCCTGGAAAAGGGTCTCGGTCGCATCGTTGGGTGCGATCGGGTAAAGGCATTGTTCGGTGACGCGGCCTGGGCCGAGGGTCTCGGCCAGGATCATCGCCGTTTCCTGGGCGCGGAGTTTGCCCGAATGCAGCACCCGGGCGACTCGTAGGCGGCTACGTGCCAGGAACGAGGCCATCCGGGCGACATCTTTGCGCCCGGTCTCGCTCAAAGGCCGCTCCGGATGTTCGTCCTTGGGAACGGCAGTGCCATGTTGAACCAGGTACACTCGCATGGAGCGAGACTATCAAACGACTAGGACCGGATAAAGGCGCTCGCGCGTCAGCGCGGCCCGTCCAGATGTTAGGTCATGCCAAACCATCGCTCTTTCGTCAAATGGTAGCGGCGAAATCCTGTAACACCGCCAAAACCCTCCTGGATCAGATGCATGCCGACACCTTCCAGAATGCGGCAAGATCGTTCATTGGTGGATAAAGCCAAGGCAGAAAACTCGTCCAGCAGTGCTTTTACGAAGCCGTACTCGACAGCGGCGGCAACGGCTTCGGGCGCCAGGCGTCGCCCCCACCAGGTGCGGTCGATGGTATAGCGGAGGGTCAATTCCGGCAGGTCTTCCCGTCTGGCAAAACCGCACTCACCGATAAACGAGCGCGAGTCCTTGTGCTCGACAGCAAAGACGCCGATCCCCAGGCCCTGCCACTGCGCCTTGTATTCTGCGAATTGCCGGGCCGCCGCCTCGTCGGCCATCGGCCCGACCGTTGTGCCAGCCATATTGGCGAGGTCCTTTTTCAAGGCCACGAACACACCCTGGTCCGATTCCTTGAACGGCCTGAGGATCAGTCTTCTCGTAACGATCTCGGTCATATCTCTCTCCTGATTGCGATTGGTGTCGATGTCAAACGGGCGCCCCCGCCTGGGCGGGCGGGCTGTCATCGTCGTCGCAATCGGGTTCGGCTCGTCACGGTTTCAGTCTCTTTACCCAGCAAATAAAAAACGCGGCAACTAGTGCCGCGTTTCAGATGAGTATCCTTGTGGGATCAGGTCATGCGGACGCGGCGGCAAGCATGGCTTCCGCGATACGTCGTTCCGCTTCGCATTTCCCTTTGTCATCCTCTCCAGCTTCGGCTTCGGCCTGTTTCGCCGCTTCCAGGCGTTTTTCGGCGGCGCCTTTGTCGATGTCCTCGACATGCATGGCTTCCTCGGCGAGCACCGTGCACCGGGACGGTGAGATTTCACAAAAACCGCCGGCGACGAAAATCCGCTCCTTAATGGTCGTGTCCTCGTGAACGTTGATGACACCAGGACGGACCGTAGCGATCAACGGCGAGTGCCCGGGCAGGACACCGAGGTCACCCTCGGCGCCGGGAACGACGACCATTTCGACGGGCTCGGAAACGAGCAGCCGTTGCGGTGAGACCAGTTCGAATTCGACCTTTTCGGTCATATCCTCCTCCTCGGAAGTAAGCGGTTCGACCGTATCGATCGCTTACGCCGCCTCCGCGGCCAGACGCTTGGCCTTTTCAAGCACCTCATCGATGGTGCCGACCATGTAGAAGGCGGCTTCCGGAATGTGGTCGTACTCGCCGGCAACGATGCCCTTGAAGCCCTTGATGGTGTCCTCGAGGCTGACGAAGACGCCCGGTGTACCCGTGAACACCTCGGCCACGTGGAAGGGCTGCGACAGGAAGCGCTGGATCTTTCGGGCCCGAGCGACCGTGAGCTTATCCTCTTCCGAGAGCTCGTCCATTCCGAGAATGGCGATAATGTCCTGCAGCCCCTTGTAGGTCTGCAAAACGCGCTGAACGTCGGTGGCGACGCCATAGTGCTCGTCGCCGATGACCCGCGGGTCGAGAATCCGCGACGTCGAGTCGAGCGGGTCGACTGCTGGGTAGATACCGAGTTCAGCAATCTGCCGGCTGAGAACGGTGGTCGCATCCAAGTGCGAGAACGACGTCGCCGGCGCCGGATCGGTGAGATCGTCGGCCGGCACATAGATGGCCTGCACCGATGTGATCGAGCCTTTGGTCGTTGAGGTGATTCTTTCCTGCAGTGTGCCCATGTCGGTTGCCAGCGTCGGCTGGTATCCAACGGCCGATGGAATACGGCCCAGCAGGGCCGACACTTCGGAGCCGGCTTGGGTGAAACGGAAGATGTTGTCGATGAACAACAACACGTCTTGACCTTCCTCGTCACGGAAGTACTCGGCCAGGGTCAAGCCGGTAAGACCAACCCGGGCGCGGGCGCCCGGCGGTTCGTTCATCTGGCCATAAACCAACGCTGCCTTGGAATTGTCGCCCTCGAGGTCGATAACACCGGATTCGATCATCTCATGATAGAGGTCGTTACCCTCGCGGGTCCGTTCGCCGACCCCGGCGAACACCGAGAACCCACCGTGACCCTTGGCGATGTTGTTGATCAACTCCATGATGATGACGGTCTTGCCGACGCCGGCACCACCGAAGAGACCGATTTTGCCGCCCTTGGCGTAAGGTGCAATGAGGTCGACGACCTTGATACCAGTGGTCAGAATCTCAGTTTCGGTCGCCTGGTCGACGAACTCGGGCGCCGGACGGTGGATGGGCAGAGTTTTCGAAGTTTCCACCGGACCACGTTCGTCGACCGGGTCGCCGATGACATTGAGGATGCGGCCGAGCGTCTCAGGTCCCACCGGTACGGCAATCGGGTCGCCCGTGTCCTTGACTTCGGCACCGCGCTGCATGCCCTCGGTGGAGTCCATAGCGATGGTGCGAACGGCGTTTTCGCCGAGATGCTGGGCGACTTCCAGGACCAGCAGTTTTCCGGCGTTCTCCGTATGCAAGGCGTTCAGGATCTCCGGCAGTTCGCCCTCGAATTGGACGTCCACAACGGCCCCCATGACCTGCGTGACCTTTCCGACGTCATTCTTTGCCATCGCTGCTGCTCCTGTATGCTTCTCAGCGTTTCACTCGAATCTAGAGCGCTTCAGCGCCCGAGATAATCTCGATCAGTTCCTTGGTGATGTAGGCCTGCCGCGTCCGGTTGTAGGTCAGCGTCAGGCTATCAATCATTTCACCAGCGTTCCGCGTGGCGCTGTCCATGGCGGTCATCCTGGCACCATGCTCTGAAGCCGCGCTTTCCAGCATCGCTTGGAAGACCTGTACCGCCAAGTTCCTCGGCAGCAGGTCGGCCAGGATCTCTTCCTCGTCCGGTTCGAAAATATAGACTGCCTTGGGCCCGTGTTCACCGGTTAGGTCTTCAACGTCTTCCGGTTTTTCCGTCGACTGGAATGGGATCAGTTGCTGCGCCGTCACCACTTGCGTCATCGCCGACTTAAATCGGTTGAAGACGATGGTGCAGACGTCAAAAGCGCCTTCGTCGAGTAGGCCGGCGATCTGCTCAGCGACGCCCTGGGCCTCGTGGTACTCGACACCGCGCCGGCCGATGCCCGTAACAACTTCGATAATGTTGGACGGGAACTCGCGTTTGAGGACGTCGTTACCTTTGCGACCGACGCAGAAAATCTTGACCGTCTTGCCGCCTGAAATCAGGTCGTTGGCCATGGTCCGCACTCTGCGGACAATTGAGCTATTGAAGCCCCCGGATAAACCGCGGTCACCCGTAAAGGCGACGATCAGAAAAGTCTCGTTACCGCCGCTACCGGCGAGCAGGGCCGGCGCCCCTTCCGTATTGCCGAGCGATTCGGCGAGCGATCCCAGCATACGTTCTATGCGGGCCGCATAGGGTCGGGCTTGCTCCGCCGATTCCTGTGCCCGCCGCAACTTGGCGGCGGCCACCATTTTCATGGCGGATGTGACCTTCTGCGTCGATTTGACGCTGTCGATCCTGACTTTCAGGTCCTTGAGACTGGGCATCGGCGCCTATCCGAAATGTTTGTCCCGGGTGGTCATTACATCAAGCGAAGGTCTTGACGAAATCGTCGAGGAACTTCTTGAGTTTTTCTTCCGTCTCGTCGGAAATCGCCTGTTCGTCGTGGATCGTCGCCAGCAGTTCGCTTTGGTTAGCTCGTGCCTCGTCGAGCAACTGCTTTTCGAAGGCGGTCACCTGGTTGACGTCGATACCGTCCGTATAGCCGTTGACGCCGGCGAAGATGACGACGACCTGCTCTTCCACTGGGATCGGCGTGTACTGCGGCTGTTTCAGCAACTCGGTCAGCCGCGCACCGCGGGCCAGTAACCTTTGCGTCGCCGGATCGAGGTCCGAGGCGAACTGGGCGAAAGCCGCCATCTCGCGGTACTGGGCCAGTTCCAGCTTGATGGAACCGGCGACCTGTTTCATGGCCTTGACCTGGGCGGCGGAGCCGACCCGGCTGACGCTGAGGCCGACGTTCACGGCCGGGCGGATGCCTCTGTAGAAAAGTTCCGTTTCCAGGAAGATCTGGCCGTCGGTAATCGAGATGACGTTAGTCGGAATATAAGCCGATACGTCGCCGGCTTGGGTTTCGATGACTGGCAGCGCAGTCAAGGACCCGGCGCCATGGTCTTCGTTCATCTTGGCGGCACGTTCGAGCAGCCGCGAGTGCAGGTAGAAGACGTCGCCCGGATAAGCCTCACGTCCTGGCGGACGGCGCAGCAGCAGCGACATTTGCCGGTAGGCGACCGCCTGTTTCGACAGGTCGTCGTAGAAGATCACCGCGTGCATGCCGTTGTCGCGGAAATACTCGCCCATGGTGCAGCCGGTATACGGCGCCAGGAACTGTAGGGGCGCTGGCTCCGATGCTGTGGCCGCGATGACCACGGAATACTTAAGCGCATCATAGTCTTCGAGGGTTTTGACCAACTGGGCCACGGTCGAACGCTTCTGGCCGACTGCCACGTAGACGCAATAGAGTTTTTTCGATTCGTCGCCCGCTTCGTTAACGCGCCTCTGGTTGATGATTGTGTCGACGATGACGGCCGTTTTGCCGGTCTGGCGGTCGCCAATAATCAACTCGCGTTGGCCGCGGCCGACCGGGATCAGGGAGTCAATCGCCTTGAGTCCGGTCTGCACCGGCTCGTGCACCGATTTCCGCGGGATAATCCCGGGCGCCTTGACCTCGACCATGCAGCGCTCTTCGGCCTCAATCGGGCCCTTGCCATCGATCGGATTGCCGAGTGCGTCGACGACGCGGCCGAGCAGTCCCTTGCCGACGGGCACGTCGACAATATCGCCAGTTCGTTTGACGGTGTCACCTTCGCGGATCGAACGGTCGTCGCCGAAGATGACGATGCCAACGTTGTCTTGTTCCAGGTTCAGGGCCATTCCCTTGATGCCGCCCGGGAATTCGACCATTTCACCGGCCTGTACCTGATCGAGGCCGTGGACACGCGCGATGCCGTCACCGACGGACAGAACCTGCCCGACCTCGGCAACCTCGGCTTCGCTGCCGAAATCGGCGATCTGCTTTTTCAGAATTGCGGAAATTTCTGCGGCACGGATTTCCATTTAACCGACCCCTTTCATAGCGAAGCGAAGTTGATCGAGCTTCGTCTTCAAAGAACTATCGACCATGCGCGAACCGACCCGTACGACCAGTCCACCTAAGATCTCCTCGTCGACCTTGGCGTCGATGGCGACATCGACCCCCATGGCTTTTTTAAGCGATTGTTTGACGGCGTCGAGCTGACTATCTGAGAGCGCGGAAGCGGACACGACCTCGGCCGTCGTTTCTCCCCGCCGATCGGAGAGCAATTTATCAAAATTCGTGATCATGGCCGGGAGTGCGAACAAACGCCGGTTGGCGGCGACGACACCGATGAATTTTTGCGTCAACTCGCCGATTTCGGCGGCGACGAGGACGGCGTCCATGGCGCGGCTTTGGTCTTCCCGGGATATGACTGGCGACCGGATCAGGCGGGTCAGATCATCTGACTCTTCGATCATGACGCCAATCGTTTCCAGATCTCCGGAAACGGCTTCCAAAGAATTGTCCGCGTCCGCCAGCTCAAAAAGCGCCGTCGCGTAACGGCCTGCAAGGCCGGTGGCGGCGATGACATCCGATGACACCTGGGAAACCCCTTTTCCGGTTGTTTTTCAGAACGCCTGAGCGGCCGCGGCGAACGGTCAACCCCTCATTGACGCCCCCGTCCCGCCTGGGACGCCCCCTCCAAATCGCGGCTTGTCGTAGCATACTCACTCCGGGTATGCAACAAGACTCGGCGAACTTTTTGCATCGCAAAAAACGGCGGTTTTCCGGGGCTTTCAGGCGAGCATAAAGAGACCGGCTGGGTTCCCGCAGGGGTTATTCCGGGCGGCTTTCATAGCGCCATTGCGGGGCGTTCTAGCTTTCAGGCGCCGGGTTCAGAAAAAGCTATATGGATCGACGTCGACCTGGACCCTGACTTTCTTTGGCCATCGTGTCCGCGCAAGCCATTGACGCACGGTCTGCTGGACGTTGACGGTCTTTGCCGCCTTCAATAGCAGCCGATGACGATGGCGGCCGCGCAAAAGGGCGAAGGCGGCGGGGGCGGGTCCGAGCGTCACGACGTTCGGGCCCTGTGGCGCCGTCCGTCCGAGGGCACGGGACGCTTCTTCGACGGCGCTTTCATCTTTGCCGGATACGATCAGCCCGACCAGGCGGCCAAAGGGTGGCATATTGGCCTCAACGCGCGCCTTTTGTTCCGCGGCGAGAAAACGACGCCGGTCGCCGGCTGCAAGTGCAGCCATCACGGGATGGGTGGCCATATAGGATTGCAGAAGGACGCGGCCCGGTTTTTCGCCCCGTCCGGCTCTCCCCGACACCTGATACAACAAATGATAGGTGCGTTCGGCGGCGCGCAAATCACCACCTTGGAGGCCGAGGTCCGCGTCGACAGCGCCGACCAGCGTGAGCAAGGGAAAATGATAACCCTTGGCCACAATCTGCGTGCCGATGACGACGTCTAGATCATGGTTCTCGACATGAGAAACAAGTTCGCGGACAGCATTCGGTGAGGTAAGGTTGTCGCTGGCCGCGATAATCAGCCGCACCCCCGGGATCAACATCCGAACCTCCTCGGCCAGCCTTTCGACTCCCGGCCCGCAGGCGGTAAGGCTGTCCTCGGCGCTGCAATCGGGACAGGTTTCGGGGGAGTCGATCCGAAAGCCGCAATGATGGCATTGTAGGGACCCGGCCAGACGGTGTTCGACCAGCCATGCGGTACATTGCGGGCACCGGAACCGGTAGCCGCATTTACGGCAAAGGGTCAACGGCGCGTAGCCACGTCGGTTCAAGTAAAGCAAGGCCTGTTCGCCCTTTGATACGGTCGCGGTCAAATCATCGGCCAACGACGGTGACAGCCATCGACCCCGTGGCGGTTGATCGGCAAGCATGTCGACAAGACGGATATCCGGTAATAGCGCCCCACCGTGACGAGACGGCAGTTCGAGGTAGCGGTACTTTCCATTTTCAGAGTTGACCATCGTTTCAAGAGACGGCGTGGCCGAGACCAGCGCGATCGGGCAGTCGCCAATTCGGGCTCGGACGACGGCCATATCGCGAGCGTTATAGATGACCCCGTCCTCTTGTTTGAAAGCGGTCTCATGCTCCTCGTCGATAACGATCAACCCGAGGTCGCGGAACGGGAGAAAAAGCGCCGATCGGGCGCCAACAACGATTGGGACGCGCCCTTCGGCAATGGCCCGCCATGTATTGCGTCGAGTCGCATGGGTTAGGTCGGAATGCCATTCGGCTGGTAGCACGCCGAACCGGTTTTCGAATCGGCTCAGCCATTGGGCGCCGAGCGCGATTTCCGGCAGCAGGACGAGTATCTGTCTACCGAGCGATAGAGCCTCGGCGACGGCTTCGAAATAGACCTCGGTCTTGCCTGAACCGGGAACGCCGTCAAGCAAAGTGACCCGGAAACCGTTCTCGCGGACACCGGCCCTCAATTCTTCAGCGGCCCTGGCTTGTTCCGACGACAGGCCGGGACCTGGACGGTCGGGATCGGGTGTCACGCAAACAGCAGCGGCCGGTAATTCGACACGCATCAGAGCGCCAGCATCGGCAAGCCCTTTGACGACCCCGGGACCCGTCCCGGCTTCACGGGCCAGTTCCGTGGCCTGCCTGGGAAGATCGTCTGCGAGGACGTCGAGAACCCGTTTTCGCGCATCGGTCATCCGGATGTCCGGTGGTCGCGACGAAAGGGTGAAGGCGGAAAGCGGTTTCGGCGGATAGAGGGCGTCCGGAACGCTCATCATCATTTTGAGGACGGCGCCCACCGATTGCAGGGTGTAGGCGGCGACCCACTCAGCGAACTGTCGGGATTCGGGAGGCAGGGGAGGACAATCGACAGCGTCCAAGATTTCTTTGAGTTTGGTGTCGTCAACGTCGCCCGTTGCCGCCCCCCAAACCACACCTTCGACCGTGCGGTTGCCAAGTGGGACGACAACGAAATCGCCGGCCTGGACCGACATCCCATCGGGAACACGATAATCATAAGCGCTGCTCAACGGCAGCGGCATCAGCACCGCTGTCCGCTCGCCGGCGGTGAAAGAGACGCCTTGGGATTGATTCGATCGGGCAACGGACATTGGATCAGTGTTTCTTATTTGTTAAGTGCGGCGCGGTGTATAATAGGGTGATTCGCAGTGTGGACGAGCGATAAAGAGGATGCGGGCATGACGCAACAGCCGGAAAACGTAGGGTCCGCTTCGGAAAGCGGTGAGGGTGAACCGAAGGAACAGGCGGTTGCCGATTTCCTGATGCGAAATCCGGACTTCTTCCAACGGCATCCCGAATTGCTTGAGACCCTCGAAATGCCCGAACGCTGGAGCGGCGACGGTGTCGTCGATATGCAGCGGTACCTGCTCGACCGGAGATCGTCCGAAATCGACGAACTTCGCGATTGCGCTCAAGAAGTAATCGAAACGAGCCGCTCCAATATGTCGACCCAAACCAGAACCCATGCCGCCGTTCTGGCCTTGCTAGCGACGGCGAACCTGGACGACTTGGGGAGAATCATCGTCGATGACCTGCCGTTCTTGCTGGACGTGGATGTCGTCGCCGTCGGCTTCGAGCCGCAGACACCGCCCGACCCCGCTTTCATTTCTCATCATATTCGAAGCTTACCCGAGGGGACGGTCGATGCCGTACTTGGTGTCGATCAAGAGGCCGCCTTGTTCCGGAACATGAATGACGACGGTACGCTCTTCGGCTCCGGTGCCGGATTGGTCCGTTCCGCGGCCGTCGTCCGCCTGCGGCCCCTTCTCGGTCCCCCGTGCGGCGCCTTTTGTCTCGGTTCGCGCGGCAGCGTGTTCCATCCCGGTCAGGGGACCGAACTAATCTCGTTCCTGGCCAGGGTGGTCGAAGCCATGGTCCAAATGCGCGCGGACACATCTCCTTGATCAACTTTGCGGCCGAACCGGCTGTGGCGGCTATGGCCGGTGAATGGCGGGATTGGCTGGCTCATGAAAAGCGGTCGTCGGAAAACACCGTCGAGGGATATTGCCGGGACCTGTCCGCCTTCCTGTCTTTCGTGTCCGAACACCTTGGGTATCCGCCCGGATTCACTGATTTGGAGCAATTGCGTTCGGTGGATTTCCGGGCTTACCTTGCCCGCCGCGGCCGCGATGGCTTGGAACGGAGTTCGATTGCGCGGGCGGTGTCGTCGTTGAAGAGCTTTTTCCGGTTTCTCGAACAGCGCCGGGGTCTAACCAACGCAGCAGCCTCGTCGTTGCGGGCACCGAGGATCCCCAAATCCGTGCCGAAGCCGTTGACGGTCGAAGACGCGTTGAAGGCCGTCGCCATCGTCGAGGAGTTGAGTGATGAACCGTGGATCGGCAAACGCGACAAGGCGCTTTTGGCTTTGCTTTATGGCTGCGGCCTGCGCCTCGGCGAGGCGCTCGGGTTGACGTTGGGGGCTTTGGCTCCAATTGACCGATGCGGCGGAACGCTTCGCGTCACAGGCAAAGGAAACAAACAACGCATTGTTCCCGTATTGCCCAGCGTGGCCAAGGCCATTGTCGATTACATCACAGTCCGGCCAGGCCCGGACGGCGAGGACGGACCGTTGTTCATCGGGGCGCGGGGAAAGGCGCTCAATCCCGGGGTTGCGCAGCGTCGGGTCCGCGAACTTCGGCAATTGCTCGGCCTGCCCGAGACCGCGACGCCGCATGCGCTCCGCCACAGTTTCGCTACCCACCTTCTTGGCGGCGGCGGGGATCTCAGAACCATCCAGGAATTGATGGGCCACGCGTCGCTATCGACGACGCAGCGCTACACGGACGTGGACACGGAACACCTCTCAAACGTCTACGAACAAGCCCACCCCCGTGCCCGCCGGCGATAGATAGACCGGACCGATCAGGATACGGTTTGTTCCTCGAGTTCGGCCAGTTCGAAATAGAACATGGTACCGACCCTGAGAGCTGTGTGAAAACTAATGTTGCCGCGGTGCAAATCGATGATGCTCTTTGAGATACTCAATCCGAGCCCCGTTCCTGCCGTCGTTCGCGTATCCGAAGAATCGGCCTGCGTAAACCGATTGAAGACCTGATCGCGGAACTTGGTCGGGATTCCCGGACCTCGGTCGCTTACGGAGACACGAATCCAGTTCGAGCGCCGGTTTATCAGAACCTCGACCTCGTTTCCCTCGCTCGAGTGTTTTGCGGCGTTGGAAATCAGATTATCCATGACCTGCATAAGGCGTTGACGGTCGCCGCTGATGCGGCTGTCCGGCGCGTCGTCGACGACGGTCATCGTCACGCCGAAGCGTTTGGCGTAGCCCTGGTTGGCTTCGACCGAGGCTTCGATCAATTCGCTTACGGCAATGGGTCCGATTTCCAGATTAAAATCGCCGGACCGCATTTTTTCAAGATCGAGGATATTGTTGATCAGGTTGAGCAAGCGTTCGCTGTTTTGCGAGGCGACCTCCAACAGATCACCAGCCTGATGGGTCAATTCGCCGACGGCACCACCGCGAATGAGTTTGAGCGAACCGATGATCGACGTCAGGGGCGTGCGCAATTCGTGACTGATCGTGGACACGAACTGGTCCTTCATGCGGTCGACTTTTCGCCGTTCGGTGAAGTCGCGAAATACAGCAACGTACCCGCCCTCCGACAACGGATTGACTCGGTATTCGACCCATCGCCCGTTTTCGAACTTTTTCTCTTCGTTGATGACGTTCCCACCTGACTTCAACTCCGGGAACGGCCTGCCGTCGGTGCCATCGATGCCGGTGAGGTTGCGGGTCAGTTCTTGGCGCATGGTCCGCGCTGCCTCAGGTGTCACATCCGTGCCGAGCTCGCGGTGGTTCATTAGCGACAGCAATCCGATGTTCCACGCCAACGGTTGCTGGTCTGATTCGAGGAGAAGAATTCCGTCTGGAATCGTACGGAACGCCGTTTCAAGCACTTCGACCTTCTCCTCCACTTCCCGTTCGGCCTCCTTTAAAGAGGTGATCTCGGTTCCCAGAGCCACACAACTGCCTTCCGGAAGACTCTGTTCGTGAACGAGAAAGCAAGTTCCGTCTTGGCGGCGTAGTTCGAAAGCCGGTTCCACCGAGCGATGGCGGGCCAGCCGATCGTTGAACCACGCCTCCTCGCAACCGACGGCGTCGGGGACGAGACCGGCCTCAAGGATGATCGACAGATGCTCGCGAAAGGTGGTTCCGGGTAGGGTGGCGTGGGGAACAGCTGCGTTTATGCGACGAAACCTCTCGTTGCAGAAAACCAAACGGTCTTCGCTGTCCCAGAGGGCGAACACCTCGCCCAGGTTGTCGACGGCCGCTTCCAGCAGCGTTGATGTTCGTTCAGCCCGTACCTGGTCAGAGATATCGGCGCCCGATCCCCGGTAACCGGCGAACTGTCCATCGTTTTCGAAGACCGGGATGCCACTTATCTTCATCCATTTGATACCGGCCGGCCCCCTTTGTTGGTAAACGAAATTGGAGAATTTCTGGCGGCTGGCGAGCGTCTCATTGAGATCGCCCCAAGACGCCGCATTAACGGCTTCCTTAAGAACGATCTCTTCGCGGGTCTTTCCGTAATACCACTCGGGCGGAACACCCGTAACGTCATAGATACTCGGAGAAATGTATACGAATCTGTGTTCGACGTCTGTTTCCCAGTACCACTCTTCGGTTGTTTTGAGAAAATCACTGAAGCGCCGTTTCTCGACTGCCAACTCCGCGGCCAAGATCTTCCGATCGCCTTCAACAGGGTCTAGTTCGTTTTTCCCGACCAGGTCATTTTTCGGATTCGGACCTTTTGCAGCCACAGCCTTCAGGCTCCTTTTCTCGTCGACACACCAGTAGGGCCGGCAACAGCAAGGCGCAATAGTCGTCCGTTAAGAAGCCCTAATTTCGCGGGGTCTTGGGCTGATTGACGTCCAGAATGTTTCCATGATTTCACGCAACAGATCCGCCAGCCATTTGAGGATGAGGCGCAGGTTG
>Ga0056126_10000119_pt1 | contig 30343 bp, 25 predicted proteins | sample WorMetLIZAISLAND_FD_71117 | JGI IMG/M metagenome (GOLD analysis project Ga0056126, IMG submission 71117) | Marine gutless worms symbiont microbial communities from Max Planck institute for Marine Microbiology, Germany - Inanidrilus manae... ...
AATTCCATCAGGGCCAGCAGGCACAAATCCTGCACAAACAGGCCGGATACAAAGCTGCAATCTGCCTGTGTCGTCAGACCCAAATCGTTCCTTGCCTCCCGGGAGGCGTCCATACAAAGGTCATGGGGCGGGCTCGTCTATGGAATCGCTGTCGCCAGGGTCCTTATCAATACGTTCCTTTGTCCGGGTCGCCAATTGGTCGCTCCTTAAGCCGGCAAGATAGTCGCACCTTCGATCCCGGCCTGCCAATCCGATCGGCTCAGGGTCCTCGCAGCGATCTTAACTAAGTGCGTCCTGCCGCCGCCAGCCCCTTCGACCAGTCGCCGGATCGTGGTTGTCGATGTTGCCAGTATCGTCGAGATTATGAAAGAGAACCGCTTTATTTCGACAAGTCGACCACAGACAATAACGATTGGCGCCGCCGTTACACCCCCTTTCCAGGCACAGAGAAACAATGGGAGCCACGCCGGCGACGCAATCGAACCCCCCTATCCCGCGCGGAACCTAACGCAGCTTTGAAAACCTTGCTATTGAATGCGTTACATTCGGACGCGAAACTAGAGTTCAATCCAAAATAGAGATTGGTCATTGTATCTGGTCGAAGGCCGAACGGTTTCTCCACCCCTTCACAGACATCGTCTGTGGTTGTTTCATCCGGGTTGGATCAAACGCGAGGGAAACGGCGGCTTCCCCGAAGCCATTATCGTGATCGAGTTCGCCGGCAATGAAAGAGAGTTTTAAAGGGTCGGTATCGGACAATCGGGGTTCCCGCACGTTTTCGATTTTGAACACCTGTCGCTGGCGTTGGTATTGCTCGTCAAGGTGGTAGAAATGTCGACCGGTCAGGTTCCTCAATCCATATCATTGAAACCAGTTTCCTGTTTCCGCGTTCGATTAGCGAGGAATCGACATTAAAGACGCTAGAACACCGTTGAATCCGCCAGCTATACCGCCTATCGGCAGCAACGGCTTTCAATTCAAAGCGTTCTCTCTGGACCAATAGCCACGACTGCTTGCCTTCCGAACCGTCTCAAGGCGAACCTCTCAACCTTCAGGGTGTGGTGGAAGCGTTCGTTCTTGCTGAGGCCCGGGGAGTGGTAGGGGCGGTTGCGGATGACATCGACGCTGACCTTCATCAGCAAGATGGCGGGCTGCGTCCACTGTACTTGACCGCCGCTTCCCACGGGTTGTCGTTGTCCACGTAGAAGGCGTTGGGCAGGCTGCAGGTTCGGAACGTCGCCTCCAACCGAGCCTTTTCCGTCTGCATTGGTTACCGAAGCCCGGCAGGGATCGGGCATAATGAATGGACCCACCGTCCGTCGTTCAGCTTGACCCGCTCCTTGAAGTTGATCTGCCATAACGGGTTGGGACACGGCTTCTCGAAACGCCCGGTCGCCTTCTGCGGACCCGCACCGCCGAATTGCCCTGGCCGGGTTCAGGTTTCGGCTGTCTCGGAATAGGACGTCTCGTCGAACGACCGTTCGTTGTCCCAGACGTTCTTAGGCATCGGCAATCCGTCGAAATCCGCGTCACTGAGCGGGCCATCCGGTTCGATGTCCAACTTCTCCCTGAGCATCAAAATAATCTGGCGCGTATGCTGGCCTGAGTGCCAGCCAGTCCGCTCAAGGACCTCGTGCAGGGTGACCTCCCCATAGTAGACCTTTCCCGGTTGGCGGAAATCCGTCGCCTTACCGGTACGGGCCCACCAGGCTTCGAACCGGTCCCGCGTTTGGCGACCATAATTGGCTAGGTCTTGCTTCGTCGCCATTTCGGGCGGCAGGATCGACTTCAGGGCTTCATAGGTATAGGGCGTATCGTGCTCGACCCGGTCGAGGAAGACCTTCGGGATATCAAACACGTGATAGACGAGCTGGCGGTAGGAACGCGGCCGGCCGGGTAGCACGACGTCGAGCTTGTCGTCGGGAATTTGCGTGAGATAGCGCCCCGCCGCGTCGAGGATCATCAGCACCTTTACGGTCAGCGCCTGAGGGCTCAGTATCGTCTGGCCGGCGTAATCGAAACCGGCGACGGTGGCGACATCACGGAAGACGGCACCGTTGGCCCAGATTGGGCCGCGGGCAACGATCGGCACCAGCCGGATACCCAGGGCCGCTAGTTCCTCGAACCCCCTCTCGTCCTCCAACACGTTCACGGATTCGAAGGGAATGCCGTGATCGAGCAGGAACTCCTTGGTCTTCAGGCAATTGGAACAACCCGGCTGCCAGTAGACCTTCAACGGTAACGCCATGATTTCCGGCGTCCTCGCGGTTTCAAGCTGGCTCATCGTTTGCCTCCCTTGTTCGATATGTAGGGAGCTTTTCGACTGTGGGAAGGTTGCGGACAGAAGATCGCCGGGAATAGCCGTGCCGGCCGGCGTCGAAATAGCCTGCCAGGATTGGCCAATCAACCCGTCAATGGCATGGGGTGCTAAGTTCCGCCGGATCCCCATCCGGCCTATGATCCAACCTATCCGCTCGATCCATGCGCTAGTCCTGCGCGCCTATGACGGCGCGGATCCGCCGCGGTTCGGCACCCTCAAAGGGAATCCGCGTTATGGCAGGACAACAGCTTTTCAACGTCGAGCGGTTCCGGCTTTCCTTGGTGTGTCATGTCGCTCTCGCCGAGGACACTTTGGCGTTCGTCTTCGTGATCGGCAAATATCGACCGCAGTTCACGGATTTCTGCATCGATGCGTTCGATGTGCTTAGCGGCGTTACCGCTGACCTCGGCCGCTTCCGGCATCTCCATATAGCGGTGCAATCGTTCGAGAAAATAGGCGATGGCGCCGAGGTAATCGTCGACGCTCCGAGCCCGCCTCATATAGGTCTTATGAACATTCCGTAAGTTGGTCACCAGAATTCGGATCAGGGCGTGGACGAAGGTGTTGGAGTCGCCGAGCGATTGATAGAACAGCGCGCGGGGTATTACGACAACACCGGTGCGTTCTCTGGCAACGGCCGTCGCCATCCGCAGACTGTTGTCGATGAGAGCCATTTCGCCGAACAATTCACCTTTGCGGAGGTTCGCCAGACTTATCCTCTCGCCGTCCACGTGTTTGAAGATTTCAACGACCCCGGCGACCACGATATAGGCTTGGTTACCCATCTCGCCCTCCCGAAAAATGATCTCACCTGGACGAAAAGTCTTTTTTTTCAGGAATTCGGGTTCGTCGATCGATGGTCTCGGCAAGACAGACATGGGTCAATTATCTCACGCACGCACAAGGCGTCAGTGACGGGCGTCACCCACCGTCCGAAGCCTCCCGACCCTCGGGGCCTTGCCTTTTAGCCAACGTGGACTCAATCCCGGGCCTGGGGTCCTTTTACCGGTACCTGATCGAGCAAATCTGCGCGGTCCATGGCCATATCCGGCTCACCGGCATGGGTCAGGATATGGGCGCGCGCGGCGGCACGCAGGGCCAGGGCTTGCTGCCAGTGAGTACCGGAGGTGGTGTCGACGGCGATGGCGTCACCGATGGCGGCGCGGATGCGGCCGCGGCGCGGGAACCAGCTGCCGTCGACCAGGATTGAGCGCGTGCCGCGAAGCGCGATGGGCACGACGGGCGCGCCGGCCTCGGCGGCGGCGGTGAAGGCACCCATCTGGAAGGGCATGATGCCTGAGCGGTTGGTGAAGGTCCCTTCAGGGAAAAACATCAAGGCCCGCCAGGCCCGGGCTTCATCGACGAGGTGGCGGGCGTCCTCGAGGCCCTTCTCGCGGTCAAAGCGTTCGACGAACAGGCAACCCATTTTGCTAAGCAGGATGCGCGTCACCCAATGGCCCAGGAGTTCGCGCTTGGCGATGAAGGCGACGGGGCGGCCGAGGGCGAGGGTCAGAACGAAACCGTCGAGATAGCTCCCGTGATTGGCGACATAGATGACCGGTTCGCCCGGCCCCGGCAGCGTGTCGCGGCCCTGGACCACGAGCCTGATTCCGGCGAGCCCGAGGATCAGGCGGCAAGCGCTACGGGCCACGGACCAGGCGAGGCCTTGCGGAAGGATGGCGATCAAACCCCAGGCCGGCGGCGCCACAAGGGCGGCAACAGCATAGACATAGCCGGCATAGAGGCTCGCCGCGGCGGCTTTGGTCGTCCGGCGCAGCGTCGGCACCAGGGTCATCAACGACAAGCGCAGGACCTGCAGCCAGGGCGGCGCCCCTTCTTTGCCGAGCAGGCCTTTTTCGTAGGCCTCGCGACAGGCGGCACGGCGCACTTTGCCGCTTGAAGTTTTCAAGACCGTGTTCGGCCGCGCGAGCACGACGGCGTCCGGTGGCTGGCCGGTCAGGTCGATGGCGTGCGCCTCGACGGCACGGGTGATGCGCTCCTCCGTCGCCGCGTCGAAACGCCGCGTCTCGGCGAGAACGACGAGGCGTTCGGTACCGCTCCCAGGATCCGCGCTGGCGAAGACGGCGACGTTACCCTTGCGCACGCCTTCGATGTCGCCGACCGCGTCCTCCAGTTCCTGCGGATAGATGTTGCGCCCGGCACGGATGATCATGTCCTTGGCACGCCCGGTGATGAACACCTCGCCGTCGGCCAAAAAGGCGCGGTCGCCGCTGTTGCGCCACGGACCATCAATCAGGTCTGAAGTCGCTTCGGCGTTGCGGAAATAACCCGACGTCGCCGACGGCCCGAGGAACTGCAGGCGCCCCTCATGGCGTTCCGGCAGATCGTGGCCGAGGGCGTCGACGACGCGGATGCGGTGCCCGGGCAGGGCTAGGCCGCAGCCGACGACGGCCTGTGCGCCCTCCGCCCCGGCCTCGACCGGGTCGGCCTTTCCGTCTCGGCTCAGCGCCTGGCGGTCTACGTATTCGATACGCGGTCCTCGGTCCACGGGCGGAAAGGCGAGCCCCACGGAACATTCGGCGAGTCCGTATACGGGGAACATGGCGGTGCGTTTGAACCCGCGAGGCTCGAAGCGCTCGGTGAAGCGCTCGATGGTCGCCGGGCTGACCGGTTCGGCGCCGTTGCACACCACACGCAGGCTCGAAAGGTCGACGTCCTGGAGCTTGGCGTCGGATATTCTCTTTACACAGGCCTCAAAACCGAAATTCGGCGACGCGCTCAGCGTGCCGCCGAACCGGTGCACGGCCTGGAACCAACGTTCCGGGCGGGCCAGGAAGCGGAGCGGCGACATGATCACCAGTTCGACCCCGTGATAGAGGCTGCCAAACCAGGCTCCGATCAGGCCCATGTCGTGATAGAGCGGCAGCCAGCTGACGAAGACGTCTTCGCCCGTCGCCCGGGTCGCCCGGCCCATGGCGCGAACATTGGCCAGCAGGTTGTCGTGGCTGAGGACGACGCCCTTGGGTTGGCCGGTGCTGCCAGACGTGTACTGGATGAAGGCGATGTCGCCCGCCGCCACCGCTGGCAGCGGGATGTCCCCGCCCTGGCCGAGCTCGGCCACGGTGGTGACCCAGCCGATGGTCTCGACACCGCCTTTAAGGAGCGTGGCGACCGAGGCCATTTCGGGTCCGGCGATCAGGCCGCGGGCTCGGCAATTGGCGAGGATGGAGAAATGACGGCGGATGTGGTCGCTGATCAGGCTGATCCTGGGCGGCGGATAGATGGGCACCGGCACGCCACCGGCATAGAGCACCCCGAAGAAAGCCGCGAAATAGTCGATGCCGGTGGGCAGCATCAGGGCAACCGCTTCACCCGGTTTCAATCCCTCCCCGATCAATCCGACCGCAACCCGGCGCGCCGCGTCGCGTAAGCCTCCGTAGGTCAGGGTCGCGCCGGGACCGCCCGCCTCGCAGTCCTCGTCGTAAAGCCGGATGTGCAAGCGTTGCGGCGTTTCGGCAGCATGATATTCGAGCACGTCGAGAAGGGTGAGGGCTTGCTCCGGTAGAGAGACGGCCCCGCGCGCGCCCGGTTCATCCACCGGCGGCGGCGCGATCGCGGTAGACGCTGTCGTCTCCACTCGGTCGGTGGACCCGCCGACGGCAGCCATCAGGTCGCGCGGTGTTTCGGCGTTGGCGACCCGTTCCTCGGTCAGCGAGATCCCGAAGGCGTCCTCGATACGTCCGGCCAGTTCCAGGCGGCCGAGGCTGTCGAGAGCAAAGTCGCGGTCGAGGAGCGAATCGGGTCCGGCAGCGGCCGGCAGCGGCCGGCCGGGGTGCATTTCAGTCGCCACCTCACGCACCAGCGCCATGACGACGTCCTCGGTTGAAACCTTATCCGCCATGCCTTCTCTCGGATTTCCAGCTATCCACCAATGTTAACGACATCCGTCGAGACAATCCATCACGCGGCCGGCTACCTCGACGTAGCGTCGTCCGATTTCCGGGTGACGTCGGTCCAATCGCGGAAATCGTCGACGATAAGACCGGCGTGTCGGTATGCGGCGGCGATGGGGCTTCCGGTCATGAGCGGCTGTCTCGACCGGGCAAACCTACTCCGCTTCGCCATCGGCAGCCTGGAAATCGCCGCACCAATCGGACGCGGTCGTTTCCATCCAAACGGTCGTCAGCGCGCTCGCCTGAGGCGCGTAGCGACGGCACAGGCCCTTGTCGGATTTCTTGCGGAGCGCCGACGTGACACGTGGGTTCTCGATCTCGGCCATAGTATTGCCCTGGTGGTAGCTGCGATCCTTCCTGAACTTCCACCTCGGGTCCCAGAACCGGCAGTCCTGGCATAAAGTCGTCTCGCTCATAGATCCTCCTCCGCAAAACCGTTGGTTCCCGATCCACGGTCCGTATTGTAGGTCATTTTGAGGTATGGCGTTGATCCGCCTTTCGCATGGCATGCCCGCAGGGATCGAAATTGCGCCGACTCATACGCGTTTGACAGATCAACATCGTCACTTTACAAAAATCGAATATGATTTCGCCGCGGGAGCCTGATGCCGTTACGTAAAGGCTGTCGGGCCGAAGTCCGGAGAATATAACGACGGCGGCTCAGTCGAGGCGGAAACGGTGATCCACGTACTCGGTCAGAACACTCAACGTCTCGGCTATGGTCAGCGCGCCGGTATCGAGGGTGAGTTCCGGGGTCTCAGGCGCCTCGTAGGGTGCGTCGACGCCTGTGAAACCCTCGATTTCTCCAGCCCTGGCCAAAGCATACAGTCCGTCCGGGTCGCGTGTTTCGCAGACCTCGATTCCGGAGTCGAGATAGATCTCGTGAAAGTGCTCACCGGACGCCAGCCGCGCCCTGTCCCGGTCCGCTCTGTAAGGCGACAGGAATGCGGCCAGGACGATGAAACCGGCGTCCGCATAGAGCGCCGCGAGTTCGCCGACCCGGCGGATGTTCTCGCCTCTCCCCTCGCGCGAGTAATCGATGTCGGCACTGAGGCCCGCGCGCGCTTCCCAGCCGTCGACGGCCGCCACCTGGTACTCCATCTCGAACAGCACTTTCTCGAAACGACTGACCAGGGTCGACTTGCCGGAGCCGGGAAGTCCGGTAAACCACATGACGCCGCTTTTGTGCCCGAAGCGCTGCCAACGGTCGTCGAGATCGACCAGCCGTTCGACGCGCGTGATGTTCTTGGATTTGACGCCCATGTTTTTTCCGAGCCCGCCGGCAAGTGGCAAAACGATCCCCTTCCGGCCAATCGTAACGGTGAGCGGGAGCCATTGCCAGACCCTGGCTCAACCGGCACACGCGGGTCTGGTGGCGGCGGCCGGTATGGGTAAAATGATCGCATGATCGTCGCCCAGATCACCGACACCCATCTGATGTCGCCCGGCAAGGGCGGCGCCAAATCGAAGCTCAGGCGAGCGGCGCTGGAGCACTGTGTCGCCGATATCCGAAACCTTGATCCGAAACCCGACGTGGTCATCCACACCGGTGACATGACCCAACATGCCAAGCGCAAGGAATATGCCCAGGCTGCCGAGATCCTGGAGCCCTTGGGCATCCCGTTTTTCGCGACGCCCGGCAATCGCGACGACGGGCGCAAGATGGTTGACGCTTTCGATTTTCCGGTGCGAGAGCTGATTGGCAGCCATACGCCAGTGCTTTATGCCATCGAGGATTTCGCCGTACGCCTGGTTGCCGTCGACAGCCGCAGTTTCGAGGCCAACAAAGGCAACTTCACCGAGGAACGGCTGCAAAACCTCGATGCCCTGCTAAGCGAGCGCCCGGATGTTCCGACGGCGATTTTACTGCATCATCCCCCGTTCCGGGTCATTACGCCGACCGATGCCTATCAATACGTGACGGACGCAGCACCCGACGCCTTCGCCGCCACGATCGCCAAACACCCGCGGATCGCCCATGTGTTTTGTGGACACTCCCACCGCTTCGGCCGCGCCCGGGTCGGCGGGCGGACGGCAACGACCATGCCGAGCATCGCCATTGACGTCCGCCAGGGCCACTACCCGAAACGCCTGAAGAAGACCCCTATCTACCTGCTACATTCCTGGGCCGAAAACGGACGCTTCGACAGTTTCGTACGCATTCCCGACACCCTATGATGGGCGGATGATGCCAGGCTGGCACCTCCAACGGTGGCTCGCGGCGACCGCTCTGGCGGCGGCTTTGACGGCCTGTGTGACGGCGGGGTCCGTAGCGCCGACATTCGACCGGGCCGAGGTACGGATCGCCGGAAACGTGGTCGCGGACTATGGCCTCGATTTTCCGGCCGCCTATGAACGGGCTCGGCAAAAGGCGACGCAAGCTCCGCCCAACTTCGACCGCGCCCGCCTCGACGAGTTGTCGTTCAAGATCGGGCCCGGCGTCAAGCTGCCCATAATCGTCTATTTTCACGGTTGCGCCGGCATCCGCATCGCCAGCCGCGGTCATCTCGAGCAGTTGGCGACCCTCGACGATTTCGTCGTCATCGCCCCCGATTCCTTCGCGCGCGAACGCCCGCTATACTGCTTCGCCAACCACACCGTGGACGTCGCCCTGGCCCCAGAGGTGACCGCCATGCGCCGGGCCGAAATCAACCACGCCCTGGAGCGCATCGCCGCGCTCCCCTGGGCGGATCCCGCTAACATCTTTCTGATCGGCCATTCACAGGGTGCGGGAACGGTCGCCGGTTACGCCGGCCCGGTGAAGATCCGCGGCCGGGTTCTCATAAACGGGTCGTGCAACCCGATGCTGGGCGGCGACGGCATGAGCGACGACGAGGCCCTGTTGACCCTCGATTCCGGACGCGACCCTTGGTTCACGCGCTATTCGACCCGTTGCCGCCAATACACGCTTGCCCACCCTCACGGACGCTCGATCTTTGAGGCCGCCTCGACGTCGCATAACCTGATGGTCGATCATTGGTCGGCCGTGCAACGGTTCTTCGAAGAAAATCGCCTCCCCTAATATGCGAAGACCATATTGAAAGTCGCCTTTCACGGATTAAAAACCGTACAATTCGTGAGGCTTCCATCAATAATGGGTCGGCGACAGAACGCGGCAACGAAAACGATAAGAAGATCGAAACGCCGTTTCCCGGGAAATTATCTACCGGAAATAGCGGTGATAATCGATCAACCGTAGCGGCCCTCGATATAGTCGGCAGTTTCTTTTTGCGCCGGGGTTACGAACATATCCTCGGTGAGCGAGTGTTCGACGACTCGGCCCATCAGCATGAAGATGCACTCCTCGCTGGCGCGCCGGGCCTGGGCCATGTTGTGGGTGACGATGAGGATCGTGTACTGCCCGCGCAGTTCCCAGATCAGTTCCTCGACGGCCTCAGTGCCTTTGGGATCGAGGGCGGAACAGGGTTCGTCCATTAACAACAGCGTCGGCTTGACCGGTAACAGGCGGGCGATGCAGAGCTTCTGCTGTTCCTCGAGGGAGAGCTCCGTGGCCTTGCGGTCGAGCCGGTCCTTGACGGCATCCCATAACAGGACCTGGCGAAGCGCTGCTTCGACGATCTCGTCCTTCTCACTTTTGTGCAGCCCCTTGGCGTCTTCGGTATGCAGGTTGTAGCCGAAAATGACGTTGTCGCGGATCGAGATGGGTAGTGGATTGGGTCGCTGGAAGACCATGCCGACCTGTTTTCGAAGCTGCGCCAGATCGACACCGCGGTAATAGATATCGTGACCTAGGACATCGACGGCGCCGGTGATGCGCACGTATCCGAGGCGCTCGTTGATGCGGTTGACGCTCCGGAGGAAGGTCGACTTGCCGCAGCCAGACGGGCCGATCAGCGAGGTGATCATGCCCTCGCGGATTTTCAAGTTGATATCGAACAGAGCCTGGAAGTCACTGTACCAAAGATTGAGGTCGCGGGTCTCGATGGCGTGCCCGTTGGCGCCGGTCTCGATGGTTGTTGCTGCTTCGCCCATGATATTGTTTCCCTTAGCCGAAACGTCCGGCGATATAGTCGGCCGTCCGTTGATCCTGAACGTTGCCGGTGAACAATTCCTCGGTGTCGCCGACTTCGACGCAACTTCCGGTCAGGAAGAAGGCTGTGCGGTCGGCGAGACGCCGGGCTTGCTGGACCAGGTTGGTGACCAGGATGATGGTCATGTCGTGGCGCAACTCCTTGAGAACGTCCTCGATGCGCATGGTGGTCACCGGGTCGACGGCGATGGAGAACTCGTCGAGCATCAAAAGGTCCGGATCCTGCGACAGGGCGCGTGCGATGGTCAGGCGTTGCTGCTGGCCGCCGCTCAACAGACTACCAAGCGTGTTGAGCCGGTCCTTGACCTCGTCCCAGAGCGCCGCCCGGGTCAGGCACCGTTCGACGATGACGTCGAGATCGGCCTTCGACTTCGTGCCCTTGAGGCGCGGTGCCAGGGCGACGTTATCGTAGACGCTCATCGGCAGGCCAACCGGAAGCGGGAAAACGACGCCGATGCGGCTTCTCAACGCATAGACATTGCGCAGGTTGCTGATGTCGTGACCGTCGAAAATAACATCGCCGGTCACCTTCATCTGCTTGTTGAACATGTCCATGCGGTTGACCGCCTTGAGGAACGAGGTCTTACCGGAATTGGCCGGGCCGATAATGCCGAAGATCTCGTTCTCGCGGATATCCAGGTTGATGCCGCCGATTGCCAGTTTACCGCCGTAGCTGATTGAGAGATCGCGGACTTCGAGCTTCTTCGGCGACTGGCCGAGGTCGCCCTGCGGAATCGGTGCCGGCGCTTCGGTTTCGAGTACGGCTGCCGTTTCTACCATTTTTTCTGCCCCCTCAGATACATGCGGAAAGCGATCGACAACGCGTTCATCATCAGAACCATGCCAATCAGGACCAGGGCGACACCGTAGGGCAGGTGTTCGGGCACATGCGGGACCTGGGTTGACACGACGAAGAGGTGCAACGACAGGGCCATGGTCTGGTCGAACACGCTCTCAGGCAGGAACGGCAGGAAGAAGGCCGCACCCGTGAACATGATCGGCGCGGTTTCACCCGTCGTCCTCGATACCTCAAGGATGACGCCAGTGAGGATGCCGCTTACCGCGTTCGGCAACACGACCCTTCGGATCGCCTGCCAGCGGGTCGCCCCCATGTTCCAGCAGGCCTCGCGGAAGGCCAGCGGTACAGCCTGAAGGGATTCGCGGGTGGCGACGATGATCAGCGGCAGGGTCATGATGGCCAGCGTCAGGCTGGCCGCCAGGATGCTTGTCCCGAAGCCGAAAAAGATAACGAAGGCGCCGACCCCGAACAGCGCGTGGACGATCGACGGAACACCGGCCAGGTTGATGATGGCCAGATTAATGAACCGGGTCAGCCAGTTATCGGGCGCATATTCGCTTAGATACAATGCGGCGGCGACGCCCAGGGGCACGGAGATCATAAGCGCCACCAAGACCAACCATATGGTACCGATCAGGGCCGGGAAGATACCGCCTTCGGTCATGCCGTTGGTCGGGTTCGAGAACAGGAATTCCCAGGAAATCGCCGGACCGCCCTTCCAGATCAAGGTCGCGAGGATGATCAGGACCGGTATGATCAGTAGGATGGTCATGCCGAAGAAGATGACCTGGACCATGAAGTCCCGATGCTCGTTGCGCTGATTGTGGGGCGTTGCCCGGAACATGGATTTACTTGTGGCCATGACCCCTCTCCTAGCTCTTCTTGATGCCGCGGACGATGAGATCCGCCGTCAGGTTGATGATGAAGGTGATGATGAACAGGAAGATGCCGATGGTGAACAGCGCCTGGTAGTGGTCCGACCCGACCGCCGTCTCGCCGAGCTCGGCAGCGATGGTGGCCGTCAGCGCGCGCACCGAGTCGAAGATGCTATCGGGCAGGTTGATGGAGTGCCCTGTCGCCATCAGCACGGCCATGGTTTCGCCGAACCCGCGCCCGACGCCGAGCAGCACGGCGCCCAGGAGCCCGTTCTTGGCGGCCGGCAGCACGATCTTGAAGATGACCTGGCCGCGCGTCGCGCCGAGGGCCTCGGCGGCCTCGCGGTAGCGGTCGGGAACGGCTTTGAGCGCATCCTCGGCGATCGACGTCATGATCGGCGCCGCCATCAATCCCAATATGATACCGGCGTTCAAGACGTTCAGGCCGACGGGTACGTCGAAGATGTCGATGATCAGCGGGTTCATGATACTGAGCCCGATGAAACCCCAGACCACGGACGGGATCGCCGCCAGGAGCTCGACGAGCACTTTCAGAAACTCGCGGAGCCGGCCTGTCGCGAATTCGCCGATGAAGATCGCCGCACCCAGTGAGAACGGGATGGCGACGATCATGGCGAGGCCTGTGACGCTCGCCGTACCGGCGATCATGGCCAGGATGTTGTAGGTCGGGTTGTACTCCGACGTTGGCCGCCAGCGCGGAGATGTGAAGAACTCGCTCCAATCGAGCTCGAAGATAGCGAAATCGAAGCCCTCGCGGCCGATGAAGACGAAGATGCCAATGATGAAGATGATCGCCGAGAAGCCGCCGACGAAGACCAGAACCTGGATGACCTTGTCTATGATCCAGTCGGTGTTGATACGGTCGAAATCGGCGTCGCGGTCGCTTGGTGGTAGCGATTGCACGGCTTTCGGATCGGCGACCGCGGGAGAGGTGCTATCGTTCATCTCACGGCTCCTCACCGTGCAGCGTTTCGACCAGGTTGCGGATCTGTACGGTCAGTTCGCGGTAGATGTCGTAATACCGATTGACCGTTTCCGTCTTCTCGGTGCCTTCCGGCAGCTTGCCGACGTCCCAGTCGAGAAAAACCGTGCGGAACGGTTGGCTGGAAATATAGGAAAGTGCCGACCCGTCGAGGGCGACAACAACGTCGTATGTCGCCACTTCCTCCGACTCCGGATCGATGGCCCGCGGCCCGGCGCCGTTAGTCACGAGGCCGTGCGCTTCCATGAATTCCGGAAGCCCGGGGTGCATGCCGCTGGCCGCGCTCCGCCCGGCACTGGAAAAGGAACAGACCTCGCGCGCCATCTTGTTGCCGACGGCTTCGGCGATGCGGCTCTGACCGTTGTTGCGTTCGTCGAGGAACAAGACGTTGAACTTTTTGTGTTCTGGTGTCTCACCAGTGGTGGCAAACACCGTTTCCTCGCAGATGTTCTCAGCCCGGGCGCTGATGCGTTCCAACTTGCTGTAGACCACGGATAGATAAAGCAGGTCGCGGGCCTTCTCAGGCGCCTCGGCGGTGGCCTCCGCTAAGTCGTGAAACACCCGGTCGAATTCGGTGACGACGCGCCCGACCAGGGACATGGTCTCGCGGGCCGCTTCGGCGTCGTTTTCATTGAATGCCTTGACCGCCCGGCGCAGCATGTTCTGCGAATCGCCGGAGATCGTCTCGAGGACCGCTTTGAAACTCTGCTCCGGCGGTTCCGACATCTGCAGGGCCTCGCGGGCGATGGTCGCCGCATGGTCGCCGATCCGCTCCATTTCGCCGTTCATCCTGAGAACGGATGAAATCAGGCGTAGGTGTCCTGCCGTCGGCAGGTGGAGTGCCAGGAATTTGTGACACAGGCTGTCGATCTCGGCGAAGGCCCGGTTGACGTTGTGGTCACCGAGAATGACGGCGTTGGCGAGATGCCGGTCGCCGGTCATCACCGCCTGGACACCTCGCTTCAGCGCGTCCTCGACCAGGACACCGACGGCGGCGACCTTTTCCCTGATTTTCGCCAGATCTTCGGCGAGGCGTTTTTCGTAAACTGCCATGACTAAGTGCTCCACCCATGCAGGTACGGATCAGAACCGATCCGTGGTGACGCGGTTGAGAAAACGGTTTGGGTTCGCAGGGCCCGTCCCCCGGGAATGTTTAGGGGAGACAGGGAACGGGCCGGACGAACCCGGGCACGAAATGGATCAGTCGCAGCTGACGTTTTTCATCGGCGCATAACCCTTCTTGAGGATGATACACTGGCCGACGTCGCTCTTGATCCAGTCGAGATAGGCCTTGATGTCGCCTGTCGGCTCACCGTTCGTGTACATGAACAGCGGGCGCGCGATCGGATAGCTGCGGTCGCTGGCCGTCTTCACCGAGGGGGAGACGCAGGAACCGCTGCCGTCCTTGTCGATACAGGCCATCTTGATGTGGTCGTTGGCATAGGCGAGGCCGCTGTAGCCGATGGCGCAGGGCGTCTTCTCGACCAGGTCGACGACGTCCTTGGAGCCGTGCATGTCCCGCGTGCCGAGCTTGAAGTCGCGCCTGCCGCCGAGTGCGGCCTTGCGGAAGTAGGCATAGGTGCCAGAGTTGTTCTGGCGGCTGACCAGGACCATCTCCTGACCCTTGCAACCGGGAACCTCGACACCGATGTCCTTCCAGTTGTTGGTCTTGCCGTCCTCACCGTAAATCTCGGCCAGTTGCGGGATCGAGAGGGAGTCGAGGGGGTTATCCTTGTGCAGGAAAACGGCAAGCGCGTCGTAGCCGACGATATGCTCGATCGGGTTCTGCCCCTGCTTCTTTGCCAGGTCGATCTCTTTTTGCTTCATGGCGCGGCTGGCGTTGGCAATATCGACGGTGCCGTTGATCATGGCGGCGATACCGGTGCCGGAGCCACCGCCGGTGACGGCGACGGCGACGTCGGATTTCACTTTCTGATACTCCTCGGCCCAGGCTTGGGCGACGTTGACGAGGGTGTCGGAGCCCTTGTTCTGGATCAGGGTGCGGGCTTCGGCGGAAGTACTCATGAATGCGATGCCGGCGGCAATCGCTGTAACGACAAAGGTGGTTTTCATCTCTCGGGTTCCTCAGATCTCGCTAAAATTTCTGCTCAGTAGAACGGAACCCTAGACACGTTGTTTAAGGGCCGTTTAAAGCCATTGTTAAGGTTTTGTTAAATCGAAATTTTAGTTTCGTGACTTATTCGTGGCGGCGAACCGCCGCCATCACGACGCGCCCGACTGCCGGCTGCGCTGGTCGATCTTGGCGCTGAAGCCGGCGGCCGCCACTACCAGAACCTCGGGGAAGTGACACGTAAATTCACTGCCCTTCCCCGGCTCGCTGGCAATCTTCAATTCACCGCCGTGCCGCTCGATGGCGTGCTTGACGATGGCCAGCCCGAGGCCGGTGCCGCCACGCGCCCTCTGCCGACCCGGATCAACCCGATAGAACCGTTCCGTCAGACGAGGCAGATGGTACGCGGCGATCCCCGGCCCATCGTCTCTGACCCGCAATACGCAGCCGTTTTCCTGACGGGCCCATTCGATGGTAATCCGGGTTCCCGCCGGCGTATGCTTGACGGCATTGACGATCAGGTTGGTAAACGTGGTTCGCAATGTCGATTTGTCACCGGAAAGCCAGAGGTCCGGTTCGACGTCGATTTCGAATTCGTGCCCGCGGGACTCACTCAAACCCTTGGCCTCATCGACAATGGCATCGAGCAATTCCGGCACTGCAACAGGTTCCATGGAGGGCGGGCGGTCGGTGAATTCCAGTCTCGAAAGGCGAAGCAGGTCTTCGACCAAATCGTTCATGCGGTCGGACTGCTGGTCGAGCAGTTCGACCGGTCTTCCGAGGTCAGGGAAGTCGATGGCCAGGTCCTCGAGGACTTCCAGGTATCCCCGAAAAACTGTCAATGGGGTGCGCAATTCGTGGGACACGTTGGCGACGAACTCGCGGCGCGAGCGCTCGACGTTATAGGTCTTGGTGATGTCACGGGCGGCCAACAGGCGCTGGTCTGTGCCGCGAATGGCGGAGACCTCGACCGACAGCATGATCGCTCCGTTGACCGGAGAGGGGGTTTCCACCGGGCGTGCATCACCGCCAGCGTTGAGGTGGTCCTCGAGGACCGGATGGTTGACGACCTCGGTCATACCGACAAGCGAATCACGAGGCCAATTCAGGCCCAATAGCCGTTCAGCGGCCGGATTAAACCAGCGAATGCGGGTGCGTTTGTCCAACAGGACTACGCCATCCGGCATATTGGCCGCCAACTCGCGCAATTGCCGCAACATGTCGAGTAATGCCCGTTTGCGCCGGCGGTTCCTGAGCTGAACCGCCTGCAGGTCGTCGAAGATCCCCTCCCAAAGGCCGTAGGACACGGGCGCCCGGAAACGGCCGCCGATGAGCCACCACTTGAGCCGCGCCAGGTTGACTGCGTGCCAGGTCAGGTAGGTCGCCGCCGCCACCGAAATGAACCAGACCTCGTGGCCGAGTACCCAGCCGGCCACTAACGCCGCGGCGACCAACACGCCTAGCGCCAACACCTCCTGCCCCAGTCTACGCAATCGGCCGTTCCTAATCTTTAAGTTGGCGAGAACCGGTACCCGGCGCCGCGGATCGTCTGGATCCAGGTTTGCCGGCCGGTCGGTTCCAGCGCCTTGCGTAAGGCGCTGATGTGAACGTCAACGGTACGTTCGCCGACATGAACGTTGTGAGGCCACACCAGATCGAGTAGCTGGGCGCGGCTGTAGACGCGGTCGGGGTTGCTCATCAGCAGATTGAGAAGATCGAACTCCGTCAGGCTTAGATCCAGTTCGGAGCCGTCGACACGGACGCGACGGCTACGGCTATCGAGAACGAGACCGTCGACGGTGACCTCGTCGAGCGAACTGTTTGCCGAACGCCTGAGCACGGCCCGGATGCGGGCCACCAGCTCCCGCGGCGAGAACGGTTTCGTGATATAATCGTCGACCCCCGATTCCAGGCTACGCACCTTGTCGTCTTCCTCGCCACGTGCCGTCAGCATGATAATGGGCAGGGAAGCCGTCTCCGGATCGCCACGCAGGCGTCTCGCCAGTTCCACCCCGGACACATCGGGCAGCATCCAGTCGAGCAACAGTATGTCGGGCGGTGCCTGGGTAATTTGTGCGAGCGCCTGTTCGGCATTGCCGACCGCGCGGTGTTCGATACCGGCACGCGACAACGTGAACTCGACCATTTCACGGATCGCCTGCTCGTCATCGACGACGAGGATCCTCGGCGGCATTAATCAGCTCCCTCGGGGGCCCGTTCCGCGCCGAATTCCAAGGCCCCGGTCTCGTCTGGCTCTATTCCTGCCAGCGGCGCTTTTCCCCTCTCGCTCGCCCATCGCACGGATCGAGCACACGACTCTTCGTGAACAAAACATGACATATTTATGAACTCCATAGAGGATAGGCTTCTGCCCCACCCACGCGATGATGTAAATCAAATCTGGGCCGGTGCAAAGCGGCCGGGCGGTGCGCCGAAATCCAGTTTCACTCCTCGGCCGGTGGTGTCGAGGCGCGGGCCTCATGGATCAACTCGCCGCTGTGGCGTTCCAGGTACCACTCCAGGACAATGGGAGATACCAGGGTCGTCAAGGCGATGACGATGATCAGTGCGGCATAGGTTTCGCTGTCGAAAACGCCACTCGAACGCCCGAGCTCCGCGAAAATCAGGCCGACCTCGCCGCGTGGCACCATGGCGATCGATATGGCGACGCGGGACGGCCAGCTCTCCCTGATCACAAGTGCCCCAGCAGATTTACCGATCACCGCCACGGTCAGCAAAGCCAGGGACAGGCCGACGGTGACGAAGAAGATCGGCGTGAACAGGTAGACGATGGGGCGGATCTGCACCTCGATCTTATGGGCGAAGGCCGGATCCTCGTGCAGCGCGATGCCGAGCGGCAGGAAAAAGCGCCGGGAGAGTGCGAGGCCGGCGGCGAAACCGCCGAGCATTTCGGGCGCCCCCACCTCCTTGGCCAGCCAGGCAAACAGAAGAACCAGCGATACCATCATCACAGGGATCAGGCCGGGAATCTCGGTGCGGTGATCGAACTCACCGATGACGTGAGAGATCAGTTTGGCGGCGACCGGTGCCGTGATGAAAAAGATGCTGATGAAGGCCATCACTTTGCCGGTGTTGGCGAGACTGACACCGCCGCCGGTGGCGAACTCGTAAAGCAGCGCCAGCAGGACGACGCCGAAGATGTCGTCGAGAACGGCGGCGCCGAGGACGATCTGTCCCTCCTTTCCGTGCTGTATATTTAGATCCGTCAACACACGCACCGTGATACCGATACTAGTGGCGGTCAATGTGCCGCCGATGAACAGCGACACCAGAACCGATAGCCCAAAGATTAAGTTGCTGACGGCGAAACCGAGGAGGAACGGAAAGACGAAGCCGCCGACGGCAACCAATACGGACTGCCAACCGGACTCGGCCAATTGCTTGAGGTCGGTGTCGAGACCGACCTCGAAGAGCAACAGAATGATACCGATTTCGGCCAGCAGCTTGATCGCCTCGTAGGGCTCGACCCAACCCATTAGACTGGGCCCGAGGACGACACCGGCGACCAGTTCGCCGATGACCGATGGCGCCTTGAGGCGCGTCGCCAGTTCGGCGAACACCCGCGCCGTAATCAGGATAATCAGCAGGACCTGGACGAATTGATGGACTTCCATGGCTGCCTCTACCCTTCAGAGTCCGTGTCCCCGGGTCGGCCCCGCTGCCAGCCCCGGCACCCAACCATCGTCCTTCCAGCGTCTGGGGTCAGGCGCCCGCGGAATCGCCCTTTGCGTTAGCCTTTGATTCGGCGGGTTGCGGCGCAGTGCTCTTGTTGACTGCCTTTTCATCGACCTTGTCGGAGTCACTCGCCGCAACGGCTTTCTTGGCCGCGGTCTTCTTGGCCGCTGCCTTCTTGCCGCCGCCGTCCGCCGACTTGGCCGATTTGGTCTCGGGAATCTTCGACCGAGCAGCGGGCGCCTTCTTGGCGGCGGGTGGCGCTGCCATTTCTGCCGCAGCGAGTGACGATGTAGCGGGTTTTGACTCGACCGCAGGCTTGGCTTCGACGGCGGGTGCCGGCTTGACCTCGACGACGGGTACCGGTTTCTGGCCTTCGCCTGAAGGATCCGCATAAAGGTCGTTCATGCGCTGCACCTGTGCCGCCGAAGCATCGCGGATCTGGCGGAACCGCTTGCGTGCCCAGCGTCCCCAGCCGGCCGGTACCGACCGAAAGATGGAACGGTAGAAACGCGTATTGAGCAGGAATGCCGAACACAGGTTGAGGCCGACTTGACCGGTCTCAGTCGGCAACTTGGCGGCGACGCTACGCGCCGCCAACGAGCGCATCCAAAAATGCCCGGCGAAGAAAACAACACCAAGGCTTATAAGCGTGACGCCGAGTTCTACTGGCTTGTTCACCGTCTGCCATATGGATTCGAGAGACACACCGTCAAGTCTGCTTATTAGAGCGCCGAGCCCGAGGACCAGGGCGGCCAGCCACAGCCCGTCGCCGATAAGCGTGCGATTGCGCCAGCTAGCGATGGCGTCTTCGAGGGTCGGGGCCAATTCGCGCTCAACCTCGTCGACCACCGACTGCAAGACCCCGACGATCCGGTAGTTGCGTTCAATGCCGACATCGGCAATGCGATCCTTGATGGCGGCGACATCAGTATCGCGTTTGGAGCGGTAGCGTTTGCGAAGCGCCGCATCCTCAATCGGCATAGCCGCCTCTTCATTGTAGATGGTGAAGAAACGCCCGGTGGCGAGACCGGCCTGCGAGACGGCCCGCTGCCAGGCCGCCACTACCTCTTCCGGATTGTCCTCGCGCGCCGTGGTGTCGATCTGGTTGAGGATGTACATGAACTTGCCGGCATCGGGCCGGTGCACTGTACCCGAAACCAGATGCTCCAACGTATCCTGCATGGCGCCCGGCTCCGGATGCCGCGCATCGAAAAAGACCAGGACCAGGTCCGACAGCCCGATGATGTGATCGGTGATGCGCAGCGTTGATCGGCGCTGGTCGTCGGCGTCGAAACCAGGCGAGTCGATGACGATCTTGCCCTTGATGGCGTCGGCCGAGCTGGTCTTCAACTGCAGATACGAATCGATCCGCTTGCCCTCGCCGGCGACCACCTCCTCGATCTCGTCACTCATCCGGTAGAACGGGAAGCGCGGATCAGCATCGAGCGCCATACCGGGCAGCACGTGTTGCTGCTCGCCGGGTCCGTAGCAAACGACTGTGAACATGTCGTCGACGGCCTGATTGCCGGTCGCCTGCAGCTTTTGGCCGAGATAATCGTTGATGAAGGTCGACTTGCCCGACGAGAAGGTCCCCAGCACGCTGATCAGGGGCCACCAGGGGATGCGCGTAGCCAGCGAATCCTCGGTCTCCATCAGGCCCATTTTGCGCAGCAGCTTGTCCAGTTTGTAGAAACTGGGCATGGCATCGATCAGCATCGGGCTTTCCGCCTTGAGGTGAGCCTCGAGGCTTGCCAGTCGCTCCGTGAGGGCCATCTTGGTGGCGAGCGTATCCATGTTATCCGTTCTCCTTGCCGGCCGGCGCCCCTGCACCGCTCGGGGTGGTTTCCTTGGTTATCCGCGTTGCGTATTGCCTGTCGTTGCCGGGCGCCCTCACTAGAATTCGCCGGCCGCGCCGCGATTCAGGATATCGAGCATGATGTCCTTGACGCCGAGCGCTTCCTCGCGCAATGCCGGCGGCAGCGGTTTCCCGCCGTGGATCATCATGTCCATGTTGAGCGTGTAGAGCCAGAGCTGCTTGTCCTTATCCTCGACGACGGCGATGCGGCACGGCAGGTAGGCCGAATAGGCGAGGCTGTACTCCAGCATGCGCATGGCGGTCAGCGGGTTGCAGAACTGGTAGATCTTGACGATCGGCTGTTTGGTGCCGGTCATCAGCTCGACCTGTTCAGACAACGGCAGTTTGCCGACGCCCCGGATATTCCGTTCGACCGAAATGGAATCGATCGACTCCTCGACGTCCTCGAAGGTGACGTCTTCCGCCACTTTCGTCTTCCACACCGTGGCTTCGGCCGGGTTGCCGGTGGCCAACAGGCTGACCACCATCTCGCTGTAGATGCGATAGGCCTCGTCATCGAACTCGTCGAACGCCGAGATCATCGGCGCCATCTTCACGTATCCGCCGACGCCGACGACGATGGCCAGGACGCCGATTACGGCGAGGATATTTCTGATGGCATTCATGGGATTCCCTCCTCGATCAATTCTCCTGCCCGGCTTGCGGGTTCATCTTTTCCATCATTTTCTTGCGAAGCAGGTCGCCCTTTTCCGGCGACAGGCGGTTGAGGATACCAACAACCATGCCGGCGCGGCCCGGCATCGGCCCGCGCAGCATGCGGAGCCCGGCCTCCAGGTAGAAGCCGGCCGCGTCTTCGTGTTTGCCGATCTGCAGCAGCAGGTTGGCCAGCTCACCGGCGAGATCGGGTTCGTCGGCATGCTCGCGAACCAGGGACATGTAGGCCTCCTCCGCCTTGGCCAGGTCTCCGCGCCAATAGAGGTCGCGGGCCTGCGACCAATCACGGACGAGCTCGGGAGACAAGGCATAGCCCGGTGCCGCCGCTTGCGGCGGTACAGGCGCACCCGGCATCGGGGCCGGAACGGCCTGCATCGGGGCCGGGGCCGTCGGCATGGGCGCGACGGGCGTGGGCGTAGCTGGCGTCGGAGCCGGGGCCGCGGCGGACTCGCTCGGTTCGGCCGGCTGTTCCGCCGGGGCTGATGCCGTTTCTTCCGCGGGTGCCGGTGCCGTTTCCTCCGCCACACCCGCGGTTTCGGGTTCTGCGGGGGTTGCGGCGGCAGGCTCAGCTGCGGGTTCAGTGACGGGTTGCGCCTCGGCTTCAGCAGCGGATTCAGTAGTGGGTTCCGCGACGGATTCAGCGGCGGGTTCAGCGGCTTGCTCTGCCGCCTGTTCAGCAGCGGGTTTCGCTTCAGCTTCCGCCGCCGGTTCCGGCGTCGGCTCCTGCGGCGCCACGGCACTATCGCTCACGGCCGGTGCCGGCGCATCCGGTTTCGCCTCCGGTGCCGGTTCGGCCTGGGCCTGAGCTTCGGCTTCATCGGCAGCCGGTGCCTCAGCCTTTTCCGTCGCGCCATCGTCGGTGTCATCGTCATTCAGGTAAGCCGCGATCTCGCTGTCACCAGCGACGTCGATCACCCACTCGCTGATCTCCTGGCGGTAGAACAGGCCGACGACGCCGGCGACGAACAGCCAGAACAGAAGGAAATGGGTCAAACCTTTTGCTGCCATATTCATGATCGTCTCTCTTTTCGGCGTTATCGCCGTTTCTTGAAGAATTCCTTGGCCAAACGGTCCAGCTCATCGGCCGCCTTGCCTCTCGGTTCCAATTCGAAGACCGCCAGTCCCTCGCTGAATGACCGACGGAAAGCAATCCGCTGCGACAACCGTGATTTCATGACTTTCATGCCGCCGATCGATTTCAGCGCCGAAATCGCCTCGTCATTTTCGAGCGCCCCCGGATGCGTGTCGGCGCGGCTGAGAAATGTGATCAGTTCCGGTTTCTTACGCCGCCTCTTGACGGAATCCGCGACGATCTCGAGGAAGTGCTGAGTCGACCAGACGTCCGCCTGGCTCGGCGCCACCGGGATCAGGACCCAGTCGGCACGGGCCAGGGCGCCGCGCATGGCCGGCGTATCGGACATGCCGACGTCGACAAGGACTTCGCCCTTGACCGTTTTCGGCAGGCGGCCGGATACGGTCAGCAAGGGCTCGACGCCCTCCTCGAAGCGCACATCTGCGGCATCGCGCACCGTCGCTTGCGGATCGAGGTCGCAGACCGCCGTATCCGTCTCGCCGTGAATGATCCGCCACAGGGCCAGGTTGAAGACGACCGTGCTCTTGCCGGTTCCGCCCTTCAGGTTTCCGACGACCGTAATCATTGTTGCACCGGGGGCTGATAGGGGCGTTGCATCTGCTGTCCGCCATAGGGCTGCCCGCCCTGTCCCGTATAGGGTTGCTGCCGTTGGCGCGGGTAGGGTTGCTGCATGCGGCGCTGCTGTCCGCCCTGAATCTGTTGCTGCTTAGGCGGATCGACCTTCTTGTAGCCGGCCGGCACCGCGAACCAGGCGGGATCGGGTTGAGTGACGCGAATGTTGTGCAAGGAGCGGGTCATGCCGTTCGGCATCTGCTCCTTGACCGCCAATCCGAGCACAGGATCGTACAAACGTTCCGCTGTTTGGGCCTTCTGGCCCCGGCTCGTGAAGGTTGCCGTCCAGCGCTCGACCTTGCGGCCTTCGTAATCGACGGTTCCCGCAGGTGCCGTGTGCATAACTCGCCCGTCGGAGAACTGTTGGCGCCGGATCATCTTACGCCCGGCGTCCCACCAGATCATCACCGATTGGTGCCCCTGATTGGCCGTAACCTGCCACTTTTCCGTATTGGCGTCGCCGAGTTTCTCGACACCCACCTTGTTGCAGGTTGCATTGGGGAAAGACTGGCAAGGATTGTCGGGCTGGGATCCTGGCGTCTGCTGGGAGACCGGCCCCTTCCATTCCATAAATGTCTTCTGTTCGGGATCGAGATAGCGGCTCACACCCTGGGCCGGCAGCATGATCTGCACCATGGTCCGGCCCTGATTGGAGAACTCCATGCGCATGCCCTGAGGGGCAACAAATATCCTGCCCTTCTGACTGCCGCCTTGGGGATGGCTCTGAACGACGTCCGCCATGAACGACGGGTTTTCCGCCCGGGCGCCGGCAACGGCGGCGGCGGCAACCAGGACGATGGCAAGTCCGACGGTGCGCATGATCTCTCTCCCGAAAACAACCAAACGAAAAAAGTCGGGAAAGAGCGGCGCCTCGCGCGAAGTCGGGCGCCGCTCCAACCCAAAGACCCAGTTACTGGGTGGTGGCCGGAGCCGCCGGGGCTGCCGGGACACCATAAGGCACGCCACCGTACGGAACACCGTAGCCGCCATAGGGCGCGCCATAGCCGCCATAGGGCGCGCCATAGCCGCCATAAGGCACGCCATAGCCACCATAGGGATAGCCGCCGCCCCACGGGCCGTAGCCGCCGTAGTACGGATGGCCGTAACCGCGACCGTAACCGCTGCCCGAGAAATTCATGCTGAGGTTACCGTCACCCCAACCGTTCCCGTTCCACGGGCCGCCGCCCCACGGGCCACCCCAGCCCCAGAAGGCTTGGGCCGACGTGGCAGCAAGACCGGCCGCACTAACGACGCCGACCACCGCCAAAGTTTTCAGAAGTTTATTCATCGTAGGTCCTCCTAACGATTTCCCTCTCTGAACACGACACAGAAGGGAGGGAGGCCTCCGGTGTCCATTGGGCCGATCGGCCCAAATCTCTCAAGAAACTATTCAAAACCATGGCATTCCGCCTCCGGACCAGGGGCCGCCGCCCCAACCGGACCAGGGGCCGCCGCCCCAACCGGACCAGGGGCCGCCGCCCCAACCGGACCACGGGCCGTCACCCCAACTGTTGCCCCAGCCGCTGCCGTAGCCGCCAACCAAGCTGTCGCGCAGCACCGGGTCACCGAAGCCGAAAGGCGTGCCGCCGTAGGGGTAACCGCTGTAACCGCCATAGGGCTGGCCATATCCACCGGGATAGGCGCCATAAGCCTGCGGCTGGGCGATCTGCGGTTGGACGACTTGCGGATATTGGCGGGCCGGGTATTGAGTTGCGGGTGCCTGAACCTGTGAGTGCTCGGGAGGCGGGAAAGCCACCGTCGATTGGGCCGGCGGAAACGGCGTCCCGGTTGGTGTTGGCGGAAATGCCGCCCCGGTGTCTTGGGATGGGTATGCGCCGGTCGGCTCCATCGGCGGGAAGACGTCCTGCCCGCCCGTTCCCGGCATCGGATAAGCCGGTGCGTAGGACGGCGCAACACCGGAGCCGGTTGCCTCCGGATAAAGGGGAACCACGGTCTCCGGATTGACAGACGTGCCGCCCCACCCACCGGACGAAGGGGCCGTGTAGGTTTCGCCGCGCCAGGGACTCTGCGCCCAGGCTCCGGCGCTGGCCAACAAACCCGCGGCCAGTAATCCGGTGAAGAGGGAACGGTGAACTTTCATCGATCAGCCTTTTTGATCCGGGGTCTCACCACCGCCGGTAGCCGGTTGGTCGGCTCCCGCGGGAGCAGTGGAAGCGTCCGGACCCATCATCGGCGCCTGCGGCCCACCGTATCCCCAGCCGCCGTAGGGGTTCGGTTGTGGCGCGTATCCGCCGCCATAGGGATTCCCCATCGGATAGCCGCCATAGCCGTAAGGCTGGCGGCCCGGGAAGGATCCTGGAAAACCGCCCTGGTATCCTTGCGGCTGGCCGGGCATCTGGGCACCTGGTTGGCCGGCTGCCTGGTCACCCGCTGGCAATTGACCCGGCATCTGGCCCGGAGGAGGTTGCTCGCCGGCTTGGCCCGGGGCCGCGCCCATGCGACCGGGCATGAACGGCATCGGGAATGGCATCGGCCAGCCTTGCCTCGGTGCGATTGCGCCGCCTTCTGGCGTCGGACCCAAGCCCTGTTCGGCCTGTTGACCTTGAGGGCCCTGGGGCATCTGACCATAGCCTGGTCCGGCCTGGAAACCCGGTTGCCCTTGCGGTGGCTGACCGAAACCCTGCGGCGCCGTTTGGCCTTCCATTCCATATGGAAGTTGGCCTTGTGGCGGCTGGCCGAAACCGAAAGGCATGGGCATGCCGCCTTGCGGCATCCGCATAGCTTGCTCGGGGGCCTGGCTGGGCGGGACCGCCTGATCACCGGCCGGCGGCATGGCGTTTCCCCACCCCATGCCTTGCCCCGGGCCTTGTCCGTAGCCCTGTCCGGGACCCTGCTGCATCCAGGCCGGGCACGGGCAGGTGCCGGGCTGCATCATATGCTGCGGACCCATGCCATAGCCACGGTGATAGCCGGGCCCGTATCCTTGACCATATCCCTGGCCGTATCCTTGCCCGTATCCTTGACCTTGACCCGGGCCAAATCCCTGGTCGTAACTCGGGCCGTAACCGGTACCGTAGCCCGGTATCGGTACCTGTTGGGCCATGTCGGCTTCGCCCTGTCCCGGCCCCTGTGGAAATCCCGGCATACCCTGCGGCGCGCCCTGGGGTAGGCCTTGGTCCCTCCCCTGGCCTATCCCGGGGCCCATCCCTTGCCCCATTCCCTGGCCCATGCCAGGGGGCATCATGCCGAACGGCATTATGCCCTGGCCCATCTGAGATTGCTCGCCAGGCTGCCCTATCGAAGGCTGGCCTGCCGCCGGCGGCATGCCCTGGCCGGCACCTTGCGCAGCGGGGTCGTATCCCATGGGCGGCATGACACCCGGCATCGGAGGCGGAAAACCGCCTTGCTGAGCGGGGAGCTGCGACGAACTGTAGGGACCACTGGGCGCGGGAGGAACCGGTTTGGACTCGTCTTCCGAAGCGGCGTTGGCCGCCAGCGGTACCGCAATCGCGATTGCCGAAACCAGGGATACGATACGCATGTCAAACTCCTTTTTTGATGCCGCTCACGGCGTCACCTATCTCGATTTCAAGCGGATGCCCCGCCGGGCGCCGCGCCGCCGCGATGCCACCGGATGGTTTGCACCCGCCGAGGTTCCGGCGGCCGGCTGGGCCGCTTTCGCCCTCGATCGCTTGGCACCCGCAGGTTTTTTGACGGCTTTCGCCTGAGCCCGCTCTTTGGCCGGTGCCGGCTTCGTGGTCATTTTCGGTCTTGATTTCGGGACCGGTTTCGCTTGTTTCTTTGCGGTACTTTTCACGGTCTTTTTCGGCTCCGGTTTGGCTGCCGCTTTTTTTGGAGCCGGTTTCGCCACCGTTTTTTTGCCCGTTTTCTTTACGGCCTTCTTCGGTGCCCGTTTGCGCTTCGCCGCCGGTTTCGACCGTGCCGGCGATACCGCAGCGATCTCAGCGGATGCTGGGGCCGGCGTCGCTTCAGACACCGCGACCGGATCGGAAACCGCCGCCGCCCGCGCCGGATTGGGCGCTGGATTAGGCACTGAATCGGGGGCCGGGCTGGCCGCCGCCGCCCGCGCCGGCGGTGGCGGCGGTGCGGCGATGCGCGCCGCCAGGCCTTTGACAGCCTCCTTGATGAAAAGCCACAGGAAGAACGGTAGAGCGCGCAAGGCGTAGAAGACCATGGCCAGCTTTTCGGCGGCACCGAACTTCGAAGCCAATGCCTTAATGCCCATCCAGGCGAAGATGAACAGCGCCCGTACGGCGTAGAATGCCATGGTCAACGCCGTGGCAATCTTGGCGCCCCAGCCCGATTTCGCCTCTTGCCGCTCGGCTGGGGCAGATACGGCAGTTTCCTCCAGAGCGGCCGTAACCGTTCCGGTCGGGCAGAAGGAGGCTTCCGCTTTGACGCAACTTAAAGGAATGACGACCAGGGTCAGCAGCGTCGAGATGATGGCCCCAAACATCAACGAGATGGCCATTCCCTGGAAGATCGGGTCGGTCAGAATGACGCTGGAACCGGCAACCAGCGCGAGCGCCGTAATGATGATCGGGCGCGTCCGCGCCTTGCACGATTGGATGACCGCTTCGCGGACGTCGAGACCGGCTTCGACTGCTTTTTTCGAGAAGTCGACCAGTAGGATTGAGTTACGCACGATGATCCCGGCCAGCGCGATAAATCCGATCATCGAGGTCGCTGTGAAGGACGCGTCGAATAGCCAGTGACCAGGGATAATACCGATCAGAGTCAGCGGGATCGGCGCCATGATGATGCCAGGTAAGCGAAAGTTCCCGAACTCCCAGACGACCAGCATGTAGATCAGGATCAGGGCGGCGGCGAAGGCTATGCTCATGTCGCGGAAGGTCTCGTAGGTGACCGTCCACTCGCCGCTCCACTCGAAACCGCTCTCGAAGCCGGTCTCCGGCGGACCGATATAGTGGGACTGCGGCGTTACGCCGTCGGGAGCCTTGTAATCCGCCAACAAGTCCTCGATGGCCAGCATGCCGTAGATCGGCGCGCCGAGCCGGCCCGTGACTTCTCCGGTGACGAACTCGACCGGCCTCAGGTCCTTGTGGAATAGGATCGGGTCCTTGGTGATGCGCTTGAAACGGCCGAGTTCGGCCAAGGGCACTAATCCACCCGTTGCTGTCGGCACCGGCAATTCACCGAGCCTGGCGAACTGCGAACGGATGGCCATCGGCAACTGGATGACGATGAAACGAGGCTCGAGCGTCGTACCGACTTTGACGTCACCAACCTTGAAGCCGCCCATTGCCATCTCGAGTTGCGTATTGATGTCCTCCACAGAGACGCCCCGCCTGACGGCCTTTTCGCGGTCGACGACGAACTCCCAGACCGGATAGGGGTCTTGCATCAGGTTGTCGACATCGACGACGTTCTCCGCTTTCTCGAACATGAGGGTCATATCGGCAGCGACCTGGCGCCGCGTGCGTTCGTCGGGTCCGTAGATTTCGGCGACCACCGTTTGCAGGACCGGCGGCCCCGGCGGCATCTCGACAACCTGAATACGTGTGCCCAGCCTTTCGGCGATCGGGGTCAGGACGTCGCGGGCGCCGTCGGCGATCTCGTGGCTCGAGCGTTCACGGTCATTCTTGTGTAGGAGCTGAACCTGGATGTCGCCCTGCCATGGTTCGCGCCGTAGATAGTAGTGGCGGACCAAGCCGTTGAAGTTGAATGGCGATGCCGTACCGACATAGCTCTGGACAGCGGTCACTTCCGGGATCTTCAGAAGTTCCTCGCTTAATTGCTCCGCGACGTTGGCGGTATCCGGGAGGGCAACCCCATCCGGCATGTTGATGACGACGTTGAACTCCGGCTTGTTGTCGAGCGGTAGCATCTTCACAGAAACGGCCGTCGTGTAGAACATGGCAAAGCAGGCGAACAGGACACCGTACATGGTCAGCCGGAACAACCTGCTCTTGGCCGGGCTTTGGATCAACGGCGCCAGGATGCGGCGGAACCAGCCCTCGAGGCGTTCGCTCTGGCGATGTTCCTTGTCCTGGGCCTTCTGCATGGCATCCAGTGACGGCCGGATGCGCATGGCCAGCCACGGTGTGAAGATGAAGGCGGCGAACAGCGAAAACAGCATGGCCACCGAACCCAACACCGGGATGGGGCGCATGTACGGGCCCATCATACCGCTGACAAAACCCATAGGCAGAAGGGCCGCAATGACCGTGAAGGTCGCGAGAATGGTCGGGTTCCCAACCTCGCGCACGGCGTCAACCGAGGTTTCCGTATCGATTTCGCCCTTCATCAGCCACCGCCGATAGATATTCTCGATGACGACGATGGCGTCGTCGACCAGGATACCGATTGAGAAGATCAGCGCGAACAGGGACACGCGGTCGATGGTGTAGCCGAGAATCCAGGCGGAAAATACGGTGGTCAGGATGACGACGGGGATGACGATAAGGACCACCATGGCGGCCCGGAAACCGAGAAAGAACCAAACCAACAGAGTCACCGCGCTGGTCGCCACGAACAGCTTGAACAGCAACTCATTGACCTTGTCGTTGGCAGTCTCGCCGTAGTTCCGGGTGATCGACACGTGGATGTTGTCAGGGATAACTCGGCCCTTCAGGCGCTCGACCTGATCGAGCACGTCCTGGGCCACGGTAACGCCGTTGGTGCCCGGCTTCTTGGCGATCGCGATGGTCACGGCCGGGGCGCCCTTGGGCACGCTTGGGCCCTCGGCATGGGCCGGCCCGGTGAAATAGCGGACTATGGAACGGGTTTCGGCCGGGCCGTCGGAAACCAGGGCGACATCGCGGACGTAAATGGGGCTGCCATCACGGACCCCGATGATCAGCCGCTTGACGTCCTCGGCGCTCTTAAGGAAGGCTCCGGAGTGGAGCGTGAAGCTGCCTTCCGCCGATTCCACGTAACCGGTTTCGCGTTCGCTGTTGGCCGAACTGATGGTCTTCGCCAGCTGGCCGACGCTGACACGGAATCCCGAGAGGCGCTCGGGCAGGATCTCGACGCGGATCTGTTCCGACCGGCCGCCGACGACGAAACTCTGCGACGTGTTTCTGACCTCTTTCAGGCGTTGCAAGACGTCAAGCGCGACGAGGCGGAGCACCGCGTCGTCCATGTCCTCGGACCACAGCGTCAAGGTGACGACAGGAACGTCGTCGACGCCTTTCGGCTTGACCAATGGTTCCGACACACCGGGCGGCACCTTGTCCATGTTGGACATCAGTTTGTCGTAGAACTTGACCAGCGACGGCTCCATATCCTCGCCGACATCGAACTCGACGGTGACCATGCCGTTGCCGCGCTGCGAGGCGGAGTAAACGTGTTTGACGCCGGGGATCTCGCTCATCATCCGCTCGAGGGGATCGACGGCGAGACTGGCAACCTGTTCCGAGGACGCGCCCGGATAC
>Ga0056126_10000121_pt1 | contig 29835 bp, 27 predicted proteins | sample WorMetLIZAISLAND_FD_71117 | JGI IMG/M metagenome (GOLD analysis project Ga0056126, IMG submission 71117) | Marine gutless worms symbiont microbial communities from Max Planck institute for Marine Microbiology, Germany - Inanidrilus manae... ...
TGCCCATTGATGATCCGTGATCACAAAACGCTCTGCTGTCATTCAAACCTCCTTCGAAAGGTAGGGTGAAGCACAAATCAACCCGTTTGGGAATCCTGAATCTCAACAGATCCTAGTCAAACCACGACCGGCTCCGACGGTTTACGCCATCTCCCTGAGGCGAAGGCGTGCTTGAAGTGCAGCGGTACAGGCTTCAATAATCGCGCCCGTATCGATCCGGTAATTCCCATAAAGGTCGGGCAGATCGCCAGACTGGCCGAAATGTTCGACTCCTAGGCTTTCCGTGCGCTGGCCGCGAACGCCACCGATCCAACTCAGCGTCGCCGGATGCCCGTCTATGACTGTGACCAAGGCCGCCTGGCGGGCGATCGGTGCCAATAGGTCCTCGATGTGGGCGCGCGCCTCGATCTGACCCTTCTGGCGGGCCCGTCCGGCGGCGCTCCAACCGGCGTTCAACCGGTCGGCCGAGGTCACGGCCAATAACCCCGTCCCCGGAACCCGCTCGACGATCTGCACCCAGGCGGCATGGGCTTCGGGTGCGACGGCACCGGTGTAGACGATCGCCAGTTCCGCTCCCGGGGCCGGTTCCTTCATCCAATAACCACCAGCAATGACGCCGCGCCGAACACTGTCGTCGAACGGGCGCGCAGGCTGATCGAGACCGCGGGTCGACAAGCGCAAGTAGACCGCGCCCCCTTCCCGGTCGCGCAGCCATTCGATTTCCGACTCGCCGCTGCCGTCCCGCTGGATGTAATCGAAACTCCATTCCATGATGGCGGCCAGTTCGTCTGCGTATGCCGGCTCAAAGGTGGCGAGGCCATCTTGGGCCATGCCAATCAGGGGTGTCGCGATGGATTGATGGGCGCCGCCCTCGGGCGCCAGGGCGATTCCCGATGGCGTCGCCACCAATAGGAACCGGGCGTCCTGGTAACAGGCGTAATTCAACGCATCTAACCCGCGGCTAATGAATGGGTCGTAAAGTGTTCCCACCGGCAGTAGACGGGCACCGAATAGGTCATGCGATAGCCCCATGGCCGACAGGGCCAGAAACAGGTTGTTTTCGGCGATTCCCAACTCGATGTGCTGGCCGTTCGGCGACTTCTCCCATTTGATGGGTGAGGCCACCTTTTCGGCGCGGAAACGGTCGCGATGCTCTTCGCTTCGGAACAGGCCGCGTTGATTGACCCACCCTGACAGATTTGTGGATACGGTCACGTCGGGCGATGTCGTGACGATTCGACGGGTCAGTTCATCGTCGCGTTTAGCGAGCTCGTTCATGATCTGGCCGAAGGCAATTTGCGTGGAAATATTGGTCGCTTCGGGAGACGGAATCGGTTCGATCGCTACCCGCGGCGCCGCGCCATCTGCGCGTCGCCGATCTCTGAAGGGCACGGCGTCAAGGAAACTGTTCAGCAAGTCGGCCTCCACATCGAGGCCAGAGAATGGTTCCCATTCCTCGCCATCGCCGATGTTGTTGGCGCGTTTGAACTGTTCCATCTGCTCCGGTGTCATGATTCCGGTGTGGTTGTCCTTGTGCCCGGCCAGCGGCAATCCGAATCCCTTGATCGTATAGGCGACGAAACAGGTGGGCACGTCGTCGCCTTCCGCCCCGCGAAAGGCCTCAAGGACGGCCTCCAAATCATGCCCGCCCAGATTGGTCATGAGCCGGTGTAGGGCGTCGTCGTCGTGGCTATCGAGCAAGGCTTTCAGGCCGCGACTCCCTCTCAGATCATCGGCCAGGCGCTCGCGCCACGCGGCACCGCCCTTGAACGTCAGCGCCGAATAGAGATCGTTGGGGCAGTCGTCGATCCAGTTTTTAAGTGCCTCGCCAGCCGGCCCCTTGAAGGCTTTCTGCTGAAGCTTCCCATGTTTGATGTTGACGACGCGCCAACCAACGGTCTCGAAAAAGCTCTTAATCTTCTGGAACAGGAAATCGTTGACCACACCGTCTAGGCTCTGACGGTTGTAGTCGATGACCCACCACAGGTTCCGTACGTCGTGTTTCCATCCTTCGAGGAGCGCCTCATACACATTGCCTTCGTCGAGCTCGGCATCACCGACGATAGCAATCATACGCCCGACATCGGTGGTGTCGGCTGCGAGGCGGTGGCGTCGGACATAGTCCTGGATCAGCGAGGCGAACAAGGTGGCGCCGACCCCAAGACCAACGGAACCGGTCGAGAAATCAACATCGTCGATATCCTTCGTCCGTGACGGATAGGATTGTGCCCCGCCAAGCGAGCGGAATTTCTGTAGTTGATCGACGCCCTGGTTTCCGAGCAGGTACTGGATGGCGTGAAAAACGGGCGACGCATGAGGTTTGACGGCGACTCGGTCTTGGGGTCTGAGCACATGGAGGTAGAGCGCCGACATGATCGTCGCCACCGACGCGCAGGACGATTGATGGCCGCCTACCTTGATGCCGTCGCGGCTCGACCGAACGTGGTTGGCGTAGTGGATCATCCAACTGGCCAGCCAAAGGACCTTTTTCTCCAGTTGGCCGAGAATGGCCAACTCATTTGCGGCCAACGGACCGGTTTGGATCGAAGACGCGGTCTTTTCAGCGGTTACCATGTGACGGGCTCCATAACGGCAGGACTTAGATGATACCTCAACGCTGCTGGTTGATCCTTGCGTTCTATGATGGTTTTTCGGATAAAATTAGCAGCTAAGGCCAATTCCTAATCTTTATGTAGTGATTTATGCCAAGCGAACCCTTGAAAGATATCGACCGGCGGATCCTCATCCAGTTGCAGGAAAACGCTCGTTTGACCAATGTCGAACTGGCCGAACGCGTCAACCTGTCGCCATCGCCTTGCCTCAGGCGCAACCGGAACCTTGAGACAGATGGCATCATCAAGGGTTACGTAGCGCTCGTCGACCAGAACCGGGTCGGGTTGCCAGTCAGCGTCTTTGTCAACGTCACACTCGAACGCCAGATCGAAAAGAACCTGGAGATTTTCGAGGAGACGATCCGCGAGCGGCCGGAAGTGATGGAATGCTACCTGATGACGGGCGACGCAGACTACCTGCTGCGCGTCGTCGCCGCCGACCTGGCCGCCTATGAACGCTTCCTTCTCGACCACTTGACCCGGGTCCCGGGCGTCTCCTTCATTAAATCTAGCTTCGCGCTCAAACAGGTCGTCTACAAAACCGCCCTGCCGATCTGAGCGCCTAGCCGTCCGTCTTCTCCCGGGCGTAGCCGGCGAGCGCCTCGACCAAGCCCGTGACATGGGCGCGCAGTGTCGCGTAATTCTCCGAACGCTCTCCCGTCTCCTCGTTCATGAAGAGGCCTCGGTTGATCTCGATTTGCAGGCTGTGGCGATCGACGGACGGGTTGGAAAAGGCACCGATCAATTCGACCCCCTTGAAATACTCGTCAACCCTGACGTCGTAGCCGAAACCAGCCAGCGTGGCACGGACGACCTCCGTGAACTCGGGCCCGGCCGTTGTGCCGTCCTGGGTGCCGATGATCATGTCAGGACGTTTGAGACCGGGCTTCCCTTCCGGTGACATCTCGTCGGTGACCGCCGGCATCGAGTGGCAGTTGACGTGCCAGACGATACCGGACCGTGCATGTGCCTCGTCGAGCAAGGATTTCAGTTTCTCGTGATAGGGACGGTGGAAGACCGCGATACGATGGCGAATCTCATCAGTCGTCAGCCTTCGATCATAGAGTTGGATATTGGGACGAGTCCGTAGCCAGACCAAGCCGACACCGAGCTTTGTCTTGGGGGCCGGATTGGTCGGCTCCGGCCAGCCGCCATCGATCTGATCGGGATCGAGATCGTCCGGCGCCCGGTTGGGGTCAATATAGACGCGCGGAAACAGCGCCTTTAGCAAAACGGCGCCGCTGCCCGGGGCGTCACCGTACAGGTCGTCGACATGGGCGTCTTCGGCGTTGCGGACCCGGTGCATATCGGCCTCCGGCCGAAAGTCCGTTGGGTATTCGAGCCCGCTATGCGGCGAATCGAATACCAACGGTAGCCTCTCACCTTCCGGCGCCACCAGATGCCACACCGATTCCAATCGTTCCTCAGGCATTTCTTTCTCCCGATTGAGTAATCTCGGGCACCCGCCGGCCGGCGGCGCCGTTCATCCGACGTCAACCTGGCCGTCGCTGACGTTGCTCTGTTCTGGTTTGTGGTGGACCGTCCAACGGACCCAGTTCGCCTCGATGGCAAACACGCCGGTTGCCAGCGTCCGGCCGTAGTCGTCCATGCCGTCTCCCGGTTGCCGCAGGATCTTTTCGTCTGCCAGGATAGCCTCCGCATCCGCCGCGTCCGAGGCGCCCTCGGCGACGAGTTCATCGGCCCGCATCTGCCGCGTCGCCGAGGACTTGCTAACGACCTGTGGTATATCGGCAAGGTTATCGTCCACCAGGTGGTTGGCATGTGCGGATGGTCTAGTCACAGGTCGGACGACGCAACCGCTGGCTGGCGCCTCGACCGACAACAGGCGCCGGTCTCCCGCTTGCCCCAGGTTGTGGTGGAAACCAGCGGCCCGGTCTTCACGGCTGATCACCCTCACCGCTTCGTCCAATGTGCGGCAGTCGAGGACCGCCCGCGTGATGAAATGCCGCGGTATTCCCGGCTTCAGATCGTGGGCCCGGATGTTGTTGATCACCTGCACGAGGCCGGCGGCATTCACGGCGAAACTGTTGCCGGGCAACATGCCGGGATAGAGGAATGTCTCGAACGCGAGACCGTCATCGGGCTCGGCCGAAAGCCAAAAGCAGCCGCCGTCCAACTCCGGTGCGCCGTCCTCGTTGTGGGCGATTATGCCGGGCCGCCTGTCACCACCGGGGATCATGACGCTCGTGCAGTCATCGGCCAGTGTCGCCGCGGCAGCCGGCGATATCCCGGGCGAAAACCGGAGGTCGCCTCTGAAATTCCAAATCAACAAATCTTCCAGATCGACGCCGGCGCCAGCGGCCATTCCCTCCAGTTCCCGGTGGTAGCGGGGAAAGGCGCTACGGGCCCGCCGCGACAGTTCCGAAACATGGTCGGATCCCTTCCACAGGTTCGCAGTTTCGGTGAACTCGGGCTGTCCCAGCACCCGCTCCTTAACCGCGGTGGCGACCCGTTCGCCAATCTGCCACCCGAAGGTATAGGCGTCCCCACCGGCTTCGATCCTGGGGAAAACCGACGGACTCATGTCAGGCCCATCTGCGCCGATGGAACGGCCGTTGCGACGAACCAGGCTCGCATCATGGGGTGTCGTTCAGATGACAGGCCGAGGCCCGGCCCGGAGCGATTTCTCTCAGTTGCGGTTGTTCCGTCCGGCAGCGTTCCGTTGCATGCGGACAGCGCGGATGGAAGTGGCAGCCTGGCGGTGGCTCGAGCGGCGACGGAATCTCGCCCGAAATGGGGCTGTAATCGAGACCGCGGATGTCGAGCCTGGGCACCTCTTTCAGGAGCGCCACCGTATAGGGGTGGTTCGGCTGGTCGAAAAGCTCGTCGGTGGGTGCGACCTCGACGACGCGGCCGAGATACATGATGACGATGCGGTCGGAGATGTGTTCGACGACGGAGAGGTCGTGGCTGATGAAGAGATAGGTCAGGTCCAGGTCTTCGCGCAGGTCCATGAACAGGTTGATGACCTGCGCCTGGATCGATACGTCGAGCGCCGCGATGGCCTCGTCGCAGACCAGGAAGTCGGGCTTGACGGCGAGCGCTCGGGCGATACCGATGCGTTGGCGCTGGCCACCGGAGAACTGGTGCGGGTAGCGGCGGATATACTCCGGGTCGAGTCCAACGCGTAGCATCACCTCGCGCACGTAATCGGACATGTCCTTTTGAGCGACGATGTTGTGGACGACCGGCGCCTCGCCGATGATCTCCTCGACCCGCATGCGCGGATTAAGCGAGGCGAAAGGGTCTTGGAAGATCATCTGGATGGCCAGCATGTCCTGCGATTTTTCGCCCTCTCCGTGAGCGGCAACCATTTTGCCCTGGTAATAAATCTCGCCGGCCGTCGGATCCATGATGCCGGCAACCATGCGGCCTAGGGTCGATTTGCCGCAGCCCGATTCGCCGACCAGCCCGACGACCTCACCCTTGGCGACGTCCATGGTCACGTCGTCGACGGCATGAACGATCTCCTCCTTAACATCGGCGCCGAGGCGCGCGGCGATCCTCGCCGCCAGGTCAAGCCGTTTTACGAAATCCTTATGGATTCCCCTGATCTCCAGCATTGCCGTCATGGCGCTGCTCCCGTGGGCGCATCACCGGTGTGTCGGGCCCCCGAATTCAGTTGTGGATGACAGCAGCGCACATTGCGTTCGGCCACAGGCTGCGTGATCGCGATGTCCGACGAACAGGCGTCATCGGCGAAGGCACAGCGTGCCTTAAAGGCACAACCGCGCGGCAGGCTGAGGAGCGACGGCGCCATACCGGGAATCTGATTGAGGCGTTTACCGCGGGTGTTGTGGCTGGGAACGGACCCGAGGAGGCCGATGGTGTAAGGATGTACCGGTTGATCGAGGACCGCATCCAGATTGCCCTGTTCGACGACACGACCGGCATACATGACGCTGATCTTATCGGCCAACCCAGCGACGACGGCGAGATCGTGGGTAATCCAAATCAGCGCCGTCCCGGTTTCGCGGCACAGTTTCTGGGCTTCGTAAAGGATCTGGCCCTGGATGGTCACGTCCAGTGCCGTAGTCGGTTCATCGGCGATGATCAAATCGGGCTTGTTGAGCAACGCGATGGCGATGGCAACCCTTTGGCGCATGCCGCCGGAGAACTGATGCGGGTAGGCCTTTAGCCTCTCATCCGGTGACGGGATCCCAACCTGCCCGAGGGCGTCCCGAGCGCGCTGCCGGGCCGTTTCCCGATCCGTCTTTTCGTGGGCCTGAATCGTTTCGATCATCTGGGTGTCGATGCGTAGAACCGGATTGAGGGTCATCATCGGGTCCTGGAAGATCATGGCAATGCGGTTGCCGCGCAGTTGCCGCATGCGGTCCTCACTCGCCGTCACCAGATCCTCGCCCTCGAACAGTATGCGTCCGCCGACGACGCGGCCCGGCGGGTCAACAAGGTCGATGATCGAAAACCCGGTCACCGATTTCCCGGACCCGGATTCACCGACCAGACCCATCGTCTCGCCCCTGTCGACAGAAAAACTGAGGCCGTCGACGGCCTTGGCGACGCCATCCTTGGTGAAAAAGTGGGTTTCCAGGTCTTCAACGACCAGGGTCGGCGGGTCGGCCATGGCGCGCCTCTACTTACGCAGCCGCGGATTGAGCACATCGCGCAACTGGTCGCCGACCAGATTGATGCTGACAATGGTGATCAGCAGTGCGACGCCGGGGAAGAAACTGATCCAATACTTCTCGCTCAACATGTACTCGAAACCGTTGGCAATGAGCAGGCCCAGCGAAGGCTCGGTGATCGGCAGGCCGACACCGAGAAAACTGAGCGTCGCCTCCAGCGAAATGGCGTGCGCCGTCTGCACGGTGACGACGACGATCAGCGGCGGCAGGCAGTTGGGCAGCAGGTGTTTGAAGACGATCCGCTTGTGCGACAGCGCCAGGCAGGTCGCCGCCTCGACATACTCCTTGTTGCGCTCGACGAGCGCGCTGGCCCGTACTGTGCGGGCATAATAGGCCCATTGGACGATGACGAGCGCGATGGTGATCTTGTCGACGCCCTTGCCGAGAATGGCGAGCAGTATCAGAGCCACCAGAATGGCCGGAAAGCTCAACTGGATGTCGACGATGCGCATGATCACGGTGTCTACGCGGCCGCCGAAATAAGCCGCCATCAGACCGACTGTGGCGCCGATGCACATGGCGATCAGGCCGCTCATGACTCCGACGCCGAGGCTGATCCGCAGACCGTAGAAGATGGAACTCAACAGGTCGCGGCCGGCACCGTCGGTACCGAGCCAGAACGTGATACCCTCGAAACTCTCGGTGCCAGGCGGCAGGCGTGCATCCATGACGCTGACGGTCGCCAGGTCGTAGGGGTTGGTCGGCGCAATCCAGGGCGCGAAGACGGCGATGAATATGATCCCGCCGAGGACGGCAAGTGCCGCCGTGGCGACCCGGCTCTCGAAAAAGTCCGAGAGGAAACGCTGTAACGGTGTTTCGACCTTGACGACCTTGACGGCCTCGCCGGCAACGTCTTCCGCGGTGGCCACGGCCGATGAATCCTGAGGCGCCGTCATCCCTTCATATCTTGCAACCGGACCCGCGGATCGAGGATCGAGTACATGATGTCGACCAGCAGGTTGATGATGACGAAGATCAAGACGATGACCATCAAATAAGCGACGATTACCGGACGATCGAGATTGTGCAGCGAATCGATGATCAGCTTACCCATGCCGGGCCAAGCGAACACCGTTTCAGTGACGACGGAAAACGCGATCAAGCCGCCGAATTCGAGTCCCAGGACCGTGACCACCGGGATCAGGATATTCTTCATCAAGTGCACGAAGATGATACGGCCCTGGCTGATGCCCTTGGCGCGGGCGAACTTGATATAATCCTGCAGGGCCACCTCCCGCGTCCCGGCGCGCGAAAGTCGGATCACCAGCGAAATCTTGAACAATGCCAGGTTGAGGGCCGGCATGAATAGGTGCGCCAAACCGTCCATGGTCAGGAAACTGACTTGCAGGCCGAACAAGGGCACTGTCTCTCCCCGGCCGGTCGACGGCAGCCAGCCTAACATGACGGCGAAAACCATGATCATCATCAGGCCGAGCCAGAAGGTCGGCAGGCTGAAACCCAATATAGAACCAGCCATGATCGTCTTGGATACCTTAGATTTCGGCTTAAGGCCGGCGAAGACGCCCAAGGGGATACCGATGACAATGGCCATCAGAAGCGCACAGAGCGCCAACTCGAAGGTCGCGGGGATGCGCTGGACGATCAATTTGAGCGCCGGCTCGCCGAAGATGAACGACTTGCCGAGGTCACCCTCCAGCGCATTCATGAGGAAGAACCAGTATTGCTCGTGCAGCGGCCGGTCGAGGCCGAGGCTCCGGATGACGCGGTCGATTTCAGCCTGGTCGGCTTCCGGGTTGATCAGCATGTCGACGGGGTCGCCGACGACATGGACGCCGACGAAGACGATAACCGACATGATCAATACGACCAGGACGCTTTGCATCAGACGGCGGATGATGAATACCGACACGGCGGCACTCCGAAAGGTTGAACAGAACCGGAATAAAAGGGCGGATCCTTAGAGGATCCGCCCCAATGTTCCGTAGTTACTAGGGGTAGACTCCCGAAATGACCGTCGATTCGTCGGTCCGGGCCTTGAAGTTGAAGCCTTTCCGCGACGCCCAGGTCGACACCTGGTAGTGCAGCGGGATGATGCCGACATCGTCTATGGCGATCTCGGTGGCCTTTGCCAGCAAGTTCTGACGTTTGGCGTCATCGACCGTAGCCAAGGCCTCTTCAACGATCTTGTCGACTTCCGGGTTGGAATAACGGCCCCTGTTGGAAGCACCGAAGCCCTTCGACTTGTCATGCGTGTGCAACAGCGACTTCAACGGCGACGACGCCTCACCCGTACCAGCGCCCCAGCCGACCAGCACGAAGCTGAACTCGGGAGACTTGTTGGGACCGCCGCGCGAGGCACGCTTGAAGTAGACGGCCTTTGGCATAGTCACAACCTCGGTCTTGATACCGACGCGGGTCAGCATCTGGGCGATTGCTTCGCAGATCTTAGCGTCGTTGATGTAGCGGTCGTTGGGGCCGTGGATGGTCAACTGGAAGCCGTCCGGCACGCCGGCCTCTGCAAGCAATTTCTTGGCGCCGGCCGGATCGTAGTCGAGCGGCTTGAGGTTGGGGCTGACACCGAAGAAGCCGTCCGGCAACAGTTGACCGGCCTTGATGGCGACACCTTCCATGACGCGCTCGACGATGGCGTCACGGTTGATGGCCATGGAGATGGCCTTGCGGACCCGAACGTCACGAAGCGGGTTTTTGAGCGCGCCGCCACCGTGCGCCTTGACGAAGGGCGAGTCGTCGCGGAAGTGGTCGAGGTGCAAGTAGATGACGCGGTTCGAGATGCTCTGCATCACGTTTACACCCGTCGTTTTCTGCAGCTTCTTGATGTCGACCGTCGGCACGTTGTCGATGAAGTCGACGTCGCCAGCCAGCAAAGCGGCGACGCGGGCCGGGTTCGACTTGATCGGTTTGACGACAACCTTTTCCCACTCGGGCTTCTCGCCCCAATAGTCATCGTTGCGCACCACCACAATGCGATCCCCGGGAACCCATTCGACGAATTTGAAGGCGCCGGTACCAATAGTCGCCTTGCCTGAGTTGTAGTCTTCAGTCGTCGCTCCTTCGCCATGCTTCTTGGAGACGATGGAAACGTTCATCATGTCATTCGGTACCAGCGGATGCGGCTTTTCGGTTTTGATGTGGACCGTATAGTCATCGACCTTGATGAACTTCTTAAGCTTGAGATAGGTGCCGAAGCTCGACGGGCTGTTAGGCACGTTCTGGGCGCGCTCAGCCGTGAAGACCACGTCGTCGGCCGTGAACGGCGAACCGTCATGGAACTTCACACCCTTGCGCAGCTTGAATTCCCAGGTCAGATCGTCGAGGGGTTTCCAAGATACCGCGAGACCCGGTTTCAACTGCTGTGTTTCATCCGGCATGATCAAGCGGTCGAAGATGTCCCGCGCGAAGGCGCTGTTCGGCGTCAAGTTATGGTAATGCGGATCAATCGACGAAGGCTCCGCCTTGAGACCGACTGTCAACGTCTTGGCCGATGCGGCCACGGACAGCGACATCGCCGCGGCGGCGGCCACGCCAATCATAAATTTCCTGAAGTACATTCTTAATACCTCCCTGTTGAATTGCGATGAGACCGGCCTGTTTTGTTGAAATTCGATGAGCCGATGGCATCCCACCGGTATCCTGCATCCGGAAGATGCGCCGTTCAAGACGCAAACGCAGTTACCTTCCGATGAACTCACTTACTCTCCCGCAAGAACCACCGGGCCAATGGACAGGCCAAATCCATCGTTCCATAATCAAAATTTATTTTCAATTTTGATATCCATACCTTATCGTTATGATATTATGCACCACTCAGTCCGTTGCCATCCGATTGGCGGGTTCGGTCGTTGACCATTCCGGCCCTCAACCTCAGGGAACTCGAGGCCTTCCGCGAAACCCTATGGGCCGGTTCGGCGACCGGTGCGGCAAGCCGTCTCGGCGTGTCACAACCGGCGATCAGCCGGGCACTGGCGCAACTGGAATCCCGCCTCGACGTCATTTTGTTTCAGCGCCGTGAAGGGCGCTTGCAGCCGACCGCCGATGCGTTTGCATTGAACGAAGAATTGGCGCCCGTGTTCAAGGGTCTTGACCGAATATCACGCTTCGCCGCCCGCGACCGCAAACCAGAGGGCGGCCGCCTTCGCGTGGTCGCGCCGACGAGTTTCAACGTTGGCTTCGTCCACAAGGAAATTGCCGAGTTCGCAAAGAACCATCCGGCGATAACGGTCCAACTGGAGACTCAACCCTCCGACGAGGGGGCGCGGCGTATATCATCAGGAGAGGCCGATATCGCCATCGCCGATTCCAGTGCACGGGTCAATCACGAGGGTGTTCGCCTCAATCTTCTCGCCGAGACCGATGCCGCCTGTATCATGGCGACCGGCGATCCGCTCGCCGAACGATCGGAAATCGGACCGCGTGACCTGGAAGGCCGGCGCTTCATTGCCTTGTCGCGGCGGTTTTCCAGCCGTATCGAACTCGATCGCGTTTTTGAGCAGGCCGGTGTGAAACGCGATATCGTCGTCGAAACGTCGACCGCGGTCTCCGCTTGTGAACTCGTTGCAGCGGGTGTCGGGGTCGCCGTCATCAATCCCTTTCCCTCCGTCCAGATCTATAGCGAGCGCATCGCCTTCCGCCGTTTCGTTCCGGCTATTCCCTATCGGATATTCGCCATGCTGCCGTCATCCGCCGGTACCGCGTGGCCTGCACGGGTCTTTGCCGGTCAGCTTAAGCGAAGCGCGACAACGGGAATGAAAGCACTGTATTGACCGGCCGCAATATGTTTCCGACGGTCTCAAGGAGAAACGACAACATGAACGACACGGGACAAGATACGAAAAACGACGCAGGGCAACCCTATCCGGTCGAACTGGAACCGGTCGACATCGAACCCTATCGCGAGGGTAACACCGGCGTCGAATACGCGACGACTCTGGACAGCGGCGAAGCAGGTCCCCATGTGCTGGTGACGGCGGTCGTCCACGGCAACGAACTTTGCGGCGCCGTCGCCCTCGACTACTTGTTCAAGTCCAGCGTCCGACCCATCGCCGGAAAACTCACCTTCGCGTTCGCTAACCACGCGGCTTATCATCTGTTCGATGCCAGCGATCCCGCGGGTTCGCGTTTCGTCGATGAGGATTTCAACCGCACCTGGGGCCTCGACGTGCTCGATGGCGATCGCGATACGGTCGAGACCCGACGCGCCCGAGAGTTGCGGCCAATTGTCGATCAGGCCGACTTCCTCCTCGACATACACTCCATGCAGCACAAAACACCGCCGTTGATGATTTGCGGCCCGTTGGAAAAGGGCCGCCAATTTGCACGCGACCTCGCAACGCCGGCCCATGTGGTCAGCGACGAGGGTCACGCGGCGGGCAAACGTATGCGCGATTACGGCGGGTTCGGTGACCCGGCGAGCCCGAAGAATGCGCTTCTCATGGAATGCGGCCAGCATTGGGAAAAGGCGAGTGCCGACGTGGCTATCGATACGACACTCAGGTTTCTGAAAATGCTGGGAACCATCGACGACGCGTTCGGTGCCGACCGGCACCTGCCCCTTCCTGACCACCAGCGCCTGATCGAGGTATCGGGTCCGGTCACCATCGAGGCCGATGAATTCCAGTTCGCCCAGCCTTTTACCGGTTTCGAGGTTCTGGCCGAGGAAGGGACGCTGATTGGTTGGGACGGCGAACGGGAGGTCTGCACGCCCTACCCGGATTGCGTCCTGATCATGCCGTCGAGACGTCTATATAAAGGTCAGACCGCCGTCCGCCTCGGACGCATCATCGGCTGACCGGGTATTCGGTGATAGGGTAAAGACAACATCGCCGTATCTTAACCAAGGTCAACGATTGCCGCATCTCAACATGCTATCCCGCTGCGCCGGCTCAATGCAGCCCGGAGGAGAGTAAAGATATGTCCGAAGTGGTTCTCGGAGACGGTCTCAAGATCGGGCATCCGGAAATAGATCGCGAACACCGGGAAATTGCCGGTCTATTGGTCGATTGGCGTTCTCGCATGGAAACGGCCGATCAAGAGCGCGACGCTCTGAATGCCGCGGCCTTCAGACAGCGCATTGCCGAATATTTCGATCACGAACTTACCATTATGGCAGAGGCCGGGTTTCCGGACGTCGACGACCACCGCGAATTCCATAGAAACGCCCTCGCCCATATCGACGAGATCCTGGCCAAGGGCCTCGACGGGAGCGGATTTTCCGTCGATACACTCGATACGTTAATTAAACTGTTCATGGATGACCTCGTGCCCGAGGACATGAAGTTCAAATCTCACCTACAGAAAACCGTATGACGGCACCGGATCTCCGATAACACGGATTCCACTGGACCAGACGGCTGTATCCCTCCTTTAATTCAGTGGTCGATTTTGTCCGCTGGAGCCGCCATGTCCGAACACGCTGTCATTCTCCACCACTACCCGCAATCGCCGGTCTCTGAAAAGGTCCGCGTCGTCCTCGGGATCAAAGGTCTCGACTGGCGCTCGGTCATTATTCCGCGGTTGCCGCCGAAACCCAATCTGATGCCGCTTACCGGCGGATATCGCCTGACGCCGGTGATGCAAATCGGCGCCGACATCTATTGCGACAGCCATTGCATCATCGCTGAAATCGAACGTCGGTATCCGAAGCCCACTCTGTACCCGGGCGGCGCCGAGGGCCTGGCCTGGGGCATCGCGGAATGGACTGACGGTGCGCTATTCAAGGACACCGTTTGCGTCGCGCTTGCGGAAATGGCGGCGACGATGCCGGTTGAATTCATGAACGACCGCGGCCCGCTCTACTTCGGTCCCGAGTTCGACGTCGAGGGGCTAAAAACCCGCGCGCCAAGGAGCCTCGCGAACGTGCGCGCCCAGTTCGGTTGGATGAACGAGCGCCTGGAATCGCGCGACTTCATGCTGGGCACGGAGCCGGGCCTGCCGGACGTTCTTTGCTATTACCTCTTTTGGTTTCTCAAGGACCGCATGTCCGATGACGGCCGTTTTTTGAACCAGTTCCCAGATCTCCTCGAGTGGGCCAAGCGCGTCGAGGCCATCGGCCATGGCAATCCCCAGGAGCTATCCGACATGGATGCCCTCGAGATCGCTGCTCTGGCCCGCCCCGAAACGCAGCAATCGTCCGACCCCAATGATCCCCTAGGGTTGTCGCCCGGAGACGACGTTCGCGTCTTCCCGGAACCCGACGGCGCTGTCGTTGAAGGCACGGTACAGTTGGTGGCGCCGAACGAGATCGCCATCATCCGTCAGGACGATCGCGTCGATGCGGTCTGCATCCATTTTCCGAGGGTCGGCTATCACATCGAAAGACGATAACGGCTCGGAATTTTGCTCCTAAATCTAAATTGTGTGAAAATCCGGACGGAGGCGGATCAATTCGCCATGCTTGTACCTTCGGAATCAATACCGGACCATCCCAACTCCGCTCTGGCGCGGGTTCTTGATTATTGGAACGCGGCGGCGGACAACGCCGCGCCAACTCTGCTTCCTCGTCTCCACCATATCGAACTTATGGATCTCCATGACATCGCGCCTCATCTGATGGTCGCCGATGTCGTTCGGGAAACACAGGTGCGGACCCGTTACCGCTGGCGGTTTTGGGGAACGCAGTTATCGCAGTTCTTCGGTATTGAACTGACGGGGCGGTTTATTGATGAGGCCTACGCACCGCGTGCCGCCGAGGAAGTCATGGGGGCCTACGAATGGATCATCGAAAATCGGCGACCACATTACTGGGTACGCCGGGCCGACAACCGCGATCATTTGGTGTTCGAACGGCTGATCTGTCCCTTGCTTGGTAACGACACGGACACGGTCGATCACCTTTTCGGCATCATTACATTTGTCGATAACGAAACGACGAACCGCCTGCAACCGAGCAGGCTAGGCGATCGTCACCTTACGCTTTCCGAAATCGAGACCTAGTCGACTGCATCATCCCGGCCGCACAAACGCTCTACCCGGTTGATAGGTCACGCCATATCTGCAACCATCCCGTCACGTTTGAAGGCGCGGCATCGCGGAGAGGCAACCATCCGCAACCGGGCGGAGTAAGGACATGGCAAAGGCCCCGTCAAAGAAAACACGCGCCGCCGGCAAGACGGCCGCAAAGGCGGCGGCCAAATCGAAGGCGAGACCGGCCGCTACAAAGGCGGCGGCCAAATCGAAGGCGAGACCGGCCGCTACAAAGGCGGCGGCTAAACCGAAGGCGAGACCGGCCGCTACGAAAGCGGCGACCAAACCGGCACGGAAGAAACCGGCGGCGAAGAAAGCTCCGGCGGCGAAAAAACCGACACGCAAGTCGACTGGCCCAAAACCGGCGAACGCGGCCAAGAAAGCCGCCCGCCAATCAACTGGCAAATCCGCTTCCGGAACGGCTGCCAAAAAAGAGACGACCACAAAGCCGACACAAAGAAAGACCGCAACCCGGACGCCCTCGGCCCGGCAATCAACGCCAACCCGCGCGACATCCAGAGCCTCGTCAACCGATCAATCGAAAACACTCACGAGCGATGGTACGCGCCGAGCGCCCCCGGGCAGCAGCCCACCGAGCCCAGCCGCAGCGCAGGTTCTTGGTCAGGTCTGTTGGCTCATGATGCAGTCGCCCGCCCACAAGCACATGTTCATCACCGACATGGAATGGCTCGCCGTTCCCGCCGTTGTCAGCAAGCAGTTCCGGCTCTACCGGACCGAAAAGTCGCCCTGGGCATTCGTCTCCTGGGCCTTTCTAGACGCCGAGGTGGAAAGCCGCCTGATGCGCGGTCACCGGCGGCTCAGGCCCGGCGATTGGCAATGCGGCGATCGGCCCTGGTTGATTGACGTGATCTGTCCTTTCGGCGGCGCCGATCGTATTATCAAGAATGTTCGCGAGGCCGTTTTTCCGGGAAAAACGGTTAAGGCATTGATATCCGGCGGCGCTGGAAAACCGGCGCGCGTAATCACCCTGGGTGCTGACGCTGCGGAGAAGTAAAATGACTCGTTGTCGCGGCGCGCACTTAACGGTCCTGGCCTTGCTCCTTTCCTCAGTGGCGACTCCGGTGCCAGCCGACGAAAACCGAATCGCCGTGAACCTTGGGCGTTTCGTCAACTTGAACTGCAATCTTCTGGCGCCGGAAGAACGTCATGAACTGGAATGGCGTGTTTCCGCGTCAAACCGCAGGGACGCCAATTCGCCGGGCCGCAAGACATTTGCCGCCGACGTCCAGAAGGCCCGCGCGCTCGCGACGACGCCAGAATTCGCCGATTGCGGGACCAATGCTGCCGAAGCCGTCACGCGGGCGCGGCTCATCTTGGAGAACAGGGACACCGGCGAGGTTGGAGAGGCCTATCTAGGCGAAATCAGTTACCGCCACCTGATGTCAGTGCGATTGGCGCGGATTTTGACGGCGCTGGACACGCAACAGAAGTGTACCGACAACCCAGCCGGCCGCCAATCGGTTTCGAACGTGAGGGTCGATGCACTTCGTCTGTTCGATCGAGCATACGGCTCAGGGCCTCGCGCGACGGTGTCGAAATGTCGAAATGGGACCTGATGCTGAACCCGAACCGGCCCTGCGGACCGGCTTCTCAGACCGCTGTCGCCGGCGCATATCAGAGTTTGGCCGAAATGCGCATCCTCTTGCATCAGGACATGAACTTGATCGCGCGGCGCGAGATGGCCCCGGTCAACCTTTGGCGCATGACCGATTATCGGACCTATCACCCATTTCACAAGGTATCCTTGGACATACAACCGAACGGCCAACTGATCGTCGGCACCCTGCCCCCCTATACGGAAGGCCGCCTGCTTTTCGACAAGATCGCCGGAAGCACCCTCGACGCCACGCGCGAGAAGGATGTGTGGAGCAGTGCCCCGTCACTGACGGCTTTGCTTCCACGCCAGGCCGTTACTCCTCTGGGAACCGTGTATCGAAAACCGACGAGTGGAAACTGGGCAGCATTTGACCAAGGCCCGGCCCAAACCATGAGCACGGCCGCAATCAAACACTCCGTTCCCGCCGCCGCCTTTACGGCGATGATGCTTAGTCGCTCGCTGGTCGGCCTATTGGACCGTGATGACGATGCGAAGCGGAAGTTCAAACACTCTCTTTCGACGCAGGAATCTAGGGAATTGGCTGCGCACGCAATCAACGTCCTTGCCGAAGGGATAGAGTTCGAATTTCTGCCTACGGCGGCCGCCCGGCAACTGATCCCGCTCATGCAGCAGCAATCTTTCCTGGACGACAGCGCCTTTTATTTGGTCATGGACAAAGTTGTCCGAGCCCGAAAAGTCGCCTACCTGCTGTCACCGACGCAGCTCCAGGGAGACCTGGACAAGACGCTCTTCGAATTGGCTGTCGAAAGGAACCCCAACGTTTCGATGATCAAGGGCGCCTACGCCATCACGCGCACGTGGCGGGAGCCGAGAGTGATTGCGGTCGGATATTCGATCCTCGGGGTGACCAAGGTCGGCAGTGACCTCATGACCCGGCCATCACCAACGGCGACCGCCGAAGCCTTTCTTGTTCAATCCCAGGATGTCACGGGCCAGATCGTCCGGAAATAGAACGTATTAACGCTGGCGGACCGCACCTATCGCTTCGAGCAGTTCAGCGAACCATTGACGCCGTTGAAGGTCAGCGTATCGTTCGACCGCGCATATCGGATCGCACCGATCTGGCGCGCCGAATCGCTCCGCGGCGACAGCTTCAAGGTCGTCCCGTCTTCCGAATAGGAATAGTCGGATTCCTGATCTTGCTCATCGGCGATAACGACGCCCTTGAACGTCAACGTCGCACGGGCATTGGTGAAGACCTTCAAGACCAAGCCACTACCCAGCCTCGGATCGGGCCACTGACATTCGTATGTGACAAGTAGCGTTTCGCCGGCGGTGGCCTCCGAAATGGTGTGAACGAAGAAATGGAAAACCACCATTGCGAAAAAAACCAGATTTGCCGCGTGACTTCCGATAGCGCTTTTCCCAATACGTCTCATCGCAAATCCCAAGTCTCAACTATCGCGAAATACGAACCTTCCGTGTGTATCCGTCACAATTTAAGACCCGTAGCGAGATAGTCTTCGCATGATACTCATCATGACGTTCAAGTTTATCCCGTCGCCATCGTCTTGACGACAATGGCCAGCGCCGAGGCCGAACAGATGATCAACACCAGAGGCCGGAAGCGGCGATCGACGAAATCGGTGAGGAACCGCGACACCCAGGTGCCAGCGGCCAAGGCCGGCGCCAGAGACAGGGCGAGGATGACGTCGCCGAGGCCGAGCCAGCCGTGCGCGGCCAGGGCGGCCAAAGAGATCATGGTACCGATGGCGAAAAAGGCGTTCAGGGTGGCGCGAACGTGCGGGCCGGGGGCGTTCTGGTAGACGATGCCCATGGGCGGCGCGCCGACCGACGTGATCGTGCCCATGAAGCCAGACACGGTTCCGGCGAAGAGCAGATTGCGAGGGCTAAGTTGAACCTGCCATGTGGTCAGGCTGAGGCCGACGGCGAGCAGCAACAGCCCGGCGAAAACGAGCGAAAACGTCTCTGGATCGGCGGCGACGATCAGCAACTGCCCGGCGCCAATAGCCCCTAGCACTCGGCCTGTGAGGGCAAGACCAATCTCACGACCGGCTACGTCGTGGCGCCCGCGCGCGGCTACGTCGTGGCGCCCGCGCGCGGCTCCGTTGACGGCGACGGCGCCGCCCATGATGATGACTGCGCTCGGCACGAAGGCCGGGTCGACCAGAAGCAATACGGGCGCCGCGACCTGCCCGAATCCCATACCGACCGTGCTCTGCACGATAGCGGCAAAGAACACCGCCATCATTGCGATCAGTAGGGGCGTAACACCGATACCGGTAAGGGGAACTTCAGCCATCGGGGATCATGCGGCGGCTTAGAAATCGTACTCGAGAAAGGCCCCGAACGGCACCATCACCTTACCGCCAGTCTTCGTATTTCTCTGGTCGTTCATTCCCTTCCGCCAACTCTCGCGCACGTACCGCGGAAACTCACTTATCGGTCTCATCGGCCAGCAGCAGACCTTCGACGGTTTTCCGGATTTCCTCGGGTATTGGAACCGCGGTTCGACTTTCCGGGTCGAAGAACACTTCGACTGCCTCCTGCGTCGCGTGCAGGGTTCCTGTTTCCGCATCGGACATATTCTGACGATAGGTTACGCTGGTGCGCCCAATGCTCGCGAAAGCGCTTTTCACGACGATCAACTCGCCGGCTGTCAACTCCTTGACGAACTCGGTCGCCGTGCGGGCGACGACCGTATGTACCCCCAGTTCTTCCATGCGTTTGAACGTAATCCCCGATGTCGCCCAAACGTGAAACGCCCCATCATCGAAGTGGTGGGCGTACCAGCGTACGTTCATGTGACCAAACTGATCGCATTGCCAAGGAAATACGACCGACCGAAACGTCTCGCGCCATCCTTGCATGGGGTTTACCTCCCGGCGGACAGGGTCTAACGGGGGCCACGGCCCGTCAAGTTTCAAGACCGGCCCTGCCTGCACGTACAGAGAGCCATAGCCATTGGGCTTCAGGGCGTAACGATGGTCTGCTTTTTTTCGTCGCTGGTTTTCAGGTTTTCAGCCGCTTTGTCAAACACACCGAAGACATTTCTCAGGATTCCGGGGGCCAGGGCGGTCAATGGATTGACCGCCACTTCCGGATCGGCAACGCTGCCGGTCATCGTGTAGTTCGCCGCAAACACACCACCACCCTTCTCGCCACCGGTCAGGATTTCGCCAAGAACGGGGATATTGCCGAAAACGGAATTGAGCGCATAGGCTGGAATCATCGTTCCTTCCAGATCGAGAACGTCGGCGTGCGTGTAGACGTTGCCCGTGGCCGTAAACCCGAGAGACGTGCCCGTCGCCTTGGCGTTGTCGAGCTCCAATGTGCCTTCGTGCAAGTTGAACGGGATCTCAAGGGAGTTGAACGCCAATCCATCTGCCTCGAGCGCTTCCAGGATGCCGGTAAGCGACATATAGCTGACCACACGCGCCAATACCGGTGCACCGACGACTCTGTAATCGGAGACAGTGAAACGGCCAGACAAAGGGCGACCTAGCGCTGAGTCATCGTAGCCGCCGGCCACTTCCAGAGTCCCTCCGACCATATTTTCGTAAAGGTCGAGCAGCCGAAGGGTATCTCCAGCATTGTCCGATTTGAGAAGGAAAATGCGATTGCCGTCCTGGCCAGGCTGGATCGTAAGTTTGAATGCCGTATTCTCGTTGATTGTGCTGTCGAGCAACACCGTATGCCAGTAGTCATTTTGATAGGCAAACGTGCCAGAGACATCACTGAATGATTCTGTTTCCGTCAACCAAACCCGATCCATTTCGATAACCAAGGTCAGTCGCGGTAGCATGAATTCGCCACTGGTGTCGCGCGAGTCACCGCTGAGGATTTCATCCCACAAAGGTGACAAATCAAAGGAAGGTCCGTGGAATCCCGCCTCCCAACCCCCGTTCTCCTTTGGGATCAGGGCACCGGCCAATTCCGTCCGCCCATAGCTGACACGATCGAAATCGATACGCGCGAGGCCGTCTCCATCAGCCACGTATTTCGCCGAACCGGATACGATGAGATCGGCCGCTTTGACGGAGAACCGGGGAATATCGACGACGTTGTCCCGCTCCATCAACAGGACGACGTCGGCACGCCCGCGAACGCCTGTCTTTTTCTCCCAGCCGAAAGCCGGTGCCGCTAACGATGCGTCCGTGATGTCGGCGGTCACTTCGAGTTCTCGGTCGACCTCGTCGAATATCGTGAACCGGATGCTCGCCCCGACCTTGCCCCTGACGTAATCCTTTGAGAACGGTTCCATGTCGAGACCCAGGTCCTCGATCCGCCTGACATCATCGATCACCGCCGACAGGTCGTAACGGCTGCGGTAAGGTCTCTTTTTGCCAAAGTTCTCCCGCCACACGAGTTTGGCCGGAATCGTTGCGAACTTGACGTCGCCGGTCAGGGTCATGCCTTCCTTGTCGACTTTGAGGTCGACGGCGCCATCGTTGATGCCGCGGCCGAGGAAGACATCTTCCAAAGCAACGTTCTTGACGACGGACGTCGCCATAACGTCTACCTGCTCCAGGGTCAGGGTTTTTTCCAGTATGAAGTGAAGTTTGAGATTGGTCTCGGCTGTACCCGACGCGCTTTCCGGTTTGATGCCGAGCTTCGAAACGTAGCCGAGCGGTTCATTGTCGACATAAAAGAGTTTCGTCTTCAAATCGCCGCTGACGTTCAGTGCAATGTCCGCGTACTGGTCGAACTGGTCGAGACCTGTCAGGTCGATCTGACCACTTCTGACTTCAAGCGTTTCCGATACGCCTTTGAGGATTTTGATGCGGAAGGCCTCGCGGTCGAAAACGATGTCGCCGTCAACCTTGCGGACCGGTGGCATCGGCGACAAGTAATCGACGGTCGTGCCGCGCACCCGCATCTCGCCGTTGATCTTGTCGATGGCCAGCGCACCGTTAGCACCGACTTTGATCCGCACCGTCGCCGTCGCCTTTTCCATCGTCCCATCGGCCATGTGCGTTGAAACCCAGGTATGGGCATCGCTACCCAAAGGGGCTGGCCAGTAACGCGGAATATCGGTGACCGGCACGTTATGGAGCTCGCCGCGTATATCGGCTATCGGGGTCCCATCGCTGCTGCCGTGCGGTAGGCCCGACACCAAACCGGTTGCCAGGACTGTCGGACCGTTCAGGTCGGCTTTGAACTCGTCCATCTCGAAGCGCCCGGCAGCACCTTCGAAACGCCCTTTGAGGCTGAACGACCGCAACGGCATACGATGGTTAATCGGCGCCGGCAGCGGTACGTTCCAGTTTGGCCCTAGGCGCACGTTGAGTTCTTCGATTTCGGTCGCGTTGGTGTCCGCCGCATGGCGCCCGCGGAAAACGACGTGATCAACGCGGATCGGTTCACCAAAAATCTCCGGAAGATACAAGTCGCCCGCGTCACCGGTAACGTCGAAGGACACCGACTCCGGCCGGCCTTCCATATCAAGCGACAGCGCAACCCGCCCATGGAGAGGCAGGCGCAGAATCCTTAACGGCGCGATATCGGCAAAGGCCGGCGCGAAAGGCGCCAGCAGGATCTTGTCGATGTCGGCGGTCATGTCGATCCGTTTGTCAGCCGCCCGGTAGCGTCCGAGGATTTCGAGCTCGGTTTGTTTTCCTTCGACATCGAGGACAAGTGATATTCGCCCCTGCACGCCGATGGAGTCGCGGGTCAATCGAAGATCGGCACTAGGTGCATGCCAGGAGGTATCGAGCATCCGGTCGTCAATGACGACGTCGGCGCCGAGAATGTCGAGCCGTTGCAGGTAACGGAGCGGGTATTTGCTGTCCGATTGATCGGCGCTCTCGAGGACCTTGTCGAGAAGCCCGAGAATCAACACGTCCTCGCCGCCCGGCTGGTCACCAATACCGATGTTGAACCGGCCGTCCCGCTTGCGTTGGACGCGTAACCTGGGACCGAACAGTTCGATATTCTCGGGCGCCACCTCGCCGGCGAACAGGGCCTCTCCACTCAAGGCGAACGCGACTTCCGGTACACTTCCGACGACAGCACCATCGCGGTCCAGCACTTCCATGCCAAGAACCTGAATATCGAGGGTACGTTCCCAACCGGCCCAGGTCAGGATCGTATCCTTCATGCGCAGCCGAAGGTCGGTCCGCTCCGCATTGATAGCGTTTTCGATATAGGGCGAGAGAAATCCAAGCGAAATCGGCCCCTGCGAAAGCTGCCAGGCAATCAGCATGAAGATGATGGCGAGGCCCGCACCCAGCCCCGCCACAACGTGGATCACTCCGCGGATCGTTCGCCTGATCAACTCGATCTCTTTCCGGTGCTGCGACGCCTTGACCGCGCCCGAGCCTTAACGCAGTCTCCAACGACAGGAAGAATAGTATTATGCACGATTTTCCCTTCCTCGAAACCGTCGAGACGGTCCCGGCTGCGGCCGACGCAAACGCAGCGGCGCGTATGCGCGAACAATGGCTCGAAACCCTGGCAAACGGGACCAATGGCGACGAAGGCCATGCCATGGGGCGGGCCCGCGAAATCGATGGCATGCCGGCCGGCCGCGCGCTCCTCGACGCGGTCTTGGGGAACAGTCCTTTTCTCAGCCAATGTGCCGTCTCCGATCCCGGTTTCGTTTGTGACCTGTTGCAGTTTGGCCCCACAGAAACCTTTTCCACCTTGATGGCAACGTTATCCGACAAGGGCAAACAAAGCCTTAACGAGGCGGCTCTGGCGAGCCAGCTTCGCCTCGCCAAAAGGCGCGTCGCGCTGAGCGTCGCCATTGCTGACATTACTAGTGCCTGGCCGCTCTTCGAGATTACCGGCGCCCTCAGTCGGTTTGCCGAGACCGCGCTTTCACTGGCCTGCAGCCAGGCACTCTGTAAGGCCGCCGCCGAAGGCGCTTTTCGGCTGAAACACGATGACGATCCCGAACGCGGTTCCGGCTTCATCATTCTCGGCATGGGCAAACTGGGGGCGCGGGAGCTCAATTACTCGAGCGATATCGACCTGATCGTGCTGTTCGATCCCACCGTCATCGAAACCGACGACCCGGACCGTTTGCAGAAGAACATGATCCGGATCACCCGCAATATCGTCAAACTGATCGACGAGCGGACCGTCGACGGCTACGTCTTCCGTACGGACCTACGCCTCAGGCCTGACCCAGGGGCGACGCCGATCGCCTTGTCGACGCTGGCCGCCGAAACCTACTATGAAAGCCTGGGTCAGAATTGGGAACGGGCCGCCATGATCAAGGCGCGCCCGGTAGCCGGCGATCTTGCGGCCGGCGAACTGTTTCTTAAATGGCTGTCACCGTTCATCTGGCGCAAGAATTTAGATTTCGCGGCGATTCAGGATATCCATTCGATTAAGCGACAGATCAACGCCCAGCGGGCCGGAGATTCACTCAAGGTGCCGGGCCACAATGTCAAACTGGGACGTGGTGGTATCCGTGAAATTGAGTTTTTCGCCCAGACCCAACAGTTGATCTGGGGTGGCCGCGAACCTGACCTTCGTTCACCCATGACCCTTGACGCCATCCGGGCCCTCACTGACTTCGGGCTTTGCGACAAGGACACGGTAACGGCCTTGAGCAGTGCATACGAATTCCTGCGAACAGTCGAACATCGTCTGCAGATAACCAATGACGAACAAACACAAACCTTGCCCGATGACGAAGCGGGCCTAGAGCACTTGGCTCTGTTTCTCGGGTACCAACGGCGGCAGGATTTCGAAGCGGACATGCAGCATCATTTAGAATCGGTCCACGCGATCTATGGCCGGTTGTTCGCCGATGCCCCGTCCCTCGGCGCCGGCGGCGAAGCGGCCGGAAACCTGGTCTTTACCGGCGGAGAGCCAGACCCAGAAACGTTGAAGACAATAGAAACCCTTGGCTATACCCATCCGGAAACGGTTGATGCGACGATCCGCGGCTGGCACCACGGACGCTATCGCGCCATGCGCAGCACCCGGGCCCGCGAGTTGCTGACTGAACTGATGCCGGATCTGCTGGCCGCCATCGCCGGCACACCGGACCCCGATGCGACCTTCATAGCCTTCGATTCTTTCCTCGCCGGATTACCGGCCGGCGTCCAACTATTCACCATGTTTCAGGCCCACCCCCAACTCTTGGGCTTGGTCGCCGAGATCATGGGCAAGGCATCGCGATTGGCGCGTCACCTGTCCCGGCGACCATCAGTTTTAGACAGTGTCCTGGCGCCCGACTTTTTTGCCGGGCTGCCCGACCGAGCGACGTTGCAGGCCGACCTGGCCGACCAACTGGCGCGCGCCGAATTCATAGAAGATGTTCTCGATACCAGCCGGCGCTGGGCTAACGACAGGCGTTTTCAGGTTGGCGTCCACCGGTTGCGCAATCTGGCAGGGCCGCAAGCGGCTTCGGCGGCACTCAGTGATATTGCCGAGACGGCGTTGCAGCGGCTATTGCCGCCGGTGAGCCGAGAGTTCGAGGACGCACATGGTAAGATCGCCGGCGCGCGTATCGCCATCCTGGCCTTCGGCAAACTGGGTAGCCGCGAGATGACGGCATCGTCCGACCTCGACCTGGTCTTTGTCTACGACACCCCTGACGAGAACCCACAATCGGTCGGCCCTAGACCGCTTTACGCGACCCAGTACTTCGCGCGCCTGTGCCAGAGATTCATCAACGCCGTCACGGCCCTGACCTCTGAAGGTAGCCTCTACGAGGTCGACATGCGTCTCCGCCCGTCTGGCAATTCCGGGCCGCTCGCCACCACGCTGCCGGCCTTCGAGAAATACCAGTCAGCATCAGCTTGGACCTGGGAGCATATGGCCCTGACACGGGCCCGGGTAATTTCCGCCGATGCAGACTTCCGGTCCGAGATCGAGAGCGTGCTTCGCGCGGTGCTGACTCGCCCACGCGACCGGGACAAGCTTCTCAGAGACGTTGCCGACATGCGCGAACGCCTGGCTCGCGAGAAACCGGCCGAATGCCTGTGGTCACTGAAACGAATTCGCGGTGGCATCATCGACATCGAGTTCATGGCCCAGTACCTGATGCTCAAGTACGCGTCGGAATACCCCGACGTCCTTGACACCAACACCGCCGCCGCCCTCTCGCGATTGGGGGAGGCCGACTGCCTAGCGCCGCGCGACACCCAGGCCCTGTTGAAGGCACTGCGCCTGTGGCAGGGCCTGCAGGGCATGCTGAGCCTGACCATTGAGGACGAGATGAACGTCGCGCGCGAGGCCGAAATGTCTGACGCCCTGAAAGCCGACCTGGCCCACATTGCCGAGGCCGCTACATTCGCGGCGTTGGAGGATCGTGTTAAATCGACGGCCGAACAGGTTTACGATATTTTCGGGCGAATCGTCGAGGATCCGGCGGCCGAGATCGACGGGGCCGCCTGAACCGAACCATCCCGTTGTTTCCCGGACCCATTTGCGCAGAGGCTTTTCGTCTGCGATGCTGTAGCGATTAAAGGTCCTTCTTTTCAGCCGCTTATTCAGCCATTGGCGACTTGGCCCGCGGCTGCCGTTTTCTGGAACACTGTCATGTCGAATGCCGATCAAGACGAAAATACCCGTGAGCTCCAGAAAGTCTACGCCTCCATGCTGACCCGCCATCAGCCACCCGGTGACGATCCTGTCCTCGACGCCGGCACCGGAACTGGCATCATGGGGCAGATCCTGACGGCGCTGCGATACCCAAGGGTGTTCGGTTTCGACGCCTCGGAGGGCATGCTGGCCCGCGCCGCCGCCAAGGACATCTACGAGGACCTGCGCGTTGCCCGGCTCGGCGAGCCGCTGGACTACGCTGATGACAGCTTCGCGGCGACCGTGGCATCCGGCGTTTTCACCCAGGGCCATGCGCCCCTCGATGGCCTCGATGAATTGGTCCGCGCCACTCGTCCGGGCGGCCATATAGCGTTCTCCATCTCGCGGACATATCTGGGTGAGACCTTCGAAAACAAGGCCCGGAGTCTCGAAGACGCGGGCAAGTGGCGTCGGATCGACGCTTCTGAACGATACGATTCGGCCCCGCTTGGTGACGACGTCCTGACGGCCCAGGTTTTCGCCTTTGCAGTGGTGTAAGCTCTAGGCTCGCGAACGAAACATAAGAGGAGACAACCATGCTCGGTGTTATCGGCGCCATGACGGAAGAGGTGCAGCTATTGCTGAGCGAGGTGACCGACGCCAGGCCATCCGTCCACGCCGGGATCACGGTCACCTGCGGCAACTACAAGGGCACCGAGATTGCCCTCGCCCAATCCGGCATCGGCAAGGTTAACGCCACCATTTGCACGCAAATGCTGATCGACCGCTTCAACCCCGAAAAGCTCGTCTTCAGCGGTGTCGCCGGCGGGCTCCTGCCGAACATGCAGGCCGGCGACATCATCGTTGCCAGCCACGTCGTCCAGTACGACATGGACCTGACCGCCTTCGGTCGCCGCCACGGCGAGACGCCGGGCCGCGACCGTCTGATCGAGTGCAACCCGGACTTGGTCGGCAAGGCGACCCAGGCTTTTGACGAGGCCTTCGACGGTGTCGAAGGGGCCCCTAACCTGATGCTCGGTACCATTGCTTCCGGAGATCGTTTCGTTCAGGACGTCAATATGCTGCGCTGGCTGCAGCGCGAGTTCGCGGCTCTCGCTACCGAGATGGAGGGTGCCGCTTTCGGCTATACTTGTCAGGTCAACAACCTTCCCTTCGTCGTCATCCGTGCGCTCTCCGACTCGTCCGGCGAGTCAGCGAGCGGCGACTTCGAAGCCAATCTGCACCAAGCCTGCCGCAATACCTTCAATCTGCTCGATAACATGATCCCCGAGGCGCTGGCCGGACGAATTCAGCAGGAACGCCGCAAGGGCGATCCGCTGGCACCGGTACCCGTTCCCGACGACTCCTGATGATCGGGCGAAACGCCCCCGGTCTCCCTTCAGCACGGTCGTCGCGACGTCGATGAAGCGATCCAGGTTCCACTGCCTTGCGTCGGAGCGACCCGGAACGGCGAGGGTCTGAACCGGGCCGCAGCGCATTCATAAAATCCCGCCTGATGGTGGGGCTCGACGTCCGGATGCAGGCCTATATCTTCAGAGACAAAGAAGATCCGTCAACCGACGCCGTTGAATGCTCTCCGCTTCGAAATTGTCCGGTGCCAACCATTTTTCGAAGGCGCCCTTGATGCCGGGCCAGTCGGCGTCGATGACCGAATACCAGGCGGTGTCGCGATTGCGGCCCTTGTAGATGGTGGCTTGACGAAAAACGCCTTCGAACGCGAACCAGAGCCGTTCGGCTGCCTTTCGCGACGGCCGGTTGAGGGCGTCGCACTTCCATTCGTAGCGACGATAGCCCAGGTCGTCGAAGACACGGGCCATCATCAGGTACATGGCCTCGGTGGCGGCCCTTGAGCGTTGCAGGGATGGCGCCAGCTTGATGTGACCGACCTCGATGCAACCGACGGCCGGTTCGATGCGCAAGTAGCTGGCGACGCCAGCGGCCTTGCCGGTCGCGGTGTCGACGATGGCGTGGAACAGGGGATCGTCACCGAGGCAGTCCGTCTCAATCCAATCCCGATAGGCCTCAAGCGACGCGAACGGCCCGTAGGGCATATAGGTCCAGTCGCGGCCCTCGGGTTCGAGGCCGTTCGCCGCGAACAGGTCCTCGGCATGGCGGTCGGGATCGAGGGGCTCGACGCGGCAGTAGCGCCCGACCATGGCGGTTCGTGGCGGTCGCGGCCGCGCCGTCCAATTGGATAGCGCCTCTCCGATCGGCTGGCCCCAGGTATTTTCCGGCATTTCGGCCCTCTCCTTATCCTCCCGGCCGCATCCTAGTCCGGACGCCTGGCCACCATGTCGATCTCGACCAGCGCGTCGCGGGCCAACCCGGTGACGCCCACGCAAGTCCGCGCCGGTAGGCGGTCGGCCGGGAAATAAGACTTATAGGTCTCGTTCATGGCCGCATAATCGCGCTTGAAATCGGTCAGGTAGACGCGGCACGACAGCACGTGTTCGAGGTCGAGGCCGATGCCCTCGAGAACGATGATCAGGTTGTCCATGACACGCCGCGTCTGCGCTTCGACCCCTTCGGGCAACGGCTTAGCGTCATCGTCTGGGTCCGTCGGCATCTGGCCGGTCAGTTGAACCCAGCCGTCGCATTCGACGGCATGGGAGAACGGCGCCACGTGTGTCGGTGCGGCAGTGATGTTGTGGAATACGGGCGCGCTCATGACCTTTTCCCTTCATCTTTCGGCAACGGTCTCGTCTTCGCCGGAGAATAGCCTTGCGCCGATCTCAGAGAAACTCGGAAATTGGCGCTTGCACGGCCCTTCGTTTCGCCGCAAAGACGGGAGTGACGGATGCTCGGACGATCAGCCATGCCCCTATCGGCCCATCACCGCGGACTGACCTTCGCCGCCGTATCGGCCGGCAGTTATGGCGTCGTCACCACCTGCGCAGCCATCGCCTATGCCGGCGGCACCAACCCGCTGACCTTGGTCTCTTTCCGGGCCGCCTTGGGTCTCGTCGCGGCCCTGGTGCTGGTCATCCTGGTGTCGCGCCGCTATACCCTACCGCGCCGGGCCTGGGGATCTTTCATCCTGATGACGCAGGGCGTCATCATGATCAACTATGGTTACATGTCGTCGGTCCGCTATATCCCCGTCGGCCTTGCCGCCCTCGTCTTTTTCACCTTCCCGATCCTCGTCCTCGCCGTTACCGCGATCCGTTCCCGGCGCCTGCCGCCGCCCGTTTCCGCCTTCGCCTTCCTGCTCGCCTTCGCCGGCCTGGGGCTCGCCCTCGGACCGTCGCTCGGCGGGCTCGACTGGCGCGGCCTGCTCGGCGCGGCGACCGCATCCCTGGGTGCCGTCCTGATGATCTGGTATTCAGCCGCCGTCGTCCGCCACACCAGCGTCGGCGCCATGACGCTTTACGCCCATGTCGTCATCGTGCCGATTACATGGCGTAATTCCGGCGGCCACTCTCCCGAGCCGACAATGCAGGGACGCGAGGCCGCGTTCCAACAGACCAACGAGGAGAGTGACCATGGGTGAGTATGTCGGATTTGACGTTTC
>Ga0056126_10000128_pt1 | contig 29498 bp, 27 predicted proteins | sample WorMetLIZAISLAND_FD_71117 | JGI IMG/M metagenome (GOLD analysis project Ga0056126, IMG submission 71117) | Marine gutless worms symbiont microbial communities from Max Planck institute for Marine Microbiology, Germany - Inanidrilus manae... ...
ACTGGACGGAAACAACGTCTGCTGTCCGCGATCCTGGCCTTCAACAAATCGGCTCATCCCGACCTCCAAAGCAAGCGCCAGGATTCTAAACCGATTAGGGCGTTTTCACACAGCCACTCCGTGTAGACGACGCCCTGCTCCCGCGCCATGGCGTGCAGGATCGGCCCGACGACGATGGCCGCCTCTTTTGTGGCCATGACCACGTGCCGCCCCCGTTTGATGGCCCACTCGGCGGCGGTCGCTGCGGCTTCCGGGTGGCCGGTTGCCTCGACCAGGACGTCGAATTCAGGGAGTCCGTCAACGGTGATATCGTCGGTCAGGACGAAGTCATCGGCGTCCATACCTGAGGCCGCGACCGCCGATTGCATTCGCGTGGCATCCCGGTCGCAGATGACGGGGAACGCCAGGTTGGGGATCATGCGCGAGCGGGCCAACAGACTCGCACCGAAATCGCCGACGCTGGCGAGCCCGACGCGGACGGTCTTGTCTCCGGCACGGGCGAATAGCGCTTCGTAATTCATCTGCACCCCCAACGGCGGTCGTGATATTTGGTGACCGTTCCGGAGCCGGAATATCATCGGTGTTTTGTTTGAAAATGAAAAGCCCCGGGGCAGGTTTCCGAAAGGCCTGAACAATCAATGGTTCGCCGTCCGGCATCCTGCAGCGCGATATAGGTGAATGGACAACGAAGAGCACGATTACTTCAACTTTAAGGCGTGTAAACAGGACTCGAAAAATATTGTCAACTTATGTTTGTTTATTTCAGTATTAGACACTTTAAAGAAGAATTCGAATTCGAAACTGCGAATGATTTAGTTGAGGAGCGATGATGCTAACGGATGAATTAAGGCAAAAGATCGACCGACTGACGAAAGACGAACTTCGGTATGAGATAAATCTGGGACCGAAGTCGCGTTTTAATGAGGAGAGCCTCGCGTATGTAAAAACGCGGTTGCAAAACTTAGAGGAATTTGAAGATCTAACTGAGAGAAAGGAGGATACGGCGGAACGACGACGCGCTAGCAAAATCAGTACTTTTTTCGCCGTACTTTCACTTATCTTTGCGGTTTCTACTATGGTTGGGGGAGGTGGTTGGTATCAGCAATACCAAGCTCACCAAGATGCGATTAAGAAAGAAAATGAACGGAGAGTTGCCGATTTTCTGAAGCCGATGCTAACGTACCTTGACGATAACAAGGCAATTTATGACCAGTTACAACAACCACGATATAAGGAAACCGGATGGGGGATTCTGGAATCTTACCTTATAAAAATTCGTAGGGACGGCGTCGATAAACACGCGCTTATGAAAGGGCGGATCGACTCTTTGGTAGAAAATAACTCAGCTGTTATCGCCTTGCTTCGGCAATATGAAGGTTACACAAGAAGTCCCGATTTAAGTAGAACGGCGAAGGCATTCCGTAACCATGCGATACGCTATCGCGATCGTTGGAGGTCGCTCTTGCAAGTTTATGAATCGCAAGCCGAATTCCCAACTGCTGCCCCCTCGTTCCCAAAAGAGTTTCCAAGAGCGATAAAAGACGAAATCAATTCATATGAAGGAGACACTCCATAACGAATATGCGTTTAGAAGTTCTCCGATTTCTTCGCCAAATCCTCAATTGCCACCCTCTTCCGCCCTGCCTAGATGACAGATCCTCAGTAAAGATCTATTGACTGTTGATTAGCGGTTATGGCGAGTGCCCTCGCAATATGGTGTTCATCCAGTTTCAATTGGCCGGGAAATTCCGTACCCAAAGAAATATTTTGTATTTTGGTACGCGAATACCTAAATTGGCCGGACGCGCCGGTCGGGTATGCGTGGGCGCGTCAACGATCCATAAGGGACGGTTCTGGAATAAAAACGGGAGGAGCCCATATGAAAGACAGTCTTTCCACCGATCTTTCGACGACGCGGTCGATCGCCGTCGACAAGCCGAGGACCATCGATTTTATGGGCGAGGACCTTCGAGTTTATGCGACGCCGGAACTGGTGCGCGACATCGAGGTGACCTGCCGGGAAATGCTGCTCGAGCATTTGGACGATGAAGAGGATTCGGTCGGCACCCGGGTTGAGATCGACCATACGGGGGCGACGCTTTTGGGTATGAACGTCACCATCTTGGCGACGATCACGGCGGTCGAGGGCCGCGCCGTCAGCTTCGAGGTGACAGCGGCGGATGACCTGGAGCCGGTGGCGACGGCCAAGCACAACCGCTTCATCGTCCACAAGGGCAAGTTGGGAGAGCGCCTCAAGGCCAAGGCCGACAAGGCGAACGGATAAAACCGAACGAACGGCGGCGGATCGCATGTCGTCAAAACAAGAGACTCATAACGGGCCCACCGGGGCCCGAGCGCGTCAGGACCGGGACGTCCCGACCTATTGCTACCAATGCGTCGCAGGTCCGGACTTCCTGACCGTGCGCGTCGAGGACGGCACGGCGACCGAGGTGCAGCCCAATTTCGCGTCGGCCGGCATCCATCCGGCGGCCGGCCGCGTCTGCGTCAAGGCCTACGGGTTGATTCAGAAAACCTACAACCCGAACCGCATCACGACGCCCATGAAGCGGACCAACCCGGAGAAGGGGAAGGGCGTCGATCCGAAGTTCGTGCCCATCTCCTGGGACGAGGCGCTCGATCTCATCGCCGGCAAATTGAACGAGGCCCGGGCCAAGGGCCTCAGCGACGAGGCCGGCTACCCGCGGGTCGCCGCCAGCTTCGGCGGCGGCGGCACGCCGACTGCCTACATGGGCACCTTCCCGGCCTTCCTCAGCGCCTGGGGCACCGTCGATTTCGGCTTCGGTTCCGGCCAGGGCGTCAAGTGCTACCACTCGGAGCACCTCTACGGCGAGCTCTGGCACCGGGCCTTCACCGTGGCCCCCGACACGCCCCTCTGCGAATACGTGGTTTCCTTCGGCTCCAACGTCGAGGCCTCGGGCGGGGTCTGCGGCGTCAAGCGCCATGCCGACGCCCGGGTGCGCGGCATGAAGCGGGTCCAGGTCGAGCCGCACCTTTCGGTGACAGGCGCCTGTTCCGCCGAGTGGGTGCCGATCAAGCCGAAGACGGATGCGGCGTTCCTGTTCGCCATGATCCACGTTTTGCTACACGAACAGCCGCGCGAAAATCTCGATGTCGATTTCCTGCGCAACCACACTTCGGCGCCCTATCTCCTGGGCCGCTTCGGTTACTACATGCGCGATCCGGAAACCCGGAAACCCCTGATCTGGGACCGCATCTCCGAGCGCGCCGTACCCTTCGACACGCCGGGCGCGGTACCGGCCCTGGAAACGGCGATCACCGTCGAGCGCGGCGTCGAGGAAGGGGCCGACGGCAAGGTCTGGGAACACGTCAACGAGCGCTGCCAGACGGCCTGGGAAAAACTGGTCGAGCACATGGAACCCTACTCACCCTTGTGGGCTTCCGACGTCTGCGACATCGGCGTCAAGACCATCCGCCGCATCGCGCTGGAATACCTCGAACATGCGCGCATCGGTGAGACCATCGAGATTGACGGGCGCGAGCTCCCCTACCGGCCGGTGGCGGTCGTCCTTGGCAAAACCGTCAACAACGGCTGGGGCGGTTTCGACTGCTGCTGGGCGCGCACACTCCTGGCCTGTCTGGTCGGCGGCCTCGAGGTGCCGGGCGGCACGCTCGGCACGACGGTGCGCCTCAACCGCCCGGCGACGTCACGCCAGGCCTCGATCACGCCGACCAATGACGGTTTCATGGATTATCCCATGAACCCGACCGACAAGGAGAACTGGCTCTCCAAACCGGACGTCAGGAATGCCAACCGCACGCTCATCCCGCTGGTCGCCAACTCGCCGTGGAGCCAGGCCCTGGGGCCGACGCACCTGGCGTGGATGCTGCAGAACCAAAACCCGGGCCACTGGCCGCAGCCGACCGTGCCCGACGTCTGGTTCGTCTACCGGACCAATCCGGTGATCTCGTTCTGGGATACGGAGCAGATCGCCGACACCATCGCGCGCTTTCCGTTCACCGTCTGCTTCACCTACACGCCTGATGAAACCAACGACATGGCCGACGTGCTGTTGCCGGACTGCACGGATCTGGAGAGCCTGCAACTGATCCGCATCGGCGGCACCAAGTATTTCGAGCAGTACTGGGACTACCAGGGGTTCGCCCTGCGCCAGCCGGCCGTCGAGGGCGTCGGCGAGGCCCGCGACTTCACCTGGGTGGCCACCGAACTGGCCAGCCGTACCGGTCTCTTGGAAGGCTACAACAAGGCCATCAACAAGGGCGCCGCCGGCGTGCGGCTGCATGGCGAGAACTACGATTTCAGCCTGGCCGAGGACCAAGCCCATTCGCTGGAAGAGATCTGGGACGCATCGTGCCGGGCCGCTTCCGCCGAGATGAGCGGCGGCCGAGAAACCGAAGGCCTCGATTACTACCGGGAGCACGGCTTCCGCGTGGTGCCCTACGAGCGCATCAACTGGTACCTCTATCCGGAGATGGTCGACCAGGGGCTGCGTTTCGAACTGCCCTACCAGGAACGGCTGCACCGGGTCGGCCGCCAGCTCGCCAACCGCCTGCACCAGGCCGGCATCTCTTGGTGGGACCAGCAGTTGGAGGAATACGACCCGCTGCCCGAATGGAAGGACTACCCGGGCCTTTGGGAGCGGGCGCTGGAGTCCAACTTCGACGTCGCCATCGCCGACTACCCCTTCTGGCTAGTGACGTCGCGCTCCATGCAATACGCCTGGGGCGGCAATGCCGACATCCAGATGGTCAAGGAGGTAGCCGGCAACATCGCCGGGCATGGCGGCGTCATCGTCAACACTGGCCGCGTCCGCGAGATGGGTATAGAGGACGGCGATCGCATCGAGATCGCCTCGCCGCTGAGCGCGACCAAGGGCTTCGCCATCCTGCGCCAGGGCGTGCGCCCGGACACGCTGGTCATGATCGGCCAGTTCGATCACACGGTGACGCCGCTGGCCAAGACCTTCGATGTGCCGAGCATGAACAAGCTGACGCCGATGCTGCTCGACCTCACCGACTCGACCGGCTCCGGTTCCGACCTGGTCAAGGCCCGTGTCACGCTCCTGGAGAAACGCCGATGACCCGCTGGGGCATGGTCGCCGATCTCAGGCGCTGCGTCGGCTGCCAGACCTGCACGGCCGCCTGCAAACACACCAACGCGACGCCGCCCTCCGTGCAATGGCGCCGCGTCCTCGATCTCGAGATCGGCGAATACCCCAACGTCAGCCGCGCCTTCGTGCCGGTCGGCTGCATGCATTGCGCCGACCCGCCCTGCATGCACGTCTGTCCTTCGACGGCGACCGGGCAGAGGGCCGACGGCATCGTCACCATCGACTACGAGCTCTGCATCGGCTGTGCCTACTGCGCCGTGGCGTGTCCCTACCAGGCCCGCTACAAGGTCGACAAACCGCGGTTCGCCTACGGCGGCAACCGGCGCATGCGGAGCGAGGCGGCCCGCGAGGACCCGGCGCGCCTCGGCGTCGCCCAGAAATGCACCTTCTGTTCCGACCGCGTCGATTACGGCCTCGCCCATGGCCTGATGCCCGGCATCGATCCGGAGGCGACCCCGGCCTGCGTCAATTCCTGCATCGCCGACGCACTGCATTTCGGCGACCTCGCCGACCCCGACAGCAATGTCTCGACGCTGATCAAAGAGAACCGCAGCTTCCGCATGCACGAGGAGCTGGGCACCGACTCGGGCTTCCATTACGTGTGGTCCGGCAAAGGAGAAGAAGAGGACGCTAGGGCCGACGCGGTTGAAGCGGCGCTGGTTTCCGTGTCCCGCGGCACCGGTTCCATCGGCGGTGCCGATCCGTGGCTGCAGTTTCACTGGGACTGGCGGGCCGCCGGCAACTTCATCGGCGGCGGCAGCGGCGCCGGTCTGGCCGTTCGGTCTCGCCGGTGTCTTCGGCGTCGCCCTCGGGCTGTTCCTGGTCTGGCTCGAAACCGGACGGCCCCTGCGTGCGCCCTTGAACGTCTTCTTCCATCCGGAAACCTCGTGGATGACCCGGGAAGCCATGGTCGCCATCCTGCTCCTGCCGGCCATGCTGCTGGCCCTTTGGGTCGGCTCGCCGTGGATGATCGCCTTCGCCTCCCTGATCGGCCCCGGTCTCGCCGTCGCCATCGGCATCGCGGCCGGTTATGCATCCGGCTTTCGCGGGCTCACCGACGCGTCCAGTATTGTTCTGGCGCTTCTCGTCGCTGTGCGTTTCTGGACCTACGGCCAATACCGCAAAGGCCTCACGGACCAGGCGCCCGTCGGCGCCCTCAAGGCTTTGCGACGGGCCGACCCGGTCGTGCTCCTGGTCGGCCATTTGGTGCCCCTCGCCTTGATCGCCGTCGCCTACTTCCAGCCGACCATGGGCGATTTGCTGTTGGCTGGGGCCGGTGTGGCCACGGCTTTGGGCGGCTGGTACTTGAAATTCGTCATTGTCACCCGGGCCGCCTATAATCAGGGTTTCGCCATCGACCACGCACCGGACCGCGGCCCCGCTGGGGCCGGCCCGGGCGCCAAACCCGGGTGGAGCCCGTCTTGAACGTTACCGTCAAAGCCGCCAGCCGCGAACGGTCCTTTACCCGCGAAGCCTCCAAGCTGACATTGGGCGAGGGCGAGGTCTTCCACGGCGAGGCCATCCTGGCCGTCACCAAGGCGCTGCTGCAATCCGGCGTCTCCTATGTGGCCGGCTACCCGGGCGCTCCGGTGTCGCACCTGATCGATGTGCTCGCCGACGCCCGAGCCTCGGTCCTCGAGCCCATGGGCATCTATTTCGAACAATCGGCCTCGGAGGCGGGTGCGGCCGCACTCCTTGGTGCGTCGATCAACTACCCGCTCCGCGGTGCCGTCACCTGGAAGTCCATCGTCGGCACCAACGTCGCTTCCGACGCGCTTTCCAACCTGGCCTCGGCCGGCGTCAAGGGCGGCGCCTTGATCGTCGTCGGCGAGGATTACGGCGAGGGCGCCAGCGTCATCCAGGAGCGCACCCATGCGACGGCGCTGAAATCGTCGATCCCCTTGATCGACCCGCGCTACGACATGCCGAAGATCGTCGACCTCACGGAAAAGGCCTTCGACATGTCCGAGGCCTCGAATTTGCCGGTGATCATGTCGCTTCGTATCCGGGCCTGTCACATGACCGGCAGATTCGTCTGCAAGGAAAACCGAGCGCCCGATGAGAACCGCCGCAATGCGCCGCTGGAGGCTGATTTTGATTACGGCAAGATCGTGCTGCCGCCATCGACCTACAATCAGGAAAAAGAGAAGGTCGAAAACCGGCTGCCGGCGGCGCGCGAATTCATCCGCGAGCACGGTCTCAACGAACATATGCCCGGCGCCGGCGGCACCATCGGCATCATCCTGCAGGGCGGCACCCACGGGGTCGTCGCCCGCTCGCTTGCCCGATTGGGTGCGGCCGACGCCTATGGCAATTCGGACATCCCGCTCCTCGTACTCAACGTCATCCACCCGCTGGTGCCGGAAGAGATCGTCGACTTCATCAAGGACCAGGTCAGGGCTATGGCCCATGACGCCGGGGTCGCCTGCCGGATACACGGCAAAGACATGATGCCGACGACCGGTGAATACATCACGCCGATGGTCCGCGAAGGCGTCGCCGCCTACCTCGACGCCGCCGCCCCGAAGACGCTCAAGGGACGCGTCAAGCGACGCAACAACGCCATCAAGAAACGCGTCACCACGGCCCGCGAGGCGGCCGGTACGCCGCCGGTGGCGCCGCGCCCGCCCGGCTTCTGCACCGGCTGCCCGGAGCGGCCGATCTTCACGGCGCTGAAAATGATCATGCGCGAGCGCGGGCCCCTGCACATCTCCGCCGACATCGGGTGTTCCACCTTCGCCACCCTGCCGCCCTTCAACATCGGCAACACGGTTCTGGGTTATGGGCTGAGCCTGGCCAGCGGCGGCGCCATCGCCGACAACCTGGGCCAGCCGACGGTCGCCGTAATGGGTGACGGCGGCTTCTGGCACAACGGGCTGACCACCGGCGCCATCAATGCCCAATGGCAGGGCATGGACGCGGTACTGGTGATCCTGGAAAACGGCTATGCTTCAGCGACCGGCCAGCATCACGTGCCGTCGACGGGCTCGACGCCGGTCGGCCGTCCGGTCCAGGTCTCGATCGAGAAATCGCTGCGCGGCATCGGCGTCAAATGGATACGCCGTGTCGATGCCTATGACATGGACGAGACCCTGATGGCCCTTCGCGACGCGCTGGATGCCCGCGGCAAGGAACTCCGTGTCGTCATCTCCGACAACGAATGCATGCTGGCCAAGAAGCGCCGCGGCAACCGCCACAAGGCCCGGGCCCGTGAGAGCGGCCAGCCGGTGAAGATATCCCGCTACGGCGTCGACGCCGAGGTTTGCACCGGGGATCACTCCTGCATTCGTTTGAGCGGTTGCCCATCCCTGACCCTTAAACCGGCCACCGACCCCCTCAAGGACGGCCCGACGGCCCATGTCGCCGATGACTGCGCGGCCTGCAATCTGTGCGGCGAGGTGGCTCAGGCGGCCCAGCTCTGCCCGTCCTTCTACAAGGCCTCCGGCGTCTCGAACGCCGGTATGTGGGACCGCCTCACCGAGCGGGTCACCCGCCGCCTCATGGATCTGATGGGGGCGTCGTGAGCACGGTCGAACCCATCTGCGTGCAGATCGCCGCTTTGGGCGGCCAGGGCGGCGGCGTGCTGGCCGATGCCGCCGACATTGCCGGCTACCCAGCCCAGGTCACCTCGATCCCCGGCGTCGCCCAGCGCACCGGCGCTACCACCTACTATCTCGAGGTCTTTCCCGACAAGGATCCGGACGGCAATCCGGTGTTCTGCCTGTTCCCCGACGAGGACGGCCTCGACCTGATGGCGGCCCTGGAACCGATGGAAGCGGCCCGCGCCCTGAACCTGGGCCTGATCAGCGAACGCACGACCGTGATCACCGCCGACAAGCGCATCTATTCGACGGCCGAGAAAAGCGTCGCCGGCGACGGTGCCGTCCCGTCCGGTGCCCTGATCGAGCCCCTCGAGCGCGCCGCCAAGGACGTGGTGGCGCTCGACATCGAAGCCGTCGTCGGACGCCCCGGCGGCCAAGGCAACGCGGCCTTGTTGGGGGCCATCCAAGCGAGCGGCGTACTGCCCTTCAGCGACGATGACTGTCGTCAGGCGATCCGCGCCAAGGGCGTTGCCGTGCCGACCAACCTGGCCGACTTCGAGGCCGGCTTGGCGGCGGCGAACGGCGGTAAGACCGATGCGGCGGTGGCGAGCGACGGTTTCACCTATGACGAGGCGCCGGAGGACTTGGAAGCCGACCTGCAGCAGTTCCCGAAGTCACTGCGCCCAATCATCGGCCACGGTTTCGCCCGCCTCGCCGATTACCAGGACAGCGATTATGCCCGCCTCTATGGCAAACGCCTCGCCGCCCTGCCCGGATTGGATCCGGACGGTACGGACGGCGCCTTGGTCGAGGCCCTCGGCGAAACCGCCCGGCGCCTTGCCGCGTGGATGAGCTTCGAAGACGTCATCCGCGTCGCCCAGTTGAAGACGCGGCCCGGCCGCCTCACCCGCATCCGCGGCAACCTGGGCCTGGGAGAAGACGACCACTTCCGGCTGATCGACTTCCTCAAACCCGGCCGCGACGAAGTGGCCAGCCTCCTGCCGACCGGCCTCGGCCACCTGTTGATGAGGCTGCCGGCAAGCCGTAGCCCTGGCGGTTTGAAACTGCGCTTGGCGACATCGCGGCCCTTTGCCTACGGCATGCTCTTAATGCTCGCCCGGCTCAAACCCTGGCGGCCCAAGACCTATCGTTTCGCCCGCGAACAAGCGGTCATTGACAATTGGCTCGGTGCCGTCGGTCAGGCGCTCGAAACCGATCTCGACCTGGCCCGACGCACGGCCGAACTGGCAGTACTGGCCCGCGGCTACGGCGGCGTCCGTGAACGGGGCCTCATGCGTCTGGAGAAAAGCCTTGATGGCTGGGATCGCCGCCTTAAAGAGGATGCGGAGGGCCTGAGCCGCGACATCGACCGCCTGCTCGACCAGGCCCGCAACAACCCCGACGCCGATATCGCGGCCTAGACAAACGACAAAGGGTGACACGATGGCGCTGGACGAGGAGACCTTCGGGCAATTGATCGACGCGGTCCGGCGGTTCGTTCGCGAACGCCTGATGCCGCTGGAGCGCCAGGTCGACGAGACCGATCACATGCCGACCGAGGTCATCGACGAGATGAAGGCGCTCGGCCTCTTCGGGTTGTCGATCCCGGAAGCCTACGGCGGATTGGGCTTAAGCATGTCGGAAGAGGTCAAGGTCGCCCAGGAACTGGGTTATACCTCGCCCGCTTTCCGTACCACCTTCGGCACCAACGTCGGCATCGGCTCGCAAGACATTCTGATCGACGGCACCGAGGAACAGAAGGAACGCTACCTGCCGAAGCTGGCGACGGGCGAGATCATCGGATCCTTTGCGCTGACCGAACCCGACGTCGGTTCGGACGCCGCCTCGGTCCAGTGCCGGGCCACGCGGGATGGCGACACCTACGTCATCAACGGCACCAAGCGCTTCATCACCAATGCGCCGACGGCCGGCCTCTTTACTCTGTTGGCGCGCACCGGCAGCGTCGAAGAGAAGGGCCGCGGTGTCAGCGCTTTCCTGGTCGAGGCCGACACGCCGGGCATCGAACTGGGTCCGCCGGAAAAGAAGATGGGCCTGAAGGGGTCGCATTGCTGCGACGTCATCTTCAACGATGCCCGCGTCCCCGAGAGCCAGATCATCGGCGGCCGCGAGGGCCAGAGGTTCAAGACGGCCATGAAGGTGCTCGACCGCGGGCGGCTCCACATGTCGTCGGTGGCCACCGGCATGGCCAAGCGGCTCATTGACGAGTCCGTCGGCTACGCGCGGGAACGCCAACAGTTCGGCCAGGCCATCGCCGACTTCCAGCTGATCCAGGCGATGATCGCCGACAGCCAGACGGAGTACCTGGCCGGCAAGGCCCTGGTCGAGGCGACGGCGGCGCGCTTCGATTCCGGCGGGCGGGTATCGACGGACGCGTCATGCTGTAGGCTTTTCACGACGGAGGCGGTCGGGCGCATCGCCGATCGGGCCGTGCAGATCCACGGCGGCTCGGGCTACATCACGGATTACGCCGTTGAGCGCTTCTACCGGGACGTCCGCCTGCTCAGGCTCTACGAAGGCACGTCGCAGATCCAGCAGCTGGTCATCGCCCGCGGTGTTTTGGCCGCCGCTGAGGAGAACGGATGATATTGCCATGAGCGTCGTCAGCTACGAGGTCCAGGGGAACGTCGCTGTCGTCACCGTCGACAACCCGCCGGTCAACGCCATCTCCGCCGCCGTCCGCCAAGGCCTGGTCGACGCCGTTGAAAAAGCGGGTGCCGACGGTTCGGTCGAGGCCGTTGTCCTCGCCTGCGCCGGTCGTACCTTCATGGCCGGGGCCGATGTCCGGGAGTTTGGCAAGCCTCCTATCGACCCGACCCTGCCGGCCGTCATCACCACCATCGAAAACACCGACAAGCCGGTCGTCGCCGCCATCCATGGACAGGCCCTCGGCGGCGGTTTCGAGATCGCCCTCGGTTGCCATTACCGGGTCGCCCTTCCCGACGCCAAGGTCGGCCTGCCCGAAGTCAATCTGGGCCTGATCCCGGGCGCCGGCGGCACCCAGCGCCTGCCGCGCCTGATCGATACCGGGGAAGCGCTGAAGATCATCACGTCGGGCAAACCGGTCGGCGCCGACGAGGCTGAGACGCTCGGTATCCTCGACACAGTCATCCAGGGTGATCTATTGGAGGGCGTGCTGAAATTCGCGAAAGGTGTCGCCGGCTCCAACCCGGCCGACCGGCGCCTGGCCTGCCACACGGCCATCCATGGCGACGATATCGACTTCAACGCCTGGCGCAACGACATGGAAAAACGCTATCGCGGTTTCGAAGCGCAGCCGGCGGCGGTCAACGCCATCGCGGCGGCAGTCGCCCTGCCCTTCACCGAGGGCATCCAAAAGGAACGGACGCTTTTCATTGAGCGCCGCGAATCGGACCAGTCGGGTGCCATGCGCCATCTCTTCTTCGCCGAACGCGAGGCCGGGCGCATCCCCGGCATCGGTAAGGAAACACCGACGCGAGAGATCAACAGTGCCGCCGTCATCGGCGCCAGCACCATGGGCGGCGGCATCGCCATGGCGCTGGCCAACGCTGGTATCCCGGTGACCCTATTGGAGGTCTCACAAGAGGCACTCGACAAGGGCCTGGCGACCATCCGCAGGAACTACGAGGCAACCGTCAAAAAAGGACGCCTCAGCGCCGCGGCCATGGAAGACCGTCTGACCTTGATCGGATCGACCACGGAATACCCGGACCTCGCCGGGTCCGACGTCGCCATCGAGGCGGTGTTCGAGGATTTCACCGTCAAGACCGAGGTGTTCCGAAAGCTGGACACCGTCTGCAAGCCGGGCGCGATCCTGGCTACCAACACGTCCTATCTCGATGTCGACGCCCTCGCCGGCGTGACCGGACGTCCCGCCGACGTGGTCGGGCTCCATTTCTTCAGCCCGGCCCATGTCATGAAGCTCCTCGAAGTGGTGCGCGGCGCGGCGACGGCGCCCGAGGTCCTGACCACGGCCATGAAACTGTCCAAGCGCTTGGGCAAGACCGGTGTCGTCGCCGGCGTCTGCCTCGGCTTCATCGGCAACCGCATGTACCAGTGCTACCAGCGCGAAGCCGGACTACTGCTTTTAGAGGGGGTCGAACCGGCCCGCATTGACAAGGCGCTTTACGACTTCGGCATGCCCATGGGCCCCTTCGCGCTTGCCGATCTCACCGGCATCGATAGCGGCGTGCGTATGCGCCGTTCGCTCGAGCCCGAGCAATACGAGGTGCGCGCCTTCCGCGTGCACGAGCGCCTCGTCGACATGGGCCGCCTCGGCCAGAAGGCGGGCGCCGGCTTTTACCGCTACGAGGAAGGCTCGAGGACACCGCTGGAAGACGAGGTGACGGTGAACCTGATCGGCAACATTGCTGCCGAGGAGGGTTTCGAGCGGCGCGACGTCGGCGACGCGGAAATCGTCGAGCGCTGCATCCTTGCCATGGTCAACGAAGGAGCGCGGCTCTTCGAAGAGGGCATTGCCTACCGGGCCGCCGATATCGACGTCGTCTACGCCAACGGCTACGGCTTTCCCCGCTATCGCGGCGGGCCCATGTTCCATGCCGAGCAGACGGGCCTCGCCCAAGTGCTCGGCAAGATCAAAGAGTTTGCCGGGCGCTTCGGGCCGCGCTGGTGGTCACCGCCAAATGTTCTGATAGAAGCCGCCGATCGCGGAACCTGGGTCGGCTAGGCCGTCACCGTCGCCACCGGATCGCTTGCCGCTTGGCGAGCCGCGTCCCGGTGCATCATTTTGAGAAGCGTCGTCAGGGTAATCGACTTCAATGTCGACACGGCGATCTGGTCGATCTCTGTGGTCACCCGGCCCAGCGCCCGGCCGATATCGGACTGGTCGCCCGCTTCCGGGCGGCCGCCGCCACTGACGTCTTCAAACATGTCGACGATCTCAAACAGTGTGATCCGCTTGGCGTTGCCGGAAAACCGGTAACCGCCGCCGGCGCCGCGCATGGATTCGACAAGCCCGGCCCGGGCCAGATCGCGCAGCACCTTGGCCAGATGGTTGGCCGAGAGATCATATTTTTCGGCGATGTCGGCGGCTGATACTTGGCGCTCCGGATCCTGCGCCAATTCGAGGACGGCGAAAAGCGCGCAGCGGGTCGCCTTCTGCAGCCGCATCTCAGTCGCCTTCCGCCGATCCCAGAGAGGTTCCGTCGAGCGGCATTTCCAATTGGATGAACGGTCCGCCCATCATGCCCTGGGAGCGGAAGAAGGCCATGTTCAACTCGTCGTCGCGGGCCAACATGGTGCGCACCGTGTCGACGCCGGTTTCGGCGAGCGCCTTACACATGGCGTCGAACAGACGAGTGCCGACCTTGTTCAGGCGCGTGTCGGGATCGACGCCAAGCGCGAAGATCCAACCGCTCGGTGGCGAGCCGAATTCCCAGGCCCTCACCTCACCGATGATGAAGCCGGCGACGCCGCCCTGGAGATCCTTGGCGATCAGGAAAAACCGGTTTGGGCGCTTGCCGTAACGCTCGAACATATCCTCCCAATAGGCGGCCTTGGTCATGCCGGTAATGCGCGTGTCGAGGGAACTGACGGCAGCGATGTCGCCGGCCGTCGCCGCACGGATGGTCAGATCGCCCCCCAATTCGTCTATGCCCCCCGTTTCAGGCATGGCGATTGTCACCTTTGTTTTTGGTTTGCGATCCCTCAACTCTGATCGCCCTTGACAGAATGTCGCCCCATCCTCTAAATGTAAATAGGTATTTTGGTACCTATTTAAGTTTTAAGCGGAAACCCGCATACCGAACCGGCTCGGAAATGCCGGAAACTCCAGGGAATTGCCGTCACAGACATGATCGACTTCGCCACCCACCCCGAGCAATACCGCCACTGGAAGCTGGACGTCGACGGTCCCGTCGCGACGCTGGCCATGGACGTCCAGGAGGACGGCGGCCTCGAGCCGGGATATGTCCTGAAACTCAACTCCTACGATCTCGGCGTCGACATCGAGCTGTACGATGCCGTGCAGCGCCTGCGTTTTGAGCACCCGGAAGTGAAGACGGTGGTCATCACGTCGGCCAAGGACCGGGTCTTCTGCTCGGGCGCCAACATCACCATGCTCGGTCAATCGAGCCACGCCCATAAGGTCAACTTCTGCAAGTTCACCAACGAGACCCGCAACGGCATCGAGGACGCATCGAAGCATTCCGGCCAAACCTACATTTGTGCCATCAACGGCACCGCCGCCGGCGGCGGCTACGAACTGGCGCTGGCCGCCGAACACATCATGCTCATCGATGACGGCTCGAGCGCCGTGTCGCTGCCGGAGGTACCGCTCCTGGCCGTGCTGCCCGGCACTGGCGGCCTGACCCGGGTCGTCGACAAGCGCCGAGTGCGCCGCGATCATGCCGACTTCTTCTGCACGCTGACCGAGGGTATCCGTGGAAAACGGGCCGTCGACTGGCGGCTCGTCGACGAGACGGTGCCGCGTTCCAAGCTCGACGAGACCGTGGCCGCCCGCGCCGCCGAATTCGCGGACAAGTCGGGCCGCCCAGACGACGCCAAGGGCGTCGAACTGACGCCACTCGGCCGCACCATCACCGACGATGCGGTGACCTACGACCACGTCACCGTCACCCTCGACCGCAAAACGCGGGTCGCCAGGATCAACGTCTCGGCGCCCCCGGAAGCCCCGCCGGCCGACATCGACGGCATTCTTTCGCAAGGCGCCGCCTTCTGGCCGCTAGCCCTGGCACGCGAGCTGGATGACGCCATTCTGCACCTGCGCGCCAACGAAACGGAGATCGGCACCTGGGTGCTGACCACATCGGGGGACCCGGACCTCGCCGCCGCCGCCGACGAGCCACTCGCCGCCAACGCCGAGAATTGGTTCGTACGTGAGGTGACTCTCTACCTGAAACGCGTCTTCAAACGTATCGATGTCACGTCGAGGAGCATCGTCGCCCTCATCGAACCCGGCAGCTGTTTCACGGGAACGCTCTTGGAACTGGCGCTCGCCGCCGACCGCAGTTACATGCTCGACGGCACTTTCGAGGGTGACAACCGGCCGCCGGCGACCCTGCGCCTGACCGCCATGAATTTCGGCCCCTACCCCATGTGCAACGATCTCACCCGGCTGGAGACGCGTTTCCTCGACGACGCCGAACGTATCAAAGACGTGCGCGCCGACCTCGGTAACGATCTCGATGCCGAGGCGGCCGAGGAACTGGGTCTCGTCACCTTCATCCCCGACGACATCGACTGGGACGACGAGGTGCGCATCGCCATCGAGGAGCGCAGCAGTTTCTCACCGGATTCCCTGACCGGCATGGAGGCGAGCCTGCGCTTCGCCGGACCGGAAACCTTGGAGACGAAGATATTCGGGCGCCTCAGCGCCTGGCAGAACTGGATATTCCAACGCCCCAACGCGGTCGGCGAAGAAGGCGCATTGAAGCGCTTCGGCACCGGGTTGAAGACGTCCTACGACGTCAAGCGGGTCTAATCAACGGAGCTGGAAACGGATCATGAGCATCGATTATCAAGAGAAAATCCCCAACAACGTCGACCTCTCCGAAGACCGGCGCCTGCAGCGCGCGCTCGAGAAGTGGCAGCCCGGCTACCAGCAATGGTGGGCCGAACTGGGCCCCGAAGAGAGCGCCCAGATGGACGTGTATCTCAGGACCGCCATCAGTGTCGATCCCGGCGGCTGGGCCAACTATGGTTACGTGAAGATGCCGGAGTACCGCTGGGGCATCTTCCTGTCGCCGGCCGAAGAAGGACGGCTCGTCAACTTCGGCGCCCATAAGGGCGATCCGGCTTGGCAGGAAGTGCCGGGCGAGTACCGGGCAGAGCTTCGCCGCCTGATCGTCACCCAGGGTGACACGGAGCCGGCCTCCGTCGAACAACAGCGGCACTTAGGCCTCACCTGTCCGTCGCTCTACGATCTCCGGAACCTGTTTCAGGTCAACGTCGAGGAAGGCCGCCATCTGTGGGCCATGGTCTACCTGCTGCATGCGCATTTCGGGCGCGACGGCCGCGAGGAAGCGGAAGCCATGCTCGAACGCCACTCGGGCGATGCTGACAAGCCGCGCATCCTGCAGGCGTTCAACGAGCCGACACCGGACTGGCTGTCGTTCTTCATGTTCACCTTCTTTACCGACCGCGACGGCAAGTACCAGCTGGCCTCTTTGGCCGAGTCCGGCTTCGATCCCCTTTCCCGGACCTGCCGGTTCATGCTGACGGAAGAGGCACACCACATGTTCGTCGGTGAGACCGGTGTCGGGCGCGTCGTCCAGCGGGCCTGCGAGATCATGAACGAACACAAAACCGAGGACGTGCGCAAGTACGGCGGCATCGACCTGCCGACCCTGCAGAAGTACCTCAACTTCCACTTTTCGGTCTCTGTCGACCTGTTCGGCCAAGAGCTGTCGACCAATGCCGCCAACTACTACACCATCGGCCTCAAGGGCCGCTTTCAGGAGAGCCGCATCGACGACGATCACTTGCTCGGCGACAACACCTACTCCGTCGCCGAGATCAAGGGCGATGAGGTGGTGTTTGGCGACCAGAACGCACTGACCGCCATCAACGAGTGGCTACGCGACGATTACATCCGCGATTGTCAGCGCGGTGTCGACAAGTGGAACAAGGTCATCGGCGAGGCCGGCATCGATTTCGAACTGAAGATCCCGCACCGCGCCTTCCATCGCGGCATTGGCGCCTTCTCCGAGATCAAGGCGACTCCTGACGGCAAAATCATCACCGAGGCCGACTGGGATCACCATCACAGCGATTGGCTGCCGACGGCAGAGGACCGGGCCTACGTGTCGTCGCTCATGGAGGCGGTGACGGAACCGGGTAAGGTTGCGGGTTGGATCGCGCCGCCGGCCAAGGGGATCAACGGTCAACCGCGCGAGTTCGAATACGTCAGGTTCAACTGAGGGCGTTCCAAGAAAAGGTTAACTGGACGCCGGTGCTGGAGAGACGGAAGATAGTCTAAAGGGATTAATGATAAACGGCGGATAAGACCCTAAGTGCGTCCGCCGCCGAGCAGGGAGCCAGGAGAGAGACCATGCGCGACCATACCGTCACCGTCGACCGGTCGACGAAGCCGGCCACGTTGACCTTTGCGCCGAACTTCAACGTCGCCGTTTCGTTTATCGACCGGCACCTGGACGAGGGCCGCGCCGACAAGATCGTCATCCGACCCGTCGGCGGTGATGCCGTCACCTACGGTGAACTCGCCGAAAACGTCAACCGCGCCGGCAACGCGCTGAAGGGTCTCGGCATCGGCCAGGGTGAACGCGTCCTGATGATGGTCAAGGACAGCCCGGCCTTCTATTTCCTGTTCTGGGGCGCCATCAAGGCCGGCATCGTGCCGGTACCGATCAACACCCTGCTGCGCGCCAAGGACTACCAGTTCATGATCGAGGATTCAGGCTGCGCCGGGTGCATCTGTTCGCCCGAGTTCGCGGCCGAGGTCGAACCGGCGCTTGAGGCCGCATCGCGGAAACCGGACCACGCGTTTCGTACGGAAGGCGACGGCCAGACCCTGGCATCGCTGATGGCAGGCGCCGAGACGGCACTCGAGGCGGCCCCCGCCAAATCCGACGATGACTGTTTCTGGCTCTATTCGTCGGGTACCACCGGCACGCCGAAGGGCGCCGTGCACCTGCACCGGGACATGGTGGTGACCAGCGAACACTACGGCGCGGCGACGCTGGGCTTGCGCGAAGACGATGTCTGCTTCTCGGCCGCCAAGCTGTTCTTCGCCTACGGCCTCGGCAACGGCATGACCTTCCCGTTGTGGGTCGGGGCCTCCGCCGTCCTGCTGCCCGGACCGCCGATCCCGGACAGCACTTTCGCCACGATCGAAAGCGAGAAACCGACCATCTTCTTCGGCGTGCCGACCCTGTATGCGGCGCAATTGAAGACGTTGGAGACGGAAGAGCGCGATCTCGGCTCGTTGCGCGCCTGCGTCTCGGCCGGCGAGGCCCTACCCGCAGACATTTACCGCCGCTGGCTTGACAAGACCAGGACCCAGATCCTCGACGGCATCGGCTCGACGGAAGCGCTGCACATCTTCATTTCCAATACGCTCGACGACACCAATCCAGGCACCAGCGGACGCCTCGTACCCGGATACGAGGCGCGCATCATCGATGAGACCGGTTCCGATGTCGCCGCCGGCGACAGTGGGCGGTTGATGATCAAGGGCGAGTCGACGGCCAAGTACTATTGGAACAACCCGGAAAAGACGGCCGGCACCATGGTCGACGGCTGGCTCGATACCGGCGATACCTACATCCAGGACGACGACGGTTACTACCATTACTGCGGGCGCAACGACGACATGATGAAGGTCGGCGGCATCTGGTGTTCGCCGTTCGAGATCGAGGCTAAGTTGATCGAGCATCCGAAGGTTCTGGAGGCGGCCGTCGTCGGGCGGGCCGACGATGATGATCTGGTCAAACCGGAAGCCTTCGTAGTCCTCAACGATGCCTCCGATGCCGGCGACGGAACGGCCGACGAACTGCTGCAGCACTGCAAGACAGGACTGGCGAAGTACAAGTATCCACGCTGGTTCAACTTCGTCGAGGAACTGCCGAAAACGGCAACCGGTAAGATCCAGCGGTTCAAGCTGCGCTGATCGTGACCAACGGACGAGGGACCGCAGGGGAACGGACATGAGCGACAAACTGACCGATGTCCGCGACGCCGTGACCAAACACGTCTTGCCGGGTTCCAGCATCGTGCTCGGTGCCTGCCTGGAACCGGACGTGCCCTTCGCTGTCACCCACGAGATCATCCGCCAGGACGTCGAAGGCCTGAATGTCATCGCACCCATTTCGGACGCTTCCACTGACATGCTGATCGGGATGGGCTGTTGCACCCAAGTTACCGGTGCCTGGGTCGGCAATGTTTCGGGCGGCCTCGGGCACAACTACCGGCGCGCTTTCGAAAAGGCCGAGCCTCACGCCATCACCGTCAACGACCACTCCAATTTTTCGCTCGGCATGGCGCTCATGGCTGGTGCCTACGGTATGCCTTATGCGGCCATGCGTTCGATCCTGGGCTCCGATATCCTGGCCTCGAACCCGGGCTTCCGGGTCGAGGTCAATCCTTTCGACGAACACGAGAAGGTCGTTCTGGTTCCGCCCTTGAAGCCAGACGTCGCCGTTCTCCCTGTGCAGCGCGCCGACAGGCAGGGCAACTGCCACCACTGGGGCTCCAGCGGCGTCGCCAAGGAAGCGGCCTTCGCCGCGGAGAAGGTGATCCTGCTGGCCGACGAGATCGTCGATGAGGCTGTGATCCTGTCCGATCCGAGCCGGGTGATGATCCCCGGCTTTTTGGTCACTGCCGTCTGCCACGTGCCGGGCGGCGTGCATCCGTCGCCGCAGACCGGCCGCTGGCGCCGCGACAACGACTTCTTCAACGACTATCACAAACGCTCCCGTACGCGGGACGGCTTCCTCGAATGGATCGACGAATGGGTCCTCAGCGTTGCCGATCACACCGCCTACCGCGCCAAATTCGGCGAGCGGTTCGACCAGCTTCGTATCAATGGCGAGGCCCCTTCCGAGCCCGCCAACTTCGCGGCGGCCTGAGACGATGGCGGACTACTCGATCCAGGAACTGATGATCGTCGCCGCGGCCCGTGAGATCCGCGACGGCGAGGTCGTCTTCGTCGGCATGCGCCTACCGATCACCGCCTACGGCGTGGCACGCTTGACCCACGCGCCGAATGCAGTCGGCCTCTTCGAATGCAGTGTTGTCCGTTACGCGCCGGCCGACGGCATGCTTTACACCATGGGCGATCCGCCGAACCAGTTGGGTGCGGCATGGACGACCGGCCTGGTGCAGGTCATGAGCCTGTTGCAGCGCGGCCGCGTCGACGCCGGTTTCATCGGCGGCGCCGAGATCGATAAATACGGCAACATCAACACCTCGTACATCGGTGATTACGCCAAGCCCCAGGTCAAGCTGCCCGGCTCCGGCGGTGCCGCCGACATCGCCGCCATGTCGAAACGGCTGTTGGCGATCATGAACCACGAGAAGCGACGCCTCGTCGACCGCGTCGACTACGTGACATCTCCCGGTTATCTCGACGGCGGCGAGACCCGCAAGCGCCTTGGATTGGGCGGCGGGCCGTCGGCGGTGATCACCGACCGCGCCGTGCTCAGACCGCATGGCGACGACAATGAACTGCAATTGGCCTCGTTTCATCCCGGCCATAGCGTCGACGAGGTCAAGGAGCACACGGGGTGGGATCTCAAGGTGATGCCCAATGTCGAAGAGACGCCGCCGCCCAGCAAGGCCGAGATTGCGGCGCTTCATGCCATCGACCGGGACGGATTTTGGCGATGAAAATCAATACAATAGGTGACAGCAGGCCCAGGTTTCGCTTAGGATTTTGTCAGGTTTAAAAGGGGCTCGCTTGTCGAACTACGGAGCGGAACCATTGAACCCAAGGGGAGATCAAAAAAGGGAGACGTTTCATGACCCAAGATAACAACACATCACGCCGCCGTTTCATTACCGGGGCGGCGGCGACGGCGGGCCTGGCGGCCGCGTCGAGCTTCGTTCCGACACGATTCGCCATCGGTGCCATGGCGAAAGTGAAAGTTGGCATTCTTCTGCCCTATTCCGGCACCTACGCCATGCTCGGCAACTCGATCACCAATGCCTTCAAGATGCGGATCGAACAGGCCGGCGGCAAGCTCGGCGGCCGCGATGTTGAATACGTGGCGCTGGATAGCGAGATGTCCGTGCCGAAGGCGCCGACCAATACCAACAAGCTGGTCAAGAAGGAAAAGGTCGATTTCGTCGTCGGTCCCGTACACTCGGGTATCGCGGCGGCCATGGCCAAGATCATCGGCCCCCGCGAAGGGCCGATCATGATCGTGCCCAACGCCGGCAACAACGCGATTACCGGTGGCTTCTGCGCGCCGAACATTTTCCGAACCTCGTTCTCGAACTGGCAGCCGGCCTACCCGGGCGGTAAGGTCATGGCCGACGATGGACACAAGACCTGCGTTACCATCGCCTGGAAATACGCGGCCGGCGCTCAAATGATGGCGGCCGGCAAGGATAACTTCGAGAAAAACGGCGGCAAGGTCATCAAGGACATGCCGATCCCGTTCCCGAAGGTCGAGTTCCAGGCGGCCCTTTCCGAAATCGCGTCTCTGAAGCCCGATTGCGTGTTCGCCTTCTTCTCGGGTGGTGGTGCCGTCAAGTTCGTCAAGGACTATGCGGCGGCCGGCCTCAAGGACAACATACCACTCTACGGCCCGGGCTTCCTCACGGAAGGCGTGTCGAAGGCGCAGGGTGAGGCAGCCGAAGGCATCAAGACGACGCTGCACTACGCGGCCGACCTCGACAATCCGGTCAACAAGCGCTTCCGGGCCGACTACAAGGACGCCTTTGGCGGCGACGCCAACGTGTTCTCGGTCCAGGGCTATGACACCGGCACGCTCTTGAGCCAGGCCATGGCCCTGGTCAAAGGCGATACCGGCGCCACTAAGGAGTTGATCTCGTTTATGGAAACGGCGGAGATCATCGACAGCCCGCGCGGTGCCTGGCGGATGTCGAAGAACCACAACCCGATCCAGGACATCTATCTGCGCCAGGTCAAGGGCGGTCAGAACCTGGTCCTCGGTGTGGCCGCCGAGGCCCTTGAAGATCCCGGCGCCGGTTGCAAAATGGCCTGACCGGTATCGGCTTAATCCAAAAGACGCCCGGCGCTTCCGGCACGATGGAGGCGCCGGGCGGTTTTTAAGGGGGGCGCGGCCCGGCGATAACCGCGCCACTGATCAGGCCGCACCTTCAGTATCCACCCGACCATGGATTTCACCTCGTTCCTCATCCAAGCGCTCAACGGCGTCCAGTACGGATTTCTTCTGTTCCTGGTGGCCAGCGGCCTGACCCTGATCTTCGGGATCATGGGTATCATCAACCTGGCCCACGGCGCCTTTTATATGCTCGGCGCCTACATCACCTACTGGCTGATCGGCTATACCGGCAACCTGCTTTTCGCCATCCTCCTTGGCCTGCCGATCATGCTGATCGTCGGCTACGCCATTGAACGATTGGCCATCTCGTTTCTTTACGATCGCGACCACCTCTATCAGGTTCTGCTGACCTACGGCCTAATCCTGATCCTCAACGAGTTTCAGAAGATCCTCTGGGGCTCGGATTTCTACAGCGTTCCTGTACCGGACCTTTTGAGCGGGTCGATCCGCCTGACCGAAACCCAGGTCTATCCAGTCTACCGGCTGTTTATCTCACTGGTCTGCATGATCATCGCCGCCGGCATGTACGTCCTCATCGGGCGGACCAAGCTCGGCATGATGATCCGGGCCGGCGCCTCGAACCGCGAGATGACACAGGCCTTAGGCATCAACATTGGGCGCGTGTTCGCCATCGTCTTCAGCCTCGGTGCCGCCTTGGCCGCCTTCTCCGGCATGGTCGGTTCGCCGGTCAGTTCCGTCTTTCCCGGCATGGGCGATCAAATTCTGATCATTTCCTTCGTCGTCGTCGTCATCGGCGGCATCGGATCCGTGAAGGGGGCCTTCGTCGGCGCCATGATCATCGGTCTCGCCGACACCTTCGGCCAGGTCCTGATTCCCGACCTCGCGTCCATGGTCGTCTATGCGGTCATGGCGTTGGTCTTGTTGTGGCGGCCGCAAGGCCTGTTCGGGAGGGCCTAGGTCGATGGAAGCGTCGCTTTCGCGCCCCGTTGTCGTCGTGCTGCTGGCCGCCGTACTCGGTCTCGGCGTATTCCCCGCTATCGGCGACGAGTTCTATACGGAGTTGTTCACGCACCTGATGGTGATGGGCATCTTCGCCATGAGCCTCGATCTGCTGATCGGTTATACCGGGCTGGTCAGCTTCGGACACGCCGCCTTCTTCGGTTTCACGGGCTACATCCTGGCCATCGTGACACCGGAATCGGAGGCGGTCAGCCTATGGTTTTCGCTGCCCGTCTGCCTCGCTGGCGCAGCGCTCGCGGCGCTCGTCATCGGCTGGTTCTCGGTGCGCACAAGCGGCATTTACTTCATCATGATCACCCTCGCCTTCGCCCAGATGATGTTCTACTACTTCAATGAGAACACGGCCCTGGGCGGCTCCGACGGCATCTTCATTTTCACCAAGCCCTCCGTTTCCATCGCCGGCTTCCAACTCATCGATCTGAACAGTCCCGAAACGGTTTACTATTTTGTTCTCGGCAGCCTGGTCGTTTGTTACCTGTTGCTTCGGATCCTCCTGCAATCGCCTTTCGGTCAGGTCATCCAGGCGGTGCGCGCCAACGAGCACCGGGCACGGGCGCTCGGCTTCAATACCCGGCGCTACAAGCTGGTCGCCTTCGTCATCGCCGGCACCATGGCCGGATTTGCCGGGTACCTGGAAGCTGTTTCCACAGGTATCGTCAGCCCCGCGCACCTCAATTGGCATCACTCGGGCCTCGTCATGATGCTCGTCATCCTGGGTGGTATGGGCACTCTTTACGGACCGGTCCTCGGCGCCTTCGTCCTTGGCCTCCTGCACGACCAGGTTCAGGACGTCACCGAGTACTGGCATCTGGTGCAGGGTATCTTCGTCATTCTCGTCGTCCTGTTCCTGCCGCACGGCATCGCCGAACTGGTCGCGCGCCTTGCCGGGCGGACCGTGGTCGAACTGCGACCGAAGGACGACGACGATGAGGAAAGGACGGCAGGCGAAGCCGGTTCGCGGGAGCGGGCATCATGAACGAACCGATCCTCGCCACCCGCGGTTTAAGCAAGCTCTTCGGCGCCCTGGCCGCGGTCAACAACGCGACCATCGAATTCGAGCCGGGCCGCGTACACGCCATCATCGGACCCAACGGCGCCGGCAAGACCACGTTGATCAACCTGTTGTCCGGCGATTTGCCGCCGAGCGAGGGCTCGATCACCTTCAAGGGCCGCGACATCACCAAGCTGCCGCCGGACCGGGTGTCGCAGATCGGCATTGGCCGCAGCTATCAGAAGACCAATATCTTCCCCCGCTTCACCTGCTTCGAGAACTGCTGGCTCGGCGCCCAGTCGCGGCTGCCCACCTCGATGCGGTTTTTCCGCCGGGCCCGCTCCTACACAGACGTCCACGAACGGGTCGAGCGGGCCATCGATCTCTGCGGCCTCACGCACCGCCGCGATACGCCGCCGGCCGAGATCAGCCATGGCGAACAGCGCCAGCTCGAGATCGGCATGATGCTGGCGACCGAACCGGAATTGCTACTGCTCGACGAACCTTTGGCCGGCATGGGCACAGAGGAGTCGGGGCAGGTCATAGAACTGCTGAGGACATTGTCCCGCGATCACACCCTGATCCTCATCGAACACGACATGGACGCAGTTTTCGCCATCGCCGAAACACTGACCGTGATGGTCAACGGCACCGTACTCGCCACCGGCACGCCCGAGGAAATCCGCGGCAACGAAAGCGTCCAGGAGGCCTATCTTGGGACCGGCGAGGAAACCCGCGGGGACGAGGCATGAACGCCGAAACGCGGAACCTCGAGGCTCCCATGCTCGAAGCAAGCGGCCTGCACACCTATTACGGCGCCAGCCACATCCTGCACGGCGTCGATCTGACCATCGTGCGCAACCGCTCGGTCAGCCTGATGGGCCGCAACGGCATGGGAAAGACGACGACGATTCGCTCGATCTTCGGCCTGACGCCACCGGCCAGGGGCGCTATCCACATCGCCGGCGAGGACTGCACCGGCCTGGCACCCGAGGCCATCGCCCAGAAAGGATGCGCCCTGGTGCCCGAAGGCCGCGGTGTTTTTCCCAACCTCAGTGTGCGCGAAAACCTGCTGATGGCGGCACGGCCCGGACCCGACGGCCGTCTCGACTGGACTTACGAGCGGGTACTGGACACCTTCCCGCGGCTCGCCGAGCGCCTGACCAGCATGGGCAACCAGCTGTCGGGCGGCGAACAGCAGATGCTGTCCATCGGCCGCGCACTGATGACCAACCCAGACCTGCTGATCCTCGACGAGGCGACAGAGGGCCTGGCGCCGTTGATCCGCAAGGAAATCTGGGCCGTCGTCCGCGAGATCAAGAAGGCCGGCATCGCCACCCTGATCGTCGACAAGGACGTCGAGGCGCTGCTATCGGTCTGCGACGACTGCCTGATCCTGGCCAAGGGCCGGGTCGTGTTCAGCGGCAGCGCCCAGGAACTCCGCGACAAACCCGAGATCCATGTCAAACACCTAGGGATCTGACGTTGCCGAAGCACTCTACTTCGTGAACACGATCTCGCCTTCCGGCAGCAGGTAGAGAACCAGCGCCTCACCGTCGGTGACCGTCGGATGATGGGCCGAGCCCGGATCGTTGACGCACCAGCCGGCACCATTGCCGTCGAACTTGGCCTCAGGCGTCATCGGCATGGTCATGCAAATCTCGCCCTTGGGGTGGGAATGATGGGGTCCGACGACATTACGCAGTTGGACGACGTCGACGCTCAGATTATGGGTTTCGGGGCGGGGTTTGATGACGCGGCCGAATTTCAGCCCTTCGGGGCCTTGGCTGCACATCCAACCGGCCTTGATGGCCGCATGGCAGACCCGTTCGATGCCTTTGAACACATCGCCGTCCGGCGGATAGGCCTCGTTCAGAACATCGGCCAGCTTCTGGTCAACGGCCCCGGCGGCGATGGTCTCCATGACCGGCATCATTAGGTTCTGAAACTCCTGTTGGTCCATTGTTCATTCTCCCCGGCTTTTGTACTCAAGATTTCCCGGTCAAGGGCGGTGTTTGTCGACCAGAATATACGGTCCCACCCGGAAATGCCAAGGGCACGGTTTCAAGCTTTTGAAAGGCCGGCCCCGGGAGTTTTTCAAGTGATTTGAATAACCCCACATTGACCCGGGCTTAATTACGCATTATAGTACCGAATTATTTATTTAATCCAGCGGCTCTTTTGCACGGCGCCGACGGCCAGGGGAGGATACCATGTCCGCCGAAATCGATTACACGCTTCGCGGCCTGAAGCCCGACGACCTGGAGAAGGTCGTCGACATCGATGCCCGTATTACCGCGCGGTCGCGCCGTATGTTTTTCGAGAAACGCCTGGAAGCGGCGCTCAGTGATGAAAAGGGATTCATCTCTGTCGCCGTCGAGGGCACCGACGGCACCTTTGCCGGCTTCGCCATCGCGCGATTGCAATCGGGAGAATTCGGGGTCGAGGGAGGCGTCGCCGTCGTCGACGTCATTGGCGTCGATCCGGCCCGGCACAACCTCGGCATCGGGCGCATGCTGCTCGACGGCATCGCCGATTATGCCCGCAAAAGAGGCATCGGCGAAATCCGCACCCAGGTCGACTGGGCGGATCACGATCTCCTGTCCTTCTTTTCGAGCGCCGGCTTTTCTTTGGCCCACGACCGGGTCTTCGAACGGCCGACGACGCGCACCCTTTAACCGGCCAAGTAAGCGGCCCTGTAACTGGCTTATTCGACGAAGGAACAGTCCATGACCCATCCATCGGAACCTGATTTCGGCGGCCCACGCATGGACGCCGACATGCCCGATTACAGTGACCCTGGCGGTGACGATTTCGAGTCGCTGTCGCGCGACCGCGTGCCGTTGCGCTCGGCGGTTCCCAACGATCTCGACGCCATCCTACGCATCGATAGCAAAATCACCGGCCGTGACCGCCGCGCATACTTCGAAGCGAAAATGCGCGAGGTGATGGGTGAGACCGGCGTCCGTATCTCACTGGTCGCAGAGCTCGACGGCGCCGTCGTCGGTTTCGTCATGGCGCGCGTCGATTATGGTGATTTCGGCCGCGCCGAACCGGCTGCCGTCATCGACACCCTCGGCGTCAACCCGGCCTTCACCCACCACGGCATCGGATCCGCCCTGCTGTCGCAGCTGTTCACTAATCTCGCTGCACTGCACGTCGAAAACGCGCGGACCCGGGCTCGGTGGAATGACGTTCAACTCTTAGGTTTTCTCGAAGAGAGCGGTTTCCAGCCGGCTCAGCAGTTGGTTCTGAGAAAGAAACTGAATTAGGTTGGCTCAGGCGACCGAACGCTTCCCTCTGACGTATGAAACCGCCGGTTCGCCGCCCGAAAGGCCATAGGGAACCCGCTCGACCAGTTGCTGGATATCGGGAATGATCACCTTTCCCGGCTTCGGCAACCGCACCAACCCCTCCAATTTCATGCGACTGAACTGCCGGCTCACGGTTTCCGATTTCAGGCCCAGGTGATCGGCGATGTCTTCTCGGTTCATGGGGAGCGTCAACGCTACACCGAATTCCGAGACGGCACCGATGCGTTCGGCGAGGTCAAGCAGGAACAAGCACATCCGTTCCTCGGCGCTCAGCCGCCCGAGCAGGAGCGCCTGCGCCGTCATCCCCTCCAGGTTTTCCCGCGCCACAGCCAACTCCCACTTATCGATAGCGCGTTTCTCCTCGCGGCAACGGCCGAAGAAACTGCGCTCGACCAGATAGAGAATACCGTTGGTAATGGCGACGGCTTTTATGCCCGGGTCATCGCTGGGCAATTGCAACACGTCACCCTTAAAACTGAAGCCAAGCACCTGGCGGCGACCGTCGATCAACGTCCACTGGATGCGGACCGAACCAACGGCGACGACGGCGACGCGGTCAGCCGAATGCAGACCGATATCGAGAAAGCTTCCGGCGCGGAACTCCTTCTGTATGACGGCATTGCCGAGACCGCTGATGGTGCGGGGCGCCATAGCATTGAAAGCCGCGCAATCGAGAACGCGGCACGGCCGGCAGCAACCGGCCAGCGCATGCTGTCTGTCATCGTTGAGTGTCGGATACTGCATGGTCCACGTCTCCTAGGACCTCTTCCAGCACCAAACCCGATTCTACCAAACCGAGCGGGTACGGTAATTGACCTCGATCATTTTTTATTGTGCGGTGCAAAATAGGCCCGAGTAACGGAACAGCGCCTCAACGCCGACTGGGCTTGCCGCAATACAACATCGAACCGGATGTGTCGAAAACGGGCAATCGAGAATACGGGCCGGAAAGGGCTGAAAGGGGTGCCAGGTTTTATCGAAAGCTGTCTCAAAGTCCTGGCGTCACATTCGGTGCGAGAAGAATGCCAGGTGGGCCCCTGGTAATCCCTTGCGGACGTCGAGGTTAGCTCGTCGAATGGTCCGCCTTTAGCCACCAGGCGGACCTGTTAGACCCACTTTATTGAGCGTGCAAGGGTACATAAGATGTGCTCACGTTTCACATTGATGGAGGCGAGGAGGGTGATTGATCACATTACGTTTGGAGTAACTAATTTCTCTCGATCAGTAGAGTTTTATGATCGCGCCTTTGAGCCTCTGGGCGTCTCACGTTTGTTCGAGGTTCCGCTGGAGCATGCCAATGGTGTGCAGATTACCGGCTATGGTGATGATCGGCCTTGGTTTTGGCTCGCCGAAGAGGATGCAACAAGTGGAATGTTGCACATTGCTTTGGCTGCCCGAGATCGCGCTGGCGTCGATGCCTTTTACGCAGCAGCGCTGCTTGCAGGCGGAAAGGACAACGGAAAGCCGGGCCTCAGAGAACACTATCATCCAGACTACTACGGTGCGTTTGTTCTTGATCCTGACGGGCACAATATTGAGGCTGTTTGCCACAATTCTGAGCAGTAGAGGTCATGTTCATATTCTTAAATCAAATGAACGAACTGAAGTGTGGCTCAGTAGTTTATCGCTGGATGTCCGTTTTGGGTCAAACTAATCCGAAAAATCGAATGACCTTTTTGGTCCACTTTTCGGAGTGGCTGTGTGAAAACGCCCCAATCGGTTTAGAATCCTGGCGCTTGCTTTGGAGGTCGGGATGAGCCGATTTGTTGAAGGCCAGGATCGCGGACAGCAGACGTTGTTTCCGTCCA
>Ga0056126_10000130_pt1 | contig 29406 bp, 29 predicted proteins | sample WorMetLIZAISLAND_FD_71117 | JGI IMG/M metagenome (GOLD analysis project Ga0056126, IMG submission 71117) | Marine gutless worms symbiont microbial communities from Max Planck institute for Marine Microbiology, Germany - Inanidrilus manae... ...
CGGAAGATGCCGGCGACGTGTGGACATGGACGGGGCTGGACGCCGATAGCCGGCTGATCGTCTCCTACAAGGTCGGTGGGCGCGATGCGGAATACGCCATCGAGTTCATGGACGATGTGGACTACGCGCAACTTGTGAAACTATATGGCTCCGCACCGGAGAATATGAAAGGCAAGTACAGCCCCGCAGAGTGTACCGGCACTCGCAAGCGCTATATCGAAGGCAAGCCTTCTAAAGAGGACGTCAGCACATCCTATGTCGAGCGCCAAAACCTCACGATGCGGATGCATATGCGCCGGTTTACTCGGCTCACCAATGCGTTCTCAAAGAAGATTGACAACCACATTCACATGCTGTCGCTCTATTTCGTGCATTACAACTTCTGTCGCCAACACAAGTCCCTTGATGGGCTTTCGCCCGCGATGGTTGCTGGCGTGTCCGATACCCTTCACGACATGGAATGGATCGTCGGCTTGATCGACGCGCGAGCACCGAAACCAGGACCGCGCGGCAAGTACAAAAAATCAAATTCAAACTGAGACACTACCTGTAAAACACCATATCTTGTAGAACTTATGGGATGCTGCCAAATCTCGTCTGTGAATTCGCAGCACCCCGTCGCGATGCCGAGAAACGGCGTCGCTCAGGGAACAGACAGGCCTCCTTGACGCTGTCAATTGAAGCGGCTTAGCTAGGGTTTCGAAGGACGTTCCGGTGGTGCTTAAACAACCCTGGAAACGCCTTCAGGGGAAATGGTCGTCAGACGATGAACAAGTATTCCATTTTCAGCCTGGTCCGAAATGCCGTCTCCTTCCACCGCAACTGGGAAAAGGCCTGGCGCAGCCCTGATCCGAAGCCCAACTACGACGCCATCATCATCGGCGGTGGCGGCCACGGTTTAGCCACTGCCTATTACCTCGCCAAGGAACACGGCATCACCAATGTCGCGGTTCTTGAGAAGGGCTGGCTCGGCGGTGGCAACACCGGGCGCAACACGACAATCATCCGCTCCAACTACCTTTGGGACGAAAGCGCTGCAATATACGAGAAGTCCGTGCAGCTCTATGAAGGCATGAGCCAGGACCTCAACTACAACATCATGCTTTCCCAGCGCGGCGTACTCAATCTGGCCCATAACCTCCACGACCTCCGGGAACTTCAGCGCCGCGTCAACGCCATCCGCCTAAATGGCATCGACTCGGAAATCCTGACCGCCGCAGAAGTCAAGGAGATGGTGCCAATCATCAACGATGATCCGGAAGCCCGCTTCCCGATCCTCGGAGCCTCGCTACAGCGGCGCGGCGGCGTCGCCCGGCACGACGCCATCGCCTGGGGCCTGGCCCGCGCGGCAGACGCCCGCGGCGTCGACATCATTCAGCAATGCGAGGTCACCGGCATTCTGCGCGAAGGCGACCGCGTCACAGGCGTCGAGACCACCCGGGGCGTCATCAAGGCGCCGAAGATCGGCATTGTCACGGCCGGCCACACCAGTGTCGTCGCCGGCATGGCCGGCATCCGTCTGCCGATCACCAGCCATCCGCTGCAGGCCATGGTTTCAGAGCCGGTCAAGCCGATCATCAACTGCGTGGTCATGTCGAACGCCGTGCATTGTTACGTGTCACAGTCGGACAAGGGAGAACTGGTCCTGGGTGCTGGAATCGACTCGCACAACGGCTATTCGCAACGCGGCAGCCTGCACGTGGTCGAGCACCAGCTGTCCGCCGTCTGCGAACTGTTCCCGTTGTTCAGCCGGCTCCGCATCATGCGCATGTGGGGCGGCATCGTTGACACCTGCCCGGACGCCAGCCCGATCATTTCGAAGACGCCGGTCGCCGGGCTCTACATCAACGGCGGCTGGGGCACCGGTGGTTTCAAGGCGACCCCCGGCTCGGGCTGGGCCTTTGCCCACACCATCGCGCGCGACGAGCCGCACCCATTGAACGCGCCCTTTGCCCTCGACCGTTTCACGTCGGGCGCACTGATCGACGAACACGGCGCCGCCGCCGTCGCCCACTAGAGATGCCCAAAAGGACGCAACCATGTTCCTGATCGATTGTCCCTGGTGCGGTGAACGCGAGGAATCGGAGTTCGGATACGGCGGCGAAGCCCATATCGAAAGGCCGCGGGACGGCGATAAGCTCACCGACGCCGAATGGGCGGATTACGTCTTCATTTGCAAGAACACCAAGGGCGTCTTCCTCGAGCGCTGGGTCCACCAGGCCGGCTGCCGGCGTTGGTTCAACGTGGCGCGCAATACCGCGACAAATGAGATCCTCGCTGTCTACAAGATGGGGGCCAAGCCGCCCAAGAAGGTCCGCTGATGGTGCAGAAGAACAGACTCCCCGAGGGCGGACGCGTCAACCGCCAGCATCCGCTCAACTTCACCTTCAACGGGCGGCGCCTGCAGGGTTACGCCGGCGACTCCCTGGCGTCCGCTTTGCTTGCCAACGGCGTCAAGATCGTCGGGCGCAGTTTCAAATACCACCGGCCGCGCGGCATCATGGCCGCCGGTTCGGAAGAGGCCAATGCGCTGGTCCAGCTGGAGACCGGCGCCCGGACACTTCCCAACCAGCAGGCGACCCGGGTCGAACTCTACGAGGGCCTCTACGCCGACAGCATCAACTGCTGGCCCGGGCCCGACTTCGACCTGATGGCCGTCAACAGCTGGTTCCATCGCTTGATGCCGGCCGGCTTTTATTACAAGACGTTCATGTGGCCGGCTTCCGCCTGGAAGCTATACGAACACTTCATCCGCCACGCCGCCGGGCTTGGCAACTCACCGGTCGAAGCGGACCCGGACCACTACGACAAGATGAACGCCCATTGCGACGTGCTCATCGTCGGCGCCGGTCCGGCTGGCCTGGCCGCCGCGCTGGCTGCAGGGCGGACCGGAGCCCGCGTCGTCCTGGCCGATGAACAGAGGGAACTCGGCGGTCAGTTGCTTGGTGAGCGCTATGAGATCGACCGGTCGCCGGCCCTGGACTGGGTCAACGCGGCCGAAACCGAACTGGCGGATATGGCCGAAGTCACCATCCTGAAGCGAACGACAGCCTTTGGGTTTTACGACCACAATTTCGTCGGCCTCGTCGAAACGCGCACGCCGAAACTGCCCGAAGGTGACGGCGCCTCGCGTCAACGCATGTGGCGGGTGCGCGCCAAACAGGTCGTTCTGGCGACCGGCGCCATCGAGCGGCCGCTGGTGTTTTCCGACAATGACCAGCCAGGCGTCATGCTCGCCAATGCCGTGCGCACCTATGTCAACCGCTACGGTGTGGCGCCCGGCAACCGGACCGTCGTCTTCACCAATAACGACGACGCCTACCGGACGGCACTCGACCTCAAGGCGGCCGGCGCGGTTGTCGCTGCCATCGTCGATCTTCGGCCGGACCCGATCGGTGAGTTGGCGACCGCGGCCGTCGCCGAAGGTATCGAGATCATCGACAATGCGGCGATCACCGGCGTCGTCGGCGGGCGCTCCATCAAGTCGGTTGAGATCATGACGTTGAACGAGGACGGCAACGCCGTCATCGGTACGCCGCGTACCATCGGCTGCGACGTGGTCGCCTCGTCAGGCGGATGGAACCCGGCCGTTCACCTCCACTCCCATACCGGCGGCAAGGCCATGTTCGATGCGGAACGGGGGATATTCGTCCCCGGCGAGACGCTGCAGGCGTCGCGTTCCGTCGGCGCGGCCAAGGGATCCTTTTCACTCGCCGAATGCCTCGAAGAAGGTACCGATGCTGGTCGGGAAGCGGCGGCCGCCGCCGGTTTCCGCAAGGCCGGCCGGCGCAAGGTGCCAACGGCACCGACCGTCGACGAGCAGGATTCACGCCTGATCTGGGCGGTCCCGACGACCAAGCCCCTGGGCGAACGCGGCAAGCATTTCCTCGATTTGGCCCACGACGTGGCGGCGACCGACGTCCAGTTGGCGGCCCGTGAGGGCTACGTCTCCGTCGAACATGCCAAACGCTATACGACGCTGGGGATGGCGACGGACCAGGGAAAAACCGGCAACATCCCGGGCATGGCCATCCTCGCCAACGCCATCGGGGTGGCCAACCCGGGCGATGTAGGCACCACGACCTTCCGGCCGCCCTATACGCCGGTCACTCTCGGCGCCTTCGCCGGCCGCGATATCGGTGATTTGGCCGATCCGGTGCGGATGACGCCGATCCATCACTGGCACGAACGCGAAGGCTGCAAGTGGGAAGACGTCGGACAGTGGAAGCGCCCTTGGTATTACCCGAAGGACGCCGAGTCCATGCAGGATGCCATAAACCGGGAGTGTCTCGCGGCGCGCAACGCAGTCGGCATTCTCGATGCCTCAACACTGGGTAAGATCGATATCCAGGGCCCTGATGCAAGGGAGTTCCTCAACCGCATCTACACCAACGCCTGGAGCAAACTGCAACCGGGGCGCTGCCGATATGGTCTGATGCTGAAGGAAGACGGCATGGTCATGGACGACGGCGTCACCACCTGTATCGCCGACGACCATTTCCATATGACGACGACCTCCGGCAACGCCGCTAGCGTTTTGGGTTGGCTCGAGGAATGGCTGCAAACGGAATGGCCGCAGTTGAAGGTCTATTGCAACTCGGTTACCGAGTTTTGGGCGACCCTGTCCCTTTGTGGACCGAACGCACGGGCGCTGTTGTCTGAGTTCACCGACGACATCGACCTCGACCCGAAGGCCTTTCCGTTCATGACCATGCGCCAGGGCACCGTCGGCGGCATTCCGGCCCGCGTCTTTCGTATCAGCTTCACGGGCGAAAGCAGCTACGAGGTCAACGTGCCGGCTGGATACGCTATGAGTCTATGGACCCAGTTTATGAACGCCGGCGACAAATACGGGATTACGCCTTATAGCACGGAGAGCATGCACGTGCTCCGCGCCGAAAAGGGGTTCATCATCGTCGGCCAAGAAACGGACGGTACGGTGACGCCGCAGGATCTCGGCATGGACTGGATCGTTTCTAAGACCAAGGACTTCATCGGACGCCGTTCTTTCTCCCGGCCCGACACGGCGCGGAACGACCGCAAGCATCTTGTCGGGCTGCTACCCGAGAATCGCGACAAGGTCCTGCCTGAGGGCGGACAGATCACTGCCGAGAAGAGCGACCGCAGGCCGATCCCGATGATCGGCCATGTCACCTCGAGCTACTATTCCGCCAACCTGGAACGCACCTTCGCCCTGGCACTGATCAAGAACGGGCGCAACCGGCATGGCGATACCGTCTACGTGCCGTTGAGCAACGGCGAGATTATGGCTGCTGAAGTCACGGGACCGGTGTTCTTCGATCCGGAAGGGGAACGCCTCCATGCATGACGCTTATCTACGCCAGAGCCCGCTGGCTCACCTTCATCTGGAAGCGCGCGCCCGCAGCGATGAGGCGATTGGCAACGCTACTGTCGTCATCAGCGAACACCCGCACCGTTGCCAGATTGGTCTCCGCGGCGATGCCGCCGACCCGGTCTTCGCGGAAGCGGTGACAAAGGTCCTGAAGGTCGATCTGCCGGTCGAACCCTGCACCGCCAGCGGAGATACCGACGCCCTTCACGTCCTCTGGCTCGGCCCCGACGAATGGCTGGTCGTCGGCCACCCGGATCAACAGGACAAATTACTGCCGGCGCTGACCAAGGCCCTGGCGCACGTCCACGCCGCCGTATGGGACGTCAGCGACAGCCGCACCACGATCCACCTGACAGGCTCCCAAGCCCGGCCGGTCCTGAGCAAGGGCTGCGCGATCGATCTGCATCCTCGGAAATTCGGTCCGGGGCGATGTGTGTCGACGCATCTGGCCAAGGCCCACGTCATACTACACCAGACCGCCTACGACGATGAAACCGGCATACCGACCTACGACATCTATGTGCACCGGAGCTTCGCCGAATACATGTGGTCCTGGCTGCAGGACGCCGGGCGGGAATTCGTCGTGAAGGTGGTTCACGAATAGTATCCGGGTATGCGCGCCGTCACAGCGCGTGATCGCTCCTTTGTCTTATCCTGGTGCCACTACCGAAGGATGAAATTGACATCAAGGATGGACACCCATGGCCACCCATTTCCTGTCGAAGAAGGACGTCGAACGCCTGCTCCGCGACCCCTCGCCCATGAACCGCGCGGCGACGGCGGTCAAGGTCGCCCGTGAGTTCGATTCCGGAAGCCTGAACGATGAGCAACGGGGCGAAGCGGAAGCCGTTTTCCGATTGCTGGTCGAGGACGCGGAAGTGCGGGTCCGCGAAGCGTTGTCGACGCAATTGAAGACCTCCACCAACTTGCCTCACGACGTTGCCATGAGATTGGCGACGGACGTCTCAACGGTGGCCGTTCCGATGCTCAACTTCTCGGAGGTGTTATCGGATGCGGACCTCATCGAAATCATTGCGGCCGGCGACGAGGACAAACAGGTCGCTATTGCGCGGCGAAAGACGGTATCGGACTCGGTCTCCGACGCGCTCGTCGACACGAAACGCCCGTCGGTCGTCACCAAGCTGGTGGTCAATACCGGCGCCGAGATCCCCGACGGATCGCTGGATAAGGTCATCGAAACGCTGGGTGACAGCGAACCCATGCAGATGGCACTGGTCCACAGACCGGGCCTTTCCGTGGGGATTACTGAAAAACTGCTGACAGTCCTTTCCGATCGCCTCCAAGCGGAACTCGTCAAACAACAGGATCTGCCAACCGATTTAGCGACGGATTTGATCCTGAAGACCCGCGAGCGGGCCGTTGTCGCGCTTTCCGGTGATTCCGGTGTAGAGGATGTCCAGGCGCTCGTTCAGCAGCTCTACGACAATGGGCGGTTGACACCGTCGATCATCCTGCGCGCGCTTTGCGTTGGCGATTTCCGCTTTTTTGAGGCGGCACTTGCGATCCGCGCCGCCATTCCCGTCGCCAATGCCCAAGTCCTGATCAACGACCCCGGCAAGTCCGGGCTGGCCCGCCTCTGGGTGGTCGCCGCCATGCCGGACGAACAATTGCCGTCGGCCCGTGCCGCTATCCAAGCGGCCACTGAGATCGACTACGATGGCGGTCCCGGCGACCTCGAGCGCTATTCGCGGCGCCTGATCGAACTCGTCCTCACCCAATGCGACGACCCAGCGGTGAACTTCTCGCGGGAAGACTTGGACTACCTGATCGCGAAGATGGACGCGCTCCCGGCGAACTTCGGGGCTGAGATTTAGCGCCTTCGCCGATCCCCCGTGGGGATCTCTGGAATCCCGGGCGTTTGACCCGGGCTTTTCTTCAGGATTCCAGCGCCTCCGATCACTGTTTCTTAGGTTCCTGGTCGATCTGCTTGACGTTCCACTTGTCGAAACCTTCCTTCAGCGGGCATACCCGCGACAGAGGAGAATCCTTGGGTGGCAGATAGCTCTTGTCGAGGGGCAGGCTGAACAGTGTCCCCTGAAGGGACTTGCCGACCCGGACCGCTTCGTTGACGGCATGGATGTGTTGACCCAGGTAGCGGAGACAGGATCCGATCTCAGCGCCGTTCGTGGTCAATACGTGACTGGGAATGATCGTCTCAATATCAAGGCGCGTCGCCAGGCGGGTCACGGTTTCCAGGTAGGCGCGGGTGTCCTCTTCGATGGCCCAGGGAATGGAATTAGCGCCCACCAAGACCGATGGTCAATTGATCCTCGTAGGTGAAGTCAGGAAGGCGCAGACGGACTCCCGCCAGCACCTGCAGTGCATACCCTCCAACCGCCGTCATCATCAGCGTCTTTGTCCGCCTCGAAGTGGCGCATCTTCTTTGCCGCTTCATAGTAGGCGATCGTCTTAGTCGTCTCCGGAAAGGCGTGATTGCCGAAGGTTTGGTCACCGTGGGCGTTGGTATTGACCGCATAGACGATCGTTTTGACGATCACCTCACGGACTGCCGCTTGGATCTAGCGGGCCATGGGACCGTTGATATGGGCGTCGATAACAAGAACAGCGTCACCACCGAAGATGAATCCACTGTTGTCGACGGGAGGCTGTTTTGGCAACAACGCTTAGACACCATGGCCCAAATCTATCGTTTGCAGTTGGACGCCGGTCGGATCCAATGGCGGTGGCATCCATCCTTTTGGCGGCTCAAATCCTCCGAGCGGCGCGATTGTGGTGGCGATTTCGTTCTCCGCCGCCGACGCGTTAGACAGAGCGCCGCCGGCCAACGCGACGGCGCCGGCACAGATCACCGGCAAAAGCGGGCGGCCTTTCGCCTCGTATGGGTTTTCACAACCAATCTTTTTATTATTAAAGTGTATATACACTTTTTTGACCAAGGAAATCAGTCCGGTTCGGTTGTCTTCGCTTGCGCCGCCTCGATCGCCAAGTCGAGATGGCCGAGCAATCCGGTCCATCGGCCATATCCGAGAGCATCGGCGAGCTGGTTTTGAACCCCACTCCACAATGGCCTTGCTTCGTCGAATCGTTGCTGGCCGCTTTCGGTGATCCGCACGAACTTCTGGCGCTTGTCGGGTCCGGCAACAGTATTGACCAGCCCATTCGCCATCAGCGGTTTCAGATTCCGAGTCAGGGTCGTGCGGTCCATAACGAGTTGGTCAGCGAGCCCCGTCATGGTCAGCGGCCCTCTTCCGGCGATCATGGCAAGAACAGACATCTGGGTGGCTCGTAGCCCAGTTGGTTTAAGGGCGTCGTCATACATCTGCGTCACCGCCCGCGTCGCTTTGCGCAGATTGAAACAAGTACAATTGGAAAAGGCTTCGATATCCATAGGGATTCCAGTACCACAAATTCATTTAATTGAATATGCACGTTTTTAGTGCGTGTCAATGAATACTGTCATATCAATGGCGGTCGAGTTCCCTCGTATCTCCTTGCCGGCCCGTTGTTATCCCTTACGCACCGGAGAATTGCGTTAGAGCAGTGACTCCGGAGCTAATCAGAACCGCAAACGTGGCGATCATTCCCGCTACCCGAGAACGCGATGCACCCGGCGAGTGGCTTAAGCCTATGGCGTGCAGGACGCGACCGCCGACGAGAACAGCGCCAAACAGGTGCATAAGATAGTGCGGCGCTCCATTAATCTCGACCAGAGCCATCAGAATCAGCGACAGAGGCACGTACTCCGTGAAATTACCGTGAGCCCGCATGGCGCAGGCCATTTCCTGGTCACCGCCGTCCAGAATGCCGATATGCTTGCGGTATCGCATGCGGATCACGCGGAAACTTAACGGCACCAGCATCAACGCAAGGAGTCCGGCATAAAGACTGGTGATCGTTGGTGTCATTCCATCTTCCTTCGACAAAATATGATGAAAATCATATTTTGAATTATGACGGTCATCATATATAAGGTCAATCAACGAAATCACCTGAGAGGCCAACAATGAGCTATACGCCGGAACAAAAACAACGGACCCGTGAACGGATCATCGAAAGTGCTTCCCGACTGTTCAAAAAAGACGGCTTCGAAAACACAGGCATTGACGCGATCATGGCCGCCGCCGGCCTCACCCGAGGCGGTTTTTATGCACACTTCGCTTCAAAACAGGAGTTGTTCGCCGAGGTCATCCGACCGCCCTGCTTCTACGATGGCGAAGCCCTAGGGAAACTGGGAAAGCAGGACAAACTGCGGCGCATCATCGAGGTCTATATGAGCCGGGGTCACCGCGACAATCCGGACGCCGGTTGCGCCCTCCCCGCCTTGGCCGGTGATGCCGCCCGCGTTGGTTCGGCGCCCCGCAAACGCTACTCCCGCTTGGCCCTGGGGCTCGCCGGAGTCATTCGAGACACGCTCGCCATGCCAGACAAGGAACATGCCGAAAGGACGGCCTTGGCAGTCATTGCTTTGTTAATCGGCGGTATGTCGTTGGCCCGGGTCTTGGGACGCGGCAAGAATTCCGACCGCGTGCTCGACGCGTGCCGGGAGACGGCAATGTCATTGACCGGCGTCGATGACAATCGAGGCTCATCTTATCATTGATACGAGGCGATCCAGATCAGATCACCTCCGCTGGCACGTCTGGCACCCAGAGGTACCCGTCCGGATCGATGATATAAGCTTCTCGCAAACCATGCGGTTTGTCCATGGCGCCGGCCAAAACCGTATCGCCGCGCTTCCGTGCCGCAGCTTCGGCGACATCCGGATCGCAACCGTGGAGTCTCAGTTCCACGCCGATCCCGCGAAACATCTCCGGAGTCAAGCTGCCCTTCAGGGGATGATCGTTGTAGGTGTGGTCGGCGTGCAGCATCCAGCTGGCGCCGAACCCCTCAAGGACCGCGAAATCGGGATCGGCGTAGATGACTTCGGCCCCCAGCACGTCGGTTTGAAAGGCGATAGCCCGGTCAATCTCCTCGACCAACAGGTTGATGCCGAGGCCGTGTAGCGATTGGCCATATTCGTCAGCCGGCATCCAGGGATCGCCGTCGCGAAGCTTCATAGTGTTTTTCCTCAACCCGCCTTGGCCGGTTCGGCCACTGCCGCTACGATTATCACAACCAACTGGGGAGAACCATGAAAGCCATCGAATCCGCACGCCATGGCGTCCCGCACAAAGTTTGTGAATGCATCGATGTCGACGAAGCGCCGGTGCCTGGCGCCGGTGAAATCACGGCCGCCATCCAGGCTTCTGCCATCAACCCGGCGGACCTGCTGATTATCGAGGGTCTTTACCCGGGCCCGGCCGATCTGCCGGCCCGTCAGGGCATAGAGGCCGCAGGGAAAGTCGTTGCCCTCGGTGATGGTGTCGATGACCTCGCCGTCGGTGACCCGGTCATCCTGCTTTCAAGGGGCAATTGGGCCGAGCGCGTCACTGTGCCGGTGGAACAAGCGATCAAGTTTCCAACGGAACTCGATCTCTTGTCGGCGGCCCAGATCAAAGCCAATCCACCGTCCGCCCATTTCATGTTGCAAGACTACAAGGACTTGCAAGAGGGCGACTGGGTCATCCAGAACGCTGCCACATCGGCCGTCGGCCGTCACGTCATCCACGTGGCTGCACGCATGGGCGTGAAGACGGCCAATGTGGTGCGCAGCGAAACCGTCATCGAACCGTTGAGGGCAATCGGCGCCGATCTGGTCCTGGTCGACGGCGACGACCTCGGGGCCCGCGTCCGCGCCGAGATCGGTGATGCCAACCTGGCCCTCGACGCGATCGGCGGCAAGTCCTGCCAGAACCTGGCAGATTGCCTGTCCGACGGCGGTACGGTGGTCAATTATGGTTTCCTTTCCGGTGACCCCTGCATGATCACGCCAACCCAGGCCATCATTCATCAGATCACGCTCGAAGGTTTCTGGCTGGTCAAAAGGTTGTTGCAGGGCGACCGCCAGGACATCGTCGACACCTACGACTTCATTTCGCGTCTGTTCATCGAAGGCATCATCGACGCGCCCGTCGAGGCGACATACACGCTCGATCAAATCTCGGCGGCGTTGGAACACGCAGGACGCGGCGGCCGCCACGGCAAGATCGTATTGACGCCCAACGGGCCACTGGATTGACCATGGACGCCGAAGCGACCAAGCAGGCCGGATTACGGATCGCCGAGGGGCGCCGTGACAGGGTCGCCCATACGCCCCTTCCTACGGCATGTCAGCCCACCACCGTGCTTCAGGGATATACGGTTCAGGCCGCCTCTCATCGCGCTCTAGTGGAGTTCGGCTTCGGCACCGTCGTCGGCCACAAGATCGGCTGCACAACACCGGTCATGCAAGACTACATGGGAATCGATCATCCCTGCGGTGGCAGTATATTCGACAAACAGGTTCACGAAAGCCCCGCCGACCTGGCTCTTTCTGACTATGTGCGGATTGGGGTCGAATGAGAAATTGCCATCCGCTTGGGCAGTGACCTCTCACCGATCGGGCGCCCCCACGACCGCGACACCGTCGCCGGTGCGGTCGGCGCCTGCATGGTCGCCATCGAGTTGGTCGACGATCGCTTCGATGATCTGATTGCGGCGGGTACGCCAATTGTCATCGCCGACGATTTCTGCAATGCCGGCTGCGTTCTCGGCCCGGCGGTCGCCGACTGGCATTCCCTCGATTTCGAGTCGATCAAGGGAACGACCACGATCGATGGCGTGGAGACCGGACGTGGTGTCGGCGCCGATGTCATGGGGCATCCGTTCGAAGCGCTGGCGTAGCTCGCCAACCTTAAGGTCGATCATGGTACGCCGTTGAAGGCTGGAGAGTTCGTGCTGACCGGCGCCATCGCGCCCGTTCACTGGATGGAGGGGCCCGGCGAAGCAGTCATCTCCATCGACGCCTTGGGAGAGGTCCGCGCCTTCTTCGCGTGATGGCCCATTAGTTATCGGGTTTTCTCCGATCCGACGCTTCGATGCGGCCCGCCTTCCAGTCGCGGTGCCGGCACATGATATCGATCGCCTCGTCCGCGTCGTCGGTGAGCGTCACCAGGTCGAGATCGCCGGGTGAAATGGTTTGCTCTTCCACAAGCTTAGTCCGCATCCATTCGACGAGCCCCTGCCAGTAATCGGTGCCGAACAATACCAGCGGCATGGGGTGAATGCGGGCCGTCTGCATCAAGGTCATCGCCTCGAAGAACTCGTCGAGCGTCCCGAAACCGCCGGGCATACAGACGTAGCCCATAGAGTACTTCACGAACATCACCTTGCGGGCGAAGAAATAACGGAAATTCAAAGGCAGGGTCTGATATGCATTGGGCGCCTGTTCGTGGGGCAGACGGATATTGAGGCCGATCGACGTTCCGCCGGCTTCCGACGCCCCTTTGTTGGCCGCTTCCATGATCCCCGGCCCGCCGCCGGAGATGACGGCAAATCCTTTGTTGGCGAGCCCGTCGGCGATGATCCGGGCCGCCTCGTAGTAGGGATTACCGTGCGCCGTGCGCGCCGAGCCGAAGATGGACACGGCGAATTCGATGTCGGCGAGCGTGTCGAACCCTTCCGTGAACTCAGCGATGATGCGAAACAGCCGCCACGATTCGTCGCCCTTCAGGTCTTCGATCATGTTCCGTCCCCGGTCCTATCGCGGTCGTTCTGACGCCATCGTAGCCCGGGCCTTCCTGGACCGGAAGGGTTTGGAATCGAAGGATATCGATAGCTTAGTGATTGGAATCCGGGAAACTCGCCTTCTTCTCGGCGATGAATGCCAGCAGTTCCTCGTCCTTAGCCTCGTCCAGGGGCGGTGGCACGTAGGAAGCCATCATCCTTTTGACGATGTCGTTGGCCCGCTCCACGGTATCGCGCGACCCTTCCTGTTCCCACTGCTCGAAGGAGTTGTTGTCGGCCACATTCGAGCGATAGAAAGCGGTCTCGAAGTGGGCCTGGGTGTGGGCGCAACCGAGGAAGTGATTGCCCGGCCCGACCTCGCGGATGGCATCCATGGCCTGGCCATCGGTGGAGGCATTATAGCCCTTGAGCAGAACCTCCATCATGCCGAGTTGGTCGATGTCCATGACGAACTTTTCGTAGGACGACACCAGGCCGCCCTCGAGCCAGCCAGCGCCGTGCAGCACGAAATTGACACCGCAAAGCGCGGCCGGCCACAACGACTGGGCGCTTTCATAAGCCGCTTGCGCATCCGGGACCTTGGCGGCGCAGAGCGAACCACCCGAGCGGAACGGCAACTTGAGGCGACGCGCCAATTGGGCGGCAGCCGATAGAACCAATGTCGGCTCAGGCGTCCCAAACGTGGGGGCCCCTGACTGCATGGAAAGCGAGCTCGAAAACAGGCCGAAGACAACGGGGGTGCCGGGCCGGATGATTTGCGTCAGCGCGACGCCGGCCATGGCTTCGGCCAACGCCTGGGTCACCGTACCGACGGGCGTCACCGGTCCCATGGCGCCGGCCATGATGAAGGGCGTGATGATCACAGCCTGGTTGGCCCGCGCATAGGTCTTGAGCGCTCCCAGCATGGTGGCGTCATAGACCATGGGCGAGTTGACGTTGATAAGGCTGGTGCAAACCGTGTTGCCGGCGACGAAGTCTTTTCCGAACAGGATCTCGCACATGGATACCGTGTCGGCGGCGCGGTCCGGATGGGTGACCGAGCCCATGAACGGCTTATCCGAGTATTTCATGTGCGAATAGACCATGTCGTAATGGCGCTTGTTGACTGGCAGGTCGACCGGTTCGCATACGGTGCCACCCGAGTGGTGGATAGCCGGTGCCATGTAAGCGAGCTTCACGAAATTGCGAAAATCCTCGATGGTGCCGTAACGCCGCCCGCCGTCGCTGGTACGGACGAAGGGCGGGCCGTAAACCGGTGCGAAAACCGTGTTGTTGCCGCCGATGACCACATTGCGGTCCCGGTTACGGGCGTACTGCGTGTATTCCGACGGCGCCGTCGCCATCAATTGGCGCAACATGCCCTTGGGAAAACGGACGCGGACACCATCGACGTCGGCGCCCGCGTCCCGCCAAAGCTCGAGCACCTCATCGTCGTCGCGGAACTCGATTCCGATTTCCTGCAAGACCGTGTCGGCATTAGCCTCGATAATTTCGATGGCCTCGTCGCTGCACAGTTCGGTCAATGGAACATTGCGGACGATATAAGGTTGGCTGACGGCGGCGGTCTGTTCACGTGCCGCACGCCGAGCATCGCGGCCCCGCCGCGCTGAACGGGCTGCCTGAGCGCTCATCGGACTCCCCCTGCAAAAGTAACCTTCCGCGCAGTCTATTCGCCCGCGCCGCCAGGACTGATCTTGTTCCGCCATTTTGTGGTCAAAGGGCGTCGCCTGCAGATTGAAATCGTTTGAAAAAACACTTTCCACGGCCCCGGGTGGGTGATGGCGATTTCGGAACAGTCGGCGTCGGCAATCGGTAAGCCGCGAATAGGTCAATGAGGCAAGAGAACGTTTGAGATTTTCCCCGATCCGCCCATGATCGTCGGCTCTGGATAGCCCCGATCGCGAGGCGCCGGATGGAGACTGGGAGGAAACCACTATGAAAACCCATGCGCGCGTGGTCGTCATCGGCGGCGGTGTCGTCGGTGTCAGCACCCTTTACCACCTGGCCAAGAAAGGCTGGACCGACGTCGTTCTCGTCGAACGCAAGGAATTGACCTCGGGATCGACCTGGCACGCGGCGGGTTTGCTGCCGCTCTTTAACATGAGTTACAGCGTCGGCCAGGTGCACAAGTACTCGGTGGCGCTCTACAAGAGCCTGGAAGAGGAAACCGGTCAGGACGTCGGCCTCAAGGCGGTCAGCAATATCCGTCTCGCCATGAACCAAGATCGCATGGACGAATACCACCAGTACGCCGGGGTCGCCAAGACCATCGGTGTCGACGTGCGCTTCATCACGCCGGAAGAGGTCAAGGAAATCTGGCCGCTTTGCAACACCGAGGGCCTCGTCGGCGCCATCCAGCACCCGGAAGACGGTTACATCCAGCCGGCCGATTTGACACAGGCCCTGGCCACCGGCGCGCGGAATAGGGGCGCCGAAATCTACCGGCAGACCACGGTCGTCGGCATCGAACAGCAGGCCAGCGGCGAATGGACCGTGAAGACGGACAAGGGTGACATCACCTGTGAACACGTGGTTTCGGCGTCCGGCAACTTCGCCCGCCAGACCGGCGCCATGGTCGGCCTCGACGTCCCGGTGATCCCGGTCCAGCATCAGTTCATTGTCACCGAACCGCACCCGGACATCGTCGCCCGGCACGAACAGGGATTGCCGGAGATGGGCGTGCTCCGCGAATCCGACGGGTCCTGGTACCTGCGTGAAGAGCGCGGCGGCCTTATTCTCGGTCCCTACGAAAAGGGCGCGCCATGCTGTTATGTCGACGGCCCCAGCGAGGATTGCGAATACGAGCTCTTCCAAGAAGACCTGGAGCGCCTGGAGCCGCACATCGAGGCGGCCATCAATCGGGTGCCCGCCTTCGGCGAGGTCGGCGTCAAGGAGGTCTACAACGGCGCCATCTGCTACACGCCCGACGGCAACCCGATCATCGGTCCGGCCTGGGATCTCAAGAACTTCTGGCTCAACGAAGGGCACAGTTTCGGCATCACGGCGGCCGGCGGCGCCGGCTGGCAGCTGGCCGAATGGATTGTCGACGGCGAGCCGACGGTCGACATGCTGGGCGTCGAACCCCGGCGATTCGGCGACTACGCGACTAAATCCTACCTCCGCGTCAAAAACGAAGAGGCCTACCGCAACGTCTTCACCATCCACTACCCGGACGAGGAGCGCGAGGATGGGCGGCCCTTGCGTACGGCACCGTGTTACGATCGCCTCAAGGCACTGGGCGCCGTCTTCGGCCAGAAGTTCGGCTGGGAGCGGGCCAACTGGTTCGCGCCCGAGGGCGTCGAAGCAAAAGACGACTGGTCTTTCCGCCGCTCCAAGTGGTTCGAACATGCGGCAAACGAAGCCCGCAACGTCGGCGAAAACGTCGGCCTTCTCGACATGACGGCCTTCGCCAAATGCCGCATCTCCGGTCCCGGCGCTGAGGCCTTCCTCGACAATCTGGTTGCCAACAAGCTGCCCAAAAAGATCGGCCGTGTCGGGTTGTGCCATGCCCTCAACACGCAAGGCGGTGTCCATTCGGAATTCACCATCGTTCGCGAGGCCGAGGACTCCTATTACCTGGTCTCCGCCGGTGCCCTGCAGCGCCTCGATCACGACTGGATCAAAAAGCACATGCCCGATGATCGTTCGGTCAGCTTCGAGAACATCACCAACCAATTGGGTGTCCTCGTCGTCGCCGGTCCGAGGGCGCGTGAATTGATGCAACGGGTGTCGGCGGCCGATTTTTCCAACGCGGCCTTCCCCTGGCTGTCATCGCAACAGATCAACGTCGGCCTGGCGCCGACCCTGGCGGCGCGGGTCAATTACGTCGGCGAATTGGGTTGGGAACTGCACCACCCGATCGAATACCAGAACCACATCTTCGACGCCCTGATGGCGGCCGGCGAGGACTTGGGCCTCAAACCCTTCGGTATTCGCGCCATGGACATGCTCCGGGTCGAGAAGTCCTACCGCATGGTCGGCACCGAGATGTCCATCGAGTACGCAGCTTATGAATCCGCCCTCGATCGTTTCGTACATCCCAACAAAGGCGATTTCATCGGCCGCGACGCCCTGGTCGCCTGGCAACAGAAAGGCTTCGCCAATGCCTTCGTCACCTTGGAGGTGCACGACGTCTCCGACGCCGACGTTCTCGGCAATAACCCGATCTACCGGGACGGTAATGTGGTCGGGCGGGCGACGTCCGGCAACTACGGGCCGCGCCTCGACAAATCGATCGCGCTTGCCATGGTCGGGCCGGACCACGCCGAGGTCGGCACGGCGCTAAAGATCGATATTCTCGGCACCATGCACAATTGCACGGTGATCGAAGAAAGCCCTTACGATCCCAATAACGAACGCCTTCGCGCCTGAGTTTCGAGGGGATTCGAGACCAAATTGGCCGTGGCGGGGGGCGAATCGTGCCTTCAGATTAACGAATGTCGCAAGACACACAATTGATGTCCGCCTTTGAACAGCTAGGGGGCTGTTTTGAATTTACCTGAAAAAATCGAATGCTGTTGGTTTTCCAACGGTTTCGGGTGAAGGTTGCTTGCGCTTTGAGCTCTTTGGAGGGTGCCATGAGTGAAGACCAGGAAGACGATATCGTCCTCGCTGAACTGAACGACGAAGAGCTCGTCCAGCAGATGCATGACGACCTTTATGACGGCCTGGCCGATGAGATCGTCGAAGGCACGCAAATCCTCCTCGATCGCGGCTGGACTCCCTACAAGGTCCTGACCGAAGCCTTGGTCGAAGGCATGCGCATTGTCGGTATCGATTTCCGCGACGGCATTCTGTTTGTTCCGGAAGTGTTGATGGCCGCCAACGCTATGAAGGCCGGCATGGGCATCCTCCGCCCGCTGCTCGCCGAGACCGGCGCGCCGAAGATGGGCAAGATGGTTATCGGCACGGTCAAGGGCGATATCCACGATATCGGTAAGAATCTGGTCGGCATGATGATGGAGGGTGCCGGGTTTGAGGTCATCGATATCGGCATCAACAACTCGGTCGAAGAGTATCTCGCGGCTCTTGAGGAGCACCAACCGGATATCCTTGGCATGTCGGCCCTACTGACGACGACCATGCCCTATATGAAAGTGGTCATTGATACGCTTCAGGAAAAAGGCATACGCAGCGACTATGTCGTGCTGGTCGGCGGCGCGCCCCTGAACGAGGCCTTCGCCGAGAACATCGGCGCCGACGCCTATTGCCGCGATGCCGCCGTCGCCGTCGAAACCGCCAAGGAGTTCATGGCACACCGCCAAGGTTCGATGGCGGCTTCCATGGCCTCCTGAAGCGCGGGCCCAGAAATTGGAGGGCGGTCATGGCCGTCCCGAAACCCACTCTCTTGATCGCCTGCGGCGCCTTGGCACGCGAGGTCAAACACCTGATCGAAGCCAACGATTGGCATGGCTTCGAACTGACCTGTCTGCCGGCCGATCTGCACAACCGCCCGGAACGCATCCCCGATGCCTTGCGAGGCAAGATCCAGGATGCCCGCAACACCGGGCGCTACGGTAATATCCTCGCACTTTACGGAGATTGCGGATCCGGCGGCCTGCTGGACGCCATGCTCACCGAGGAAGGCGTGGAGCGGATACCCGGCGCCCACTGTTACGAGTTCTTCGCCGGCAGCGAGGCTTTCGCGACCCTGGTCGACGAAGAGATCGGCAGCTTCTATCTGACCGACTACCTTGTCCGCTTTTTCGATCGACTGATCATCAAGGGATTGGGGCTCGACCGCCACCCCGAGCTTCTCGACGCCTACTTCGGCAACTACAAACGGATCGTCTACCTCGCCCAGAACGACGACTCGGAACTCGAAAAGATGGCCGGCGACGCAGCGGACAGGCTAGGCCTGGCCTTGGTGGTTCGCAAAGTCGGTTACGGCGAACTGGCCGATTTCATGAAACTCCGCGTGGAGGACGCTGACCATGGCGAACCTGACAATCGTCTATTGGCGTGACATACCGGTCCAAGTGATCGTCAAGGCCGGTCGCAAGTCGGCCAAGCGCCAACTCTCCGATCGCTTCCAGGAAGCCATCGACCGCGCCGCCATGCGCGACAAGTCTCACGGCACGGATGCCTATCTGGAAGCCTGGCGCCGAGGCGAGCCGGGTCCGTGCGGAGAAGACCTTGAGGCCGAGGCCGAAACCGCCGCAGCCCGTATCGAGACGGATTACGACGAAGCCGCCGTCGAGCGCCTCGTCCAAAATGGAGGCCGCGCCGATGGTCTTCCGGCCTAAGAAGACACCAACCGCATACAAACCGGCCGGCGTCAGCCCGGTCCGGCGCATCGGCGCCAAGTATACGGTCCGCCTCTGGGCTGTCCGCAACGCACGGCTTTTCGAATGGCTGTACGCAACCTTCGCTGATGCACTCCTGAGCCTTCATTGGCTATGGAACTTCCTTGGCTACGGCCGTGTTGAAAGGCCCATCAAATTTGTCGAAGCCCACGTCAAAGGTTTTCTTTTCGACTGCCGAATGTGCGGTCACTGCGTTCTCTCCGACACCGGCATGTCCTGCCCGATGAATTGCCCAAAGGGCCTGCGCAACGGTCCCTGCGGCGGCGTCCGAGCCGACGGCAATTGCGAGGTCGAGCCGGACATGCCCTGCGTCTGGGTGCAAGCCTGGGACGGCGATCAGCGGATGCGGGCGAGTCACAACATCATGCGTGTCCAGAAACCGGTCGAGCAGAACCTGCGTGGTATTTCGGCCTGGCTGCGGGTCACCGCCCGTCGCGCCGCCGAACGGAATACAGCAGCGGAATAAGCGGATGTACGAAGAACCGGACGAGAACCCTCACGATCCCGAGGAGCAGCTGCCTGGCCATTCTTCGCGCGGCCGCCTCGAGCGTGTTCTCAGGCGAGGCGAGTTTGCCGTCACCGCCGAGCTCAACCCGCCCGATTCGGCCGACCCCACCGAGGTGTTCGAACGGGGCGCCATCTTCGACGGCTGGGTCGACGGCATCAACGCGACCGACGGATCGGGTGCCAATTGCCACATGTCGAGCGTCGGCATTTGTGCGCTCCTGACCCGCGTCGGCTACGCGCCGATCATGCAAATCAGTTGCCGCGACCGTAACCGTATCGCCATTCAGGGCGACGTCCTCGGTGCGGCGGCTATGGGCGTCAACAACGTCCTCTGCCTGACCGGTGATGGGGTGCAAGCCGGCGACCAACCGGGCGCAAAAGCGGTCTTCGATTTCGACTGCATGTCGCTCCTGGAGACGATCCGCAACATGCGCGACGAAGGGCAGTTCCTGTCCGGCCGCAAGATTTCATCGCCACCCAATCTTTTCCTGGGCGCGGCGGTCAACCCATTCGCCCCGCCTTACGACTTCCGTCCGTTGCGTCTCAAGAAAAAGATCGAAGCCGGGGCGCAGTTCGTACAGAGCCAATATTGTTTCGATGTTCCGATGCTCGAGGAATACATGAAACGGGTCACCGACATGGGCTTGCATGAACAGTGTTTCATCCTGGTCGGCACCGGCCCCCTGGCATCAGCCAAGGCGGCCCGATGGATCCGCACCAATGTCCCCGGTATTCATATCCCGGACAGCGTCGTTGAACGCCTCGAAGGCGCCGCGGATCAAAAGCAGGAGGGTAAGAACCTCTGCGTCGAGATCATGCAGCAGGTCAAGGAGATCCCTGGGGTCGCCGGCGTCCATGTGATGGCCTATCGCCAGGAGGAACTGGTCGCTGACATTGTCCATGAATCGGGTGTGCTCGCCGGGCGCCGTCCGTGGCGGCGGGAGCCGGACCTGGGCGACGACGCCATCATTGAAGCGGCCGAACGGAAAGCGGAAGTCCTGGCTGCCGCCCAGGAAAAGGCAACCGTCGCAAACGAAATTGCGGGTTCCGCCTAAACACCGTAAAGCACTTATACGACACCCTGCAGTCAGGGCCTGATGAGGAGATCAACGACCATGACCAGAACCGTTGTCAGTTCGGCCACCAAGGAAGTGGCGATCGGTTTCGACGAACCTTTCGTCATCATCGGCGAGCGCATCAACCCGACCGGACGCAAGCTGCTCGCCGCCGAAATGGCCGAAGGCGACTACAGCCGGGTCGAATCCGATGCCATCGCCCAGGTCCAGGCCGGCGCCCACATGCTCGATGTCAACGCCGGCATTCCACTTGCCGACGAACCGAAGATCCTGGCCGAATGCGTTCAGTTGGTTCAGGGGTTGACCGACGTGCCGTTGTCCATCGACTCCTCGATCGTCGCCGCCCTCGAATCGGGACTGTCCGTCTACCAAGGCAAGGCCCTGGTCAATTCGGTCACCGGCGAGGAAGAAAGGCTGGAAACGGTGTTGCCGCTGGTCAAGAAACACGGCGCCGCCGTCGTTGCCATATCCAACGACGAATCCGGTATTTCGGAAGACCCCGACGTCCGGTTCGAGGTCGCCAAAAAGATCGTCGAAAGGGCTGAGGATTTCGGCATTCCACGCGAGGACGTGGTCGTCGATCCGCTGGTCATGCCGGTCGGCGCAATTAACGACGCCGGGCGCCAAGTGCTGCACATTCTGCGCCGACTGCGTGAGGAACTGAAGGTCAACTCCACATGCGGTGCCTCCAATTTCAGTTTTGGTCTGCCCAACCGGCACGGCATGAACGCATCCTTCCTCGGCATGGCGATCGGCGCCGGTATGACGTCGGCCATCACCAATCCCCTTCACGAACCGGAGATGGTCGCGATCATGGGTGCCAACGTGGTCATGGGTCATGACCCCAATTGCGCAAGGTGGATCGCCAAGTTCCGCGAGCCAGCACCGGAAGGCGAGGCCGGGAGCCGGCGCGGGGGCCGGCGCCGGCGGCGCCGAGCGACAGTTTGAGATTGGGAGAGCGGTTTGCCCGATGACGCCCTGATCGTATTCCTGCCGTCCGGGAAACGCGGCCGTTTCCCAGTCGGGACCAATTTGCTGGAATGCGCGCGGCGCTTGGGCGTCGACCTCGACTCCGTGTGCGGCGGGCGCGGTATCTGCGGGCGCTGTCAACTCAACGTCGGCGATGGCGAGTACGCCAAATTCGGCATCACCAGCCGCGCCGATAACCTGTCGCCCTTTTCGGAGCCGGAAGGCAAATATCGGGAGCGTCGCGGCCTTATCGACGGGCGCCGACTTGGCTGCCATACGCTACTCGATGGCGATATCGTCATCGACGTGCCGCCCGAAAGCCAGGTCCACAAGCATGTCGTCCGCAAACGGGCCGAAGTGCGCGCCATCGAACTCGACCCGGCCATCCGTCTGCATTTCGTCGAGGTCGAGGAACCGGATATGCATCGCCCAGAAGGCGACCTGGAACGCTTGCGCAAGGCCCTGGAGGACCAGTGGGACCTTTCCGACCTCGACGAGATCGACATCCGCGCCCTGCATCGCCTCCAACAATCGCTCAGAGACGGCGATTGGAAGGTCACGGTGGCCGTCCATCGGGAACAGCGCATCACCGCGATCTGGCCCGGTTTCCACGATCAAGCCTACGGCCTCGCCTTCGACATCGGCACGACTACCGTTGCCGCCCATCTTTGCGATCTGGCGAGCGGCGAAGTCCTGGCCTCTGACGGGGTAATGAACCCGCAAATCCGATTCGGCGAGGACCTGATGAGCCGGGTCAGTTACGTGATGATGAATCCAGGTGCCGAAACTGAATTGACGCGGACAATCCGTGACGGTGTCAACGGTTTGATCCGTAAGGTCCGTGAAGACGCCGGCGTCGCCGCCGAGGACATTCTCAACGCCACCTTCGTCGGCAATCCCGTGATGCATCATTTGCTGCTCGGCATTGACCCCACCGAACTGGGGGACGCCCCGTTCGCGCTGGCCACCAATACGGGCATGACGCTCTGGGCCTCCGAACTCGACATCACCGAGACCAGTCCCGATGCCCGGGTCTACGTTTTGCCCTGCATCGCCGGGCACGTCGGCGCCGATACGGCAGGCGTGCTCCTCTCCGAAGGGCCGCACCTGATGGACGAGATCAGTCTGATCGTCGATGTCGGTACCAATGCGGAGATCATCCTCGGCAACAAGGATCGCTTGCTCGCCGCTTCGTCACCAACCGGGCCGGCCTTCGAGGGCGCGCAGATTTCCTGTGGGCAGCGCGCCGCCCCCGGCGCCATCGAGCGGGTGAGGATCGACCCAGATACCCTGGAACCGCGATTTCAGGTCATCGGTTGTGGTTTGTGGTCCGACGATGAGGGTTTCCTCGATGCGGTTTCTGGAACGGGAGTTACCGGTATTTGCGGGTCCGGTATCATCGAAGTTCTGGCCGAAATGTTCCTTCACGGCTTGCTCACCGAGGACGGCGTTATCGACGGCAAGGCGGCCGAGCGGACGGTACGCATCCTGCCGGATGGCCGCACGTTCCGTTACCTCCTGCATGAGGGCGAGGTCGAGATTGCGATCACGCAGAACGACGTACGCGCGATTCAGTTGGCCAAGGCTGCTCTCTATGCCGGCGCACGGCTGTTGATGGACAAGCTAGAGATTTCGAAGATCGACCGCATCGTCCTCGCCGGTGCCTTCGGCAGCCACATCGACACCAAATACGCCATGGTGTTGGGCATGATTCCCGACTGCGACCTGGCGAGGGTATCATCGGCCGGCAACGCCGCCGGGACCGGCGCGCGTATCGCGCTACTCAATCAAACGGCACGTGACGAGATCGAGGCGTTGGTGCAACGTATCGAGAAGATCGAGACGGCCGTCGAGCCGCGATTCCAGGAACATTTCGTCGAGGCCATGGCGTTGCCGCACAAAACCGCAACCTTTCCACATCTCTCCAAATCCGTCCGCCTGCCGGCGCCGTCACCGGCAACGAGCGCCGTTCCCACGGACGGGCGACGGCGCAGGCGGCGCAAGCGGACGGCTTGATCAAGGCTCGACGCGGATCGTGCATTCGCCCCGACCTTTCCCATATTGAACGGGTCACAGACACACCCCCATCGCAACCACCCCCGCAACCGCGCCGAATTATGACCGACTGGAACCGAAAAACCTGGCAATTGGCCGCTCCGATCATGCTGGCCAACGTGTCCCTACCGTTGCTGGGTGCGGTCGACACGGCCGTCGTCGGCCACCTCCCAGACCCTCGCCACATCGGCGCTGTCGCAGTCTCGTCCCTTGTCTTCAGCCTCGTCTACGCCGGGCTTAATTTCCTGCGCATGGGAACAACCGGGCTGACGGCCCAATCGCAGGGTGCCGGAACTCCAGGTGAGACGCGCGCTTGGCTAGCCCGTGCCGGGATCCTGTCGGTCTTGCTGGGCATTGTGCTGATCGTCTTCCAACTGCCCATTTCCTGGCTGGCGTTCTCCGTCATCGCGCCGAGCGATCAGGTGTTGCCGCTTGCTACCGAATACTTCTCCATCCGGATCTGGGGTGCACCGGCGGCGCTCCTCAACTTCGCCGTGCTCGGATGGTTCTTCGGCCTACAAAAAATGCGCGCTGCCCTCCTCGTGCAGATCGCCATGAATGGCGTCAATATTGTCCTCGACATCTGGTTCGTCCTCGGGCTTGGGTGGGGTGTTGCAGGTGTCGCTTGGGCGACTTTGATCTCCGAGGTTGGCGCCTCTTTGCTGGCCGTCTATCTCGCCGTCCGCTATGCCCGCATGGTTGGCGGCCGCTGGTCGTGGGGACCGGCCCTCGACCGCCGCGCCTTTGCGCGTATGCTCCGCGTCAACGGCGATATTTTCCTGCGGTCCATGTTCCTGCAGGCCGCATTCATCGTCTTTACATCTGTCGGCGCCCGTTCCGGTGATGCCGTACTAGCCGCCAATGCGGTCCTGCTCAATTTCCAAATCTTCATGGCCTATGCCCTCGATGCCTTCGCCAATGCTGCGGAAGTCCTTGTCGGCGAAGCCTATGGTGAGCGCAACCGCTCCCGGCTGCGGGCCGCCTTTTTGGCTACCGGCCGTTGGGCAGTTGTTTTTTCCGTCGTCTTCAGCCTGTTCTTTCTGGGCACTGGCGGGTGGATCATCGATCTTCTGACGGGCATACCCGAAATCCGATTGCTTGCCCGCGATTTCCTCTGGTGGGCTGCCCTGTCGCCGATCGTGCCCGTTTGGTCATTCCACTTTGATGGCGTTTTCATCGGTGCTACGCGGACGGCCGAGATGCGAAACGGCATGCTCATATCACTGCTTTTCTACGCCGTCTCACTCGCCATCCTCCTGCCGCCTATGGGCAATCACGGCCTTTGGGCAGCCTTCATGCTGTTCATGGCGGCGCGTGGACTAACGCTCGCAGTCCGTTATCCAGCGCTGGAACGATCGGCCGAAACCCGGGAGGCATAAATCACGCCGCGGCGCGCCGTTCTTCGGAGGGCGTGCGATTGAAGTGTTCTCTGTAGCACTTGGAGAAATGAGACGCCGAGACGAACCCGGCGGCAAGAGCCACGGAAAGGATCGGAAGGCTCGTTTGGCGAAGCAGGAAGCGGGCCCGTTTGAGGCGAAGTTCGACATAATATCGTGTCGGTGCGGAGTTCAGGTATTTACGGAACAATCGCTCCAATTGCCGTGTCGACAGGCCGACGCTGGTCGCAAGTTCGGCACAACTCAGCGTCTCCTCGAGGTTTTCTTCCATCAACTGGATGACGGCCAGGAGCTTCGGGTGTGCCACGCCAAGTCTTGAGCGCAGTTCCATGCGTTGCGCCTCGTGACCATCCCGGATCCGGTGATGGATCATCTCGTCCGCTATGGTCGCCGCGACATTGGAACCGACGTGTAGCGCGATCAGGTTGAGCATCAAGTCGACCGCCGCCGTGCCGCCGGCACAGGTATACCGGTTGCGGTCGATCTCGAAGAGCTCAGAGGTGACGTCGATGTCCAGAAACTCCTCGGTGAAAGCGGTGAGGTTCTCCCAATGGATAGTGCAGCGGCTGTCCTCGAGGAGACCCGCTTTGGCCAGGATATGGGTACCGGTACAAAGTGCGCCGATGTCGGTGCCGTGGGACGCCATACGCCGGAGCCGCGTCAATAGGCCCTTGTCACAGTACTTATGGGCGTGAACCCCGGAACAAACGAATACGATGTCGAGCTTCTCCGCCTCCGCGATAGCCCCATCGACGATTACGGGAATACCGTTGGACGCGGTGACCGGTTGACCGTCGAAGGAATAGGTCGACCCCGTGTAAAGCGTGTCCTCGCTGACCCGGTTCGCCAGACGTAGTGGCTCAACGGCCGAGGCGAACGCGATCATCGAAAACTCAGGCACGAGAAAAAAACCGATTTGCTGGGTCTTCTTGCCCGGTTCGGCTCCGAACATCGATCACCCTCCTCCCAAACGGAGATCAACGAGGCCTTCGCAAACGCGACAACGCGCGTCGCCAAGCGGATATTCCACTGGATTGATTCAGATTTCAAGAGCCGTGACACATGCGTTGCTGCCGTCCCGGTTTTGCCGTTAGAGTGGACGGCCAAGGGAGGAACCACGAATGACGCGGATCGGCTTGATCGCGCTTGCCAGCGACCCGACGATGGAGCCGGAATGGAGACACCTGATTCCTGCCGAAACCGACTTCTATGTTTCACGGATCGGCTACGCCAATTCCTGTACACCGGAAAGCCTGTCGGCCATGTCTGCCGGGATCGCCGGGGCCGCCGATCTTCTGCTGCCCAACCTTGCGCTCGATGCGATTGCCTTCGGCTGCACGTCGGCAACCATCGCCACTCGATGCGATTGCTTTCGGCTGCACGTCGGCAACCATCGCCATTGGTGAAACGGAAATCGAAAGCCTGATCGGCTCGGTCCGTCCAGGTGTACCCGTCGCCACGCCGATTACCGCCGCACTCTCGGCCTGCCAGCACCTAGGTATCCAAAAGATTGCCGTACTTGCACCTTACTTGATGGAAACGGCCCAGTCAGTGGCGAGATGGTTCGAGGATCGAGGCATAATCGTGGTGGACTGGCTTGGACTCGGACTCGAGCGGGACGACGAAATCGCGGCGCTGCAACCGGCAGCAATATTCGAATCCTGCGAACGATTGGATCTGGCGAAAGCGGAAGGCCTTTTCCTCTCATGCACGGCTCTGCGCGCCACACCGATGATCGAGGACCTTGAGCGCCGGTTCGGTATTCCCGTTCTGACGTCGAACCAGTGTCTCGCCTGGCAGGCTTTACGACTCGCCGAAAACCATACGCCGATCGACGGATACGGCGAACTGATGCGCCCCTAACCGTCATTGTCTCTTCCTTGGAGCCAACCATGAACACACTCTTCGGCTTCGACGAATTCAGGGCTCGCGTCCGAAGGACAAAAGACCGCATGGCCGTAGCGGGTTTCGACACACTGCTTGCCGCCGATACCGCGAATATCAATTACCTCACCGGTTACGACGGTTGGTCCTTCTATACACCTCAGGTCGCTGTCGTCGCTCTCGAACTGGATGATCCCCTCTGTATCGTACGCGGTATCGATTATGGCGACGCTCGCGTGACCGCATTCATGGATGAAAGCCACCTCTATGGCTACCCCGACGACTACGTGCAATCGACGGAACGCCACCCCTGGGACTTCATCGTCGAAGTATTGAAGGATCGCGGGCTGGATTGCGGCCGAATCGCCGTCGAGAAGGATTCCTACTACTACACGGCCACCAGCCATGAAGCGCTCCTGACCGGGCTGGAACAAGCCCTAATTGTCGACGCCGAACATTTGATTAACTGGGTCCGAGTCATCAAAAGCCCGCAAGAAATCGCCTACATGACCGATGCGGCGAGGTTGGTGGAAAAGACGATGCAAGCCGCCTACGACGCCATCGCGCCCGGTGTTCGCCAATGCGATGCCGCCGCCGTGATCAATCACGCTCATTATTCCGGCACACCGGACTTCGGCGGCGATTATGCCTCAATCGTGCCGATGATGCCGTCCGGCCCGGCCACCTCGACACCGCACCTGACCTGGACCTCCCAAACCTTCAACACCGGCGAGGCGACGATCCTGGAACTTGCAGGTTGCCGAAACCGCTACCACTGCCCGATGGCGCGTACCCTGCATCTGGGTCCGCCGCCACCTAAGTTAGCCGATACCGCGAAGATCGTTATGGAAGGCCTCGCCGCGGCACTCGACGCCGCAAAGCCCGGGGTCACCTGCGAAGGCGTGGTCGCCGTCTGGAACGCCGTCATCAACCGTCACGGCATCGTCAAGGACTCGCGCATGGGCTACTCGACCGGACTCAACTATCCGCCCGACTGGGGGGAACACACGTTGAGCCTTAGGGCCGGCGATAGGATGGTATTACAGCCGGATATGACGATTCACATGATTCCGGGTATTTGGATGGACGATTGGGGTGTCGAGATCAGCGAATGTTTCCGGGTCACGGAAACTGGCGCCGAGACATTCTGCGACTTTCCGCGTGAGCTTTATGTGAAAACCTGAACGTTCAGCCGGGGCTCATGCCGCGCAGCTTCTCACTACGCCGTCGCAATAACTCAAGCGTCGTCAGCAGCAGCACCGATATCAGAATCAGGATGGTGGCAACGGCGAGGATGGTTGGGCTAATCTGCTCGCGCAGTCCCGTGAACATCTGCCACGGCAGCGTTTTCTGCGACGCTGAGCCGACAAAGAGAACATCCACCACTTCATCGAAGGATGTGATGAATGCGAACAGCGCTCCCGATACCACGCCCGGCAGGATCAGAGGCATCTGGACCTTGAAAAACGTCAGGACCGGACCGGCGCCCATATTGGCGGCGGCGCGCACCAGGCTCTTGTCGAAACCGATCAATGTCGCCGTCACGGTGATAATGACGAAGGGCGTGCCGAGTGCGGCATGGGCGAGCACCACGCCCCAGTAGGTCCCTTGCATGCCGATGCGGGAATAGAAGAAATACATACCGGCGGCGGAAATGATCAACGGCACGATCATCGGCGAGATCAGGATCGCCATGACGGTACTGCGCATGGGCATGTGGCTTTGCGAAAGGCCGATGGCCGCCAAGGTGCCGAAAGCGGTCGATAGGATCGTCGCCATCGGCGCGATGCGCACGGAATTGGCAAGGGCCCCCTGCCAATCGGAATTCGTGAAGAAATCTTTGTAGTGTTTCAGCGAATATCCGTCCGGATCGAGGGCCAGCATTTCCTTGGTGAAGGTGAAGAAGTCGGACGCGTTGAAGCTGAGTGGCAGGATCACCAGAATCGGCATGATCAAAAACAGGAAGACCAAGGCACAGATGGTCCGGAATGTGTAGTGCCATGCCACTTGGCCGGTCGTCGCGTATGGAGGAAGGTTTGCCAAGGCGCTATCCCAGCTTCATGTTGTCGATACCGACGATCTTGTCGTAGATGAAATAGAGGACCAGGACGACGGCCAGTAGCATGACCCCGAGCGCCGCCGCCAGCCCCCAATTCAAGGAGATGGCATGAATGGGGTGTGAGCGGTCATGCCTCCTGGCTCTGATAAGGTGTTGGGAGAGGCGGATAGGCTGCAGGCTGGATTGCTTTTTAGGGCCCTGCGACCCTGTCAAG
>Ga0056126_10000137_pt1 | contig 28858 bp, 26 predicted proteins | sample WorMetLIZAISLAND_FD_71117 | JGI IMG/M metagenome (GOLD analysis project Ga0056126, IMG submission 71117) | Marine gutless worms symbiont microbial communities from Max Planck institute for Marine Microbiology, Germany - Inanidrilus manae... ...
AGATAGGGAAATGCCGCTTTTCCCTCGGTTTCGCTTTCCGTCAAGCGGACGGTCAGGGCGTGGGCTTCCAGGTGGTTGACGCCGATGAACGGGGCTTTGAGGACGCTGGCGATGGCTTTCGCCGTCATCACGCCAACGAGCACACCGCCGATCAAGCCGGGACCGCCGGTCGCCGCAACCGCATCGAGGTCGGAAAACCCGATACCGGCTTTGTTCATGGCCCGGTCGATCACGGCATCGACCCCGATGACGTGGGAGCGCGCGGCGACCTCCGGTACGACGCCACCGAAGGGGCGGTGTTCTTCGACCTGCGACCAGATTTCATTGGCCAGGATCTCGCGCCTGTCGGTAACCACGGCGGCGGCCGTTTCATCGCAACTCGTCTCGATCCCGAGGACGTTCATGAAAATCCTTTAACCTTCCGCTGGCCGTCATTACTCTCGCCCGCGATTTCCTGACGTTTGTGAAGCAGCTTCGAGAAGATGGCAATAACCCAACCGATCCGCATCGGCACCCGCGGCAGTCCGCTGGCCCTGGCCCAGGCGCACGAGACGCGGCGCAGGTTGGCCGACGCTTTGCCGCAATTGGCCGAAGTCGGTGCGCTCGAGATCGTCGAAATCAAGACTACCGGCGACAAGATACAGGACCGCGCCCTTGCCGAAGTCGGCGGCAAAGGCCTGTTTTCAAAGGAAATTGACAGTGCCATGTTGAACGGTGAGATCGACATCGCCGTTCACTCCATGAAAGACGTGGAAACCTGGCTGCCGGACGGGATCGTGCTGGCCGCCGTCCTCGAGCGGGAGGATCCGCGCGACGCGTTCGTATGTTTGAAGTCCGGCAGTCTCGCCGCCCTGCCGGCCGGCAGCACCGTCGGCACGTCATCCTTGCGGCGCCAGGCGCAGCTGCTGCACCGTCGGCCAGACCTGAAGGTCGATCTTTTGCGGGGAAACGTTCAGACCCGTTTGAGAAAGCTTGATGCCGGCGAGGCGGACGCCACCTTCCTGGCAATTGCCGGCCTCAACCGTCTCGACATGGGCCATGTCGCAACCGAGGTTCTCGATCCGGCCGATCAGCTGCCGGCGGTGGCACAGGGCGCCATCGGCATCACATGTCGGGACGAGGACGAGGATTTGCGGGACCTCCTAATGGCGATCAACCATGAGGAAACGGATATCCGTGTCTCCGCCGAGCGGGCGATGCTGGCCGCCCTCGACGGGTCATGCCGGACGCCGATCGGTGGATTGGCGGAGTTCCAGCCGGATGGCACGCTGCGACTGCGAGGATTGGTCGGTGCCCCGGACGGCTCCCGGTTGTTCGAGGCGGAGCGCTCGGGCGCCGTGGTGGAGGCCGAAACCATGGGACGGGACGCAGGAGAAGAATTGCGCCGGCGCGCCGGCAACGATCTGTTTGAGTGAAGAAACTTCCGCAGAGGGAACCTGATCCGTGAAGGTCATGATCACGCGTTCACGCGAAGACGGGGATCGATTGGCGAAAGTCCTTGCCGGACGCGGCATCGACGCCGTGCTCGTCCCTTTGTTGGAGATCGATATCTTCGAAGGACCGCCGCTGGTTCTGGACGATGTTCAGGCCATTCTGGCGACGAGTGCCAACGGCATCCGCGCCCTCGCTAAGCGGAGTCTCGAGCGACGTATTCCGGTCTTCGCCGTTGGTGACGCGACAGCGCGTCTCGCGATCAATAAGGGGTTTGCATCCGTGTCGACGGCGTCCGGCGACGTCGACACTTTGGCCGAACTGGTCATCAACGCTCTGCCGCCAGACGGGGGCGAACTGCTTCACGTGGCGGGTACGAATGTCGCCGGCGACCTGGGCGGCCGACTCGGGGAGCGCGGATTTCGTTACCGCCGGGAAGTTATCTACGCGGCCGAACGGGCAATGGCCCTCGACCCGTCGGCGGTCGAGGCGATTCGAGCCAATGGTCTTGATGGAATACTGTTTTATTCACCGCGGACTGCCTCTATTTTCGTCGAGCTCGCCGACCGGGCAGGGATCAAAGGCGATCTCGAAAACATCACCGCCTACTGCTTGAGCGAAGCGGTGGCGCACCGGATCGATGGACTGCCGTGGCGGGCGATCGGTATCGCAAGGCGCCCCGATCAAGAATCGATGCTGGCGCTCTTGGAAAGCGCTGTGTGAGAGAGGAATAGCCGGTGGGACGCGAAGACCAATTCTGGTATTACGGGCCTCATTGGACGCCGGAAACGAGAATTTAACCCATGGCCGAATCCGAAAAAAAGAGCGCCGTGGCAGGGAGAGCGGAAAGATGAGCGAAGCCAATTCGACGAGCAGCTCGAGCGACAATGCCCTTACACCTCCGGCGTCGAGCAGCCCGGCGCCGAAGAAGAGAATGGGTTGCGGCTCCTTGATGTTGCTGATCGTCCTCGGCGGCGTTATCGGCGTCGGTGGATACGCCGCGTGGCCGATTTGGTCTCCCTATGTGGCACCCTATATCCCGCAACTGGAATACGGTCCCGACAAGGACCCCCGGGTGGCAACGCTGGTCGGACGGATCAAAGCGCTGGAAGCTGGCGCCAAGGACCGGACGGCAGCCGAAAAGTCTCTCGGCGACTTGGAGAAGGAAAGAGACCGGTTGCAGGAAGAGGTTTCCCATCTCCTGGCCCGTCTGGATACGATCGAGGGCGCGCTTGACGGCGTTAAGCAGATGATCGCCGCGACCGGCGTGGTCGAGAAGGCCGACGAGGCGAAGGAATCCATTAACCGCCTCGCCAATCGACTGGCGGCCCTCGAGGCCAAGGAAGGCGATGCGGCGTTTCTCAGGGACCAAATCGGCCGTCTGCAAATGACGGAGGGCGATGTCGCCCTATTGAAAGACCGAATCGGCCGCCTTGAGACCGAGGAAGGTGCCGAGACACCGCAGGAGCCGGCGGCGCCGAGCGATGAGAGCCAGCGACTCACCGATATGCTGGCGGATATCCGCGGGCGCTTGGCGGAATTGGAATCGAGAAAGCCGGTCGAGGCTCTGCCTCCGACCCCGAAACTTGAGGGATCGGCAGCCGTCCTGGCGATGGGACAATTACGCGAAGCCGTAATGTCGGGAAAACCGTTTGTGCAGGAGCTCGAAGCGCTGAGGTCGTTGGCCGGAAGTGCACCCGATCTGGCCGCGGCGATCGCTAACCTGGAACGCCAGGCAGCCGGCGGCGTGGCGACGGTCAGCCGGCTTCATCGGGATTTCGGTGCCATCGCCGGAGATATCGTAAGGGCGACCCGAGAACTGGAGGGCGAGGGCTGGTTCGAGAAGGCGGCGAACCGGGTCCTGTCCATGGTTTCGGTCAGGCGTATCGACAACAGGTCCGATACGACGTCTGTCGAAGGCATTGTCGCGTTGACCGAGCAAAGTTTGGAAAAGGGTGACCTGGTTTCGGCTATCGAATCCGTGGAACGGTTACAGGAAATCGATGTGAAGGCGGCGACGGTCGCGGCCGAATGGCTGAAAAGGGCCCAGGCGAGGCTTTCGGTCGAGCGTGCCGTTGCCCAGTTGCATGTCTTCGCGGTTTCCTTGATCGCCCCGGCAACGAACTGATCGGACGACGATGTTTCGCGTTCTCCTATTCCTCCTGGGTGTGATCGTCGCCGTAGCGGCGCTGGCCTGGCTCGCCGATCACCCCGGGCACTTGACCATCGATTGGCAGGGTTACCGTTTAGAAACCTCGGTTGCCGTCCTCGTCATACTGGTCGCCCTCGTGGCAGCGTTGGCGGCCGCCGGTTACCGGGCCTGGTTGGCACTGCGTCGGGCACCGCGCCAGGTGAGCCAGGCGTGGCACGGCAAGCGGCGCCGGCAGGGATACCAGGCGCTGACCCGCGGCATGGTCGCCGTCGCCGCCGGTGATCCCGACGAGGCATCCCGGCAGGTCAAACGGGCCGAGGTTCTGCTAAACGATCCGCCCTTGACCATGTTGTTATCGGCGCAGGCGGCCCAGTTGAACGGCGACGATACGGCAGCGGAAACCTTCTTTCGGGCGATGACGGAGGAACCGGAGACGGAGTTCCTAGGATTGCGCGGACTGATGGCCCAGGCGATCAAACGGGGCGACAGCGAGGGGGCATTGAAACTGGCTCGCCGCGCCTACCGGCTCAGGCCGAAAAGCGAATGGGCGGCGAAAAGTCTTTTTGATCTTCACGCCCGGACCGGGCGCTGGCTCGATGCGCGCGTCACCACGGATGACCTGGTCCGCAATCGCATCCTTTCGAAAGACGAGAGCCGCCGCTACAAATCGGTTCTTGCCTTCCAATTGGGGGTTGCCGCCCGCGAATCGGGGAATCTGTCTGAAGCCATCAAGAAGCTGAAGCAGGCCGTCGACCTGGATCCTGAGTTTGTTCCGGCCGTGGCGCTGTTGGCGACCCTTTCGGTTGGTCAGAACAGGACGCGCAAGGCCGCCGTTATGATCGAAAAGGCCTGGGCCGCCAACCCGCATCCGGCGCTGGTTTCCCCCTATTGGGAGGCAATGAAGGCGGGAACCGCCCTCGAGCGCGTCAAGGCCATGCAGAAGCTGTCAAAATCCAATCCGGAACACCGGGAAAGCCATATGGCCGTGGTCCGGGCAATGCTCGATGCACAGCTGTGGGGCGAGGCGCGGGCTCACCTGGAAACACTGACCGGCGACGGTTCGGACGATCTGGAAGCGCGTGTCTGCCGCATGTGGGCGGAACTCGAGGAAGCGGAGCACAACGACATCGCCAAGGCCCACGCGTGGCTGACCCGCGCCTCCCTGGCCTCTTCCGATCCGGCCTGGGTCTGTGCCACCTGCGGCAACACGGTTCCCGATTGGTCGGCGATTTGCGGCAATTGCGGGAGCTTCGACAGTTTTTCCTGGCGCACGCCACCGCACGTCACCCATCTGGAAAGCCGGCGCCGACAGACCGCCGTCGCCGCTCTGCCGGCGGCCGAAAAGACCTAGAAACCGGACCCTTCTAACCGCCACGTTGGGTGGACCCGGCAGCGCCAGGCGAACGGCCGTCTTGACAGGCTCTTCCGAATTGCTAGGTTGCGCCGGTTCTCGGCGCCGCAGTAGCTCAGTTGGTAGAGCAACGCATTCGTAATGCGTGGGTCGGGGGTTCAAATCCCTCCTGCGGCACCAGTTTTTCCGACAACTTGGCTCGTGTACCCGTTCCCGGTCGTTCATCGCTGCTTTCAACCTCGGCCAGACCGACGCCGATCCGCCTTGGCGGCGCGATTTCGAGGGACGTGAATTGGGATGGAAAAAGTGTTATAATAGCCGGGTTCAGTTGGAAAATTCGTTCGCAGTCCTTTGAGCGGCCCGGAGTGGCAAGGCCATGGTTAAATCCCGTTAACCATAACGGCAAAATATCCGTGGACTCCAAAACGACCGGTCAGGTACTATCCGCGACGTTCCACGGTAAGTTGAGAGGGGCTCGTGGAATTGAAATTACAACTATTGATCATTGCTTCTGCGAATTCGGCGACCTCCGATTTGACCGGAGCCCTGCGGTCGCACGGCTATGAGCTCGACCATCGTCTCGTCTGCCGCGGCGTTGTCGGAGGCATTTCGGGATCGCGACTGGGATGCGGTGGTCCACCTTTCGGCGCCGAGCCGGCCGCCGGTTTCGGCGATCAAGGCACTGGCCGCCGTGCGCCGGCACTCGAATACCCTTTGCTTCGTTGTCATCGATCCCCATGCGGATACGCGCGGCGCCGTTGAACTGGTCAAGGCCGGCGCCAGCGATTGCCTGATGGATGTCGATGACAACAAACTGGTCGAGGCCCTGGCCGCCGCCGTCGACAAACCCGATCCGGCAGACGGCAAATCCGCGACCGACAACGAAGTCCTGGCCTCCGCCTACGCCTACGCGTTCCGTAACGCCGGTGAAGGCATCCTGGTGATCGACGGTGATCACCGCATCAAGGCCTGCAATCCGGCGTTCGAGAGGCTGACGGGATATGAGGGCGCCGAACTGGCGACCCGTCCGGCGGCGGACATTGACGGCGACGGCGCCTCAGGGTTCGACGATGAGCTGTGGGCGGCCTTGAACGAAGACCTGGCCTGGCAAGGCGAGATCGCCATACGCCGCAAGGACGGCAGTGTTTTCCCGGCCTGGGCGTCGTTGACTCTGGTCCCTGACGAAGTCGGGACTCTAGGCGACTCCATCGGTGTCATCAGCGACATAACCGTGCGCACGGAAAACGAACAGGAAATCCGTCGGCAGGCCAGCCTCGACGGTCTGACCGGCCTGCCGAACCGCACCCTCTTTCAGGACCGCTTTTCCGTGGCACTGGCAAGGGCCCGGCGCAGCGAGAACCGCATCGCCGTCCTGTTCATCGACCTAGATTATTTCAAGGAGGTGAACGATACCTTCGGCCACGCCGGTGGCGACCGGCTCTTGGTCGAGGCGGCCGGCCGCATGCGTGAGTGCCTGCGCGCCACCGACACCATCGCGCGTATCGGCGGCGACGAGTTTGCGGTCGTCTTGTCGGACCTGGATTTCGCCTACCGGGCGGAAAAGGTCGCTGCCAAGATCTTACGAGCCCTGGAGATGCCCTTCGAAATGGGAGAGGCGATCGCCAACGTCTCGGCCAGTATCGGCATTGGCGTCTTTCCCGATCATGGCGAGGACATGGAAACCCTGACCGCCTGCGCCGATGCGGCCATGTACGAGGTCAAACGAAACGGACGCCAGGGATTCCGGGCCTACGCGGACGGTGGCGATGCCGCGGCGTCGCCGACCGAACGCCCTCAAGCGGCGATGGTGCCGACGGACTCCGTTGACGGGCCGTCAACAGCCCGCCGCTTTTTCGACCGAATGCCCGGCGCCGAGTTTCCCGGCGTCGCCGTTGCCGTCGCGGCGTTGACATTGACGGCCTGGTTGTTGGCATCGGCCCTCTTGGCGCCTGAGCCGGCCCTGGGTCCGACACCGCAAGACCTGATTGCCGAGGAATCCCCGGAAGAGCTAAACGGGTTCTCGACCGCATCTGGCAAGGATGACGGCCCGGGGCCTACCGTCACGACCGACCCCGAGAAGACCGCCGAATAAGGCCGGCCCGGCCATCGGGAGCGCCCGGTCGCGGCCTGGCGGATCGTGCCGTTCACGAAACCGATTTCCAGACCATGGCCGCGGCGCGCGCAAGGAAAGGTGGTTCCGGTGTCGAAAACACGAGGGATTCGCGATCCGGATCCCGCCGAGTTTATTCCTGAAGCGATCGTAAGATAGGCCCACGCCGAGGGTTACAGAACAATGCCCTACGGACGGCAAAGGGAAAATCGTTGGGCCAGGGAAATCGACGGTTCCTGCCGCTCGTAGGCGTTGTGTGCTTCTCGTTCATGACCCGGAGGCGTCGGTCATTTCACCGGGCTAGACAGTCCGTAAGGCAATGAAACCAAGTGATGTTACGTGTTCGAATCGGTATCAATCCCAAGGTGCCATGAAATACCGCGACTGGGTGGCGAGTGTATTCGCTGGACCACCGGCCGCGAATTCGAACCGCCCGAGAAACGCCGTCAATCCGGTTCCCGGACCGATCGCGATGGATCGGGCTTCGAACCGCAAGGGGCGACGGCAGTGCGAAGAGACCGATAACCGGGTTTCCGTATATTCCACTCCGGGAAAGTTACCCTGCCGCAAAGGTCGCACCCGGTTATTAAGGCGTATCGGGCAGACCTTTGTTGGGTTACGCCCCCGTGGCGGCCCAGGTCGGGCTGTCGAACGGTTGCTGGTTGGGGCCCGCACGAGTGCCGATGAAATCGTGCCGAGGGATCAATGAAAACCGTCCCGAACCCCCAATCTTAACCATTTTGAACAACGCCGCAGGTTCCTGGGCACGGCCAAAAACGCGCCGATGCTTGCGGTGTGGTCGGTAAGTTAACGAAAGGTAAATAAAAAAATATTTTATTACAGTATGTTGTGAAATTTGTTTGAGACCTCTGTTAAGAATAGACCATTACATTCTGATATTTATCAAAAATAACGGCAATGGTAGTTGCCTGTTCACCGTTAACCATTGTGAAGATTGCCGATACGATTCGATCCGAAGGAAGGCCGATCAAAAAATCGACGATTGCTCGGGCGAAAAACGGCATGACTTTGCTCTCCGATTCCGCGCGCATCCGGCCAAGCAGGTTTTCGAATCAAGTCATTGTTTCAATAAGTTAGTTCCGTCTTGGCGAATCGAAACCGGGTTCCTGAGGGCGTCCGGCCAGCCAAACGGGCCGGGAACGGTCCATTTAACATCGATCGTAGTTGACGGTACGGATTTCGCTGTGCAGATTTGCCTGGTTGGACGCGGAATGGGTCGGGACATGCCGTCGAGAAATACCAAACACTCCTACACCATTCCCTGTCCGTCGTCGTTCCGCGATGCCATCGACGCGGTGGCGGAAAAGAGAGGGATCAACGTCGCCGATCTCCTGCGGTCCGTGGTCCTCGTCCTCGAAGCCGACGCGATCCGGTCGTTCCCCGATCCGGGTGACCCTCTCCCCGGAGACAGGGAAACGGTGATCCTCAAGTCCGGAAAGGCCAAGGGTCGCCCGTGGCGGCGCAAACCGCGCCTCCAGGTGCGTATGACCGACGGCTTTGAAATCTCCTTTTTGCGCCGGGCCCTGGCGGCGGCGCTCGCCCTCGAACGTGGCGAAGCGGTGGTTCATGTCGAGGCGCCTAGCCATGGGCTAACCGTGCAGCCCGGTGCCGGCGCGCCGCTGCCGCCGGACGTGCGCGACGAGATGGAGCGGCTGCGCGCCATCGTCGCGGCCCTCAGTTTCGAGCCCTTGGCCGGCGGCATCCGAACCCGTGACCAGGCCTTGCACATTCTCGGCTATCCACCGGGTGCGATTCCCGATCAGGCGTCGATCCGCGCCCGCTTCCGGACGCTCGCGACCATCCACCATCCCGATTCCGGCTACGGATCGCACGACCGCATGAGCCAGCTCAACTCGGCCATGGAGTTTCTGCGCGGCTGATCGCAACAGCCGGTGAAGGACACGATCCCCGCCAAGGTTCTCCGCGTCCTTGTTTTGATGAACGGTCCGTCGTAGTTGTCGGTGAAAGGCGCTGAGACGAGTGCGTTGAAGGAGGGGGATCATGCGATTGGACGGGAAGATCGCCGTCGTTACCGGCGGCGGCAGCGGATTCGGCGAAGGCATCGCGCGGCGCTTCGCCGAGGAAGGCGCCAAGGTCGTCGTCGCCGATATCGATGAAGCCGGGGGGCGCCGCGTCACCGATGGGATCGACGGCGCGCTCTTCGTCGCCGCCGACGTCGCCGCCAATGCCGACATGCAAAAGCTGGTCGAGACCACCGTCGGCGAATTCGGCCGCCTCGACGTATTCGTCAACAATGCCGGCATCGCGCAGCGCAACGGGCCCATGTGCGAGGTCCCGGAAGAGGTTTTCGATCGTATCTTCGCCGTCAACGTGAAGAGCATCTACCTGTCGGCGCTTCATGCCGTTCCCGTCATGCGCCGCCAGGGCGGCGGCGTCTTCGTCAACACGGCATCGACTGCCGCCGTCAGTCCGCGCCCCGGGCTGACCTGGTATAACGGCTCGAAAGGCGCCGTCGTCACCCTGACCAAATCCATGGCCGTTGAACTGGCGCCCGACAACATCCGCGTCAACGCCGTCAATCCGGTGATCGGCGAGACCGGCTTGACCGTCGAATTCATGGGCGGCGAGGACCGCCCGGAGATTCGAGAGAAGTTCGTCTCGACCATTCCCTTGGGCCGCATGTCGACGCCGCTGGATATCGCCAACGCCGCCCTTTTCCTGTCCTCCGACGAGGCCGACCTGATCACCGACGTCTGCCTCGAAGTCGATGGCGGGCGCTGTGTCTGAGGAGGCAGACATGACCGAGACCCCCGCCATCCTGCTGACCCGCTGTTATCCCGAAGCCGTCATCGAGCGTGCCGAACGGGATTACGGCGCCACCGTCAACCGTGACGATACCATCTGGAAGGGCGACGACCTGATCGCCGCAGCCGAGGGTTTCGACGGCATGCTGATCAGTTCATCCAATACCTTGACGGCGGACGTCATCAGCCGCCTACCCGAGCGCATGAAGATCGTCGCTTCCTACTCGGTCGGTTACGAACATGTGGATTTGGAGGCGGCGAAAGCGCGCGGCCTTCTCATCACCAATACGCCGGATGTGCTCACCGATGCGACAGCCGACACGGCGTTGCTGCTGTTGCTGGCGGCGGCGCGCCGGGCCCGGGAATCGATGGCCATGGTCGTCGAAGGGCGTTGGGTCGGCTGGACGCCGACCCAGTTGCTCGGCGTCGAGACGGGCGGCCGGCGCCTGGGCATCCTCGGCATGGGCCGCATCGGCCTTGCGATGGCCCATCGGGCCCGGGCATTGGGCATGGAAATCCACTATCACAACCGGAGCCGCCTGGCGCCGGACCTGGAGCAAGGGGCCCGATATCACGACAGCGTCGAAGGTTTGTTCGCGGTCTCCGATTTCCTGTCGATTCATTGCGAAATGACGCCGCAGACGGAGAAGCTCCTGAACGCCGAGACCATCGAGTTCCTCCCCGACAACGCGATCGTCATCAACACGGCCCGCGGCGGCATTATCGACGACGACGCCCTGATCGGGGCGCTCAGATCCGGCCGCGTGTTCGCTGCCGGCCTCGACGTCTTCGACGGTGAACCGAAGCTCGACCCCCGCTACCGGGAGTTGGACAACGCTTTCGTTTTGCCGCATATCGGCAGCGCCACCGTCGATACGCGCAATGCCATGGGTTTTCGCGCCCTAGACAATCTGGACGCCTTCTTCCGGGGCGACGACCCGCCGGATCGGCTGACTTGAGCGGCGTCTATTCGAGTCCGTAGACGCGCTTTGCGTTGGCGCCGCCGATCGTATCCGCCAGAGCTTCGGGTAGTTGATCGACGACGGCCCAGGTCGCCTCCAAGGAAGCGGCCAATTTGGCGGGCTCGGAACTGGGCCCGACGAACTCGTCGGCGCCGAGCATGATCCGGTCCGGGAAGGCCTTCATCAGGTCCAGCCATTCCGGCTTGAGGCGCCGCCTCGTATCGACGATGCGGTTGGGGAAGGCGCGGCCGTCTCTCGTTTGCAGTTGTTCGGTCACGCGCATCGAAAGATAGAGGTTGGCGTGCGCCTTGAGCAGGCGGTGCATCAGGGCCGGCGTCATTTGGCCGGTGTTGTCCCAGCCGATATGCTGCCAGACGATGCGCGCTTTCCTGTTGTGGCGGAGCAGTTGTTCTAATCCGGGAATCGTCGGTAGCAGCTGGTCCGGGTTCTTGTCGCAGCGGCGCAGCAGGTTCTCAGGTACCGGCGCTTGGTTTTCGATGGCCTCCATGTGGAGATCGATGGGCACGTCGTTGTCGGCGGCGATGTCCGAAAGCAGAAGGAACAGCGGGTGGTCCGGTGCCGCCGCTTCGAACTTGTGCTTGGGGTTCATGCAGAGGTGGTACGCCATCATTTCCCCGAAACCGGTCGCGCCCTCGGACAGCAGCCGTTCCGCTGTTTCGGTGAAGCGTCGTTTGATGGTTTCCGTGACGGCGCCGGGGTCCGTTTTCAGCAGCATCTCCTGCAACAGCGAACCGCCAGCCATCAGGCGCAGCCGGTCGGGGTGCGCCCTCACGGTGTCGCGCAGCAGGCGGTAGGATTGTTCGCGGCCCCGTCGTGAGGAGGGAATGACAACGATCAGCGCCGTCGACAATCGAAGCTCGTCCATGCGGGCAATCAGGTTTTCCGCTGCCGTGGCGAGCGCCGTGGCCTCGTCCAAACGCGCGGCACCGGAAACGCCCCCCTGGCCGCCGCCCTGGTTTCCGTGGGCCTTGTCGAGACCGACCGGGTGCAGGTGCATATGGGTGTCGATAAACCGAAGCGGCCCCGAACGTTGCGGCCCCGAGCGCTCGACCGGAACCGGAGCGGCGGTGCCACTGGGTTGCTGCCGTTGGCCGCTGCTGTCGCTGCGGCGTTGTGGTCCGCCCTGGCCCCGTTGCCCGCGGGCCTGTTGGATCTCTTGCGGTGTCAGGTATCCATCGCCATTGAGATCCAGGCGCCGGAAGGCCGGCGGCGAGCCAGGGAACTCGCGGGCCGACAACCGGCCGTCGCCGTCGCGGTCGTTCCTCTGGAAAGGACTTTGAGCAATAACCGCTGACCAACTCATCACCAATACCAGGGCGGTCAGGGTGGCGGTTATGGTCAATCTGCGTCTGGGGTTCACCATCTCGCGGTCCCGTCGGGGGGGTTCCCGCCGGACGTTCGGTTCCGTTCCGCCAGCACGCGGCCTCACGGTAACGCGAACCGCGCCTCTTGCCTAGCCCGCAGGTTGGGCGGCGGTGGCGTTGCCCCGGTGCCCGTCCCCGCCGCATGCGATGGAGGATGTGAATGCACCGGAGACTTCACTGCCTTCGATGGCCGAGCGGTAAAGGGCGTGAACCACGGTCATGGTGTCGACAAACAACGACAGGTCCGTCTGGCGACGGTCATCGACCGCTGCGAAGAACCCGTCGATGAGAGGGCCGTAGCCATCCCCGACGCGACCGTCGAAATCAGCCGCTTCGATGACACCGTCCGAGCCGATGATCCGGAAACGAAAGCTCACGGCCCTCTCCATGGCCATGCCCCAGCCGGTGCGCAGCTGCAACAACGGGCCGTCATCGATCTCCACCTGGGCCGAGGCGAGGTCATCGATGCCTTCGGGCCACTCGGGACCGGACCTCGTCGCGCAGGCCGCGCGGAACCGTTTCCGGTCCGGAACGGCGCCGAGGCCGATGGCGATCAGGTGCGAGCCGAGATCGGCGAGTACGCCGCCGATGGCGCACTTCGGGTCCGAGCGCCAAGGTTCGATTGGCAGACCCTTGGTCCTGAGCCACTCGAGATCAATCAGCCTGGGCGATCCGACGGCGCCGTCGAGAACGCGTCTTCGTACCCAGTCGTTGTTTTCGCGAAGCCGGTTGTTGAAGGTGGCCGAGAAAATGCCGGGCGCCGCTTGGGCCCGGTCGATCAGTTCCCGGCAGTCACCAAGAGTCGCACACAGCGGCTTCTCGACCAGCACGTTCTTGCCGGCGTCGAGTGCGGCCGCGGCGATCTCCAGATGGGTTTGCGGCGGCGAGGTGACGATCACCGTATCGACACCGCCATCTGCCATAAAATCCTGCCAGCCGGCGCCGGCCCGGGCGATGCCGTGATTTGCCGCCAAGCGTTCCGCCGAAGCGCCGGTCGCGCTGCCGACGGCGGCGACCTCCAGATGCGGACGCGCCAACAGATGCGGCATCCAGAACCGCTGGACGACATCGCCGGCGCCGATGAGAAGGATGCGGTGGGCGGGGTTCGTCAGCATGGCTTGAGGCTATCAGGCGAGGCAAGGCCGGTCCATGCGTCCGCTGGTTCACAATTCGCGACCGCCGCTTAGACGGTCTGTACAAACGACGGATTGGCGAATTAGGATTTATCCCGAGACCGGTTCATGACCGCAAGGCGTTGGTAAGGAATGCAGAACTACACGGTCCTCTTGGGTAGCGGCTTCGTCGTCGTCGTCCTCGTTGCCATCCACCTGATGATGCGAAAGGCGCAGCGGAATCGGGACGACCAACTGGCCGAGGTCACCGCCAGACTCGACAAAAGAGCGGAAAAGAGAGCCGCCGCCGCCAGGAATTTGAAGATGATCGAGTGGGAGGACGCCTACGCCGTCGACTGGGGGGTCATCGACAACGATCACAAGACCCTGTTCAAGCTGATCAACAAGTTCAACCGGAATGTCCCGCATTTCCGATCGCCGGAAGAGATGGTGCCCTACATCGAGTCCCTGAGAAAATACACGCAGAGCCATTTCAAGCGCGAAGAGATGCTGCAGGAAAAGGTCGGCTATTCCTTTCACGAAGACCACAAGGGCGAACACGCGGCGTTGATCGAGAAACTGGACGGACTGGCGGCTGTGGCGATGCGGGCCAACGACGACACCATCACCGACGCCGCCATGGACCTGGGGTCCTTCCTCGCCGACTGGCTGACCACTCACGTAATTGAGAACGACCTGCCCATGCACCCCTATTTGGACCGCATGCGCGAATACGCCAAAAAGCTGCGGGCGTTGGAGGAGTAGGCCGGTTTCAGCCGTTTTGCTTCGGGACGATTGGGGACATGACGCCGCCCAACGGGGATGAGGACCCTGTCCGCTATCCGCGCATCCAATTCATTGAGGTGTCCCCTGACTCCTCACCCATGGCCAACGAGGGAAGGAGACTGTCGACGAATGGGGATGGTCATCGCAAGACTCGCATTCCCGCACCAAGCCGCCATCGTCGGTTGGTTGACTAGAGTTGACAATTAAACCTAATAATGCTAAAAATTCCTAACTCTGCCGTCCGCGACAACGGCTTTGCTGATTGCGATTGAAATATTACTTGCCGCCACTGTTGATGGAAACCTCGGTGGTTGAGCGGCGATGGGAGGGACGGTGCGGCATCGACGCCTGTCGCGGCCTTTCTCCAAAGTCGTTGCCGCCACCGGTGATGGAAACAGCATTGGTTGTGGCGCAGGAGTCCGAAGGATGGGGACACGATCCCCTCCCCTGCGGGACAGGGTCATGTCCCCGCTGAGGTCAACGACGGCAATCGGGTTCGTTCCGTCGTTTTTTCTAGGCGTTTCTCCTCACCCCCGGGCTTGACCCCGTTGCAAGCGTCAGCGGGGATCTGCGTGGATGGCCCGCTGACGCTTGCAACGGGATCAAGTCCGGCCATGAGGAAGCAGGCCGATGGCGGTGGTCTGTGGCTGGTATGTAATGGAACCATTCCGCTCTCCAGAATGCCCACTCCTAGCAGAGAAAAACCATAGACAAATATAGACATCCTTTGACATTCGTAGACATCCGGCACCGAAGGCCTCCCGCCCCATGACGGGACCGGCACAGGCGGTTGCCCAATCCTCAAAACAAAACCGCCCGGGCGAACCCGGGCGGCTGTCGTTGTCTCGTTCTGTGCTGCGGCTATTCACGGTTGCCGAACAGGCTCAGCAGCATGATGAACAGGTTGATGAAGTCGAGATAGAGCGTCAGCGCACCCATGATCGCCTTCTTGCCGGCGACCTCGGAGCCGTCGAACTCGTTGTAAAGCGCCTTGATGCGCTGGGTGTCGTAGGCGGTCAAGCCGACGAAGACCAGGACACCGACCACGGAAATCGTAAAGTGGAGCGCCGAGCTGGCCAGGAAGATGTTGACGATGCTGGCCAGGATGATGCCGATCAGACCCATGAACAGGAACGAGCCCATGCCCGACAGATCGCGCTTGGTCGTGTAGCCGTAGAGGCTCATAGCGGCGAAGGTGCCGGCCGTGATGAAGAAGACCCGCGTGATCGAGGCACCGGTGTAGGCCAGGAAGATGTAGCTCAGCGACAGGCCCATCAGCGCCGAATAGACCCAGAACAGCATTTGCGCCGTCGAGGCCTTGATGGCGTTGATGCGCGCGCTCAGGAAAAACACGAAACCGATCGGCGCCAGCATGACGATCCAACGCAGGCCGGTGCCGTGGATGGCTTGCATCAGTTCCATCGATTGCGAGGCGGCGAAGGCGACCACGCCGGTCATCGCCAGGCCCAGGGTCATGTAGTTGTAGACCTTGAGCATGTATTCGCGCAGGCCGACGTCGATGCCGGCCGCATGGGCCTGGGCGTCGGTCATCTGCTGCGTGCGAAGCGTGAACTTGTTGTCAGGTCCGAGAGCCATGGAAATCCACTCCTTAATTCTCAACATACGGGCGCTCAGCCCACCTGAGCTTAATATGGCAAGATGCGAACCAAAAGCAACGGGTTTCGGGGTTGCCACCAAAAGGTCACAAACTGTTGAAAACCCGCCGGAACCACGGCGTTTCGCGTTTATTTGGCCCCCTCACTCGTTGCGCAAATGTCCGGACGCCTTCTCGCCCAAGGCGATCCATGTGCCCATCAAGCCGACCGTGAGCGTCACAGCGATGCAAACCAGGGTTGTCGCCCCGACCACGTGGGGCAGGAAGATCCAGTCGGCGCGCATCAAAAAGCGGATCACGGCCCAGGCCGTCAGCGTGCCGATCACCGCCGATATAACGCCGGTAAACAGCCCCAGCATGCCGTACTCGAGGAGATAAAGGCCGACGATGCGGGGCCGCGTGGCGCCCAGGACCTTGAAGACGACGGCGTCATAGACGCGGCGCTGGTGCTCGGACGCGATGACCCCGGCCAGGACGATGGCGCCGGCGACGAGCGTCAGGGCCGCCGTGCCGGTCACCGCGGCGCTGATCCCGGCCAGGATGCGGGCCGCCGCATCGAGCGCGTCGCGCACGCGGATCGCCGAGATGTTGGGGAACGGGTCGATGGCCGCTTTCTCAACGGCGTCCTCGCGGCCGACCGGCGCTTCGATAGCGGCGATGTGGCTGTGCGGCGCCGTTTCCAGGAGGCCCGGCGCGAAGACGATGGCGAAGTCGAACCGCAAGCTGCGCCAATCGATCTCGCGGAGCGACATGATCTCGGCGGTGATCTCGCGGCCGAGCACGTTCAGGCTCAGGGTATCGCCGAGGCCGACGCCGAAGCCGCGGGCCAGGCCGGCGTCGAGTGAAATGGCCGGTGGTCCGGAGTAGTCGGCGGGCCACCATTTGCCGGCCGTCACCTTGGAGGCGACCTCCTCTTCATGGACGGCGTAGGTCAGGGCGCGGTCGCCGCGGATGGCCCAGCCGCTCTCGGGGGCCACGGTGGCCTCTTCCACCGGGACGCCGTCGATCTTGACGATGCGGCCCCGGAGCGACGGCACCCGGCGATAGCCGCTGGTGCCCTCGACGCCGGTGACGGCTTGATCGAAGGCTTTTGTCTGGTCGGGCTGGATGTCGATGAAGAAGAAGGCCGGCGCGCGGTCGGGCAGGCGTTCCTCGATCTGACGGCTCATGTTGCCCTCGATCAGGGTGATGGCGACCAGCACGGTGAGGCCGAGACCGAGCGAGGTGACGATCCCCGGCGTCGCCGCGCCGCGCCGGTAGAGGTTGGCCTGGGCGAGGCGCAGCAGGACGGCGGTCGCCGGCCGGATGCGCCGGGCCAGCTTCATGACCACCTGGGCACCGCCGCGGAGCAGCCCGACCGTGACAATGGCGCCGCCGACGAACCAATAGGCGAAATAGCGGTCGTTGGCGGTGAGGATGGTCAAGACGGCGAGGCAGACGATACCGAACAGCGTCGCCGCCACATAGGCCGGCTGCGGGCGCCCTTCCGGCGGGCTAATGCGCGAGCGGAACAGTTCGCCAGCCTTGACGTCTCTCGCCTTGGCCACCGGCCAGAGGGCGAAGGTGGCGGCGGCGAGCAGGCCGAATAGCGCCGCCAGGGCCACCGGTTGCCAATAGAATCCATAGACCGGTTTGACTGGCAGCTGGTCCTTGACCGCCTCGATCAGCAGCCAAGGCGCGCCGATGCCGATGACCTCGCCGATCAAGATGCCGAGGATGCTGAGGATGACGACCTGCAGCATATAGATACGGAAAATCAGATAGCCGGGCGCGCCGACGCATTTCAAGGTGGCGATGGTGGTGACCCGTCCGGCTACGTAACTGCGCACCGCACCGGTGATGCCGACGCCGCCGACCAAGAGGATGGTGAGGCCGACGAAGGACAGGAAGAGCGTCATCCGCTCGATGAAGCGTTGCACGCCGGGCGCCGCCTCCTCCGTCGAGCGGATACGCCAGCCGGCGTCTGGGAAGGCGCCGATGAGGTCGTCCTTCCAGCTTTCGAAAGTGCGGCCTTCGGGGAGCAGGACACGGTGGTGATAGCGGATCTGGCTGCCCGGCTGGACGAGGCCCGTCGCCTCGAGCGCCTGCATGGAGACCAGGAGCCGCGGCCCGAAGCTGAATACGGTGGCGACCCGGTCCGGCTCCTTGACCACCCTGCCGCGGATTTCAAGATCCAGTTCGCCGAGGCGGATCCGGTCTCCAATTTCTACGCCGATGCGGGTCAGCAGGTTCTCGTCGATCAAGGCCCCCCAAACGCCGTTCTGCTGCCCGATCAATTGGTCGATGGGGCGGACTGGTGCCGTCTCCAGGGTGCCGACCAGGGGATAGGCACCGTCGACGGCCTTCAGTTCGACCATGGCCCGTTTGTCCCGCGTCGCCGCCGGCCGGACCATGGCGCGCATCTTAACGACCTCGGAATAGCCCCGCGACTGGCCGACGAGATGGGTCCGTTGCCCGTCGTCCGCCGGCCGGTGCAGCAGCCGGAGATCGACATCGCCGCCCAAGAGCGTCGCCCCGTCCGCCTTGAGCCCGGTGATCATTGATTGGCTCAGGCCGCCGACGGCGGCGATGGCGGCGACACCGAGAATAATGCAGGCCAGGAAGACGCGGAACCCTTTGATGCCGCTCCTGAGTTCGCGCCGGGCCAGGGTCCAGACCAGCCCGGCTTCGCGCATCCGGGCTTCGCTCACCGGGGTTTCGCTATTCGGGGCCTTAGTCATTGGCCGCGGCCATTTGGGCGCCGACGATGCGGCCGTCGGCCAGCGCCACGATGCGCGAGCAGCGGTCGGCCAGCTCGGGGGCGTGGGTGACCAGGATCAGGGTGGTGCCGTGGGTCTTCTGGAGATCGAACAGGAGCTTGATGATTTCCTCACCGGTCGCCTGGTCGAGACTGCCGGTGGGCTCGTCGGCGAGCAGAATGCGCGGTCCGGTGACGAAGGCTCGGGCCACGGCAACCCGTTGTTGCTCGCCGCCGGAAAGCTGGCCCGGGTAGTGGGTCAGGCGATGGCCGAGGCCGACCGCCTCGAGCTGCTCACGGGCCCGGTCCATGGCCTTACCGGTACCAGCGAACTCGATCGGCAAGGCGACGTTCTCGAGCGCCGTCATCGTCGGCACCAGGTAGAAGTTCTGAAAGACGATACCGACCTGGTCGCGGCGAAAGCGGGCCAGGCTGTCCTCGTCGAGGGCCGAGACCTCGTGGCCGGCCGCCTCGACGCGCCCCGAGGTTACCGCCTCGAGCCCGGCGATGACCATCAGCAGCGACGTCTTTCCTGAACCGGACGGGCCGACGATGCCGACCGTTTCACCGGCTTCGATTTCGAGATCGATGCCGCGAAGGATGTGCACCGCCCCGGCATCGCTGTTAAGCTTCAGTTGGACGTCGTCCAGTTTCAAAACACGTGCAGGGAAATCTTCAGACGTCATGAGCCGGTATCGTCCTGTCCTTACCGAAGGGGGCGTCCCTCCTTCGAGGCCATATGGCGCGTTGCGCCGGGTTTTCAACGTATGCCTTCTGGTTTGTGCGCTGACGGTTGCGCTTCCCGTCCACGGCGCGCCTCTCAAGTTGCTGATGCTGGGTGACAGCCTGACCGCTGGTTACGGATTGGACAAGGGCGAATCGATACCGGCGCAACTGCAGCGGGCCCTGCGTGCCGAGGGCCGGGACGTCGTCGTCATCAACGCCGGCGTTTCGTGCGATACGTCCGCCGGCGGCCTCGCCCGCCTCGCCTGGTCGCTGGCCGAAAACCCGGATGCGGTGCTTGTCGAGCTTGGCGCCAACGACGGTCTTCGCGGTCTCGATCCGCAGCAAACCTACCGTAACCTGGACGCCATCCTGCGCCAAATCCGCGACGCCGGAACGCCCGTGCTGCTGGCCGGCATGCTCGCTCCCCCCAACCTGGGCCGCGAATACGGCGACGAATTCAACGCCATCTATCCGCGCCTCGCCAAGGAGAACGGTATCCCTCTCTACCCGTTCTTTCTTGAGGGCGTCGCTGCCGTTCCCGAACTCAACCAAGACGACGGAATCCATCCCAACGCCGCCGGCGTCGGCGTCGTCGTCCGCTCGATTCTCGAGCCGGTGCGCCGGCTGCTGGCCGAGGCCCAATGACATGACCGTGACCGCCGACGATTCAGCGGTGCGTTCCGTCGAAATCCGCCTATGATGGACGAAATCGAAAGGCAAACGGTGAACCGGCCCAAGACCCAAGAACAAACGTCCTTCCAAATGGCCTATTCCGGTGCCGTCGACTGGCCGGGGATCGCCAAGCAGTTGGAAGACCGACTCGATTTCGCTACGGAACCGCTGCCGGGGTTAACGCGGCTCGGCTTTATCTATGCCACCGATGCCCTTGGCGAGGACTTGTCCAGCGTCTTGACCTATATGCGCCAGCGAACCGGCATCATCCATTGGGTCGGCAGCGTCGGGGCTGGAATCTGTGCCGGTGAGCGCGAATTCTTCGCCCGTCCGGCCGTCGCCGTGATGACCGCCGACCTGCCGACGGAATCCTTCTGCGTTCTGCCGGCCCTCAAAAAAAACGTCGGCGACATGCCGGAGAGCACGCGCTCATGGATGAAGAGCGCGACGCCGCCCTTCGGTGTCGTCCATGGCGACCCCATGAACACGCAGATCACGAAGCTCATTGAAGACCTGGCCACGGAAATCGAACAGACGACACTCGATCTCCCCGGTTTTCTCGTCAGCGGCCTGGCCGCGGCGTTGGACGGCCGGCCCTATCAGGTGTCCGACGACGTCACCCAGGGCGGCCTTTCGGGCGTATTGTTCTCTCCTGCCGTGGAGGTGGCGACCGGTCTTACCCAGGGGTCTTCACCGATCGGCGAACAGCACCGTATCGACGAATGTGTCGATAACATAATCATGACGCTGGACGGGCGGCCGGCCGTCGATGTACTCAAGGCCGACGTGGGAGAGCTCCTGGCCCGGGATCTCAGCCGCATCCAAGGTTATATCCATGCGGCTTTTCCGATCAGCGGGTCCGACACCGGCGATTACATCGTCCGGAATTTGATTGGCGTGGACCTCGAACGCGGCTGGGTAGCGGTGGCCGAGGAACCGGTCCAGGGCCAATCGGTTCTGTTCGTCCGGCGGGATCCAGAGGCCGCCGCCCAGGATCTCGTGCGCATGGCCGAAAACCTGAAAGCGCGCCTGCCCTCGGCACCGCGCGGGGGCCTCTATTTCTCCTGCGTCGCCAGGGGGCCCAATCTGTTCGGCGAGGAAGGGCGGGAAACCCAACTCATCACCAGTGTTTTCGGTGATTTTCCTCTGGTCGGCTTCTACGGCAATGGCGAAATCTCTAACAACCGGCTATATGGATATACGGGAGTCCTTACCCTGTTCCTCTAACCCCGGCGCCATTCCGAAGGCCAACATTTCACGAGAATTACCGGACAAAACCCATGAAAATGAATGAACTCGGCGAGACCGGGATCCAGGTTAGCGACATCTGTCTCGGAACCATGACCTTCGGTGAGCAGAACACGGAAGGCGACGCCCATGCGCAACTGGATATGGCACTCGATTACGGCGTCAATTTCATCGACACCGCAGAAATGTACGCTTTTCCAGCCCGGGCCGAAACGCAAGGCCTGACCGAGACCTATATCAGGTCCTGGCTGAAAGCACGCGGCAACCGCGACAAGGTCGTCGTGGCGACGAAGATTACCGGGCCCGGCGCTCGCTTCGGTCATATCCGCGGTGGCCAGATGCGTTTCGACCGCGAGCAAATCCGGCGCGCCGTCGACGGATCGCTGCAACGCCTGCAGACCGATTATATCGACCTCTATCAGACCCATTGGCCGGAACGGCCGTCGAACTATTTCGGGAAACTCGGCTACGAACATGACGACAATGAAGCGGACTGGACACCGTTCGAGGAAACGCTCGAGGCTGTCGCCGATGAAATCAAGGCCGGGCGTATACGGGCCTTCGGCGTCTCGAACGAATCGGCTTGGGGATTGGTGGCGCAGCTCCGGCTGTCCGATGGCGGATCATTGCCCCGCGTCGCTTCGGTGCAGAACGCCTACAGTCTCATCTGCCGGCAGTTCGAGGTCGGTCTCGCCGAGGCCGCGATCCGCGAGAACTGCGGACTGTTGGCCTATTCGCCGCTGGCCTTCGGGGCCTTGAGTGGGAAATACCTGGACGGCGATCCGCCGGCCGGCTCTCGAATCCAGCGCTTCCCCACGTTTCAACGTTATTTCAAGCCGAAGGCGGTCGAGGCGACGGCGGCTTACGTAAAGCTGGCCCGCGATTACGGACTCGACCCAGCGCAGATGGCCATCGCCTTCGTCCGTTCGCGCCGATTTGCGACAAGCACGATCATCGGCGCGACCGCCCTCGATCAATTGCGGGATAACCTGGGTGCCGGCGAACTGGTGTTGACTGCCGAGGTCTTAACGGCAATCGAGGCCATTCATACCAGCAATCCGAACCCCGGGCCCTAGGCCGCCGCGACCCTAAAGGCAGAACCCATGCGTCTTTTTATCGCCGTCCCGCTTCCGCCGGAAATCCGCGCCGGGCTGGCCTCTCTACAGGGCGGACTGCCCAGTGTTCGGTGGACAGAGCCCGAGAACATGCACATCACACTTCGTTTCGTCGGCGAGACGGATGGTGGAGGCGGGCGCGATCTGGATTCGGAACTGGCATCGGTCCAATTTGCGCCGTTCGAGCTATCGATGACTGGAATCGGTTGTTTCCAGAAGCGGCGCAAAGTTCACACGTTATGGGCTGGGGTCGAGACGTCGGTCGAATTGTCTGCGCTCCAGGAACGAGTCGAAAGGGCAACGATCCGTGCTGGATTTGACCCAGAGGGGCGTAAATTCAAGCCCCACGTGACGTTGGCCAGTTTCCGCCATGGTGCCGGTGCGCAAGTCGGTAGTTTCATGGAGGTCCACAACGCCTTCCGCTCGCCGCCTTTTTCCGTGGACCACATTACGCTTTTTGAAAGCCATCTCAGTCATGACGGACCACATTATGTTCCGCTAACGGAATATGCGGCGTCCTTGACCGAAACGGATTAATACGCCGCCTCGATCAATTCCGTCAGATCCGCCATGTCGGCGAAAACGACAGGCGCGCCGGCCTCCTGCAGCATTTCCGGATAATCGGGACCACAATGGCTGCCGCCGGAGAAGCCGAACACGCGCATGCCCGCGCTGATCGTGGCCTCGACGCCGAGCGCCGAATCCTCAATGACCAGGCAGCGTCCCGGATCAGCGCTCATTTGCCGGGCGGCCAGAAGAAAGAGGTCGGGGGCAGGCTTGGCGTGTGCAACCATGTCGGCGCTGAAAATCGCCTCTTGGAAAAAACCGAGGAGCCCCGTGGTCTGGAGGTTAGCGCGGATTTTCTCGGTAATCCCCGATGACGCGACACACCGTGGAAAAGCTGATTCCTTAAGAAACGAAATGATACCGGGGAGTGGTTTCAAATTACGGGCGAAGGTGATGATATTCCGTTGCCGGAGGGTGCTTAGGAAGTCTTTCGGCAGGCGGGCACCATCGGCGATAAGCTCCGCCATCATCTTGTCGAGGCTGTAACCGGTGAACCGTCTGCGGCATTGTACGGCGGACATATCCACGCCGTGATCTCGGAGATGGGCGGCGAGGTTTTCAGACGCGATCATCTCGCTGTCGACGAGAACGCCGTCGCAGTCGAAGATCAGGAGTTCCGGCGGGTATCGGGTCAACAACCGAATCGACTCAAGGTTCGTTCCACACCGGAAACGTAATGGCCGCCAAACAGCCGGACATGGACCAGAAGCGGGTAGAGGTTGTAAATGTCGCGGCGTTCCTCGAAAAACCCCAGTTTCATGGGGCGCAATTCACTGTATCGGCCGAAGAATACGTCACCGAACGTGCCGAACATAGTGGTGAAGGCGAGTTCAATCTCCGGGTCGGCGTAATAGATGGCTGGGTCGATAAAGCCACTGATGCGCCCGCCATAGGTCAAGACGTTGCCGGTCCACATGTCGCCGTGGATCAGGCTCGGCTGCCGGGGTTCGGCGATCCAACCATCGAGCCGGGTCGCGAACTGGTCGATGCGGTGCATCACCCGGCCCGGAAGACGCCCGGCGGAGACCGCCTCGCGGGCCATGAAAAGGAGCCGGTGATCACGAAAAAAGGACACCCATGACGCGCTTTCGGGGTTTGGTTGGTGAAGTCCGCCGATGACGGTATCGCGCTCGAGACCGAATTGCTCGGCGGTTACGTCGTGGAGCGCTGCTACGAGGTCGGCGGCGTGGCTTTCGGCGCTTGCGTTCAAGACCCCGCCGGCCGGCAGGTGGGACATGATCAACAGCGTCTCGTCGGCGTAAAGGACATCGGGAACGGGCAGTGAACTCCTTTCCCTGAGATAGCGAATCATGTACCCCTCGAGATCGAGACCGCTGCCGGCATCCCCGGACTTGACGACGACACTCTCACCGGTTGCCAACTCGGCCCGGAACACATCACCGATGCAACCACCGGATAGGGGCGACAGACGTCGGACATCTTCTCCGAGGCATTGGGCGATGACAGCGTTTAAAGACATCGTCTACAGGCCGTGGCGGCGGCGGATGTCGGCCAGGAGGCCACGGCTCGCCGTTTCAACCAAGTCGAATACCGAATCGAAGCCGCCCTCGTAATAGGGGTCTGGAACGTCGCGCTTTCCGACCTCTGGCGCGAAATCGAGGAACATGTGCAATCGGTCTCTTCGCTCGCGCGGGCACATCGAAGCCAGGTCACGATAATTGCTGGAATCCATGGCGAGCACGTAGTCGAAACGGTCAAAATCATAGGCTTTCGCCTGGCGGGCCCTGAGATCGCCAATGTCGATGCCGCGCTTGCGGGCCGCGCCCTGGGCCCGACCGTCGGGCGGCTGCCCGATGTGCCAGGACCCGGTACCGGCTGAATCCGTGCGGATGTCGCCGGCCAAACCTTCCGTCTCGACGAGGTGGCGAAAGACACCCTCGGCCGTTGGTGAACGACAGATGTTCCCAAGACAGACGAAAAGCACACTGACCAACGGTTTTCTCCTTGGCGGTTTCGACGCTCCGATTATCATGGGCATGCTATGGCGGGCAAGATCGCTCAGGAGAATGCCGTGGACAATCGTGCTGAAACCATCGTCGTCCTCACCGGTGCCGGGATTTCAAAGGAGTCGGGTCTTGACACCTTCCGTGACGCCGATGGGATCTGGTCGAAGGTCAGGATTGAAGACGTTGCGACACCGGAGGCGTTTCGTCGCGATCCGAAAACAGTCCATGCCTTCTACAATGCCAGGCGGGCGCCGCTTGCGGCGGGCACGGTCGGACCCAACGCCGCCCACCAGGCGCTGGCCCGGCTCGAACACGAGTGGCCGGGCGAGGTTCTCCTGGTCACGCAGAACATCGATGACCTGCACGAACGGGCCGGCAGCCGCAACCTCGTTCACATGCATGGCGAACTGCTCAAGATCCATTGCCAGGGGTGCGGCAATATTGCCGAGTGGCGGGAGAACCTTGGGCTTTCCGATTCGTGTCATGCCTGCGGCACGACCGGGCGTCTGCGGCCGCACGTCGTTTGGTTCGGTGAAATGCCGCTCGAGATGGACAGGATTTTCGAGACCTTGGACCGATGCACTCTATTTCTTTCGATCGGTACCTCGGGAACGTCTATCCGGCGGCGGGATTCGTCGCCCATGTTCACGGCCGCGCTCACACAGCGGAATTGAACATGGAACCATCGGAAGGCGCTAGCCTGTTCGAGGAAGCCCGCTACGGGCCGGCGACCGAGGTCGTTCCCGTCTACGTGGATGAAATCCTGAAGGAAAGGGTTGCTGTTGCCGACTGACCTTCAAGTCTTGCTTGAGGAAATTCGACGCTGCCGGATCTGTGAAGCGAACCTGCCACTCGGCCCGAGGCCGGTTCTCAGGGCGCGGACGACGGCGCGTCTCTTGATCATCGGGCAGGCGCCCGGCACCCGCGTCCATGAAACGGGTATTCCGTGGAACGACCGTTCCGGCGACCGGCTGCGTGACTGGCTCGACCTCGACAGGGAGACCTTCTACGACGCGGGCCGCATCGCCATCATGCCGATGGGTTTCTGCTATCCCGGCCGCGACTCCCGCGGCGGCGACAGTCCGCCGAGACCTGAGTGCGCGCCGGCCTGGCACGACCAGGTCCTTGCCGCCTTATCGGGCGTCGAATTGACCCTGCTGGTCGGTGCCTATGCACAAAAACGCTACCTGGGGAAACGGCGGGGCAAGACCCTGGGGGAAACGGTCCGCAGGTGGCAAGATTATCTGCCTGAGTTTATTCCGACTCCCCATCCCAGTTGGCGGACCACCCATTGGCAGAAGAAAAACCCCTGGTTCGAAGCCGATCTTCTGCCCGAACTGCGCCGTATGGTCCGGTCTCTCCTTTAGAAACAACCTACGCGCGATCGGCTCCGATGCCCCCTTGACAATCGGCGCGGGGAAGCGCATTGGTGGGAGCATAACAACAAGATCAATTAATTGATCTTCATTTGTTGGCCAAGATGGGCGCTGGCCATGGTCCGGGAACGGGGCGACTGAACGGACGCGAGGGGCATGCATACCATCGCCGATAACGATCTGTTCCACAAGCTTGCGTTCGATAACCCGTGGTGGGAGTTCAAGGCCGAAACACGTATCAAATTCCGCAACCCCCCGAAACGTGCCTTCTTTCCGGCCTTCGTTGAAGCCGCCGAGTCCGCCGACCAAGACAATGTCCTTGTCCTCGCCGGCCCCTTGCGGGCTGGGAAAACGGTGATGATGCGCCAAATGGTGGCCCACCTCGTCGAAAAAGGCGCAAAGCCGACCAGCATCTTCTATTGCAATATGACGGTGCCCAGCTACACGGCCGCCGATTTGTCGACGCTCTTCGAGATGTTCTGCCGACGCTATCACCATGGCCCGGAAGCCGAGCTCTACGTCTTCTACGACGAAGTACAGTATGTGAAGGATTGGCAGAAGGCCCTGATGGCGCTCAAGAAGATGCGGCCCAACGCCCGCATCGTCGCGGCCGTCTCCTCCGGGTCGCCGGCCATCACCACCGGTACGGTGACCGAAGACGGATGGTTTTCCGTTTTCGTGCTGCCGCCGCTGACGTTTATTGAGTTCCTGCGCTTTCGCGAATCGGAGGAAAGACTGTTCGGAGCCCCGGATGCGGCGGAGACCAATTCCATGGCCCTCCGCGCCAATGCCCTGCCGGCCTTGAACGCCGAATTCCACCGCTACGTGAATTTCGGAGGTTTCCTGGAAGGCATCGTCATGTCGAAGGAGGAGACACCGGCGCCGACCTTCATTCGCGACGGCGTCGCCGACCGGGTCTTGCACAAGGATCTGGCCAGTCTGCACGGTGTCAACGATGCCCAGGAATTGAACCGGCTTTTTGGTATCCTCGCCTTCAATACGGCACGCGAAGTGACCATGGACGACTTGGCCAAGGCCGCCAAGATCGCCAAGAACACGCTTCGGAAATACCTGGATTACCTGGAATCCGCGTTTCTCATCCGCCGCCTGCCACGTGTCGACCGTGACGCCAAGCGGTTTCAGAGGGCCGTAGCCTTCAAGGTCTACCTGACCGCGCCTTGCCTCTATGCGGCTCTGTTCGCGCCGGTGGCGCAAAACGACCAGTTCTTCCAGCGCCTCGCGGAGACGGCCTTGGTCTCACAGTGGCTTGGGTCGACGGCGATGGAGAACCTAGCCTACGCGAGCTGGCGCGGCGGCGCTGTCGACCTTCTGTCACTCGATCCGGCGACCGGTAAGCCGGATCATGTCTATGAAATCGACTGGTCAAACCGGTACGGGAAACCGGGGAAAGGTCCGGAAAAACTGGTCGGATTCGTCGAAGGCACCAACCGAGATGCCATCTCATACATCCTCACCGGCGGCATCGCCCGGCCTGCCTCGATGCGGGGTATCGACATCACGCTGGCGCCGCTGTCGCTTTATACCTATTGGGTCGAGCGCGATCCAACCATGCGGGATTACCACGGCACCGCTTGAAACCGTTTCGCTTCGAAAAGACCACGCTAGCATAAAAATAGCTTATATATCAATGCGATAAACAAGTTTTAGTTCTGTCAGGCTGCTGACAGCTTGCGGGTCTATACTTCTACCAATCGATTCGCTGGGCGGATCCTCCCGCAAGCGACGATTTGGTGCGAATCAACACATAGGCTCTCTACGTGACGTTCACGGCTCAAATGCTGAACAGATTAACTCTATTGGCCTTTCTTTTGGGACTTATATACTTTATTGTACCCGTGACAGGCATCACAGCGGCGCGCCCGGCGTAAGAGTATAAAAGTGGTGATGGTCGCGGCAGTTTACGTACCGTGATCCTCGAAACGGCAAACCGCCGGAAACGGCGAGACGCAAAGTTACCGGCCTGAACCCGAATCGATTTTGAGGGAAGGCAGCGGAACTACCGAAGGGAAAGCTGGTATGATGAGTCTGACGATCAACAATTTTTTCCGACAAGGGCAGAACGGCTTGAAACGGACGCTCAAACGTCACCGGCGCGTCATCAACGCCGTTGCATTCACGGTCGCGGTGCCGGCCCTGTTCATAGCGGCCGCGGGTTTCTTCGCCGAAGACATGGATAAGCGGGACCGCCTCGAGGTCGCCCGCCTGGTGCTCGACGAGTATGTCGACCAGAACCCGCCCCACGGGAAGTGGGAGCGCGGCGAGATCCGTGTCACCGAGGACATGCGGCTCGAGATGGATGTATCCGTGCCCACTTACGAACACGCCAAGTTCATCGAGTCACGCACCAATCGAGTCACGCACCAAGCGTGTACAGCACTCCTACCTGAAACTCGCCTGCCCGGCTGCCAAATCGGATGTCTTTGATCGCCTCATCGACGGCGAGACCGTATGGATCCGCCTCATGTACAAGGGTGAGGTCATTACGAAGGGGCCGTGTCCCAAACCGGGCCGGACCTTCGGTTGATTCCTAGGGCCAAACGCCGGGGACCAACGATGTTGGATCGCACAGGTTACCGGGGCTTTTGAGGGACGGCCGAAGTCTCCACGGCCGAACCCTAGGGAGTCGACCGTGAAGAATCTTCAACGAATTGATTAGATTTGAGTTTTCCGTAGAACCCGATTGTTTTGTTTGCAAGGAAACGACCTCGGGAGCGTAAAAACCTTGCAATTTGCGTTTGG
>Ga0056126_10000155_pt1 | contig 27577 bp, 24 predicted proteins | sample WorMetLIZAISLAND_FD_71117 | JGI IMG/M metagenome (GOLD analysis project Ga0056126, IMG submission 71117) | Marine gutless worms symbiont microbial communities from Max Planck institute for Marine Microbiology, Germany - Inanidrilus manae... ...
TCTTTCTTGCTCATCGATTTCTGCCTCATCTTCGTTCCCTTCGGTCACTACGATGAGCCAGAAATCCTCCCTTGTGAAAACCCCTCAATGTGTCCCAAGGGTGCTGACGTCAGACACAGAAGATCTTGCCCATCGCCGCATTGAGCCGCTTGAGGCTGACGATACCGACGGACTCTGGAAAGATGGCGTCGACGCAGATGGTGCCGTTGCGGGACAAGATGAGTTCGCTGGCTACCATGTATTCGTCGTACTGCTGCAGCATGTTGGCTTGGCGGAATTCAAACGCGATGTTGGAAAACGCTTGATCGTCGTCGCCCTGCATGATCGCCTTGAAGGCGTCCGTGAAGACGCTCTCCACATTGAGGTTGATCGAGCATTTGGCGCACATCGGGTTGACCTCGCCGAAGGCCTTGAGGAGCGCCTGATCGAGGGTCAGGGTCAGTTGGTTGAAGAGGTTGCCCGATCCCCTCAGTTCGACCTTCTTGAAGACATGATCCTGCAGTTCGTTCATGGCGACGAAATACTCGTGCATGACGTCCGACGGTTCTTCGCCCGGATTGATCACGGCGATCCGTTGGTGGCGGATGAAGACCTGGGAAAACTGTTTGGCGCCCAGTTCGTTGCTGACTTTCTTTACATTATCGATGTCGTCCTCGAGGAGCGGCCGCAGCTTTTCCGGCTTCTTGTTGCCGCTCTTGCCCGGCTGTTCCTCGATCCGCTCCAGGTATTTGACGGCATTGGCCAGCTTGAGCCGGAGATCGATGCCGCGGATCAGGCGCAGGATGGCGACCTTCATGTCGGACATCATGCCGACCTGATTGTACTCGGTCATCTTGAGCAGGAGGGCCCGGTCCGGTTCCGCCAGCTCGTAGAGTTGCGCGTTGAAACGTTCGCGCAGTTCCCACAGCACGCGGTCGAAGTCCGACCAGAATTCTTCGGTTGCGTTTGCGAGGGGCAGCACGGAGACGGATATGAGGACCAGGGTCGTGAAGTTGCCGGTGCGGCCTTGCATGCCGCGCAGGCGTTTGAGGAGTTCCGATCCCGGGGGTGCGACGTGAATGCGGACCCTGTTCATGGAATACCCCGAGCCATTGGTGTCACCGGCATCGCGGCAGTGCTTCGGCCGGTCGATCCAGTGCGACGAAACACATCACCCTTAATGCAACTGTAGGCAGGATAGGACGAAACGCCTGGAGAGAGAAGCATTTCGGCCTCGTTTTCAACTCCCGCGCAAGTCTAGACCTTCACCCGCTCGCTTTTCGAGTCGTACATGGGACGGAGCGATGCTGTCGCCGGGAACCGGATGCCGGCGATGTCGACCTCGTAGGTCCCGGCCTTGACATAGTCGACATCGACGCCCGCCTCGTTCTCCACGTAGGCAAGACCGATGGCACCGCCCAAGGTGGGGCCATACATGCCGGACGTCATATAGCCGCAGATGGCGCCGTCCCTATACACCGGTTCGTTGTGATAGAGCATCGGTCCCGGATCCTCGATCCTGAACTGAACGAGGCGTCGTTTGAGGCCTTTCTCCTTCTGGCGGAGCAGCGCCTCGCGTCCGGTGAATCCGCCGTTCTTGTCCCAGGCGAGGGCGAAGCCGAGGCCGGCTTCGAGGGGCGTATCCTCGTCGGTGATGTCGTGGCCCCAGTGGCGGTAGGCCTTCTCCATACGGAGCGAGTTCATGGCATGCATGCCGGCATGAACCAGCCCATGGTTCTCGCCGGCGGCGGCGACGGTCTCGTAAACCGACAGGGCAAACTCCGTCGGGATGTAGAGCTCCCAACCGAGTTCGCCCATGTAGGTGATGCGGGACGCCCGCACCATGGCGTAACCCAACTCGATCTCTCGTGACGTGCCGAAGGGGAAAGCGTCATTGCTGAGATCGGCTGGCGTCACGTCTTGTAAGAGGCCGCGCGCCTTCGGGCCTTGCACACCGAGCACCGCCATGCCCGATGTAACATCGGTCAGCACACAGCGGGAACCTTCCGGGATGGCCCGTTTGAGCCACGTGAAATCACGGGTCTGCGAGGCGGCCGCGGTGACCACCAGATAGGCGTCCTCGGCGAGGCGCGTTACGGTGAGATCAGCCTCGATGCCGCCGCGCTCGTTAAGCCACTGAGTGTAGACGATGCGTCCCGGTTCGACGGCGACATTGTTGGCGCAGACCCGGTTGAGCACACTTTCCGCATCCGCCCCCTCGAGGCGGAACTTGGCGAAGGACGTCTGGTCGAACAGACCGACCCCTTCGCGCACGGCCCGGTGTTCGGCGGCAGAATAATCGAACCAGTTCTGGCGCTTGAAAGAGTATTCGTATTCCGCCTCGACGCCTTCCGGCGCATACCAGTTGGGCCGCTCCCAGCCGGCGACCTCACCGAAACACGCCCCCTTTGCCTTCATCGCTTCGTAGAATGGCGATTTCCTAACGTTCCGTGACGTGCGGTACTGGTAGAAGGGCCAGTGCACGTCGTAGAGCAAACCCAGGGTCTCGGTGACGCGGTCATGCAGGTACTTGCGGTTTGACTGGAAGGGCAGGTTGCGGCGGATATCGACGCTGGCCAGATCTCCCGGCGGATAACCCTGCTCCAGCCATTCGGCGATGACCTTGCCGATGCCGCCGGCCGACTGGATGCCGATGGAGTTGAGACCGGCGGCGACGAAGAGCCCGGGCAATTCCGGCGCCTCGCCCAGGTGATAGCGGTCGTCCGGTGTAAAGCTCTCGGGGCCATTGAAGAACTTCTGGATGCCGGCGGTCTCGAGGGCCGGCATGCGGTGCATGGCGCCTTCCAGGATCGGTTCGAAATGGTCGAAATCGTCGGGCAGCTCGTCGAAGCAGAAGTCGTCGGGGATACCCTTCATACCCCAGGGTTTGGCCACCGGCTCGAAGGCGCCGACGAGGAGCTTGCCGGCGTCCTCCTTGTAATAGGCGCAGGCGTCGTAATCGCGATAAACGGGAAGATCCGGCGTCACCCCCTCGAAGGGCTCGGTGACGATGTAGAAATGCTCACAGGCATGCAGGGGCACATTGACGCCGACGGTGGCGGCGAGATCCCGGGTCCACATGCCGCAGCAAAGAATGACGGTGTCGGCGCTGATCGCACCGCGATCCGTCTCGACGCCGGTGGCTTTTTCACCGTTATGCAGAATACGCGTCACCAGGGTTTCCTCGAAGACCTGAGCGCCGCCCATGCGCGCGCCTTTGGCCAAGGCTTGCGTGATGTCGATGGGGTTGGCCTGGCCGTCGGACGGGATGAAGATGCCGCCGACGATGTCGTCGATGTTGAGGAGCGGATAGTACTCCTTGCAGGTCTCCGGTCCGACGACGTCGACCTTGAGGTCGAACACCTTGGCCATGTCGGCGCGGCGTTTCAGGTCCTCGAAGCGGCCCTCGTGGGTCGCCGTCGACAGCGAGCCGTTGATCTTGTAGCCGGTCGCTTGGCCGGTTTCCTCCTCAAGGCCCAAATAGAGCTCGGCCGTATACTTAGCGAGCTGCGTCATCTTGTGGCTGTCGCGGAGCTGACCGATCAGTCCGGCAGCATGCCAGGTGGTGCCGCAGGTCAGCTGCTTGCGCTCCAGGAGCACGACGTCCTGCCAGCCGACCTTGGTCAGATGGTAGGCGATCGAAGTGCCGATGACACCGCCGCCGACGATGACGACGCGGGCCTGTTTCGGAAGTTCTTTGGCCATTTATTTTTCCTCCTCTGGGGTCCCGCGATTGCGGCCGCCCCTCTTACCGAATTCGTCAATAGGACGGTGGCGCCAGCACCCACAGCACCACGGTCTCGTCGTCGCCCGGGTTCCAGCAGCGGTGTGGCTCGGAACTGGCATAGGTGAAGGCATCGTCAGGACCCAGTGAAAAAACCTTGTCTCCGACCGTCAGCTCCAGTTTCCCGGAAACAACGTAACCGCCGACCTCGCCGGAACCGGCATACTGCTCGTCGGCCGTCGAGGCGCCCGGCTGGAAAGTGCCGAGGATCATCTCGAAGGTGCCCGAGAAGTTGGGCGACAGCAGCTCCTCGATCATGCCGGTGCCGGCGAAATCGAGACGCCGGCGGTTGCCGGCCCGCACCACATGGTCGCGTTCACCCACAGGCGCGTTGGCAGCGCCCTGGAAGAACCAGTTGAGGGTCACGCCGAGCGCCGCCGCGATCTCACGGAGCACAGGGATGGTCACCGCCGACAGGTTACGCTCGATCTGCGACAGATAGCCCACCGACTTACCGGTGGCGTCGGCCAGAGCCTGCAGGGTGACGCCGCGCCCTTTCCTCAGGTCACGGATCTGCTCGCCGACGGGGATGGGGTCGGAAGCGTTCGCCTCATTCACTCCGTCCATCCGCATTCCCCTGTTCGATGGCCGGCCGGCGACCGGTGCGGTTAAATCAGAACGGGGAGGATAATGCATCGTTGTGAAAATTTGAATAGATTTTTCACGTTCGTGAAAATGAATGGCGCGTTTATCCTTCGCCAACCGAACCGTTGCCGGATTTAACGCCCTTGACTTCCATTCGAGGCAAAGACGATGATGCCGCCATGAACGCCGCGATCCGCGCACTGAAGAAATCGTAACCGTCTCCATCCCCGGGGACCGAGGATTGTTGCGCGTTCTGATCATTGATCACGCCGATCGATTTGGACTCCGCCGGTTTCGACGGGTTTTTTTGTTTCCCCGTCTCCGGCTCGAAAGGAGACAAACACCATGAACACCCATCAATCGAGCCCCCAAACGAACACAATGAGACCCAGCGGCATCTGGCTGCCTCTGGTGACACCGTTTAGAGATGGCGTTCTCGACGAACCATCGGTGCGCCGCTTGGTCCGCCACTACGCGTCGCAACCCGTGGACGGCCTGATCCTCGCCGCCACCACCGGCGAAGGGTTGACCCTCAACGAAGAGGAAACGGAACGCCTGGTGGCGACGGCGGCCGACGAAAAGGCCGCCTGCAGGGCCAGGTTCCCCATCTACCTCGGACTCTCCGGCAGCGACTCGCGGAAGCTCGTCGAAGCGCTTCACGGCAGCTCCGCCTGGCCCGTCGTCGGTTACCTGATCACCTGTCCCTATTACGTGAGGCCGTCCCAGGAGGGTTTGTTTCAGCGCTTCACGGCGCTCGCCGACAATACGCCGCGGCCGATCCTCATCTACAACATTCCCTACCGCACAGGCGTCAACCTTGAAAATGACCGTATGCTGCGCCTCGCCGAGCGCACCAACATCGTCGGCGTCAAGGATTGTTCGGCCAATGCCGCCCAGTCGTTCGACCTTCTGCGCCGGCGCCCCGCCGGCTTCACCGTGCTCACCGGCGACGATGCCCAGTTCTACGACGCACTTTCCCACGGTGCCGACGGCGGCATTCTGATGTCGGCCCACGTGGCGCCACGCGCTTTCGCCGATGTTCGGGCAGCGCTGGCCGCCGGTGATCTTGCGGCGGCTTTGTCGAAATGGCGGGACCTCGTCGACCTGCCCGGATTGCTGTTTAGCGAACCGAGCCCGGCACCGGTCAAATACGGGCTGTGGCGCCTCGGCTTGATCGAAAGTCCGGAGGTACGTCTGCCGATGACGCCGGCGACACCGGCGCTGGCGCGACGCATCGACAGTTACATCGCTTCCCAATCTCCATTGGCCAAGGCGGCCGCCCCGGCCTAGCCTATCGGCCGGCAACCCGCATCGATCGGATGGTCTCAGGTGGCGAACCGAATATCCCCCGTTGAAGCTGGAACCTTCCCGGTCAGCCCGCCGGGCGGCAAGGCCCGCCCATGACCTACTTGCTTCACCATTGGCGGGGCGAGCTGTCCCTGGCTTTGTCCTTCTGGGTCAACCTGGTCCTTGTGCGCGCACTTCTGCTTGCCGTCGACCAGTTGTTCCAGCCGCCAGCAACCGAGAGGATCGACACGGTCCTGCCGCTCGCCGTCGCCTACTTCACCATCAGCCTGTTCGTCGTCTACCCTTGGCAAGTGATCGGCGTCTTGCGCGCCACCGACCGCCGGCTCGGCCTATTGGGATCTTCGGCCGTCGTCTTCGGTGCCCAGGTCGGCATTGTCGTTAGCCTGCTGCCGACCGGCGTCAGCGCCTTCGCCACCTTCCAGCCCCTGCTCATCGACCGACCGGAAACGCCCGCCTGGGTGCTGCGCGAGCGCGAACGGGCCGCCAAGTACAGCGTTTCGGTGAGCGAGGACGGCCGGACGGTCAGCATTGCCGGCGATTTCGAACTGGGCCTACGCCGCCGTCTGGAGACCGTGCTCGATGCCAATCCGGGCGTCAAAACCGTCGTCCTCGACAGCGACGGCGGCTACGTAACCCAGGGCCGCGCCGTCGCCAAGTTGATCGAAGCTAAGCGCCTCGACACCACCGTCCACGGCACCTGCAAGTCGGCCTGCGCCATTGCGTTCATGGGCGGCGTGAGCCGCCGGATCGGCCGCGCCGGGCGTCTCGGTTTCCACCAGTACCGTTACGCGGCGCGGGCCGCCCACCCCAACCTGGACATCGAGGCCGAATACCGCCTTGACCGCGACTACTTCGAAAGCCGGGGCATCGAAACCGCTTTTGCCGAAAGAGCCTTCGATGCCGTGCACGCATCTATCTGGTATCCCGACAAAGCCACCTTGATCGCTGCCGGCGTCGTCCACGAAGTCATCGAGTGACGGCGCCGCCAGTTTTAGAGAAATATCCGGACCTTCCATCCGGCAATCACGGTCACCGCGCAGGCGCCGGTTTTCGTAAAATGATGAAACGAACGGAAACACGAATTAACAGAAGACTATCGTAATCTACAGGCGATTAATCGTTTTTAACAACTTCCTGAGAGTCTTCGCGACTTGAGTTTTAGCGATGAACCGCGCCTGTTTCGATTCATACGCAGCCATGCAGAACAAAGAGGTTTGGCCATGCGGCCCAGCGCGATGATCCGCGATTATAAGGAGATTTGGTTGGGTACCGCACTCGGCGTCGTTCTCATCGCCCTGGCGTCGTGGGCAATCCAATCGCGCATCGAAACCACAGCCCGGACCGTTGCCTCGAACGTTTTGACGACGGTCGTCGACGTCACCCACCAGGCCATTCGATCTTGGGCCAAGGAACAGACGTCGGAGGCATTGATTTGGGCCGAGCACCCGAAAATGCAGAAGTTCGCCGTTGATTTTCTGGCGACCTGTCCGACAGCGGAAAACCTGAAATCCATTCCCCTTCAGACCGAACTCAGGGCGTGGCTGAACCCCGTGTTGAAGGCGAAACGGTTCCGCGGCTACTTCATCATCGCGCCCGACGGCACCAACCTGGCATCGACCCGGGATGCCAACCTAGGCATTCCCAATCTGTTGCTTGCCGAAGAGGGTTTCCTGGAAAAGGTGTGGTCGGGAAAAACCGCCGTCAGCCTACCGCTGTCATCCGACGTTCCGCTCCGTAATGCCAAGGGCACTTTGGTCGAAGGGGCGGCGACCATGTTCGCCGCGGCCCCGATCGCCAATGCCGAGGGCGATACGATTGCCATCCTCACCTTCCGCATCGACCCGAAGACCGACTTCACGGCCATCCTGCAAAGCGGACGCATCGGCGATACCGGTGAGACCTACGCCTTCGACAACAACGGCCGGATGATCAGCGAGAGCCGCTTTCGGTCCCAACTCGTCGACATCGGCTTGATGGCGCCGGGACCCTTTACGCGTTCGGCCATCGATGTGCGCGATCCCGGCGAGAACCTGGTCGAACGCAAAACGCTGGCGCCGGCCGTGGAGCGCACGACTCTACCGCTCACGAAAATGGCGAGGAGTGCCATCGCCGGCAATTCGGGCGTCGATGTCGCGGGGTACCGAGACTACAGGGGCGTCGCGGTGATCGGCGCCTGGATCTGGGACGGTGGCCTCAGGATCGGCATTACCAGCGAGATCGATGTCAAGGAAGCCTATGCTCCGACCAATGGCAACAAGCGGACCATTCTCTATTCGACCGTCGCCCTCATTCTGTTGGTCCTGGGGTTGGCGATGGTCATCACGCGCAGTATGGAACACAAGAAATCCCAACGGTCATTGTTGGAAAGGAGCGACCTCCTGCGCAGTTTCCTCGATAACATCTCGCAAGGGGTCGTAATGTTCGATTGCGACCGGAACCTGCTCGCTTGGAACAAGCAATACCTGACCGTATTCCCCATCTTCAAAGGTAAGCTGTCCGTCGGAACGCCGAACTGGGACATGGCCTACATGTTGGCGCGGGCCGGCGTCTACGGCGAGGGGGACCCCAAGAACATCACCGACGAACGAATAGAGTTCCTGTGGAGCGGGGAATCAAACCGCGGCGACTTCTGGAGCTTCGGCGGGCGCATTTACGACGTCATCACCAGCCGCACCGACCTGGGCGAGTTGGTGATTTCCTATACCGACGTGACCGACCGCCGGCTGGCCGAGGACAAGGTGTCGGAACAGCGTGACGAACTAGGCCGACTTAACCGACAGAAAACTCGTCTGCTGTCGATCATTTCTCACGACCTCAGGAGTCCTTTCACGGTCCTGCTCGGATACACGGATCTGCTGTCCTGCCGCAGTCATGATTTGGACGCGAACCAGATCGCCGAGATCTGCGGCTCGATCAACGAAGCCAGCAACCGCACTCTCAATCTGATGGAAAATCTGCTCGAATGGTCGTGTTCTCAAATGAACGAGACCAAGGTCGAGTCCGTCCCGCAAGCGGTTTTCGATTTGGCCGAAGAGTCGATCCAATCGTTGAAGGCCGTCGCCGATCGCAAGAACGTCGATCTTATCAACGAGGCCGGTGACGTCACCGCTTTTTGTGATCCCCATATGACCAACACAGTCATTCGTAACCTCATCAGCAACGCCCTCAAGTTCACGGATGACAACGGCAAGGTAACCGTATCGGCGCAATGCCTTTCCGATTGCGCCGAGATCCGGATCACTGACACCGGTATCGGCATGAGCGCGGAACAGGTCGAGCGGCTTTTCAAGCTGGAGACACAACAATCCACCACCGGCACGCGCGGCGAACGCGGTACCGGCCTGGGCCTCCTCATCTGCAAGGATTTCGTCGAAATGCAGGACGGGAAATTGTCGGTCGAAAGCACCATCGGCGAGGGCTCGACCTTCGCGTTCACGCTGCCGCTCCATCAGTATTGCCGGCCACAAGCGGCCAAGCCACCGCTTCGTTACCATAGAGAACACGACAGATCGGTGACACCGTCATCGGTTAGCGCAGATTCCTGCCGCGACGGCCGCCTCCCCGTCCGGCGTTCCCGGAGGGCGCACGTCGGCGGATAACCCGGCGGCTGTCACCACCTCGGCTCGGGCCTGCCTGAAGGCGCTGGGTCCGCCGCTTATCCGTGCCACGTTGGCGCTGCGGCGCGGCCCGCCGTACATCGCCGGTGCGATCCGGCTTGCGTTTCAGAATGCGCTGATCGCCGCGTTTGCCCTGGACGGCACCGTCCCGCCCTGCGTCCCGCTCTTGACGCCCGTCCTGGCGCTGATCGTTGCGGCGGGTTCTCTCGCCGTCGGCGCCCGGGCGCCGATTGCCGCGGCGGAGGTTGCCTCCGCGTTGATCGCGCTGCGGTGCCGCTTCCGGGTTGGCGTCGCGGCGCCGGTTGGTTTGCGGTGGCGCCTGGTCGCGGCCGCGCCGGATATTCTGATTGACCCGGCGGTCACTGGCACCCTGGCGATTGATGAAGCGGGTGCGGTTGATCCGCACCGACAGGTTACGGTCGATTTCGCCGCTGACGATAGCCCGCCGGCCGACCACCGCTCCATCATCCACTGTTTCGCGGCCGACGCGGAGACCTCCGACCCGGTAGGTCTGGCCGGTGCGGGTCCGGGACACCAGGCCTTCGACGGAAAGCCGCTTTACCCGTCCGGCGAAAGGCGTCGTCGGGCGAACGTCGGTCTGGTAGGCGCGAAGCGCGCTCCCGGACAAGACGCCGACGACGCGCGCCCGGCGCCCGACCTCGAGGCCCGCCGGTCGGCCGTCGGCGAATTGGAGGCGCTGGTTGCCAATGAAGACGGTTTCACCCTCGATGCGGCTGACTGGGCCAGATAGGCTGACCGCCGTGTCCTCGCTGTGCCGGTCGATGCGGCTGGCTTGCACGTACCCGTCGCCGTAGAGCCCGCTGACGCTGATGGCATCACCGATGCGGAGCCCGGCCAGCCCTCCGAAGTCGAGATTGCCCGGATCGCCGAGGCGGGTTTCAGCATCGACCCGGACCGTCTGACCAAGCACCTCGATGGTGCCGGCTTCGCGGTCGATGGCGGTGACCGGGCCGACGGCGGCGAGGTCGAGCTCGATGTTCTGCGCCGTTAGGCGCGGCCCGTCGCCGTCGGCGATCACCGAAACGACCTGGCCGATACGGAGTTCCGACGGCGGCCGCTCGCCGAAAATAGTGTCGACCGGCACTGTCTCCGGCGTTTCGATATGGATGCCGTTGACGATGATGCTGCCGAATCCGGTGATGGTGCCGTAAACACCGGTGCCTCCTACGCCGCCCGCTCCGCCGGCAATGACCCCGGTGCCGCCGACACCGCCGGGACTGGTTTCTTGAAGTCCCGTCCCGCCGACGCCGCCCGGCCGCTCGGCAACACTCCCACTTTGTCCTCCAGCAACGACGCCGGCACCCCCAACGCCGCCGGGGCCTGGGCGATCGGCGACTTGGGTCTGTGACGGCCCCGGCGCGCAGGCGGCGAGCAGGAGGACGGCGACGATCGTTAGCCAGCACCGTGTCGTCGGTCGTTGGCCCGGCCGGCGGGTCATCGGCTTGGTCCATCTCCCGTGGTCTCGTCAGTGGGGCCGCCGCCCTCTTCCTCCTCTTCGTCCGGCTCACTGTAGAAGTAGACGCCGAAACTGAAGCGGTGTTTTCGGCCCGGCCCGGTCCTTGGCACGGCGTTCAAGGGCGGAGCGATTGATGTCCTGGACCACCTTCATGGCCGCCGGGCGTGCCAGTTCCTCGAGCTCGGAAACCGACTTCTCGCTGAGGTCGCCGTAGAAGACGGCGCGTTCCAGAAAGGTCGGCGTGCCGCCCAGCAGGTTATGGGTGCCGGCGGCCATGTGGTCATGCAGGTTACGGCCATAGAAATAGACCTGGTCGTCAAATCCCTCGCGCGGCACGAAGGCGTCCGTGTTGAGGTGGACCCGGTCATATTCCACGCTGACCAAGCCCGAGTGCAGCCATTCGTCGAGGAGCGTGCGCGGCCGCACATCCTTGCTCACCTGTTCGACGAGACCGTCGAACGAGGGGGAACCGTCCGTCGTCGAGCGCGGCAAAGGGAGCGGTGCGCCGTCGCCGTCGAGATAGTCCGCCGCACCCGTCCACAGGCCGATGATCTGGGCACCGAGCGACACCGAGGCCGGCGCTTCAAAGGCTTCCGGTTCTTCGCGGAAGCGTTTGACATCCTTGCGATGGACGCCGGTCAGGACGCTGACCCGGCTGTCGGTCAACGGTTTGTCGCCGACCCGGAAATGTTTCCGCGCCACGTCCACATAGATGTTCTTCAAGAGCGCGCTCAACGACGGGTAAGTGACGCCATGGGCGATCAGCAGGCGCACCAAGGGTTCCAATACCCGCCTGACGGCGCGAACCAGGGTCTTTGGTGGCTCCGTTATGTCCATTTTCCGCGGAAAACCGTCTTTCTTTGGTTTATGCCAAGGATGGCTCCCGGTTTTGGAACCGCCCGTTGACACTCCCAATGTAACACGTGTGAAAATTTCCCACGTATGGTTCGAAAAAATATGGGAAATTTTCCCACAATCTTGAGGGCCGATCGAAACCTTGGATACAGGAGTTCCACAATGACAATGAAACGAATCCCCGCTCTCATGATTTCCGCCGCCTTGATCGCCTTGACTCCGGTCGCGGTGAAAGCCCAGGAAACAACAACCGAAACAACGACCGAATCCGCGGCTGAGACGACGTCGGAGGACTCGACGGCCAATCCGCGCCGGGAACGACGAAAGGACGCCCGTGAAGCGCGTCAGGACCGCCGGGAGTTCCGTCAGGATCGGCGCCAGTCGACCGGTGGGTATCGCCAGGAACAGCGCCGGGACGCGCGCCAGTTCCGCCAGGATCGGCGCCAGGACAACCGCCGCTTCTCCAACCAAGGCTCCGGCGCCCAACGGTTCAGCAACCAACGTCCCGGTGCCCAGCGGTTCGGCGGACAGAACCGGCGCATCGCCAACCACCGTCTCGGCAATCAGCGGTTTGATAACCAGCGGTTCAGTAACCAGCGGTTCAGTAACCAGCGGTTCAGTAACCAGCGGTTCAGTAACCAGCGGTTTGGTAACCAGCGGTTTGGTAACCAGCGGTTCAGTAACCAGCGGTTCAGTAACCAGCGGTTCAACAACCAGTGGAGTGGCGGCCAGCGGCGCTTCTCGCAAGGCCCGGGGAACCGCGGCGGCTTCGCCCGACCGGTCGACGGCGGGTTCCGGGGCGACCGCAGACGCCGTTGATCATGGCGCGGATCACCAATCAACCCTCACCCTGTCTCCAGGGACCTCGGGGCCGGCTTTAGCCGGCCCTCTTTTTTTGGCGGGGTCCGGGATCAGGCCGGCTTCTTCGAATCCATCCAGATGGTGACCGGTCCGTCGTTGACGAGCTCGATCTGCATGGCGGTTCGGAAGCGCCCGGTGGCGACTTCGACACCCTGGTCTTTGAGCATGTCGCAGAAAATGTCATAGAGATGCTTGGCCGTCTCCGGGTCGGCGGCGCGCGAAAAGCCGGGCCGGTTGCCGCGCCGCCAATCGGCGGCGAGGGTGAATTGGCTGACCGCAAGCACCTTGCCGCCGGCGTCGAGCACGGAGCGGTTCATCTTGCCGGCATCATCCTCAAAGAGGCGCATGGCCGCGATCTTGCGGGCGAAGAAGGCGCAATCGTCCGGCGTGTCGTCAGGGTCGGCGCAGATCAGCGCGACCAGACCGATATCGATGGCGCCAAGCACGTCTCCCGTATCCGCGTCGACGACGCTTGCCCGCGTCACCCTTTGCAGCAATGCCTTGATCGGTCGTCTCCTTGCTCCAACAAGTCCTATGACGCAAACGGTTCGCCATCACAAGTCTTCTCGGATACGCCGGGCGGCGGCCGTGGCAACCAGGTCAGTGCCGTGTTCGGTCAAATGCCCGTCGATGGGAAAGTAGATCTGTCTCCCGGACTTCACGGCCCGGCGCGCTGCTTCGAGGGTATCGATGCACTTCAGGTTCGCGGCCTCGCACAGGTGGCGCAGGCGATCGTTGACGATGGCCGTCGTCAGGGCTGTGAATGGGACGGAAATACCGAGCCTTTCGCGAACCGACAAAACGGTTTTGTCCGCCTGGTAGGGCAAGGGAAATACGAGGAGAAAAAAATCCGAGCCGGCGGCGCGAACCTTGGCGGCCACGTGTCGAATCAATCCGGCGCAAATGGCCCATTGGCTATCCATTGCCTTTTGCGACTGCGGATCGAGAAACAGAGATTGCGCCGTGTGCTCGGACGCAAACACCGCGTGATGGACGAGCCAAGGGCTGATTTCCCATTTTCGGCCCATTGCTACCCAGCCATCGGCGGTCAAGCGATCGTAGCGGGCCTTGAATACGGCGTTGCCCGCCAGCCGCTTGTCTAGGCTCTTCGGGTTCAGGGGATTGCCCGCCCCGGTGATCGGATCGCTAATGATACCAAGCGCTGCCTCGCCGATCTTGAAGGTCGGCCGCGCCCAACGGCGAACCGGCTCGAGAACGCGGGTCGTCACCAAGCGACTTACGTAGGACCGTACCTTCTTCGGCGGCCCTTCAGCTTGGTTGATCAGTTCACCGATTCTGATTGCCACCTGTTCCGGCGTGCGGAAGATCGACGGCCCTTCCACCGGGCAGTCGTTTCCCGGGAGAAAACCCAGAACGACCATGTCCGGTTTCAGCCGCTGCACATGGCGGTGCAGGTTGCCGACAAAGTTCACCAGGCCGTCGCCCGGGCGGTCGGCGTTGACGACCTCGACCGGCACCTCCAACGTGGCGTTCAGCCGCTTCTGTAGCCGGGCCGGAACGGTCTTGTCATCATCGACTCCCCACCCGAAGACATAGGAATCGCCGATGACGACGATCCGGTAGCGGTTCCCGGGGCCACCCGGCGCTTCACCATGAGTCCGAAAGCCGAGACCATCCGTGGTCACCCGCGTCGAAAAGTCTTTTTCAATACTGGGCGGCAACAGGAACTTGGCCGTCAACGCATAGGGCTGGAAGACGCGGAGTCCGACTTCCATGGCCGCTACGCATACGGTCAGCGTCGCCAGCAGCAAACCGATATTGGCCCACATCGCCTTTCTCCGGAACACACGCTTCGGCCAGAACTCGCCCTTTATAGATTCAGACGCCACAAGAGGCCACGGGCGGGGGGATCACCGTCGATCAATACCCACAAGTGATTCGTGGTTTTGTCTCCCCAGACATGATAAACTTCCTAATATGTCCGCACTGCTTTCGGTCTTACCTATCTGATCGGAATCGCGGCCGGCGCTACCGCCGTCGTCTTGTTCATCGGTATGTTCACCATGGCCGGCGAAGGCGACGAACACGTGGAAAAATCCAACGTCATGATGCGCTGGCGTGTCGGCCTACAAGGCCTGACCCTGGCCCTCATCGCCCTGTATTTCCTAATGCAGGGCTCCGCCTGAGCGCGCCGCGGTTTCGTTCGACGTGTCGCCACCGGCGCCGCTCGACGGCAGCGCCGGAGGGAGGTGCTTTGCCCCGCATACGCGTCCGTTCGGTGCCCGAGACGCGATTGGTGACGTCGACAGGATTGTCCGGAGCATCGACGATGAGGCACCACGGAATAAGGCCCGGCGGCAGGCCCTCCAAACGGAAGGCGCTGATCGAAGGCGCCCAATCGCCACCTCGGCGGCCCGATCAATAGGCGGGCGCCGGCCGCATGGCGGTGGCCACTTGATCAGGGTCCGTGAGGGCTTTCTCTCCCGGTCTTTCCGAGGGTCCGTTTTCTATGAAAACCAAGGATCCTAAGAAATTTCGCGGATTTCAATGACCGGTATCGCTTCCCGCGTGGAAGTTGAAGACAGCACCTTCCTTGATGCCGGAGGGCCAGCGCGCCGTCACCGTTTTCAACTTGGTGTAGAAGCGCACACCCTCCATGCCGTGTATGGAGTGGTCACCAAACAGCGATGCCTTCCATCCGCCGAAACTGTGGTAGGCAACCGGAACCGGAATCGGCACGTTGACGCCGACCATGCCGATGTTGATGTCGCGGACGAAGTCGCGAGCTGTGTCGCCGTCGCGGGTGAAGATGGCCGCACCGTTACCGTACTCATGGGTCATGACCATGGTCTTGGCCGCTTCGTAGTTGTCGGCACGGACCACGGAAAGGACTGGGCCGAAAATCTCGTCCGTATAGACCGACATATCAGTCGTCACCTTATCGATCAGCGTGCCACCGACGAAAAAGCCGTTCTCGTATCCCTGCAATTTGATGCCGCGGCCATCGACGACGAGGTCGGCGCCGGCTTCGACGCCCGCGGCGATGTACCCCTCGATTTTCTCCTTGGCGGCGCCGGTGACAACCGGGCCCATCTCGGCCGCCGGATCCGTATAGGGCCCAACCTTGAGACTCTGCACGCGCGGCGTCATGCGGCGGATGAATTCGTCGCCGGTCTCCTCGCCGACAGTGACGGCCACCGAAATGGCCATGCAGCGTTCGCCGGCGGAGCCGTAAGCCGATCCGATAGCGGCATCGGTAACCTGATCCATGTCGGCGTCGGGCATGATGACCATGTGGTTCTTGGCACCGCAGAGCGCCTGCACACGCTTACCGTTGGCGCAGCCGGTCTCGTAGATATAGCGCCCGATGGCCGTCGAGCCGACGAAGCTGACGGCGCCGACACGGGGGTCGGTAAGCAGTGTGTCGACGGCTTCCTTGTCACCGTTAACGACATTGAGTACGCCCTTGGGCAGGCCGGCCTCGATCAACAATTCACCCAGGCGGAGGCCGGCGGAGGGATCGCGTTCGGAGGGTTTGAGAACGAATGTGTTACCGCAGGCGATGGACAACGGGAACATCCACATGGGCACCATGGCCGGAAAATTGAACGGCGTGATGCCGGCGCAGACGCCAACCGGCTGGCGGTTGGAGAAACTGTCGACGCCGGCGGCGACACTGTCCGAATACTCGCCCTTCAGTAGATGCGGGATACCGCAAGTAAACTCGACGATCTCGAGGACGCCAAGGGTGAGATCACCCTTGGCGTCCTCCAAAGTCTTGCCATGTTCACTCGAAACCAACACAGCCAACTCGTCCATGTTGCGGATCAGGAGGTCGCGGAAGTTGAACATGACCTGGGCCCGCTTGGCTGGCGGCGTCGCCGCCCAGGCCGGTTGTGCCTCGGCGGCGGCGGCGATGGCCGTTCGCACCTCGTCGGCACTGGCGAGGGGTACCGTCTTGGTGACCTCACCCGTCGCCGGATCGCGCGCTGGTGCCTGCCACCCGTTCCCCGTTGATGAAATGACTAAGGATCTCGGTCATCGTCGTTGTCCTCCCGGTGGATGTGGCTCCCCTTTCGAATCGACCACAATCGTATCTCACAAGACGGCAATATCAAACGTATTTTTCGTGTTTTCAACTAGATTGGAATTTTTATTCTAATTCCATTCTGCTTTCGATGCCCACAAGTCTGTTCCAATTCGTTCGGGCGGAAAATGGCAAAACTCCAATAAATCGGTCTTGGCCCCATAAAAATCAAACATTTGGCCCTAACTCTAGATGACCATTTTCCGGGACGCTTAGAGGCGCTGGGGGGCGAGACATCAAAACATTACGGACTGGCGGTTGCTCCCCGCATTTTTAACGCGCGTGAGAGGCACCTTTCATATTGCCGTAACTCTGGGTGTTGAGAATTCCAGCCGATTTTCACACCCCAAATTCGATAACTCGCACAGGGAGCAACAACATGAGCACCAAACAGAAATTTTCCACAGATCAGACGCTGCGTGTGGCCAAGGACTTCTCGCGCCGCACCATGATCAAGGGCGCCGCCGCGGCAAGCGCCGTCGCCGCAACTGGGCCCTGGATCGTCCGGGATGCCTTCTCTTCATCGGGTGAAGTCAACATCATGTGCTGGACCGGCTACTTGCCGGAAGTCTTCCTCAAGGACTTCGAAAAATCGACCGGCATCAAACCGAACTACACGGCCATGGGTTCGAACGAAGAACTCCTGAACAAGATGAAGGCTTCCAAGGGCCGCGGTTTCGACGTCATCACTCCGACGCTGAACCGTAAGGGCCAGTGGCAGCCGCTGCAGCTGACGCAGCCTTGGAACCTGGCCAAAATTACCAACCTATCCAACGTCGAACCGTCCTTTGTCTCGGCTTCGGCGGCCTGGACCTGGGGTGGCGGGCAGCATCATCTGCCGCACATCTGGGGCACGGAAGCGATGGCTTGGCGCACCGACCTGTTCACCACCGAATATGGCAAGCTCAGCCTCGGCGATTTGTGGATTCCGGAAATGAAGGGCAAGGTCCAGGGCCGGCCGCACTCGACCATGGCCGGAATCGGCCGTCATTTGGCTGAGATCGGCAAACTGCCGCCGTTCACCGAGGCCTACAAGAACGAAGAGAGCATGCGCAAGATCTGGGAAGAGATCACCAAATTCGCCGTCGAACACAAGCCCTGGATCAAAGCCTTCTGGAACGACCACAACACCCAGAAGTCCAACTTCATGCAGAACGGCTGTGTCATCGGCCAGACCTGGGACGGCCCGGCCATCGAACTGATGAAAGAAGGCAAGCCGGTGCAGTATATGGCTCCGAAGGAAGGGGCTTTCGCCTGGCTAGACGGTCTCTGCATGCCGACCGGTGCCAAGAACACCGAGCAGGCGCACGCCTTCGTCAACGCCATCTATACGGCCAAGGCCGGCGCCCAGATGGCTTCGAACTCGGGCTACAACGCCACCGTCAAGGGTGTCGCCGATATGCTCGATGCCAAGTCCAAGGAGACCTTCAACAAGGCCTATCCGGGCGATGCCTTGGCCAAGCTCTGGTGGTGGCCGGATGAGCCGACCTGGTACGCCGAAATCCGCGCCGAATACCGCGACAAGTTCGTCGCCGCCTGACCGGATTTCGAGCTTGAACTCACCCAGGCCCCCGGGATTTTCCGGGGGCCGCCGGGCGAGGGCATTTCCTGCGACCGTCGAAAGGCGGTGACGTTCGATTTTTCTATTATGCGAAATGAATAAATAACGCCGCGAACAGACAGGGTGGCTTAGACGGGGGAGCGTCCATGAGTAGCGTTGAACTGGACCATGTGACCATTCGCTTCGGGGACTTCACGGCGGTCGACGACTGCAATCTGACCATCGAAGGCGGCGAGTTCTTCAGTTTCCTGGGCCCGTCGGGCTGCGGCAAGACGACGATCCTGCGGGCCGTCTCCGGTTTCAACGAACCGACCGAGGGCAACGTGCGCATCGGCGGCAAGGACATGCGCGGCGCCGGGCCCAACCAGCGCCCGACGGCGCTGATCTTCCAGAACCTGGCTTTGTTCCCGCTGATGTCGGTCGCCGACAACATCGCCTTCGGCCTTGAGGTGCACGGTATCAAGTACGAGGAGCGTCGGCGCCGGGCCGAGGAACTCTTGAATCTGATCGCGCTGCCCGGCCAGGGAGACAAGATGGTCTCCGAGCTTTCCGGCGGCCAGCGCCAGCGCGTCGCCATCGCACGGGCCTTGGCCGTCGAGCCGGAAGTGTTGCTCTTGGACGAGCCCCTGTCCGCCCTCGACCTCAAGCTGCGCCAGCACATGCGGACTGAGCTCAGGGCCATTCAGCGGCGCGTCGGCATCACCTTCATCTATATCACCCACGACCAGGGCGAGGCCCTGACCATGTCGGACCGGGTCGCCGTGATGAGCGCCGGCATCGTCCAGCAGGTCGGCGACGGCACCGATATCTATAACCACCCGGCGACCGCCTTCGTCGCCTCCTTCGTTGGTGAGAACAATCCTCTGCAGGGCCGCGTTTCAAAAGCCTCCGACGGCTACGCCGTGATCGACACGGCCTTCGGCCCGCTGCGCGGCGCCAACAACCAGGGGCTCTTCGACGGCGACAACGCCTACCTGTTCATCCGCCCGGAGAGCCTCAATTTCGCCGACAACGGGGCCGAGGGCGAGAACATCTTCGAAACGGAAATCATCAAGGAAGAGTTCGAGGGCAGTTTCGTCCACATCTTTCTCAAGGGCGAGACCCCCGACAAGGACATCCGCATGGCGATGACCAACGACGGCAACATCCCGCAGCTTTCCGGCGGCGACAGGGTCAAGATCAAGTTCGATCCGGACGTCGCCACCGCCCTGCCCTTCGGGGAGTTGGCCGATGAATAACTCGGACCAGCCCCCGCCCGCCGAAGCGGGCCCCGTTCAACTGGCGCAATTGCAAATCACGCCGCAACTGCCCGGCGCGCCACCGCCAGGCATGCCGTCGATCACACCCGGCATGGGCGGTGCTCCGGCCCCGGTCCCAATTCCAGCGCCGGCCGCCAAACCGGCCGCCCCGTCCCCAGGCGGCCTCAACATCACCATCACCAACCCGGAAAACCTACCGGCCCTGGCGCCCGGCCAGACGGAACTGAAGCTGGTCATCCAAGGCGATCAGCCGGCCGTGGCGACACGAGCCGATTCGGGCCTCGGTTTCTGGGAGGTGTTCATCGCCCTGGTCGCGGCGCTGCTCATCGCGCCTTTGCTTCAGCGCGAGGCCGGCAAGTGGATGTCGCTGGTCAGCGCCATCGATTTCGTTCGCAAGAACGGGCTCACCATATCGACCTACCTGGTGACCTTTTCTATGGGCTGGATCGTCTTCATGATCGTCCTGCCGCAGCTCAACATGCTCGACTTCTCGTTCCGCTTCAGCTTGCCGCCTTCCGAGGTCGGCGGTCCGCGCGACGTCTATACGTTGAAGAACTACAAGTACCTGATCTTCGGCCGCGAGGGCAGCGACGAGATGTTCAATATGTTGCACCTGGCTGTTTTCCTAAAGACCGTCGTCGCCAGCGTCTTCGTCACCCTCATCAACTTCGCCATGTGCTATCCCCTCGCCTATTACATGGCGCAAAGCGTCAAGGGCGGCGGCCAGCGGCTGCTGTTCCTGTGCCTTTTGCTGCCGTTCTGGGTCAACGAGATCCTGCGCGCCTTCGCCTTCAAGCTGATCTTCGCCGAACAGGGCCTCGTCAACACGCTGCTGATCGGCATCGGCATTTTCGATACGCCTTTCGATTTCTTCAAGGCCGACGTAGCGCTCTACACCGGCCTCACCTACGCCTATCTGCTGCTCATGATCTTCCCACTCTACAACGCCATCGAGAGCCTCGATCATAACCAGATCGAGGCGGCACGCGACATGGGCGCGTCGTGGACCAAGATCCATCTCCGTGTCGTCATGCCGCACGCCAAACCGGGCATCGCGTCCGGTTGCACCATGGTCTTCATGCTGTCGGCCGGCGCTCTGGCCGCGCCGCAGATTCTCGGCGGCCCATCGAGCCTGTGGTTCACCCAGATCATCCAGCAGTGGTACAACACCGGCGGCAACTGGCCGCAGGGCTCAGCCTACGCCTTCGTCCTGCTCATCGTCTGCATTATCTTCGTCCAGATCATGATGCGCGTCTTCAAGGTCAGCCTCGGGGAGATTGCGCAGCGATGACATCTTCTCAGATCCATAAATGGGTGATGCGGGGCTATATCCTGCTCTTTTTCACCTACCTGTTCGGTCCGCTGGTCATCATGTCGGCGTCGGCCTTCAACACGTCCACCTACCCGACGATTACGCCGTGGGAAGGGTTCACGTTGCATTGGTTCGCCGACCTCGCCGACAACGAAAAGATCATGGACGGGATCATCAACAGCATCCTCATCGGTTTCGGCGTCATCGGGCTGGCTGTGCCCATGGGGCTGGCCGGCGCCATTATGCTGATGCAGGTGCCGGACCGCGTGCGGCCGCTTTATTACACCATCGTCGTCTCGCCGGTGCTCATCCCCGGCGTCATCCTCGGTATATCCACGGTCATCTTCTGGGATCGCCTGGGCGAGTTCTTTGGGCTTTCCTACGAGACCACCAACAACCCCTTCTTCCTGACGGTACTCGGCCAGTCGACCTTCATCTCGGCCTATTGCATGCTGGTCTTCATCGCGCGTTTGCAGCGCTTCGACAAGACGCAGGAAGAGGCCGCCCTCGATCTTGGTGCGACCCACGTGCAGGTGTTCTGGAAGGTGCTGATCCCGTTCCTGCGCCCAGCCATCCTGTCGTCTGTCGTACTCGCTTTCCTGACGTCGTTTGAGAACTACAACACGACCATCTTCACCATGGTCGCCCAGGGCACGCTGACCACCGAACTCGCCAGCATGAACCGTTTCGGAATCAACCCGGAGATCAGCGCCTTGGCCGTCGTTATTCTCGGCCTGACCCTGTTCGGCGCGGTCATCTACGAGATCCGCAAGCGCCGCGAGGAGGCGGCGGAAGAACGCAGCAAGGCCCAGGCCAAGATGAAGAAGGTCAAAGCCGAGCCGGTGGCCGCCTGAAAACTATGATCGAACGGGACCCTTAGGGAGGAGACGGCCATGACATCGACGGTCCACAAGATCGAACGCTACTCCCTCCAGGTGCTCAACAAGCGCTCGGGCACGCACCGGGGCTCGATCATCGTCCGCCTTTACGACGACAGCGACGCCATCTGCGGCACCGCCGTCTTCAAGGATTATGGCGATCATAGCGGCGAGGTGCCGATGGGCGACGCGCGGGGCGAACGGGTCACCGCCTATTACGGCATCTCCTTTTTCCAGGCCTTCATCGAGATCCTGCGTTCCGAGGACGAGCTTTACTGGAAGGTCCACTGGGTGCAAATGGGCCCCAACCGCGAGGTCTCCGACGTGTCGCTCGACACCAAGAAGGAGATCATCGGCGAGTTCTTCTCGCGCGGCACAAGCTGACCCCGGCCGGTCCGGCGGAACGGCCCAACGGAAAGAGAAAAAGCGCGGGGACCGATGGCTGCCGAGGCAAAAACGGACAAGATCACTGCCGTCGTCCTCGCCGCTGGCGCCTCGACACGCATGGGTTCCTCCAACAAGCTTCTCGCCAGATTCGACGGCCGTCCGATCGTCGAATGGGTGGTCCGCGCAGCCATGTCCTCGGCGGCGGCGGAAATCGTCGTCGTCACCGGTTTCGAGTCGGAACGCATACGCGAAGCCCTTGCCGGTTTCCCGGTCCGCTTCGCCGAAAACCCGGACGACGCGGCGGGCTTGAGCACCTCGGTCAAGGCCGGGATCGCCGCCCTCAACGACGACACCACCGGCGCCCTCTTCCTCCTGGGCGACATGCCACGGGTGACGGCGAGTGTCATCGACCGTTTGATCGCCTGCTTCCGTCGCCGTGGCGGCTCCGCCATTTGCCGGCCCGTCTTCGGCGATCGCGCTGGTAATCCGGTGCTGTGGCCCCGCGACCTGTTCGCGGCGATGGCGGCCATCGAAGGCGACCGGGGCGGGCGGGATCTCTTGGAGACCCACGAAGACCGGCTCTGCCCCGTCGGCGTCGACACCGACGGCGTTTTTTTCGACGTCGACGAGCCCGGGGATCTCGGCGGCGCGTAGTCGAAATTGGCGCGTGACAATCGTTCGACTATTCGAATATTATCGAACGATGGATGGAGCGAAAGCCGTCGATGCCTTTGGTGCCCTGGCCCATCCCTACCGGTTGACCATCTTCAAGATCCTCATCCGGCAGGGACCGAACGGCCGTTCGGCGGGCCAGATCGCCGAATTTCTCGGCGTCGCGCCTTCGAGCCTCTCGTTCCACCTCGCTCAGCTGGAGCGGGCCGGCCTGATCCGCGCGCGGCGTTTCAAGCGGCAGATATTCTACGCCGCCGACATCGAGGGCACGCGCCGGCTGCTGGCCTTCCTAACCGAGGATTGTTGCAACGGCCATCCCGACATTTGCGGCGAGATGGCGAGGCTGGTCGAGACCTGCGGGGGGTTCGGTATTGACGGCAAGGTTTTCAACGTATTGTTCCTGTGCACGGGCAACTCGGCGCGCAGTGTCATGGCCGAGTGCATCATCAACCGCGAAGCGCCGGAGCGTTTCAAGGGATACAGCGCCGGCAGCCATCCCTCGGGAAAGATCGATCCGGCGGTCCTGGCGCTGCTCGAAAAATCGAACTTCGATACGAGCACACTGCGCTCCAAGGACTGGGCCGAGTTCGCGACCGACGACGCACCGGAGATGAATTTCGTGTTCACCGTTTGCGACAACGCCGCCGGCGAGATCTGCCCGATCTGGCCGGGCCAGCCGATGAGCGCCCATTGGGGCGTGCCCGACCCGGTTACCTTCGTCGGCAACGCGGCCGAGAGGCAGGCCAAGTTGGGCGATGTCTTCCGCATGCTGTCGAACCGCATCAGCATCTTCGTCAACCTGCCGATCGCCTCGCTCGACAAGTTGGCCCTGCAGAAACGCCTCGAAGACATCGGTGCCGAGACGTGAGCCCGTCGCCGTTAATCGCCGATCACGCCGCAAGCGACGCGCGCGCCACCGCCTTTCGGCAGCTTGGGGTCGGAGGGCTTCTCTGCGTAGGCGTGGATCATGATCGACCGCCCCTCGATTTCCGCCAACGTGAGCGCCATGACCGGTACCGGAGTCGCCGCGTGCCCGGCCCCATCGACCTGCAGTTCCGGCAGGTCGCCAGCCGGTTTGTGCATGCCGTGGCCGGAGCCGCCCTGGTGGCCGGCCCCGTAATGTCCACCGGCGGCCAGCCCGGCGACCTTCTTTCCGCCTTTCATGCCCGGACGGCAATCGCCATTCTGATGGATGTGGAAGGCATGCGCGCCGGGCGCCAGACCCTTGATATCCGGATGGAGCATGATCCCGTGACCGCTGGCCACGGCGCGGATCGTGCCCATAGGCTCATGGACGCCGTCGGCGGAGATGCGATGCACCTGGATCAGCAAGTGATCGCCGGCAACGGCCGGGACGGACAGGATCATGATGAGGACAGCCAGCCAACCGATACGCCGCATGTGTTGTTCTCCCAATCAACGAATGTATGGTGATTACCTTAATTCGAGTATGGATATTTGAGAACCGTGAACTTGATCGGGCTGCGGCTGTCAATGCGCGCCGCCGACTGCCTGAGGGAAGGAAAGAGAGAGACCGATGACGACACGCGTGGCAATCAACGGCTTCGGCCGTATGGGCCGGCTCGGACTCAGAGCCGGATGGGACCGGGATGATTACGAGATCGTCGCCGTCAACGATCCCCTCTGCCCACCGGAGACGGCGGCCCATCTCCTCGAGTTCGACACCGTGCACGGCCGCTGGGACCGGAACATCGGCTTCACCGAGGACAGCGTCACCGTCGATGGCAAGACGCTCTCCCACACGAGTGCGGCCCGCCCCGATGACATTCCGTGGACCGGCGATGAGGTCGACATCGTCGTCGAATGTTCCGGCAAGTTCAAAACGTCGCCGGAACTGCAAACCTATCTCGACCGCGGCATTGAGAAAGTCCTGGTCTCGGCGCCGGTCAAGGACGAGGGCGCGCTCAATCTTGTCATGGGCATCAACGATGATCTCTACGACCCGGCCGCCCACGACATCGTCACCGCCGCGTCCTGCACCACCAACTGCCTGGCGCCCGTCGTCAAGGTCATTCACGAGAACCTCGGCATCGTGCACGGCGTCATCACCACCATCCACGACGTCACCAACACGCAAGTCATGGTCGACGCCCCGCACAAGGATCTGCGCCGGGCGCGCTCCGGGCTCAACTCCCTGATCCCGACGACCACCGGTTCGGCGACGGCGATCACGTTGATCTATCCGGAATTGGCCGGCAAGCTCAACGGCCACGCCGTGCGCGTTCCGCTCCTCAACGGATCCCTCACCGACTGCGTCTTCGAGGTCGCCCGCGACACCACGCCGGAAGAGATCAACCGGCTCTTCGATGCCGCCGCCGGACCTTTGGTGGGCATTCTCGGCATCGAGCACCGCCCCCTGGTGTCGACGGACTTCGTCAACGACGCTCGATCGAGTATCGTCGACGGGCCGTCGACGATGGTCGTCGACGGCCGCCAGGTGAAGATCTATGCCTGGTACGACAACGAGTGGGGTTACGTGAACCGCATGATGGAACTGGCCGGCAAGATCGCCGCCGCTCTTTGAATTTGAAAGGCCCGTCATGGCCGATGTGCGCAACTACATCTCGGTGACCGCCGCCTACTGGGCCTTCACGCTGACCGACGGCGCGCTCCGCATGCTGGTGCTGCTGCACTTCCACGGGCTCGGTTACTCGCCCTTGGATATCGCGTTCCTGTTCCTGCTCTACGAGGCCATGGGCATCGTCACCAACTTCTTCGGCGGCTGGATCGGCTCGCGCTTCGGGCTCCGTATCACGCTCTTCGCCGGCCTCATCGTCCAGATCGTGGCGCTGGTCATGCTGTCCCAGGTCGACCCGGCCTGGGCCTTGGCCTTTTCGGTGGCTTACGTCATGTGCGCCCAGGCGCTCTCGGGAGTCGCCAAGGACCTCACCAAGATGAGCTCTAAGTCGGCGGTCAAGCTGGTCGTCAAGGGTGAGGGACAGGGGCTGCTGTTCAAATGGGTGGCTTTACTCACAGGCTCGAAGAATGCGCTCAAGGGCCTGGGGTTCTTCATGGGTGGTTTCCTCTTGCAGGTCCTGGGCTTCCAATGGGCGCTGTGGTCCATGGCGATCATGCTGGCCGCCGTCCTGGTCCTGACGCTGCTCACGCTCAAGGCCGACCTCGGCAAGGCCAAGCAGAAGATCCGTGGCCGCGAGCTCTTCTCCAAGACCCGCGAGATCAACTACCTGTCGGCGGCGCGCATCTTCCTCTTCGCCTCCAGGGACGTCTGGTTCGTCGTCGGCGTGCCGGTCTACCTCTACAGCGTCTTCGGCTGGTCCTTCGAAGGCGTCGGCGCCTTCATGGCCGCCTGGGTCATCGGATACGGCATGGTCCAGGCCGGGGCGCCCAAGTTCCTCAGGCGTACGGAAGATTCCGGCTCCGGCGCCCAGGCCGCCAAACTGTGGGGCGTCATCCTCGCCGTACTGCCGGCCCTAATTGCGCTCGGCATGGCCTGGACCGCGGGAGATGCAGCGGCGGAGACGGCGGAAGCCGGCGACCCGTCGGGTCCGGCACCTTTCGTCCTCGTCGGCGGCCTGCTGATCTTCGGCGTCGTCTTCGCCATGAATTCGGCCGTGCATTCCTTCCTCATCGTCGCCTATTCGGACGCCGACAAAGTGGCACTCAACGTCGGTTTCTACTACATGGCCAACGCCGTCGGCCGCTTGGGCGGCACGCTGCTGTCGGGCCTCGTATACCAGCAGGCCGGACTCGCCGCCTGCCTTTGGACCTCGGCCGCTTTGGTGGCACTCGCCGTCGCCTTTACGATGCCGTTGGGCGGGCGCCGCGCCGTCGGGGAAGCGGTGGAGTGAGGGACGGCTCGACGGGCCATCGCTGCGTCCCGGCAATATCTATTCAGCCACGAAACGGAACCGGTATTCGGCCTCCACCGCTCGGCCGCTGTCGTCTTCGGCGAAATAGGTGACCGTCACGGTGATTTCCTTCCCGGTCGGCTCCGACCACACCCAGGCCGGGCGCTTGGTGATGAGCGATCCGCCGGGGGGCAAACGGTCTGTGCCATAAAGCTGGACGATGTCCCGCAACACACCGCTGCAGTAGCGCAGGAAGGTCTCCCCGCCTTCGTAACATTTCTTGTAGCCGAGGAGCGTGATGCCGGCGCGGCCCGAGGTCTCCCTCAGCGTCACCGGATAAAGGAACCACACCACGTTTTCGGGGACCGGTTCCGGTTTCGGCCGGCCGTTGCGAACCCGCTCGCCCGCGGTCGCGCTCAGCACCGCGCCATCGGCCGCCAGGGCAGGTGACACCGCTGGGGCCCAAACCAGGAATGCGGTCAGTAGAAAGATTGAAGGCATGCCCTGTTTCCACGATCCGGTCCGCCTATTAGCATAATCCTGTGTCGGCCCGCCACTGAACAGGAGGCACACGGCCGGCGCCGGTTGGGTTATAATCGAGGCAAGAAGACGAATAACCAGCGAGGGAAGGCCATGGTCAGGAAAAGCAAGACGGTGGTGCTGGATTGCGAAGCGGAGTTCGGGCCCGAGTGGAACTGGATGCCGAAGAAGCTGGTCGATCTCGCATCTTGGGTTGAAAAATACCTGGCTTTGGTGCCGGAGGAATACCGGGACAATGCGTCCTTCGAAACGGTCGGTTTCCGGGATTCCAAGCGGGAATTCTGGCTCAACGTGAAGGTCTACTACTACAGGCCGGAGACCGACGAGGAGATGGAAGAGCGCCTCGCCGACGAGGAAGCCCAGAAGCTCGAACAGCAGAAAGAGGAACGGCAGAAGCTCGAGGAACTGAAGGAGAAGTTCAGCAACCGGTGACGGGTGGTTTCGGGTACCCGGAGCTTGCTCTGACCGCGAAGCCGCCATGGGAGCCTGTGTGGCGAGAGTCCACTTGATCCCGTGGCCGTGTAAAAACGCGGTGTCAGGTTGTCGGATTTGATCTGCGGTTGCTGTTGTGCGCTTTTTTTCGGCGATTTTGCGGTCCTGGAATTGAGACGAAGGAAGCCGTCA